>Ga0114952_1000139_pt1 | contig 88891 bp, 81 predicted proteins | sample SidtaG_2_FD_87303 | JGI IMG/M metagenome (GOLD analysis project Ga0114952, IMG submission 87303) | Marine algal microbial communities from Sidmouth, United Kingdom - Sidmouth_Asex2 metaG | ecosystem: Host-associated > Algae > Red algae > Unclassified | place: Sidmouth, United Kingdom | collected...
TATGAATAGATTCATAACGCTTTTTTAAGCACTTTAAATCCTCTTTTATATCTAAATATATTTTTTTTGGCATATTACAAGATAAGATTTATTATCCCGAATTCAAAGTTAAAATGATATAAAGAGAGAATTTAATAATTAAATATACCTAAAATGAAATTTTTTTTAAAATTAAGCGTAGTAGCAGTAGCTTTAATATTTGCATCTTGTAGTGATGATGATGATGATAAAGACTCATTAATTGGAAAGTGGAATGTTGTATCTGTGTCAGATGAAAGTCTTTCTGAATGGGATAAAAAATCATACTTTACATTTAGAGAAGATGAATTAACAGTTGTAAATTATGAGCTTGATAATGATATTTGTTATTAAGATACAGTTGTTCGTGCTTATGTTACTAAAGATGGTAGATTAATTGCTTCAACAATCGATAGTTCAAAATCATGGAATGAAGGCTACTCTATTTCTGGCGATAAATTAACTATTATATCTACGGTAGAAGGTGGGACATCAACTTCAATTTATGAGAGAGTAAAAGTTAAAAAGTGAGGAAGTTTTAAAACTGAAATCATAGTAAAGACTGCTTCAACAATTATAAAAACCCTGGCAAAAATATGAGGGTTTTTATTTTATTTCAAATTTGTAATCATCAATTTTTTTCCCGCTAGCGCAAGCATGTTACTTGTCAGGGCAGAATCATACTTTTAAATTCAATATTTTGAGCAAGTAATCTTCATTCCATCCAGCTTCCAACCTTTTGCTTTTAATTGATAATTTTTTGGAAGAATCATTCTTGAGTATGTTTAATGCTATTTTAAGTAAAATAGAATTATTTTGAGTCGCGTTCCCTGCTCTTTTCCTAGAATTATCTTCAGAAAAATAAACACCTAAAGTCCAATGAAGTTTATTCTCTATAGCCCAATGTGAAGGTATCTTATCTTGAAAATCATTCGCATTATTTTGTAAGCTATAAATATAACATCTAGTTGCTTTTTCTGTAGCTTTTTCGCTATTTTTAAATTCCCGAGTAAGTTCTATTTTTATGATACTTTTTAAATTTTCACATCCACTATTTTATTCAATAAAACGAAAATTTTTAATCACGCTACAAGTTCTGGTCTCTATCTTCCATGGTCTAAATCATGATTGGTATATATTTCGGACTGTTTTGAAAACCGAAATTCATCTTCAATATTTTCTAATAACTGGGGTTGATTCCCTTTAACAACTAAAATATAGTCGGTATCTTGCGCTATTATTTTTTAGCAATCTCTTTTTGAGTTCGCATAGCATCAATAGTTATGGTGTTTCCTGCACTATTAAGCATGTTTATTAATACTGGTATTGCAGTAATTTCATTAGACTTTTCAGCTGTTTTAACTTGTCCCAATACAAGATTATTTTCACAAGCCTAGGCACTAACCATATGAATTGGTGACTTTTTACCATATGATATTGCACCACGAATAGTTTTACCATCAATGGCAATTATTTGACCTTTACTTAAATGTGAAATAGAATTTACCCACTCCGTAAAATAAGATTCAAATTGCTAGCTATCGATAGCAGAAAAGACTCTGTTGGGGTAACTTTTGAGGAAATTCCATTTGGCAACTCTAAGAATTTCTTTAGAAGAGGTTCTTTTGATTTAGCAAATCAAACCATTTGCTCCCAAGTTTCAGCCCCACAAATTACAGCAATTATACCAATGAGAAGGATGTCTACTAGGTTGTGAAGTTGGTTTACATGGCTTCTTGTGGTTTTCTATTGACCAAAAATGTCTTTTAAATTATTAATCACCAGTATAATATACAGATTTTTAACCTCTCAAACAATTAATAACCAGATATATAAACGGTTTTTTAACTATAGAAAAGTGTGATTCTACCCTGTGAATCACGGTTACGGACTTACTAATGATGCTTCTAGAGGCTTGTTTTTAGAATTGGACAATATTTTTAAAAGTTGTTTTTTTGTAGTAGTTTAACCGTTGAAATATTATTAACCATGAATTTTTTTGCCGCCAGCTTTTATTTTTTATTACTACTATTTTCGAGCACTGTTTTGCATAGTCAAAGTTCTTTAAAAATTATTGTAGCTAAAAAGGATGATAATATTTATAAAATACTTTTAAAAGAGGGTCTTAAAGGTGTAGAATATTATAAACAGTTTGTGAACTTAAATAAAAATAAGATAAAAAAAGGCAATTTACTTCAATTAGGAGAAACCTATTTTATTCCAAAAAACGAAAACCCAGTTAAAGATGTGAAGAATGTAAATATTGAAGCAGGTACAATTAAAGAACTAGGAAAATTAGAAACAGCAATAGCCTTAAAAGGAGATGGAATTTATTCGTTACTTAGAAGGCATGGAATTAGTGGCGACAAAAACTACATGAAATTTGTTGAGTTAAATAAAGACAATATTAAAAATGGGAGTTTGCTAAAAGTTGGAGAAACCTATTTTATTCCAAATGTTACTAATTCATTTGTAAAAATGGGAAAGCGAATTCTATTATCTGGAGATAGCGATACTTCGATATTTGCTGACGACTCAGATTTATATAAGCTTAGAAAGAAAAATAATGTTCTTGAGAATACTGTGTATTACTTGCTGTTGGATACATTTAATCCAGAAAATTTACAAGTAATAAAAAATACTTCTAAAACTAGAAATGATGTTGCTATTGCTATGGCAAAAGAACTTTTACAACAAGGAGCGCGGGTATTTTTGTTTGAGTACAATCGCAATGAAAAACAATTACTGGGAGATTATGTAGGTGTAATAAATAAAAGGTTTTTGAAGTATCAAGGTCAATATCAACGCCTTTTGGTAATGGATATTGATAAATTCACAGAATTTGGGACTCATAATACAGTTTCAATTTCTTACTATCAGAAAAGTAAAGAAGGTAGAAAGTTTGCAAACAATATAGAAAATATATTTAAAACTAAGAAAGCAAAATTGAAATTTTTGAAGAAAGGATACGGTGTATTTACAGATAATGTGAATTTATATTTAGCAAAAAATATACTACCAGCTATGACTTTTATACAAATTAAAAGTCATGAATATGACAATAAAAACCTAGTTTTGGCTGATAAAAAAAATCTCGTAGATTGGATAACAACAGGAATTAAAAATGATTATTCTAACCTTACATTTGAAGATTAATACTTGTATTTTTACTATTGAGTACTTTTGTGGTTGATAATATAGTTGTTTTTAAAGACCTTTGTCATAAATTTTAAGTACGTATGGTATTTTACAGATGTTTACTTTTGTTCACAGTATTTACTTCTGCTATAAAAGTTAGTGGACAGGATGCATTTCAAACTGTTATTGCAAAAAAAGGTGATGGTATTATTTCTTTGCTGCGCAAACAAGGGTTTGATCCTTATGAGTCATTAACTGATTTCGTTGCTTTAAATATAGACGACTTAAGAGATAGCGTACATTTATATGAGGGGAGAAAATATAAAATGCCGGCCAAAAAAAATAAAGTTCCCAACACATCAAAAAGTAATGTTTTAGGTAAAAGCAAAGAATATCCAATATTTGGAAAAAAGCATGCCTCAGTAGCCTATAAAAGTGAAAAATTAAATGGGACAGTTTATTATTTAGTATCCGGTCATGGAGGTCCAGACCCAGGTGCACTTGCAAAATATAAAGGGAAGCTTATTGCAGAAGACGAATATGCTTATGATATAACATTGCGCTTGGCTAAAGAATTACTATCACATGGCGCAAAAGTATATATTATTGTTAGAGACGCAAATGATGGTATAAGAGACGAAAGGGTTTTATCCGTAGATCATGATGAGGTTGTTTTTCCAAATAAGGTTATTCCATTAAATCAGTTAAAACGATTAAATCAGCGAGTAGAAACAGTAAACAGTTTGTATGTTGATAACAAAGGGAAATATCAACGACTGATAGTTACGCATATAGACAGCCGTAGTGTAGGGCAAAACATAGATGTATTTTTTTACCATCATGAGAAAAGTAAAAACGGAAAACAATTAGCAGAGAACATCCATAAAACTTTTCAGAAAAAATATAAAAAATATCAGCCAAACAGAGATTACAAAGGAACTTTTGAAGATAGAAGTGGCTTGTATATGGTAAAAAACACAATACCAGCTATGGCATATATAGAAATAGGAAACATTAGAAATAAGAAAGACCAAAAACGGATCTTAGATTCAGAAAACAGACAAGCTTTAGCAAAGTGGATTAGTGAAGGTGTTTTGTTGGATTACGAAACTAGGCGGTAATATTTTTTTTGTAATAATCATAAAGCTTTTGTGGATGTACACCTAAAAGTTTTTTAAAATGTATAATTCCAAAATGATATTGCAACTTAATAGTCCCAATTTGCTCGTATCTACGAGCAGAAGTAATAACTTTTTCTGGGAGAACTTTAAAACCATTTAGTCTATATAGCCTTGTAATAAATTCCGAATCTTCATAAATAATATAAGATTCATTAAACCCTTTTGAGCGTATAAAAAGCTCTTTAGTAATAAAAAGCGATTGGTCGCCACCACGAAAACATCTGTGGTTTACCCTAGTTAGCCATCCAAAAAATTTTAAAAAATAGCTAGGGCTATTAAATTGCATCCTGAAGCATCCTGTTGAATGATTTTTTTTAACCGCATTAATGATAAATGTGTCAAAATTTTCAGGAGGGAATGTATCTACATGTAAAAAATAAAGAATACCTCCTAAAGCATGTTTAGCCCCTAGATTCATTTGTTTAGCTCTTCCTTTTTCGGAAGAAAGAATAGTAACATTATAGGTAGAAGCTATTGAAATGGTGTTGTCTGTGCTGCCGCCATCTACAATAATAATTTCTTTTATGTTTCTTGATGCGCTATAAAGATTTAGACGTTCCAATAAATTTCCAATGAAACTAGCTTCATTTAAGACTGGGATGATGATGCTTATTTTGAGGGTGTTATCTTCTTTCATTTAGGCTCCAGTCGTATTTTAGGTAACTTATTTTAGCATTAGGTACTATTGCTGTTTTAGAATATTTGTTTAGATAGGTTATAAGTGTACCGCCTATCATAAAATCTTTTTTATACCACCTAAAAATTTCTGACAATTCAATATTATTTTTTTGAATTATATTTCGGGTAGTGTCATTTATAAAATCTCTAGTAGTTTCTTCTAGCAACATTTCCACATTATTAGCAGTAAAGGCTATATTTAATAACTTGGGGCAAGAATACGAAGCGCAGTTAATGGCAAAGTGAATACGTGGTTCGTTCATTTTGCGTAAAATGGTATGTTCCAAATCACCTAAAGAAATAAGTTGATTGCCTATTTTAACAATTGCTTTACTCCATGGTTTCCTCAAGTTCTTTATACTTTCTGTAGGATAATTATCTAAAATTAATTTTATGGTAGCAGCATTATAAAGGTTAATGTAATAAGCTAATTTTTTATTTTTTGTCCAGCTAGAATTTGGAGCATTGTAATTTAAATCTTCCAAATATTCTTGTAATTTATGAGTGTTCGTTAAAAGACCTTTGTAGTCTACATCTCCTTCATTAGAAACATATTTTGTTAGTAAACTATTCCAAATAGCGTGGCTATTAGTGGGTATCCTTTTTTTTAGTTTAACTTTTTTGGACTCAGGAGTTTTAATGGCAGTTGTATTTTTTTCTTTTACCGAGGTTTCTATAATATTAGTTTTGACTATTGTATTTGCTTGTTGTTTTAGAATCTCTTTATTTTTTGCAGAAGCTGTTGGGAAGCCCTCAGGAGTTACAGTTTCTGTTTTTGTGGCAACAGTCTTTTTCTTATGAAAATTGCTTTTGCAAGAAACTGAAAAAATAAATAATAAAAACAGGAAAAAATTATTCATGGCAATATTTAAGTAAATATAATTAGTATAAAATAGCACTTTTATTTTTGACGTATAGTTTTGTGAACCTTACGGTCAAAGTGATTTGTAATTTGGAGTAGTTTCTACGTAGGAATTTAAATTTCCTTTATTAATTCTTTAAATAACTGAATCATTTTTGGTTCTGTATTCCCTGCTATTTTAATTATTTCCTGAATATCTACGGGTTTTAAGTTATCTGGGTCACACTCGTCTGTTAAAACAGATACCGCCATAACAGGTAATTTTAAATGGTTAGCAACAATAACCTCAGGCACAGTACTCATGCCCACGGCATCTGCGCCAATAAGTTTTAACATGCGGTACTCTGCTTTAGTCTCTAGTTGTGGTCCCACAACAGATGCGTATACTCCTTTTTGTAAAGATATGTTTTCTCTTGCGGCTATAGCTTCTATTTTATTACGCATAATTATATCATAAGGTTCGCTCATATCGGCAAATCGGTCACCAAACTCAGCAACATTTTTAAATGCTAAAGGAGAACCACCTTGCAAATTTATATGGTCTTCTATAAGCATTATATTTCCTTTTTTGTAATCTAAATTAATAGCTCCGGCTGCATTAGAAATAAATAATTTTTTAATCCCTAATTGATGCATTACCCTTATTGGGTAAGTAACATCTAATAAATCATAGCCTTCATAAAAATGAAAGCGACCTTCCATAACAACTACTTTTTTATTTTCTATAGTTCCATAAATTAATTTTCCAGTATGAAACTCTACCGTTGCTAAAGGAAAAAACGGAATGTTATTGTAATGTGCTTCAATAGGGTTTTCTATTTCATTTACTAGTTTCCCTAGACCTGTTCCTAAAACAATTCCTATTTCTGGGGCATCAAACCCTTTATTTTTTAAGTATTCTACAGATTCTGTTAATTGTTTACTTGTCATGTTTTATATTTTTTAAAAAAGGCTGAAAAGCGCCAATGTCTTTGATGTCTTCATAGAAATCAACATCATTTTTCGTTTTCAGTAGTTTTATGTTATCGTTTTTTAAATTATCTAAGGTGTCTTTTAAAACAGTTTCTGTGCCCCATTTTTTGTTAGTAAATAGTTTTTTGTTAAATACTTTCATACCTAACAAATAATAGCCACCATCTTCGGCAGGTCCCAAAACATAATCGTGCCTGTCTAGAAAATTAAAAGCATCATCAATATCAGCAGTATTTAAATCATACATATCGCTACCAATAATAATAACTTTTTTATAGACTTCTAAGCTAGCAGAAAAAGCATATGCCATACGTGTTCCTAAATCGTGCCCACGCTGCAATTTTTTGTTATAAATACTTCCATTCCAAATATCATTCTCTCTAATAGCAACAGAGTAATGTACTTCTTTAGTGGCGGTTGCATTTTTTGTAATAGCAACAGTATGGTCTAACAAGAATTTATAAATATCCAATGCAGTTTGCTTGCCAACGGTAGCTGCTAGTCTGGTTTTACATTTTCCAAATTCAGGGTTTCGAGTAAAAATAAGAAGAAGGTTTTCTTTTTTTTCTTGGGGTAGAATATTGTTCATCACAATCTAATTATAAACTTTTTCGCCTTTAGTTAGTAATTTGCCCCATTCATAGTTAAAGGCATGTATTTTTTGAGTTTCATTGTTTTTAAGATCATAAACAGGTAAATTGTTATTTTTCCATTCAAAAATACCGCCATATAGGTTTTGTATATTTGTATATCCCATTCTAATAAGTTTTTCTCCAATATCTTCTGATCTAACACCTATAGAACAATATACAACAATTGGTGTGTTTTTATCAGTAATAAGTTTTTTTACTTTATTATTTCTAAAATTAGCATAACCTACCCAGATAGCATTTTTTAGGTGACTAACTTGAAACTCTTTTTTTTTACGTGTATCTAAAACAGTGTAAAGTTTATTAGTAGAAAGCTCCATACAGTCTATGTATTTAATAGATGCATTGTTTGATGCTTTTAAAACAGAATCTATTTTAAATTGACCGTAAGTAGACAGTGTTGTTAATAAAATCACATAGGATACGTAGAAATTTTTCATCTCATTTGATAGATAATCAGCTGTGCCATTTAATTGTTTTAATAATTATATAAATTGTATAAGACGTTTGTTTTTACTTCACCTTACTTTGATGAAAGTATTACCTGCGCCTAGAGCGTTTTATATCAACAATATTAAATATACCAACCAAATCATCTAAGCTAACGTTAAAGTCTTCATAGTAATCATTTAGGCTATGAAGTGTTATTTCTCCTTTTTCGGTATCGTGATTTAATATTCGCTTGGCTAATATCCCTTCTTCTCTATGTATGATTACAAAATCCCATTTTTTAATATGTAGTTTGTTAGACCAATATTGTTTTTGTACTTCTCTACACAATAATAAATCGCCTTCAAATAGACTCTCTCTTGGTTTATCGTCCGATTCCATGCTATCACCAGAAACCTCAAAAGTAAGGTAATGACCTTTATATTCACGATCTACTTCCCAAGGTATTTTGGGCAAATCTTCCAAATATTCTTCGTCTCCCCAACCAGATAAAAAACCTGCTTGCGCTCTATGAGAAACTAAAGGAACTAACTTAAATCGCTCATAATTAACCCAAATAGCATCAGTATTTTTTTTATTTTCAAGAGTAGACTCGCTCTTTTTTTTACGTTTAAGCATATTGCCATTGCCAGTCAAAAGCCACTCAGCATCAATATCATCAAATGATTGTTGTATTTGAGCTAGCTTGTCAGGGTCTGGTTTTTGTTTTCCTTTTATATAATTTGAAGCTACTTGGTGAGATAATCCTGTAGATTCAGCAAATTCGGAGTATCTCCTAAACTTCTTGTAATCAAATATTTGTTTAATTCTTTCTGATATTGTAGTTGCCATAAATCGATCTTAACATTAAAGTCAATAATAATTTGATTTAAATCAAACAATTGTTTTATATTTGTCAAACATTTGATGTCAAAAATACAAAAATCATTGTATTTAACCGAATTAGATGTGATTTTTTTGTTAAAACTTTAATAGTAGTAAGCAATCAAACGGAATATTAATAATTAAATAGAGGATGTGTGGTGTGGGTATCAAGGAAAAATAATGAAAGCGGTAGTCGTTCATCCCCGTAAAAAGGGTTGCTAATGGTAATGGCTTTTATGAAATAGGAACTAATTAATTTTGAAATAAGTATAAATTTAAAATATAGCATACAAGTAAAAAAACATTTTAATACTAATGACGGCGTCAAGCCTTGTTTTTGATCAAGAAGGCTATTTGAAAACGAAAACCGTGACTTTGGTTTTGCAAAATATTCTCACTAATACTATTGAGGGGCAAAATTATTATGATTCTGTGCGAAAATTAGTCTTTAATTTGGAATGGTAATTAATGGTTTAATTCCGTGTTATGGTAAAGTATATGGTGATTTGTATTTGGTAGATAAAGCAAATAATTTGTAAATAAAAAACAGTAATGAATAAAACAAAAGAAACATTTTTAAAGAAATATAGCGTTTGGGAGTATATTGCCTTTTTAGGCGGACTCATTCTTTTTGGTTATGCCATAAGTGAGGTGGTATTAGAAGCTTATGAGGATATAGTATTAGTGGGTGTTGTGGCCTTAGTTGGTCTGGTGTTGATGGCGGCGCCAATATTGTATGTAAGGTTGTTTAATGATAGGGTGGGTTTAAAAGATTAATTAATTCTAGACTATGAGAACAGTATTTATTATACGGAATAAAATGAGAGAGAGCAATCATTAGGAAATTTGTTGGTACCCAATGGGCATGATAATATAGCATATTTACGCCACCTTTTAGAGTTTGTGTTGGTTAGATAATAAGCGTAATGTCTTTTGTTTGCCACAAAGAATTTATAGCTTATTCTCTAAAGGTTGGAAGTAAACTTTGTGAAGCTTGCGGAATTTTAAATAGAAGTGAATACAGGTTTTGTGTAGTGAATTCTGCTAGAGAGCTTAATGGATGTTTTGCGCATGTTGTGGCTGCGTTTGATGTAGATTGTAATGGAAATAAAAACAGGATGAATAGTAAAGGGGTTATTTAATGAGTTTGTAGATGTAATACACAAAGATGAAAAAGCAAGATTATTACTCATAAATGATAAAAATACAAGTGAATTTTAAAAATTTTGCCAGAGGATTTAATAATTGTTGTGGTGCCAGTATTAATGGAAGATGTAATTAGGGTATTTTACAGCTGTAAAAAGTTATAGAATAAGAGCAGCGAAATTAAAGGCTTTGTTAGAAAAAGCTATAGATAAAGAAGTTGTAATGAATGAAATTTAGGTAACTAAAATCAAAAAATCAGATAGTATAAGAATAGTTTTAGATTCAGTAAATTATCAAAAACTAATAAAAACTAGAGGTAGTTGTGTTTCTATAAAGTTGCTTTCGGATAGAAAGCAAAGCAGGTTAATAAGAAAAGGAATTTATAAGTTGAATAAAAACAAAAAACCCGAACAAAATGTTCGGGTTTTTAAGTGGTGCCTCCAGGAATCGAACCAGGGACACATGGATTTTCAGTCCATTGCTCTACCAACTGAGCTAAGGCACCATGCCTATGTAAGCGGGTGCAAATATAAATTCAAATTTATGATATGCAAACAAAAAAGGAAAAAAAAGCTAATAGTTTTTTATATTTTCAGAACTTTGCTGCATGAATCTTATTTTAGACGTAGGGAATACACGAGTAAAGATAGCTGTATATGAGCATGGTAGCTGTATTTTTTGTGGCAAAATAGGTGTTGCTGACTTCTCTAAAGAAATAGAAAAAATATTTGAAAAATTTCCAAAAATTGAATACGGAATAGTCTCTTCGGTTGGTTTTTTAGGAAAAACAGCAATAATTCTACTATCAAATAAGTGTGCTTTGCATGTTTTAAGTTCCAATTCTAAAATTCCATTGCAAAATAAATACGCAACACCAAGCACATTGGGAGCAGATCGTATTGCATTGGCGGTAGCAGCATATTATTCTTATGCAAAGCAAAATACTTTGGTGATAGATGCGGGAACATGTATTACGTATGACATGGTAGATGCTACAGGGGCTTATTTGGGAGGAGCTATTTCTCCTGGTCTCCATATGCGCTATGAGGCGCTTTACAAACAGACATCTAAATTGCCTTTATTGGAGGTGACCGATTTTATAGACTTTATAGGAAACTCTACAGAACAAAGTATTCACAGTGGTGTAATTAATGGAGTTTGTATTGAAATAGACGGAGTAATTGGTCAATATTTATCTAGATTTACAGATTTAACAATTATTTTAACAGGTGGTGATGCTCAATTTTTGTCAAAACGATTAAAAAATACCATATTTGCGCATTCAAAATTTCTCTTAGAAGGGTTAAATTACTTGTTAGAAAACAATAAAAGCTAGATGATTAAGAAAATTATAGTTATAATAGTGTGCTTTGCTGCATGTAATATATATGCTCAAAATGGTACTACTTCCCCTTATTCTTATTATGGTGTTGGAGACTTGAGGACAGCTACTACAGTAGAGAACCAGATGATGGGGGGTATAAGTATGTATGCAGATAGTATACATGTTAACTTAAATAATCCAGCATCATACAGTAAGTTAAGATTAACTACTTATACGGCAGGGATATCTACAAGTTTAGTTACACTAAAAAGTGCTACCGAAAAAGAGAATGTAGCTGTTACAAATTTAGATTACTTGTCTATTGGAGTCCCCTTGGCTAAAGGTTTAGGTGTAGGTTTTGGGTTAACACCATATTCATCTGTAGGGTATAATATTTTATCAGAAACTACAAATACAGTAGGAGATGTGGTTAAAAACAACTTTAGCGGTTCAGGAGGGTTAAATAGAGTATATTTATCCGTAGGATATGAAATTTTACAAAACCTTAGTATTGGTGCTACAGCAAACTTTAATTTCGGAACAATATCAACTCAAAGATTACAAACAGTTGGTAGTACCCAGTTTTCAACAGTAGACAATAGAGCGTCTATTATTAATGGAGTAGATTTTAATTTTTCTGTTAATTTTTCTCAGCCAATTAATAAAAATCAATTTTTTTACACTTCTTTAAGGTTAGATACACAGAGCAATTTAATATCTAAAAATACACGAAACGTAGGTTCTCTTATAAAGCTAGAAAAAAGAGAAGTTGCTAACACAGATTTAAAAATACCAACCACCACAACAATTGGATTAGGTTATGGAGAGGATAAAAAATGGTTTTTAGGAGCAGAATACAGTTTTCAGCAATTAGGTTCTTTTAAAAATGAATTTTTAGGCGTTAGTAATTTGGTTTATGATGATGCTGTGAAATTTAATGCAGGAGGTTTTTATATACCAGATTATACATCTTTCACAAATTATTTTAAAAGAGTTACTTATAGGGCAGGATTTAGGTATGAAAATACAGGAATGGTAGTTGCTACTGAGGATATAAACGACTTTGGCATAACTTTTGGACTAGGATTACCACTGGAGAACTCAATCACAGGTGGCAGAAATTTTTCAAATATTAACATTGGATTTGAAATAGGAAAAAGAGGAACAACAAATGCGTCTTTAATTCAAGAAAATTATTTTAAAATAAATTTAGGTCTATCGTTAAGTGATAAATGGTTCCAGAAAAGAAGAATAGACTAAGTGTATTAACCAATAAATTAAGTAAGATGAAAAAGAAAATTTACTTTATAGCAGCAGTGATGGGAATAATGAGTGTCACGAATACTCAAGCTCAAGAGCAAAACCCAGAATGTATGACAAATTTGTCCATATATGTAGAACATGCAAAAGTTAAAAATTATGAGGCAGCATATACGCCATGGAAAATGGTAAATGATAATTGCCCAGCATTAAACTATGCAAACTATGCTTATGGAGAAAGAATACTTGAAGACAAAATTAAGAAATCTACAGGAGCAGAAAAAGATGGCTTTATTAAAGATATATTAAGTTTATATGACAGTGGATTAGTGAATTTTCCCAATAAAGTAAATTTAGGAAAAGTTAGTTCTAGTAAAGCATTATTTATGCTAGATAATAAATTAGGGTCTCCTGCAGAGTATTATGATATTTTGAACAAAGCTTTTACTGAGGACAAGGCTAACTTTAAAAGTCCAAAAGGATTATACTTGTATTTTTCTAGTTTAGTAGATATGCATAACGAAGGAAGCAAAGATTTGCAATCTGTTTTTAATACGTACGATGATGTTACAGAGAAAATAGATGAAGAGAACAAAAAACTAACAGCAACAATTACAGATCTTTTGCCTAAGGAAGAGGCAGGGACATTGACATCTAAAGAGAAAAGAAAATTAAAAATTGCAACTAAAAAATCAGAAAATTTCGGAACTATTTCCGGAAGTATAGATTCTAAATTAGGAGCGCTAGCAAATTGTGAAAATTTAATTCCTTTATATGAAAAGAATTTTGAAGCTAAAAAGAATGATGTTACTTGGGTGAAGAGAGCCGTAGGTAGAATGTTTAGTAAAGAATGTACAGATGCTCCATTATTTAGAAAATTATTTGAAGCACAACTAGCATTAGATCCATCAGCAGATGCTTACATGTATGGAGGGGTGTTAAAGCAAAAAGCAGGAGACAAGAGTGGTGCTATTGCAGATTTTAACAAAGCGGTAGAATTAGAAACAGACTCATACAAAAAGTCTAATATACTATATAAAATTGCGACAATTGTAAGAAATAGTAATAAATCTAGCGCTTGTAACTATGCTCAAAAAGCAATTGAAGTAAACGCATCTAATGGAAAAGCATGTTTATTAATAGCAAACTTGTATGCGGGTAGTGCAAATAGCTGTGGAGCTACAACTTTTGAGAAAAGAGCAATTTATTGGAAAGCTGCGGATATGGCAGCAAAAGCAGGTAGAGTAGACCCTTCTTTAAGTGGTAGAGCAAGTCAAACAGCCACTAGTTACAATGCTAAGGCGCCTACTAAAACAGATATATTTAATTCTGGAATGGCAGGAAAAACAATTACCTTTAAGTGCTGGGTAGGTGGTAGTGTAAAAGTGCCTAGTTTATAAGATGAAAGAAAACAATATATATAATTTAAAAAGCATTGCCATAGTATATACTATGGCAATGCTTTTTTTTTCATGTAATGACAATTATAAGCGAGTGGGAGAAGAAGCTCAAGCAAAAATATTCCCACAAGGGATAGCGCATAATTTTTCACTTACATATACAGAGTTAGAAGAAGCAATTAAGAAAGATAGCGCTGCAGTTTCAAAAGTGAAAACGGTATTGACAAGTCAAACATGTGAGGATTATGATAATTTGCAATTTGCTCACAAAATATTTCCAAACGGTTTGCATGTGGCTTTTTTTGATGAAAATAATAAAAAAAGTACGGTAGTTGCAGACTACGGAATTATCTATACTGCTGTAAGTTTAGTAGATTTACGTGGCAATGTGGTGTTGTCCAGTCATGACGGTAAAAAAATAGAAACATCACAACTGTATTATGATCAAAATAAGGAATGGATGTTTACCCAAGAAAAGTTTAAATTTACCAACCCAGAAGATGGTACAGTTATGGACGGTGAGGGAATGGATTTTAGTAAAAATATAATTAATGCCCATAAAACATATGGCATTATGACTATAAAAGAAGAAGAAAAAGTAGCGCAGCAATGATGAATTTTCTAAAATATACCGAGTATTTATATTTAATAGTAGCGGTAATATCTATTTATAAAATAATTAGTCTATGGTCAATAAACCCAGAAGAAAGTTATATTTTTATTTTCTTTGGAGTTGTCTCTATAGCTATGTTCCTATTTAGGAGAAACTATAGAATAAAGTTTCAAAAACATAAAGAAGAAAATCAACAATAGTATTGGATACTTCAATAATTATAATTGTTATATCGTTACTACTTTCAGCTTTCTTTTCTGGAATGGAAATAGCATTTGTGTCAGCAAATAAAATCCATATAGAAATAGAGAAAAAGCAAGAAGGTGTTCTGTCTAAAATATTAACAAAACTTACTAAAAGACCTTCCAAGTTTATTGCAACCATGCTTATTGGTAATAATATAGCATTAGTAATATATGGAATATACATGGGAGAATTGCTATTAAATTGGTTTGTATATATACAACCCGTTTCCAACAGTTTTGTCTATTTGTTATTAAACGATTTTAAAATAGTTACCCAAACAGTAATATCTACTATAGTAATTTTATTAACAGCAGAATTTTTACCAAAAGTATTATTTCAAATATATTCTAACACCTTATTAAAAGTATTGGCAATACCAGCTTACTTTTTCTATTTATTATTTTCACTTATTTCAGAATTTGTAATTAAAGTTTCAGATTTCATATTAAAAGCATTCTTTAAAACCGAAGGTGATGAAGTGCAGTTAGCTTTTAGTAAAATAGAATTGGGAGACTATATTACGGAGCAGATGGAAACCGTTGAGGAAGAAGACGAAGTAGATTCCGAAATTCAGATTTTTCAAAATGCCTTAGAATTTACAGCGGTGAAGGCAAGAGAAGTAATGATTCCAAGAACCGAAATTAAAGCCATAGAACTACACGAAGAACCAAAAAATTTAGCAAAAATATTTATAGAAACAGGATACTCCAAAATATTAGTGTATAAAGATACCATAGATGATATTATTGGCTATGTGCATTCTTTTGAGCTCTTTAAGAAGCCGAAAACAATAAAAAGTATTCTTTTACCTGTAGAGTTTGTACCAGAAACTATGCTTATTAACGATGTTTTAAATGTATTAACAAAGAAACGTAAAAGTATTTCGGTGGTTTTAGATGAGTATGGTGGAACATCTGGAATTATGACTGTAGAAGATATTGTAGAAGAATTGTTTGGTGAAATAGAAGACGAGCATGATTCTACAGACCTACATGAGGAACAAATAAATGAGACTACCTATAACTTTTCTGCACGCATAGAGGTGGATTACTTAAATGAACAATATAAGTTAGAATTACCAGAAACAGATGAGTACGAAACCTTGGGTGGTTTAATTGTAAATGAAACAGGAGAAATACCAGAACAGAATGCGAAAATCACTATTGATAATTTTTTGTTTACAATAATTGAAGTATCTAATACTAAAATAGATTTAGTATCACTACAAGTTTTAGAAAAAGACTAAATTAATTAGTTTTTTTAACAACCATTTTTAGTTTTTATTATTTGAAAAGAAATGGTATTTTCGCCTCAAGATTTAAATATTCTAAAGAATGGCAGTATTAGAGAAAATTAGAAAGCAAACTACCGTACTAATATTAATTATTGGTTTAGCATTGTTTGCATTTATTATATCAGGTGTTTTTGGCAATAATAGCGATGGAGCAAAAGTTGGTTCTGCAGTAGCAGAAGTAAACGGAGAGGAAATTTCTATTGATAATTTTAGACGCAAAGTAGAGTCAGCCTCAAGGCAATATGGAGGAGCTTCTTCCATACAAGTTGTAAATAGCGTTTGGAACCAAGAATTAAGAGGAGCAGTTTTAGGAGAACAGTTTGATGATTTAGGGATTGATGTAGAGCAAGATCAAATAATAAACTTTATAAAATCAAACCCATCTTATAGTCAAAGTCCACAATTTCTGGACGAGAGTGGTGTTTTTGATGAGTATAAGTTTAGAGAATACATAGCAAATTTAAAAGCGAATAATCCAGCGAGGTACCAATTATGGTTGCAGGATGAGAAAAAAATCATACAAGGAGCTAAAGAACAAATCTATTTTAATCTAATAAAAGCTGGTGTTGGAGCAACATTAAAAGAAGGAGAATTAGATTATAAATTATCGAATGATAAAGTAGATATCAAATATGTTAGAGTTCCTTATACATCTATCGTAGATTCTACGATTAAAGTTTCTAAAAGTGAAATCACTGCTTATATAAACAATCACAAAGCAGATTTTAAACAAGAAAAATCAAGAGATTTACAATTTGTTTACTTTGAAGAAAAAGCATCCTTAACTGATGAAAATAACGTTAAACAGAAAATTACTAGTTTAATTGGTGGTGAAAAAGGATTTCGGTCAACTAAAGACGTTGCAGCATTTTTAGATAGTGGAGATTCAGATGCAAAATTTGATACTATTTACAAGGCTAAAAAAGAATTACCTGCAAAATTTGCAGATACATTAATGACCTTAGCTGTAGGAGAATTGTATGGTCCTTATAAAGAAGGTGGCGCATACAAGGTTTCTAAAATGATAAACAGAAAAGCAAATGGCTCTGTAAAAGCAAGCCATATATTAATTTCTTATAAAGGAGCACAAAGAGCAAAAGAAGGAGTTACAAGAACTAAAGAAGAAGCAGAAGCAAAAGCAAAAGAACTTTTGAAAGAAGCTAATAAAAGGGGTGTATTATTTACAACCTTAGCTAGAGAAAATTCAGATGGACCTTCTGCTACCAAAGGAGGAGATTTAGGATATTTTCAGCAAGGACAAATGGTTCCTAAATTTAATGATTTTGCATTTGGAAACAAAGTTGGGTCTATTGGATTAGTAGAGACAGACTTCGGTTTTCATGTTATTAAAGTAGACGATAAGGAAGATATTGTGCAAATAGCTATTTTAACAAGAAAAATAGAAGCTTCTGGTGAAACAGTAAATAAATTGTTTTCAGATGCTACTCAATTTGAAATGGAAAGTATTGATGGTAAAAAAGCTTTTGCAGATTTAGCAAAAGAAAAAACGTATGATGTTAAGCCTGTGAATAAGATTAAGGAGTTAGATGAAAATTTACCAGGATTAGGTGCGCAAAGAAGTATTGTACAGTGGGCATTTAATGAGGATACAGAAATTGGAGCAATTAAGCGTTTTAACGTTAACAATGGGTATGTAATTGCGCAGTTAACAGCAACTTATAAAGAAGGTCTAATGAATGCAGAAGATGCTTCAGCAACAGTATTGCCTAAAGTACGTAAAGAAAAGAAAGCTGCTCAAATTATTGAAGCTAATAAAGGAAAATCTTTAGAAGATTTTGCAAAAAGTAATAATGTGTCTGCATCTATTGCAAGTGCATTAACAGTAAAGTCGCCAACAATTCCTGGGTCAGGAAGAGAGCCCTTAGTAGTAGGTACAGCCTTTGCTTTAGATCAAGATGAAACTTCTGGTTTAATACAAGGTGAAAGTGGTGTGTTTATGCTTAAAGTAGCTAAGAAAGAAGAAGCTACGAAGTTAGATAACTATAGTACGTATGCTAATTCATTAAAATCTTCTGGTGCAGCTAGAGTAAACACAGCAGTTTACAGTGCGTTAAAAGAAGGTGCAGAAATTATAGACAATAGAGCTTCTTTCTACTAGTAGAAAAATTTCACATAAAATCAAAGCCTTTCTTCTTATTTGGAAGGCTTTTTTTGTGAATTAATATAAAAAAACACTGCGCCTTTGGGTATACCTCCCTAAAAGGATTTTGCAAAAAAGTAACATTTTATTTGGCTGTCTTAATCTGTCATTAAAGAGTTATCTTCTTGTTAAGGGGAGATGCCGAGGGTAGAGAGGTTTTGTTTCTTACAAAACCATATCCTTATACGGAATTATAGTATTATACCCATTGCGTTTAAAATAACGCATAGTTCTGGGAGTTCCTGTAGCTAATACAAAATCGCCACCCCAAGCACCCAGACTTTTTAATCCCCCAGGAAAATCAGGAAAAGTGCTTTCTCTTACAGTAGGTATTTGTAGTAATTTTGCTATTAGCTGCTCGTGAGTTTCAATTAACACATCAAATTCTGCAATAGTACTAGCTTTGGAAATTTGAATGGTTAGTTTAGATATTTCTACAATAAACCCAGATTTTTCAACAGAAATAGATTGATACTTAGCTATCCCCTCACGACTATTTTGCTTTTTATTTAAATAGACAAAATAGAGTTGGTTTTTAAAACTTGGATTAAAGTCTATTTTTTCTACAACAGGTTTTTTCTGCTCTAGCTTATAAGTAATAGGATAGTTGTGTTGTGCACATGCAATATCAAAAGCACTACCAGAAAAAGAATTCCAGAGTAGTTTATAAGCATCAACCTTAGCCCAACTAGCAATATTATTAATTAGAGTAGATGAAGAACCCAATCCCCAATTTTTGCAAAAAGTTAGTTTTGTTTCTACCGAATATCCGTTAGAATCTGATAAAAACTCAGGGTTCATTTTTATAGCTTCAGTTATAATTTTAACTAAAGTCTCAGCTACTTCTAATGCCTGTGCAGGCATTTTTTCTTTGTTTTCTATAGAAAGTGTGGTTAAAGCAGTTTTTGCGTCTTTCTCAATAGAAAGATCAGCAGAAAACCACACAGAATCATCTTTCTCTAAACTTTTCCAGCGCAGTTGCGGCGTATTTATTTTTTGTAAGGATAATGATTGTCCGTATTTAGTAGGTATGGCCAAACTTAAAGCAGCATCTAATACTGCATATTCACCAGTCAGGAGTAATTTTCCGTTACTGTAAAATTTAGTGTTCATGTGCCGTTTTTAAGCTTTTAAATTTATCTAATACAGCACTATGGCTTATAGTATGTTTTTTGAAATGATTTATAATAGTAGTTTTTTCTTTTTCCGTAGCACCCAATTGGTTTAATATGTTTTGCAAGTGCATTTTCATATGACCTTTTTGTATTCCAGTAGTTACTAAGGAACGCACAGCGGCAAAATTTTGAGCTAAACCTGCTACTGCTACAATTTGCATTAATTCTTTAGCAGAAGGTTTTTGTAAAATTTCTAATGCCAATTTCGCTATTGGGTGTAAGCCTGTTAAACCTCCAATAGTTCCTACAGCTAATGGAATATCAATCCAAAACTTAAATATATTAGCATCAATACTAGCATTTGTTAAACTTGTATATGCGCCATCTTTTGCGGCATAAGCATGAATACCGGCTTCAACAGCTCTAAAGTCGTTTCCTGTAGCTAAAATAACAGCATCTATACCATTCATAATACCTTTGTTGTGGGTAACTGCACGGTAAGGCTCCACTTTTGCTATGTTTACAGCACGCAGCATTTTTTGAGCAAAAGCTATAGGTGTAATAGATTTATCTGCATTTAATTCTTCAATTTGGCAGCTTACCTCTGCTCTTACTACACAATTAGGAACATAGTTAGAGAGAATACTCATAACTACTTCAATATCTTTTTCTACATCAGCAAATAAAGAAAAATTTTGAGCTTCTCTTTTTAAAGTTGTAGCAAATTGTTCTAGACAAGAATTTATAAAGTTGGCACCCATAGCATCTAAGGTTTCAAAGGTGCAATGCAACTGGTAATAGTTTTTTAGACTAGCTGTTTTATTACGCAATTCAATTTTTGAAACCCCACCACCGCGTTTTTCCATGTTTTTGGTAATGTAAGAAGCATCAAAAAGTAAAATAGGTTCTAATGTCTTAAAAAAAGCTTCTAGTTTACTAAAATCTCCTTGATACATAAAATGCACCTGACCCACTTTTTCTGTACCAAGAATAGTAGTTTTGAATCCGCCACGGTTTAACCAAAATTTTGCAGCTTTACTAGCAGCAGCAACTACAGAGCTTTCTTCTATAGCCATTGGAATGGCATATAGTTTATTGTTTATTAAAAAGTTTGGAGCAATACCTAAAGGTAAATAATAATTGGTAATGGTGTTTTCTATAAACTCATCATGCAATTTTTGCAAAACAGTATCAGTATTCCAATATTGTTTTAAAGTATCTTTAGTAATGTTAGAATCATCAGTGTAGTTTGTAGTAATCCAATTTATTTTTTCTTCTTTGGTAAGTTTAGAAAACCCTTGAACAGGCAGTGTCATAGATGTATATTTTCAATTTACAAAGATAAACATAATGACAATAGAAATTTTAAGGGGTTATAGCTGTTGAATTCTAAAATAGTGTTATAAATAACACATAAAGTTTACTTTTTTACAAAATTATTAGTAAACTTAGAGGTTGATTAAAGTAAGAATTTATGAAAAGAATATTTTTAGCCATATTTCTAATTTCTATTATTGCAGTAAAATTAGGAAATGCACAAGAAAAACAAGTTTCATTAGAAGAAATTTGGAGTGGTAAATTTAGAACAGAAAGTTTAGAAGAACTCCAATCTATGAAAAACGGAAAGCAGTATACTGTTTTAAATTTTGATAGGAGAACAAGGTCTAGTAGCGTAGATAGCTATGATTATAAAACTTTAGAAAAAGTAGAAACAATAGTTAGCTCTGGTACTATAAGTGAGATTGATTATTTTACGTCGTATGAATTTAGTAAAGATGAAACGAAGCTATTATTAGCTACAGCGGTAGAAGGTATTTTTAGGCATTCTACACTAGGTGTTTATTATGTATACAATAGGATATCAAAAAAAACCACTAAAATAGCAACAGATAAAATTCAGGAACCTTCTTTTTCTCCAAATGGAAAAAAGGTAGCCTATGTTTTACAAAATAATATCTATGTTTTTGATATTGAAAAACAAACCACCAAGCAAATTACCACAGATGGTGTTCCTAACAAAATAATTAATGGGGTTACGGATTGGGTGTATGAGGAAGAATTTGCTTTTGTACGTGCATTTGAATGGAACTCTGACGGTTCTAAAATTGCCTTTTTACGTTTTGATGAATCTAAAGTGCCCGAATTTTCTATGGATATTTATGGGAAAAGTTTATATCAATTTCAATATCAGTTCAAATATCCAAAAGCAGGAGAGGCTAACGCTTTGGTATCATTACATATGTTAGATGTAGCATCTGGAAAAATTGAGGCAGTAGATTTAGAAAACCCATATTATATACCACGTATAAAGTGGATGAATAATCCAGATTATTTAAGTGTGCAAACTTTAAATAGGCATCAAAATTATTTAAAAATATACGAGGTAGACGCTAATAAAAATAAAGTAAATATTCTATTGGAAGAAAAAGACAATGCCTATATAGACATTAAAGATGATCTTACTTTTTTAGCAGATGATAGTTTTATTTGGACTAGTGAAAAAGATGGTTATAACCACATTTATTTATACAATGAAGATGGTAAACTAATGAACCAAGTTACCAAAGGCACTTGGGAGGTGACCTCTTATTACGGATATGATGCCAATGAAGATAGAATTTATTATCAATCTACAGAAAATGGTTCTATAAATAGAGGTATATATAGTATTTCTAGTATTGGCGACGGCAAGAAGAAATTAGCCATACAAGAAGGTCAAAATAACGCCGATTTTAGTGCCGATTTTACTTGCTTTATAAATACACATTCTAGTGCGGAAACACCGCCAGTGTATAGCTTATACGAATCACTCAAGGGAAAAAAGATAAAGAATATTAAAGATAATTCAGAGTTGTTGAAAACTCTAAAATCGTACAAAATAAGTCCCAAAGAATTTTCTACGCTATCTGTAAATGGAAACGAATTAAACATGTGGATGATAAAGCCTAAAAATTTTGATTCCTCTAAAAAGTATCCATTATTCATGTTTCAATACAGTGGTCCAGGCTCACAACAAGTGTCCAATAGTTGGATGGGCTATAATGATTATTGGTATCAGTTATTAGCATCCGAAGGATATATAATTGTGTGTGTAGATGGTAGAGGAACAGGCTTTAAAGGGCGTGATTTTAAAAAAGTAACGCAAAAAAAATTAGGGAAGCACGAAGTAGAAGATCAGATTGAAGCTGCAAAAAAATTAAGTGAATTACCTTATATAGATAAAAATAGAACTGGAATTTGGGGTTGGAGTTATGGCGGATTTATGTCTACCAATTGCCTTTTAAAAGGTAATGATGTGTTCGAAATGGCAATAGCAGTAGCACCTGTAACTAACTGGCGTTTTTATGACACTATTTACACAGAGCGTTATATGCAAACACCACAGGAAAACCCTAGTGGTTATGATGATAACTCACCCTTTAATTATCCTGAATTATTAAAAGGAAAATATTTATTGGTACATGGTTCTGGAGATGACAATGTGCATGTGCAAAATACCATGCGTATGGTAGAAGCCTTGGTGCAGGCGAATAAGCAATTTGAGTGGAGTATCTATCCTGATAAAACACATGGAATATATGGTGGAAACACTAGACTGCATTTATATACGAAAATGACGAACTTTATTAAAAACAACTTATAATCCCAAATTAAACTATGGCAACTGTTATAAAACCACACCAAAGAGAACTTTTTGGGCATCCAATAGGATTATATATTTTATTTTTTACTGAAACGTGGGAGCGTTTTTCATATTATGGAATGCGTGCCTTGCTGGTGCTATATATGACAGCAGAAACTTTACAGGCAAACGGACAAAGTGGTTTGGGCTGGATGAGGGGAGAGGCATTGGCACTTTATGGATGGTATACCATGTTAGTGTATGTTATGAGTATTCCAGGAGGTTTTATCGCTGATCGATATATTGGACAAAAGAAGGCAGTAACAATAGGTGCTATTTTATTAACTATAGGGCACGGCGTTTTGGCTATAGATGCACTTTGGGCGTATTATACAGGACTTGGTTTTGTGATTTTAGGAGTAGGCATGTTAAAGCCTAATATATCTACCATGGTAGGGGGATTGTACAAACAAAATGATATTCGCCGCGATAAAGGTTTTAGTATATTTTATGTGGGAATTAATTTAGGATCATTTTTAGCATCTTTATCAGTAGGCTTAGCTGTAAAAGTTTATGGATGGCATGCTGGTTTTGGATTGGCGGGGATAGGAATGTTACTGGGGCTTATGGTTTATTTATACGGACAACAATTTTTAACACATGTAGGTAATGTACCAACTGTAGAGCAAAAATCATCTGATATTAGTATTGGATCATTATTCGCTCAATTATTTAAATCTCCTTTACAATTGGTGATCGTTATATTGCTATTAGCATATTCCATATATGCTGGTTTCACCTATGAGGGGGCAGATCATTGGGGATATGGAGTTTTATTTATTGTATTGTCATTAATCACAGGGGTAATGATGATGATTTATAAGAACCTGAATGGGCAAGTAGAAAAAGATAGGTATATAGTATTATTATTATCCTTATTAATTATAATTGTTTTTTGGGGTTCTTTTGAACAAATGGGAGGTTTAATGAATTTGTATGCAGAACAAAAAACGAACAGAATGTTTATGGGGTTTGAAGTGCCCACGGCATGGTTTCAAGGAGCTGGCGCAGGTTTTATTATTCTATTAGCAATTCCAATAGCTAACTTTTGGGCAAAAAGGAAATTGAAAGGAAAAGAAGCAACCTCATTATTTAAAATGGCAGTAGGTGTTATTATCATGGGTATAGGCTTTATGTATATGGTATTTGCTGTTATGCAGTATGATGCTAATGGTAGTTCAGCGATGTATTGGTTGGTATTAGCATATCTATTTCATACGATAGGAGAACTGTGTTTATCACCAGTGTCTCTGTCTTTCTTTACGAAATTAGCACCAGAACGATACATGGCCCTCATGATGGGAGTGTATTGGGCGTCAACTGGACTTGGAAATAAACTAGCAGGAATTATAGGGGAAAGTTCCGTTAAAGCTGGAGAATTTAATGTTTTTGTGGGACTCTTTATTTTTGCAGTGGTCTTTGGAATATTGGTAATTTTATTATTAAAACCATTAAAAAGATTAACGCATGGTGCAGAGGATAACGAAGTAATTGTACATGATGATAAAACTGACGATTCTGAACTTTCTAGTCATTAATATCAAATTTCCACAAAAAATAAACTCCCTTTTCCATAGAACAAAGGGAGTTTATTTTTTATAGAGACCTATCCAGGATAAATTCTCCAAGTAAGAGACTTGTGTTAATGCGTTTTTTCTAAATATATACGTTCTCCGTTTATGTAAGAACACACAAAAGCATCGGTTAGGCCTAGGGTAATTAATTCTTCACGAAATTTTTCAGCCTCCACAAGTGATTCAAAATTACCAAGTGCATATTTATTTAAATCATCGTTTTTAATTTCCTTAAAATTCACAAAATTCTCTGAATAAAGCCCTAAATCCTTATTTTTAAATGCACCTACCTGTACAGTATAAACCTCTACGTTGTCTAAAGATGATTCTTTAGGGATGTTGTGTAGATTGTTGATTGTTAGGTTTTGTGCTTGATTAATGCTGTCAAGTTGGTGTAACCGATCTTTAAGAATACTAATTTTTTGGTTGTGCTCTATTAAAGAAATTCTATCAGTCTTTGATGCATTATATAAAGAGTAGCCGCCAAGACATAAAACTAAAAAACCTAGAATAATACTAATTACTTTAAACTTTTTGGTAGTACGTTTTTCAGCTTCTATAAAATCGTTATTTATCTGGGTAGATTTTATTTGGTCTTCTTCTAAATGTAAAATTGTATCATTATGTACTTTTAATTCTTCTTCTGATAAGTAGGGCATCTTTATGTAAATTTAAAAATAATAATAGTTTTTAGATTAGCTTTAAAATGATAATCACGAGTTCCTAAAAAACGCAATTAAAGTTCTATTATTGTATATTTTTTTGAAGGTATATATTACTGTGTAAAGAAGCGTATTACTACAGTACAATAATTTTGAGTTTAGTATTACAATAATTTTAATTATTAGTCCTTGAATGAATAAGAAAATCCTAACTCTAGTTACCTAGGATTTTACTTTATAATTAAACATAGGTGTAATAGAAATGAATTATAAGGTTCATTTTGTAATATTTATTTGGTTTAGTACTCAGACTTTTGTGTTAAAAATGGTTTAAATTAGAGCCGTTTAACCTTAGCAAGTTTTAAGAGCTCATCATAACAGTTTTAATCTCTTTTACCACCTTAATATGTTCTACTCCATATTCTTTCCATGCTAAACCGCGCTCTTTCATATCTACATGGTGCACAATAGTGCCATAGTCTAAAAGTTTTCCTTCTATAGTGGGGTAACCTATTACGTAAATACTGTCTGCTAGTTCTACTGCTAAATCAATATCATGTGTAGAATAAATAATAGTATTAAATTCATGTGATGATGTAATAAGATTAAAAGCCGCTTTAACAGCTTCTATATTGCCAATGTCGAGACCAGAAAAAGGTTCGTCTAATATGATATAATGACCAGAACAAAAAATTTGCTCTATAATAGCAGTACGTTGTCTTTGACCTCCAGAGAGCTCATTAGGATATTGGTCTTTTACTTCCTCTAACCCCCAGTCAACCAAATAACTCATTATTTGCTTATGCTTTTCTTCTTTTGATATGTCTTTGTTTCTTAAAGCAAATAATAAGGCTTCATATACAGTTTTGTTTCTAAATAAGGTATACTTCTGATTTACAAAACCAATGTCTCCTTCTTTTACTTCTTTGGCGCTATTTTCTTTATTTGTAGTAGTATCTGCTATAAGTACTTTTCCAGTAGTAGATTTCACAAGACCAGTTAAAGCTCTAAAAAGTGTTGATTTTCCTCTGCCAGATCTTCCCACAACAGCAATTACTTGCCCCGTTGTATTATCTTCTCTTATGGTGTCTTTTTCAACAAAATTAATGTCTTTTATAACTGTTTTCTTTCCATATGACACGCTAAGGTCTTCAACATATAATAATGTATTTTCCTTGGTATAATTCATAAACCTATATTTTTGAATATCTAAAAAGTACTTTTCTCAAATAGCTTAGCACAAAATCTATACATAAACCAACTCCTAATATAACAATCTGCAAAGCTATTATTCTGCCATGATTCATGAATTTATCAGAATTTTTTATTAAAAAACCTAATCCTCCTGCTGCGACTAAAATAGATTCTACAGTAACTAGCATCATCCAAACGATAGCTAAATTTTGTCTAATTACTTCTACTACGTGATCAATTCTTCCTTTAATAACAACCTCATAAAGAACTTCCCAACGGTTACATTTCAAAGACCTCGCATGATCAAATTCTTCTTGTTCTATAGAGCTAATCATGGTTAATAAAGATGTTGTTAAATAGGTGCTCATAAAAACGACCAACACCCAAACTTGCATTGCTCTGGCATCATTTATCAAAATAGCCATATAAAAAGTAATTCCTGTAAGTGGTAAATACCTAAGTTTACTAATTGCAGATGCTACTGGTTTTATAATTGGTGTTGTTGATAAATAAGTTAGTACTAATGATATAAATACAGCTATTATAATTGCTTTAATACAGAGCCATAAAGAACTAAAAATATGAACAATCAGTCCTTCATTATAAAGCTCTTTAAAACCTGTTAACACTTGTTCAATAGAGGGGAACAAATGTTTGTCTCCCATGCTTGAAATAAACCAAAAAGCGAATATTAGAACAACCCAAAATAAGCTAATAGAAATATGCGTGTTTTTCTTCAGCGCTTCAAAAGGTGTAAATAAGTTTTTCATAGGTTTATATTAATAATAAAAAGGCTGTCTTAGTGAAAATTTAATTTTCTCTGTAGACAGCCTTGTCATATTCGTATTTTATATTATTTCAACAAAGTAATAACAACTCTTCTGTTTTTTGCTCTTCCAGCATTCGTCGTATTGGGAGCAATAGGCTCATCTTCTCCTTTACCAATTACAGATTGTACACGTGATTGTGGAATTCCTTTTCTTCTTAAGAAATTAACTACTGCTTGTGCTCTTTTTTGCGATAAATCATAATTTGTTTCCGAAGCCCCTTGGTTATCTGTGTGTCCTTCTAAATTAAGTTTTGTGTCTTCTGCTTGTATTAAAAGATTGTAGATAGATTCTAAAGTGTTTGCAGACGATCCTGAAATATTTGCACTTCCTGTATCAAAATTTATATTCCATTCTCCAGAAGCTAATACTTCACTAGCAGTTTCTGTATAATCTGGTTTGTAAGCAGAACCAGCATCAATATCATTAATGTTTTTTACAAAATATAAATTTACGGCTTCATCATAAGGTACTATTCTTTTTACAGATTCATTAAAACCAAAAGGGTTTAATTCACTCAAGTAAGAAGATACTTGGTTGTATACTGCTTTGTACCTATTAGTACCATCTGTAATACCATAATATTGCATTACATCTGAGTAATTAAAGACTCTAGAGCCACCCATGTTGTAGTCAATACCATTTTTGCTGCCTTTTTGTCCCTTAAACATATCATACCAATATTTTGCGCTTTCCAAGTCATAGGTTTTTGCAACAGCTTCGGAAGCGCGTACACTCCAGTCATCATATTGTTTCATTTGATTAGAAGCGGTAAGTGCAGATTTTAATATGTTACTTACAATATCTGAATGATTAACAGACCATTCTTTAACAGCAATAACTGTTGTTGCCATTTGGTTATTGAATTCTTTTGTAGAAACAATATCTGTAAAACCGCTTAGTTGATCAAAAACCATTTTATCTCCAGGAGTCCAAGTAGCACAACCATCAATTTTTTTATTAATTGTTTTACCTGTTAACTTTCCGTTTTTAACTTCTTTTAAAGGGACTGTCCATCCAGATTTTTGAGACTTTATTAATTCTTCAGCAGATTTAATATAATCATCATCCTGCGATGGGTAAAAGTTTACTGCATCTGGGTCGTAAGTTGTTACATCAGGGTTTACTTTTAATCCGTTTGCAAAAGCATAGTTAAGAGCTGTTACCCAATCTCCATCTCCTAAAACAGTAGATATAAGTGACCCTTTCATACTTTTAGGGTCTACCTTCCAACTTGGTGGGCCAATTAATTTATCTTCACCATAACTTAAGCCTACAGCGCCAACAACTTGTACGTGGTATTTATCTTTTCCAAATTTATCATCTAAGGCTTGTTGCATAGTACTAATATAAAAAGGAGCACCATCTCCCATCATCATTATTGCAAAAGCACTTTTGTCAGAATCTGGAAATTCTTCACCTCTATCATATTCTTCAATGAACTTCATTTGCATATTACGCAATTCTGAAAGCCAATCTTGACGTATTATTTCTAAGTTTACGCCATTTTTTTCCATTAAGGAGCCTTTTGTTGTTTTTGGACCTCCATTAGACACTATAATTCCAGATTGTGCATTCCATGCATAGGCTGCTATACGTACTAATGGTTTATCTTTAATTGCACTCGAAAGTTTGGTTGATGGAAGCGCTATTTTTTCAGAAGTAATTACATTGTTTACTTCTTTTTTATCAATGTTTAATTCGTCTAATTGCTTAGCTTCTCCCACTCTTAATCCCGGAGCAAAATAATATACAGCACCCAGAATACCTCCTAATAGAATAATTACAATAAGTAATTCTGATAGAGTAGTTAGTTTTTTGGTTTGTAAAATTTTTCCCATTTTTAGTATTAATTATATTATAGTTAGTTGTTAATTATTCAAACATATTTCCAAATCCTCCACTTTCTTGTTTATCTTCAGCGGTAAATTTATAATTTGGATTATTGTAATTCTTAGACTCAGGAATGTAATCTTTACCTGTTTCTATTTTCCCTGCTAATGTATCTAATTGTGCATATAACTCATCACTATCAACATCGTATTTAGAGGTGAGAGAATCTATGTCAGATAAATTTTCTTGTGTTTTAGCAATATCCATCGCAATAGTTTCTGTTATTACATCTAGTGCGTATTCCAACTCCCAATCTTTTGTAAAATGCATTGCAGATTTAGCACCGTCTGTTGCTTCTTTAGCTGTTTTAGCAAATTGATATTCTTTCTCCAACATTTTAATAGTTACTTCAAAATCTGAAATTTTAATATCAATTGCAGTTCCTGCAAGGGTTAATTTGCGATCTAATTTACCCATTACATTGGCACGAGTTCCATATTTTTTTATGAAATTTTTACTTTGTTCGAGTTGATGTGAAATTCTTTGTGATTGCGATAGTTTTTTTGCCAAAGCACTATGAAGTTCCACATATTCATCTGTGTCTTTTCCTTTAGATCCTTTTTCGGCAACAATACGCTCCATTTCACTTTTTATTTTTTGAGCATGTTTTTGTAGCGAGACTACTTGAGTTTGAAAATCTTTAGCTTCTTTTTCTGCTTTATAAGATTCTGCCTCCATATTATTTTTTAGCGCTTTTATTTTGGCTTTAGAGTTTTTAAATACAGCTCTATTTTTAATCATTTTTTGCTTTTGCTCTTGTAATTCACCAAAAGGGTCGTGTTTTATTAATGATTTATGTATTTTTCTGGTTAAACCTCTAAGCCCTTTAAATATTACGGGCAGCATCATTATAAAGAAAATTAAGAATACAGCAACACCAGCCAGTGCAATTATCTGACCTAAAGCGGTAAATAGGGGCGGAAGAATATAAATCCATGTAGCAAATCCTAACCCAGCAAATAATGCTATTTTAAGTATGGCATTTAATCCTTTTTCTCCATTTCTCCAATTATTAGGATTTAAGGAGATTTCTCCTTTTTCGTCATCAAAATGTTTTAAAATTGGTAAATCAAGGACGTGACTTTTAGCTTCTGTATTCATTTATTTGCTATTACAAATTATTTTTAATGCCATCTATTACAGATGTAATTGTTTCTAATATTTTTGATTTAGCCATGTTGTTAGCTACTATTTTTTGCTCTATTTCAGCAACTTCTGTTAATAGTTCAGAATCTATAGATTGTAATTGATTCTTTTTTTGACTTATTTGATTTTGAATGTCTAACAATTGTTGTTCTAATTTAGATATTTCAGACGCAAGAGTTTCTTCTTTCACTTTTTGAGTTTTCTGAAGTGTTGCTTTTTTAGAATTTCCCTGAGTTTGATATTGTTTGTGCACATTGTCTATCTCTTGCACATAAAAGTCTGCCTTGGTTAATAACACCTCTTTTGTTATTTTAGGGTCTACACCTGTAGCCATAGACATTGCCATTTTGTATATGGAAGGGTCATTGGAACCAACAGCTTTTATGGCTTTAAAAAATTCATAAAAATCATAACCTGGTTGGTTTAATGAATCAAAACCAGATTCGTACATTTCTATGATTTTTTCTAATACAGTACTATTTATGGGTGTAGATGGTATTGTTTTTTCTGGGAATTTAGAAACGCTATCATTAGTTTTAGGGAAAGACTTAGAAGTAGTGGTCTCCTTAAAGGTTACTTCTTTTTTTAGGGTCTCTTTTTTTTCGCCTTCATCATTAATAAAAAGTCCTTTCCAATTAAATTTTTCTTTGGCCATTATTTCTATTTCCTTTTTAGTTATTAACCGTTACAGATTATAAATTTATGTAAGTTATATGATTTTTTCTTTAAAACAAAAATCATTTGCTCTGTAAAGCTTTTCTTTTGTTAACGTATAAGTATTGGGGATTATGATTTTATTACATGTATTTTTATTTTATTATTCTAGACCAAGCAATTTTTAGAACAATTAGAAGCACTATAAATACAATGATTAATTGAGAAAAACCACCAACAAAAAAGACACCGAAATAAGTTTTTTGTAAAACGAAAATAATACCAAAAGAAATACTAATCATAATCATTAGAGCAGATAGTTTGTTAAAACCTGGGATATCTTTCATTGCTACTTTTTTGTTTAGAATAACCAAAGTGGCTATCATTGCTACAATAGGAATAAAGTAGGCCAAAATGTTCACGTTTAGTAAATTAGTTTTCAGAAAAAATAAGGAATAAAAGACTAATAGGGTGGCTAGTATGCCTGGTATTGTAACAGCATAAATTAAGGCACTCATAAAATAACGCATTTGCCTAAAGTTATTTTGCGTTACCAATACTACTGTAATAAGAGCAAGTATTAGTATACTGGCAAAATACGCTAATACTTTATATTCATTAGCACTAAACCAATTTATTAATTCCTGTAGTGTCATTTTTTTATTTTAAAATAGTATTATTATTTTCACTAAAAACAAGTATTTCTTGTACTGTTTTTAATACCTCTGGAATATCTTCCTCTGTAATAGTTATTAAATCTTGTTTGGTTATTTCTTTTAAGAGTACAATTCTATTGGCGTGTCTTTCTGTTATTTTTTCAAAAAGATTTCGCATTGTTCTGGCATTACCAAAACCGCGATGGCGTTTTTTGTATACTCTTTCAATTATTTCATTCAATTTATCCTCAGCATCCTTAGTAAGTTTAAAGTCTGTTTTTTTAGCATTAAAATTAAAAATTTTCAAAAGAGCTACAGGGTCAAAATGATCAAATTTGAAATAACGATTAAATCTTGATTGTAAGCCTGGATTAGATTGGATGAATATTTCCATTTCATCTGGATAGCCCGCAACCACAACCACCAAATTATTTCGGTAGTCTTCCATTCGTTTTAGTAGGGTTTCTATAGCTTCACTTCCAAAATCATTCAAACCGCCAGAAGCAAGTGCGTAAGCCTCATCAATAAATAAAACCCCACCAATTGCTGTAGTAATTATTTCATCTGTTTTTATAGCTGTTTGTCCAACATATCCTGCGACTAAACTAGCTCTATCGGTTTCTATTAGATGTCCTTTTTTTAAATATCCAAGGTGTTTGTATATTCGTCCAAGCATTCTAGCTACAGTAGTTTTACCAGTACCTGGAGGCCCCATGAAAACAGTATGTAATGAATTTTTAGATGTTTTTAGCCCTTTGTCCTCACGTAATTTTTGAACTTTCAAATAATTAATAAGGTCTTGAATGTTTTTTTTAACAGTATCTAAACCTACTAATTCATGTAATTCTTTAAGCACTATATCTAAGGTGTCATTTTCTGGAACTTCATTGTATGTTTCTTCTTTAATTAATATTTTAGGATTATTTACGCTATCTGTAATTTGTTTCAATAGTATTTTTTCTTTTTCACACACTATATAGTCTGCATTTGATATTAATAGCGTAATTCTATTTATGTAGGAAGCTATATTTTGGAACTCATTATTTCTTGTTTTTAATAAGACTGCGGTAGAGACAAATTCTGATGCTATTTCTTCTATTGGTTGAAAAAATGAAGTTTCCCTTATTATAAGTATGTTTTTTTCAAATAGACTAGAAGATAAAAGTTTATTTATTTCATTTTTAGTGTAAGAGGCAATAAGGTCTTTTCCTTGTATTTTTTCATAAAAAAAGAGCAAAATAAATTTAGCTTCTAGCGGAACTGTCTTAGAATTATTAGTTGCTAAAAAAAAATCATTATAAATTTTCACCAAATCTCGCATTAATAAATGCTCAGATTTATAGTGTGTATTTTTAAAATTGGTATCAACAATGGTTTTAACTGCAGCGTTATATTTTTTATCAGCATTAAGTCGTATGCATGCAGAAAACACCTTGTGACTTTCTTCTTTAAGAGTTCTAATAAATTCAGGAGAAACTTTTAAAGTATTTAAACGAGTGTTTTTATTCATTTATAATTTATTCCTAAATAATGATAAAAGTGATTATTATAATTATTAAACTCCAAATATGTTTTTTTGTTATAAGTTTATTTTAGATATATTAAAATAATAGGCTCCCTTTTCATCAGTATAGTGAAAAGGGAGCTTTCTTTTTTTACAAGAAGCTTTCCAGCGTTTTATTGTTTTTTTATAATTACTACCGTCAGCAATTATAATTTTAGGTTGTATAGAATCTATAAAGCGTTCAAGGTTTATTCTAGGAGACTGAGTAAGTAAAATGATTTGCGTTTTATCTGGAGGGTAAATTCCTAAACTATCCATTATATAGAAAGAAGTTCCCTGTATGGTATAACTGTTTTTTGTAGGTTGATGTTTTACTTCATAAATATTCTCACCAACTACATAATCACTTACAATTCTTTTAAAGGGTGTGTGTGAACTTAGAACATTTAAATTACGACCAGATTGATGCAGTAGTAGTGTATTTTTAGTTTCATGTCCCACCACTAATTTTTCCGATTGTTGTGTGGTGAAGAAAGAATAAAAAGTCCAGCATTGAAAACATATAATAGTTAAGAGGAAAATAGCCCATTTTTTAAATGATTGTTTTGATAAAGCTAAAACTAGGCTAATACATAGTACGTAGCTTAAAATAAGTTGAGCGGTATTAAAAGGTATATTGGTGAATAAAAAAGCCTCTTGTTGGGCAATCCATTTAATAATACTGTTCATTGTTTGGATAATAGTACTGTAAAAAGAAGCTAAAAAAGATGGTAGCCAATCTATAAGAGATAGTATTATTACAAGAAATCCAAGACCCAGTACAATTCCAAGAAAAGGAATAATAATAAGGTTAGAAACAAAAAACAAACCAGGAAATTGATGAAAGTAGAATAAACTAATGGGTAATACACCTAATTGAGCAGCAATACTAACCGACAGTAATTGCCATCCTTTTCTAACAATCCAAGAATTAGGAAACCAAAAACGCTGTAGTAAAGGATATATCCAAATAATAGCAAAAACGGCAGCATAACTCATCTGGAATCCCACTTGAAATAAAAAGAGAGGATGAATTAAAAGTGTAAAAAATAAGGATAGTGCTAAAATGTTAAAAGTACTAGTAGGTCTGTTTAAAAATTGTGCATAAGCAATAAAACAAAACATTGTAACCGCTCTTATAATAGAAGCCGATAAACCAGCAATAACGGCAAAACCCCAAAGTGTAATTATAATTACAATAAGTTTTAAAGTGTGTCCGTATTTTAAAATTTCTAGCGGTTTCAATATAAACTGAAGTAATACCAATAAGATTCCAATGTGTAATCCAGACAATGCTAAAATATGAACAGCTCCAGCATTTTTGTAATTGGTATAGGTACTGTCAGATATATTCGTGCGTTGTCCAAGTAACAGGGCTTCAATAACAGCTAATTCATCAGTTCCAAAATTAGCTTGCTGCAGTTTTAGATTAATCTTATTTCTAATACTTGCGGCAATACCATAAATAGTGGAAGTCGGTTTTTTGGTTGTTATAATAGCATTCGATTTTAATTGTGCCTGATGATAAATTCCTAAATTTCCCAAATAATCTTTATAGTCAAACTGATGCGGATTTAAAGGAGGTTTTATTAAAGAGATTTCAGAATAAGTAATAACCTCTTGGTCTACCGTTAGTTTTTCCTGTAGGCTATCAATAGGAATAGAAAGAATTAGTTTTCCAGTGCTCTCAAGATTGTCAATACTTTTTATGCCAACAATATATCTGTTAGAAAATGAAGTTTGCTTTAATACTTCTATGATTTTAAGTTGTAGTGTATGTTTTTTGTGATGGTCATAATGTGTGTAATGACTAGCATTATTTTTTGGTTGAGATAAAGAAAAAGAGGAGACACCTATTCCTATCGATGTTAATAACATTAATATGCCAAACCGAATAGATTTTGTGTGCTGTTCTTTAAAAAATAGAAGTCCCAATAAAACCAGTAAAATACTAGTAATTAATAAAGTGTAAATTAGACTAGGGTTAGTAAGGTAACCGAGTAAAATCCCAAGTATTAGTCCAATGGATAACTTTATAGAAACATATTTTAAAAGCTCCATTAGTTAAGAACTCTAGTAGCCTTTACAAAAGCATAGTTCCAATAACCTTCTTTTAAAGATGAAACTATAACGCCTCTAGAGGATGTGGAATGTATAAATTTAATAGCATTGTTTTCTACGGCAACAACCAATCCAACATGGTTTATTCTTCTTCCCTTTTTATTGGTTTTAAAAAAAAGCAAATCACCTTTTTCAACATTTTTTATGGGAATACGTTTGCCTTCTTCTGCCATAACATAAGAAACCCTAGGTAGGGATACATTATGTTTATTAAATGCAGTATATAGAAGACCAGAGCAATCCATTCCCTTGTGGGAAGTTCCTCCGTATTTATATTTTACACCAGAATAACCAAGGGCAGTATTAATAACATTATCTGCTTTGGATGGTGTTTTGTATCGTCTTTGAGGTGCTTTTTTTGAAGCTTTTACTCTTGAAGAAGCTTTAACACTTATACTACGATGAGGTGTGTTTGTAGTTTTTCTTGTGTTTTTTTTAATAGTTTTACAGCTATTAAAAAAAACAATTAGAATAAATAAATATAAAGGTTTGCGAATCATCCAAGCTAGAAATTATGTCTTGGGAGTCAAATTTAAAGAAATATTTCCAAACAACATTCTTAAAATGTTGTTTGGAAATATATAATCTCTATTTATTTTCTATCCATTCTTGAACGTTATCTTCTAATACATTTAGTGGTAAAGGGCCATTTGTTAAAATAACATCGTGGTATTCACGAATATTAAATTTTTCTCCTAATTGCTTTTTGGCATTTTCTCTAAGCGATAAAATTTTATTCATACCTATTTTGTAAGCAGTAGCTTGCGATGGCATCACTACATGTCTTTCTACCATTCTTATAGCGTCATATTCAGTGTTTGGAGTATTATCGGTATAGTATTTTATACTTTTTTCTCTGTTCCATTTTTTTGTATGTATTCCAGTATCTACAACTAAACGGCAAGCTCTCCATAGCTCCATAGCTAGCCTCCCAAAATCTGAATAGGGGTCACTGTAAAAACCAATTTCTTTCGGAATTAGCTCAGTGTAAAGTCCCCATCCTTCTGTGTAAGCAGTATATCTACCCATTTTTCGGAACATAGGAACATTTTCTAATTCTTGAGAAATAGCTATCTGCATGTGATGACCAGGAATCCCTTCATGGTAAGCTAAAGCCTCCATTTGGTAAGTTGGCATTGATTTAATATCATACATATTAGCGTAGTATATTCCAGGTCTAGAGCCATCTAAGGCTGGAGCTTGGTAAAATGCTAGTCCAGCAGCCTTTTCTCTAAAAGCTTCAACCTGTTTTACAATTATGTCAGCTTTTGGTTTCGTAATAAATAGCTCATCCAAGCGCCCTTTCATACTATCTATTATTTTTACAGCTTTGTTCATATAAGCTTCTCTACCTTCTTTAGAATCTGGATAGCAAAACTGCTTGTCTTCTTTCATGAACGTAAAAAACTCTTGTAATGTTCCTTTAAAACCTACATTTTCTTTAATTATTTCCATTTCTGAATGTATACGGGTAACTTCAGATAAGCCTAAGTCATGTATCTCATTAGCAGTCATGTTGGTTGTAGTAGTTCTTGCTAAAGCATTATTATAAAAGGCTTCTCCTTCAGGAAGTTTCCATGCACCATCATCATTGGTAGTATTTTTTTCTTGCTCTTTTAAAAAAGTGGTCAGCTTAATATAAGCAGGTTTTATAGCTGTTTTTAAAGCTATTTCAGCACTCGTAATTAAAGCTTTTTCTTCTTCACTATCTAAGTCCAATTTTGCTACTTTCTTGGTAAAATCATCTAAAAGAGTATTATTTTTTTTAGAGTTGTCATAGGGGGCTCCTTTTATAATATTTTCGCAAGATTCTATTACTTTTGGAAAAATATATTTTGGAGGCATAATACCAGCGATTTCTCTCTCTTTTAAATTTTCAATTAACTGATTGAAAATTTCAGGAACACCTTTTAGCCTAGAAATATATGCCTCTGCATCTTTTTTATTAGTTATTTGATGCATGTTAATAAGAAATGCAGGTACTTGTGCGTGCATTCCAAACATTTGATTTACGGGATAATTGTGAAGTCTATATTTGTAATCTGCTATCTCGTTTTCTGCTTTTTGAAAAGCAAGTTTGTAACTAAGTTTAGTTGCGGTATCTAATGTGTTTAATGTTACAGAGTCTTTTAGGTAAGAAAGAGCCATTTTTGTGCGAACTAACTTTTTTTCTTGGGCCTCCTGTGAAATATCATCCCATTTATCATAATCTGTCTTATCTCCTAAATAAGTTCGGTCCATAGGAGAAAAAGATAATTCAATATCCCATTGTTTTTGAAACCAATTATTCAGTTTTTTAGAAGCTCTCGTAATTGTCTCTTTAGAAGGCTCTATAGGGCTGTCTTTTTTCTCTTTACAATTAGTTACAAATAGTGCTGTAATTATTAGCGTGCATATTTTTATGGATGTTCCTTTCATACTAAAAAAATGTTTAATTGCGTTTTTTGTGTGAAATTAAACATTTTTGACGATTAATGTTGCAGTTTTTTCGCTAGCACCTTTTCCTCCTAATTTTTGTTCTAATTCGGAATAATTTTTTAAGAGTATTTTTCTATTTTTTTCTTCTAGAATTTCAGATAATTCAATAGTAAGGTTCTTGGTGTTTAAATCCCCTTGAATTAATTCTTTCACCACCTCTTTTTTCATAATTAAGTTTACTAAGGAGATGTATTCTAGCGTTATAATTTGTTTTGCAATTTGATAAGATATCCAACTAGCTTTATAACAAACTACTTGTGGGACTTTAAGTAACGCTGTTTCTAGAGTTGCAGTACCACTAGTAACTAATGCAGCGTAAGAATTATTTAATAAATCATAGGTTTTGTTTCGCACTAGTTTTATTTGACTATTATTTAATAATAGTTTGTAAAAATCTAAGTCTAAACTTGGAGCGCCAGCAATTACAAATTGATAGTCTGGAAAAGATTTTACAACCGATAACATTACAGCTAACGTACTTTTTACTTCTTGCTTCCTGCTTCCTGGTAGAAAGGCTATAATGGGTTTTTCTAAGTCTAAATTATGAGCTCTTTTAAAATCTATCTCATTGGTTATAGGACTATTATTTATTGCGTCAATTAAAGGGTGACCTACAAAATGTACTGGAAAATTATGTTTCTTCTCATAAAACTCTTTTTCAAATGGGAGAATAACATACATGGCATCAATATCTCTTTTTATTTTATTGATACGACTTTCTCTAGAAGCCCATATTTGTGGAGATATGTAGTAGTTGGTTCTAAAGTTATTTTGTTTTGCCCATTTTGCTATGCGTAAATTGAAACCAGAATAATCAATAAAAATAACTACGTCTGGATTAAAGTCAGCAATGTCTTCTTTGCAGAATGCAATGTTTTTAAAAATAGTACGGATACTAGTTAAAACTTCTAAAAACCCCATAAAGGCAAGCTTTTTATAGTGCTTCACCAATGTTCCGCCAGCTTGCTCCATTAAATCGCCTCCCCAGCAACGAATAGTTGCTGCTGAGTCTTTAATCTTTAAAGCTTTTATTAGGTTGGACCCATGTAAATCTCCTGAAGCTTCGCCTGCAATAATATAGTATTTCATTGTTTAAAATATCTTATAATACAAAATAATAAAGGCAGTTAGTAAAGTTGCAATTAGTACACCTCTGGCTCTTGTGTCTCTTTTTAGTCTTAAAAAACCAAAGAAAGCAATTAAGTTTAAAACAGCACCTAGAGCTAGTAAACTTCCTATATGTTCTTGCTGTACTGCAGCACTGTAAGTATCTACAATAGTCATATCAGAAAATAGGATAATATAGAGTAGTGTTCCTATGGTATTTGCTATAATACCTACAACAAATCCTATTAATATTTCTTTTTTATTCTTAGTCATTAAAATTCCAATTATTTATAGCATGTATTGCATGGTGTGCAGTTAAATCAAACTGAGTTGGTACTATTGTGATAAAACCTTGGTTTAGAGCCCAAATATCTGTGTCTTCACCTTTATCCAATAATTCAAATTCACCAGTAAGCCAATAATATTCTTTACCCATTGGACTGGTGCGTTTATCAAATTTTTCTTTCCAATTTGCTTTTGCTTGTCTGCATACCCTAATTCCTTTGGGTGCATCTAATTTAGGGATGTTAACATTTAAAACAACTCCTTTTGGAATACCATTTTCCAATGCTTCCCTAACAATTTTTTGTATATTTTCTTTGTGAATATTAAAATTAGCTTCCCAAGAAAAGTCACATAGAGAAAACCCAATAGCAGGTACCCCTTCAATACCAGCTTCAATGGCAGCACTCATAGTTCCAGAATAAATAACATTTATTGATGCGTTAGAACCATGGTTTATACCACTTATACAAATATCAGGTTTCCTTTGCAAAAGTTCTTGGAGACCCAGTTTCACACAGTCGGCAGGGGTGCCACTACAGCTATATTCTTCAGAAACACCATTTTCTGAATCAATAATTACTTTTTTAGAATATAAGGTGTTGTCCAATGTAATTGCGTGTCCCATTCCAGATTGCGGACTGTCTGGAGCAACAACAACAACAGTACCTATTTCTTTCATAAAACAAATTAAAGAACGTAAACCTGGAGCTGTAATACCATCATCATTAGTGACAAGAATTAAGGGTTTAGTCATAAGATATAATTTATAGCTCAAAAATACGTTTTTAATGTGATTCTGTTTGTCTTTAAGAAAAACACCTAGACAATTGTATAATGAAAAATAAAAATAAATTCATTGTTCTAGAAGCTGGCATGGTTTTTTCGTTATATTAGTGAGTTCTTAATTTATTAAAAGGATTAACAGCTTATGAAAAGAGAAATGAGGAAGTTTTTTAATAAAAATATTGAGTTGATGAAAAAGAATTTAGCCTATTTATTATTACTGATGCTGGCAACAGTAGCATCTTGCAGTTTTACCAATAAGTCTTTTGAGACTAGTGACAAAGATAAGTTACTACTAGATCTTATAGCGTATGTTTTAGAAAAAGGCCATTACCAGCCAAAAGACATCAATGATGATTTTTCGGTGAGTGTTTTTGAGGATTTCATCAGTGTCATAGATCCAACAAAGAGGTATTTCTTAGAGGCAGATATTCAAGAATTTGAAAAATATAAATTTCAAATTGATGATCAAATTAAAAATACTGACATCAGTTTTTTTAATATAGTTCACGAAAGGCTTATCAGTCGTATGACAGAAGCTAAAGCTATTTACGAAGAGGTTCTTAAAAAGCCTTTTAATTATAATCTTGATGAAACAATTAATATAAATTACGAAAACCAAGGCTTTGCTTCATCCAGAAAGGAATTGAAAGAGCGTTGGAGAAAGCAATTAAAGTATGCGACAATAGATACATACGATTCTAAAATAGCAGTTACAGCATCTAATGAAAAAAAACCTTCTGATACTTCTGCAAAAGAAGAAATATTAACACCTAAAGAAGCAGAAAAGCAAGCAAGAGAATCTACAAAAAACACATTAGATGAGTTTTTTGATTTTGTTGGTGATTTAGAACGTAAAGATTGGTTTGTACAATATATTAATACAATAGTAGACAAGTTTGATCCGCATACTTTTTATTTTGCTCCAGATGAAAAAGAGAAGTTTGACCAAGGAATGTCTGGAAAATTCGAAGGTATTGGTGCACGCTTACAAAAGCGTAAAGATCAAACTAAAATTATAGAAATTATATCTGGAGGGCCAGTATGGCGTGATCAGCAGATTGAAGTTGGTGATGAAATCATAAAGGTGGGGCAAGACGGAGAAGAGCCTGTGAACATTATAGGAATGCGTTTGGATGACGCTATAAAACTTATTAAAGGTCCTAAAGAAACTATTGTAGATTTAACTTTAAAAAGAGTAGATGGTTCTATAGAAGTTATTTCTATTACAAGAGATGTAGTAGAACTAGAAGAGTCCTATGCTAAATCTGCAACGGTTAAGCACGGGGAAAGAAAATATGGATTAATTAACCTTCCAAAATTTTATGTAGATTTTGAAGACTACAATAAAAGAAATGCAGCAACAGACGTTGCTAAAGAAGTAGAAAGATTAAAAGAAGAAGGTGCAGAAGGATTAATCTTAGACTTAAGAGATAACGGAGGAGGATCTCTTAGAACTGTAGTAGAAATGGCAGGTCTTTTTATTAAAGACGGGCCAATTGTGCAAGTACGCTCTTCAGGGCAACGTAAAGAAGTACACGATGATAAAGATGAACGCATACAATGGGATGGGCCATTAGTTATTATGGTAAATGAGTTATCTGCTTCAGCTTCAGAAATATTAGCTGCAGCAATGCAAGATTACAAAAGAGGAGTGGTTATAGGTAGCAAACAAACCTTTGGAAAAGGAACAGTACAAAATGTAATTCCTTTAGAGAATATTGTTCGTAGTAATGAGCATGGAGATTTAGGAGCTATAAAATTAACAACTCAAAAATTTTATAGAATTAATGGTGGTTCTACCCAGTTAGAAGGGGTTAAGAGTGATGTTGTTGTGCCAGATAGGTATAGTTATATAGATTTAGGAGAGCGCGATCAGCAAAATCCTCTAGCATGGGATAAAATATCTCCTGCAGATTACAAACCTTGGGGCGGGCACATAGATTATGAGCAAACAGTTGCGAATAGCATGAAACGTATGAAAGGAAATACTCAAATAAAATTAATAGAAGAAAATGCTAAATGGTTAAAAGAGCAGCAAGATGAAACGGTAGTCTCTCTTAAATATAAAAAATACAAGGTAGAATTAGATAAAGACAAAGAAAGAGCTAAATCCTTTAAAAAACTTTCAAATTACGATTCTCACCTTTCTTTTGAATCTTTAAAATATGAAACAGCTTTATTTACCCAAGATTCAATTTTAAAAGAAAAAAGAGATCGTTGGCATAAAAATTTAGCAAAAGATGTTTATATAGAAGAAGCAATAAACGTATTACAAGATTTAAAAGATAACACTATTAACTCCTCTAAGCTGGTTAGTAATAAAGAATAATTAATAGAAAAAATTAGAAAAACTATGAATGCCTTATTTTTATAAATAAGGCATTTTTTTAATTTTACATCTTAATCCATAGATAGTTAATGTATTATAATGAAAAGTAAAAAAACGTACTCCATATTAATAGCCATTTGTATCATTGGCTTTTGGGCTTTTGAAAATTTTTATACGCCAGATACTTATTCTGCTTCTGAAGGGGAGGGAGTAACCAAAATTGAAGAAGATTTTTTTCCTAGCTCTACAACAGGAAACATAGTACATCATAATCACTTTTCATTATCTTATAACGAGGCTTATGAACAGGCAGAGTGGGTAGCCTATAGTTTAAAAAAAGAACAACTTACGTATGATGATCGTAAGCGCCCCTATTTTATAGAAGACCCTAAAGTAAAAACTAAATCTGCCAACTGGCGAAACTACAAAGGCTCTGGTTATGATAGAGGGCATTTGTGTCCAGCGGGAGACCGCAGGTTTTCCGAATACGCTTACAATGAAACTTTTTATACTAGTAATGTAAGTCCGCAAGACAATAATTTTAATGGAGGGATATGGAATAGGTTGGAACAAAAAATACGTTATTGGACAAAAAAATATAATGAAGTTTATGTAATTACAGGTGGTGTGTTAGAAAAAGGATTACCTACAATTGGAGATGAAGATGTGGCTATTCCCAAGTTTTTCTTCAAAATCATAGCTAGAAAAGAAAACAAGAAGATAAAAGTAATAGCATTTCTTTTTCCACACAAAGAAAGTAAAAAGGCGATAGAGAAATTTGCTGTCCCTGTGGATAAGATAGAAAAAATGACGGGCATAAATTTCTTTGAGAAATTGCCTGTAGCTACAGCTGATCAATTAGAAAAAATGGTTGTTAAAAAAGGATGGAAATTTTAATTCCATTCATTTAATCTATTTGCATCTAATTTCAGAAATATGAATAAAAGGATAGAAAAGCCTAATAAAGAAGAGCCCCCATAGCTTAAAAAAGGTAATGGGATTCCAATAGTTGGTAACATTCCAATAACCATTCCAATATTAATAAAATAGTGTATAAATAAGATAGATATTACACCATAGCCATACATTCTGCTAAAAGCACTTTTTTGTCGTTCTGCCAAATAAGCCAAACGCAAAAGCAACATTGTAAATAACACCACCACAATTGAGGTTCCTATAAACCCCCACTCTTCGCCTATTGCACTAAAAATATAATCGCTATGTTGTTCTGGTACAAAATCTCCTTTAGTACGCGTGCCTTCTAAAAAACCTTTTCCAAAAAAACCACCAGATTCTATTGCTTTTTCTGACTGGTCTGTATTGTAACCAATTGTTTTTCTAATTTCATTTAGTTTTTTAGGGTCTTTTTCTAAGCGTAACCATAAGCTAAAACGATCCCTATGTCGCTGTTCGAAAACGGAATTGAATACAAAATTCACAGATAATGAGAATACAATAATGATAGCATAGAATGAGATAGTAGGTATTATTGGAATTTTCATGTTTTTCTTTTTAAATAAGAAACACAGTGCAATTAATAAACCAATAGAAATAGCAATCCAAGTAGTCCCAAACATTAACGTTGTTGTAAATATAAGTATTGTAAATAATGTTATTCCTAGATATATTAATGAAAGGCCTTCTCTGAAAATCACAAAAATTAAAGCAAAAAAGACAAGTGCACTACCAGGATCTGGTTGTGGAATTACTAACAATGCAGGAATAAAAAGTATTAAAATAGCATAAAATTGATCTTTCCTTCGTTTAATATCGGTTTGTATATCACTTAAATATTTAGCCAACGCTAATGCTGTTCCGACTTTAGCTAGCTCAGAAGGTTGAAGGCTAAAAAAACCTAGATTGTACCATGAGGTTGCGCCTGCAACAGTTTTTCCAAAAATAAAAAGACCTGCCAATAGTACTAAAGAAATAATATAGATAACACTGGAAAAATGCTCATAAAAGTGTATTTCTAAGGCTAAAACTACAATTATAGCAACAATGCTTATTCCAATAAAAATTAGTTGTTTTCCGTATACTTCACTAAAATTAAAGATAGATGTATTACCTGTCTCAAGTGTACTAGAATATATATTGGTTAATCCAACGATTACTAAAAGTGCATAGAGTAAAATGCTTATCCAATCTATTCTTTTTATAGTTGTTCTACCAAGCACGCTCGTTTATTTTAAAAGGTTCACCACTCTGTGGTTTTGCATATTCATGTTCTAAAGTTTTTTCTAACATTCTTTTTTCTAAGTCAGTTCTTGTAATAGTGCCTTTAATATATTTTTCTATGAGTAAAGAAGCTATATGCCCTGCATAGCGGGAGCCATAATAACCATGTTCTATATATATTGCCAATGCTATTTTTGGGTTTTCTACAGGAGCAAATGCAATAAAAATAGAATGATCGGTTAGTTGTTTTCGGACACCATTTATTCTAGTGAAATTTTCTACAGTTCCTGTTTTTCCAGCTATTTCAATATCTTTCACCTGTAAGCCACTTGCGGTTCCCTTTTTATAAACATCTGCCATGCCTTGTATTACAGGGTTAAAATGTTCTTTGTTTATGGTAGTGTATTTTGCTTTGGTGAATTCTGGAATGCTAATATCTTCATTTCCAATTTTTTTAATTACATGAGGTGTGTAATAGTATCCTTTATTAGCAATCGCAGCAGTCATATTTGCTAGCTGTATGGGGGTAGTGGCAACTTCTCCTTGCCCTATAGCATTGGATATAATGTATGATGAAGACCATCTATTGTCTCCGTAAACCTTATCATAGTAAGTTTTGTTTGGTATTCTCCCAGGTCTTCCAGTAGGTAAATCATATCCTAAAAAATTTCCGAGACCAAAACTCTTCATGTGTTTTTCCCACATATCCATGCTTTCATCTGTAGTTGGATATTTATCATATATCTTTTTAAATGTACCTGCAAAATACGCATTGCATGATTTTTGTATTCCTGAATTCATGTTCCTTAATCCACCACCACAATGGCACCCTCTTTTTGTTTTTCCAACATAAAAGCCATTGTAGCAGCGTATAGTTGTTGCTGGGGTCAATACTTTTTCCTGTAATGCAATTAATGCATTTAAAGTTTTAAAAGGTGACCCCGGAGAGGGCTCAGCAAGTATGCTTCGATCCCAAGTTGGTTTTGCGATACTATCGTAGTATAATTTTGTATAATTTTTAGAACGTTCTCTTCCCACTAACAGAGAAGGGTTATATGTTGGACCAGAAATTAAAGCTAAAATTTCTCCAGAACTAGGTTCTATGGCTACAATACCTCCATGTTTACCATGCATTAATTTTTCGCCATATTCTTGGAGCACTTTATCAATTGTTGTTGTTATTTCTTTCCCCTGTTTAGGAATTGTGTCATAAGCACCCTCTTTATAAGGTCCAATATCTCTATTAAAACGGTCTTTTTGAATATATTTAATTCCTTTTCTTCCCCTAAGGGTGTCTTCGTATTGTTTCTCTATGCCAGTACGCCCAGTAAGTTCTCCTGCAATATAGTTTGGGTTTTTTTTTAAATCCCTTTCATTAACTTCACTAATGTACCCCAATACATTTGCACCACTTTTTGTAGCATAATAACGTAAAGACCTCTTCTGAATATAAAAACCTTGATACTTACGCATTTTTTCTTGAAGACTAGCATAATCTTCTTTGGAAAGTTGTGGTACTAATACTGATGGTAGTCTAGGAGAGTGTCGTCTAGCTTTCTCTATTTTTTTCTTAAATTTTTCTTTGTCAATTTTTAACAAGTTGCAAAACTCAATCGTATCTAAAGGTTTTACTTCTCTTGGTATTACCATTACGTCATATGCAGCTTGGTTGGCAACTAAAAGTTCACCATTGCGGTCATAGATGTAACCACGTTCTGGGTAATCATATATTGCTTTTATTGCAGAATCGTCTAATACGGTAGTTTTAGAAAAACGAAATATTTGTAAATAGGATAACCTACCGATAAACGTAATTCCAATAATGATTATAATAAGTGATAATAGAATTTTTCTCATTTCTTTTTTACACTGAATAAAGAGCTAATTAAAAGACAAATAGTCCATGTAACTAAGCTAGTTACTAGAACTTTTTTTAAAATTACTAGTAAATATGTCAAATTAAAAATTTCTAGTGAAAAGAAAATGATATGATGTATAATAATTAGTAATGCTAAAAATGTAATTTGCTGTAGTCTAGTGGTACCAACGATTTTAAAATTTTGAAATTCGTAGTTTACACCAAAACAAAATCGCATTAAAGCAGGTCTGAAATAAGCAATTGAAACAGTAGCTGCTGTATGAATTGCCATTGAATCTGAGAAAAAATCTACTACTAGCCCTAAAACAAAGCATATAATAATAAATGGGGTTTTGTTTTCTTTAACAGGAAACCAATAAAGGAATAGGATATAAATCATAGGATTTATATATCCATAAAAATTTAGGTTATTAAAAACCAATACTTGGATTAGTACAAGCAGTATAAACCGTATGATATTTATAAAATAAAAACTATTGACCATTGGTGGTGTTAGATTCTAATTCTAGAATTTCTTCTCTTTTAATATTATTAATTATATACACATTTTTAATATTAGTCATATCGTTAAATAAATTAATATTAATGTTATAATAGCTTTTAGAGCTATTTAAATCAAAATTCTTTATAGTTCCAATAGGAATGTTTTCGGGAAAAATACTAGACATAGCTCCCGTAACAATGGTGTCGCCTACGTGCAATTTCACAAGTCTAGGAACATCCGTTAGTTGTACTATGTTTGTGTCTTCTGTATTCCAAATAAGAGAACCAAAATAAGCTGTATTTTTTATTTTGGCATTAACTGTAGACTTTGTATTTAAAATACTCTGTATCATAGAAAAATTTTCTGATGTATTTTCTACTATTCCTATAATTCCTTGTGTGGTAATTACACCCATATCTTGACCTATATCGTGGTTTGTACCTTTGTTAATGGTAATGTAATTCATGGATCTGGCGTAACTATTTTTTATAATTTGAGCCGTAGAAATAGTGTAGTTTAAAGTGGAATCCGTAATTATTGTGTCTGCTGTTTTTTTTTGATTAAACAGTAAATTTCTTAGCCTTAAATTTTCTTCTAATAGTTGTTCGTTTTCTTCATTTAAATCAAAATAGGAGGTAATATTGAAAGATGTTTGATAGACTCCTCCAGAAAAAGAGTTTGCAGAATTAAAGAACTTCGATTTATGGTATGAATGCGATTGTATGGTTATAGATAGCGCAACTAACAACAGCAAGGCATAAAGCAGGAAGTTTTTATACCTTAATACAAAATTTATTATCTGTTGCATTCACTTTTTTTATTAGTGAAACTTGGTTTGTAAATAGTTGATTTAAAACCTCTCGCTTTATAGTAGAGAGGCGTATTCTAGTTATTTTATTAAGATGCTTTTATAGCGATCAAGATTTTTTAAAGAAATCCCAGTACCTCTAACAACAGCTCTTAATGGATCTTCTGCAATATATACGGGTAAATCTGTTTTTTGAGATAACCTTCTATCTAATCCTCTAAGCATAGAGCCACCGCCAGCTAAATAGATACCAGTATTGTAGATGTCAGCAGCTAATTCTGGAGGAGTTTGTGATAAAGTTTCCATTACAGCATCTTCAACACGTAATATAGATTTGTCTAAAGCTTTTGCTATTTCTCTATAAGATATTTGAACTTGTTTGGGTTTTCCTGTTAATAAATCTCTTCCTTGAACAGACATTTCTTCAGGAGGTGTTTGTAAATCTTCTGTAGCAGAACCAATCTGAATTTTTATATTTTCAGCAGTGCTTTCCCCAACATAAAGGTTGTGTTGTGTACGCATGTAATAAATAATATCGTTGGTGAAAACATCTCCTGCAATTTTCACAGATTTGTCACAAACAATACCTCCTAATGCAATAACAGCAATTTCAGTTGTACCACCACCTATATCTACAATCATGTTTCCTTTAGGTTGCATAATATCCAATCCAATACCAATAGCAGCAGCCATTGGCTCATGAATTAAGTATACTTCCTTGCCATTTACACGTTCAGCAGATTCTTTTACCGCACGCATCTCTACTTCTGTAATCCCAGATGGAATACATATAACCATTCTTAATGCTGGAGGAAACCATTTTTTCTTTAAAGCAGGGATGTTTTTGATGAACATATTAATCATCTTCTCTGACGCATCAAAATCTGCTATTACACCATCTTTAAGCGGTCTAATAGTTTTTATGTTTTCATGCGTTTTACCTTGCATCATACTAGCTTCCTTACCAACGGCAATTATTTTACCACTAATCCTGTCTCTAGCTACAATAGAGGGGCTGTCTACCACTACCTTGTCATTGTGTATGATTAGCGTGTTAGCAGTTCCTAAATCTATTGCTATTTCCTCAGTTAAGAAATCAAAAAATCCCATTTATAATTCAGTTTGGTTATATTATTCTAGTTAATGCGGGTTGTAAGTTACAAACAAAAGTACTAAATTAATGTTTGAAATGACGTGTTCCTGTCATTACCATTGCAACACCATTTTCATTGCAATAATCTACACTTAATTGATCTTTTATAGAACCCCCTGGTTGTATAACACTTGTTATTCCACTTTTATGTGCAATCTCTACGCAATCTGGAAAAGGAAAAAAAGCATCACTCGCAAGAACAGCACCTTGTAAATCAAACTTAAAATTCTGAGCTTTGTGTATGGCTTGGTTCAAAGCATCCACTCTAGATGTTTGCCCAGTACCACTAGCACATAATTGTTTTCCCTTTGCTAAAACAATGGTGTTAGATTTTGTGTGCTTACAAAGTTTAGAAGCAAAAATAAGATCTTCTAATTCTTCGGCCGTTGGTGTTTTTTCTGTAGCATTTTTTAAATCTGCAACAGCATCTGTTTTACTATCCTTATCTTGTGCTAAAATGCCGTTTAAGCATGTTCTTACAGATGTTTCAGGAAGTTCGATATCATTCTGAATTAAAATAATACGATTCTTTTTTCCTTTTAAAATTTCTAAAGCATCGGCTGCATAACTTGGTGCTATTACAACTTCACAGAATAATTGATGAATTTCTTCAGCAGTAGCTTTATCAATTTCTTTGTTGCTAATTAAAACACCGCCAAATGCAGAAACAGGGTCACCTGCTAAAGCATCTACATACGCTTGGTGTATAGAACCTCTAGAAGCTAAGCCACATGCATTATTATGCTTTAGGATAGCGAATGTAGGTTCGTTATTCTTAAATTCATTGATAAGATTAACAGCAGCATCTACATCTAGTAAGTTGTTGTATGATAATTCTTTACCATGAAGTTTAGAGAACATGGCATCAAAATCTCCAAAAAAGATTCCCTTTTGGTGTGGGTTTTCTCCGTAACGTAAAACTTGTCCGTTTGTTTCGCTAATTTTTAATACCGTCTCTTGCTTATCTTGGTTAAAGTAATTAAAAATAGCAGCATCGTAATGAGAAGAAACATTAAAAGACTTTGCAGCAAAACGCTTGCGGTCTTCTAAAGTTATATTTCCGTTATCGGCACTAATTAAATCTAAAACCTCTGCGTAATCTTCCATTGAAGAAACACACAATACATCTTTAAAATTTTTGGCTGCAGCTCTAATTAAAGAAATACCACCTATATCTATTTTTTCTATAATATCTTGTTCAGGAGCACCACTAGCTACTGTTTTTTCAAAAGGATATAAGTCTACAATAACAAGATCTAATTGTGGAATATCAAATTCTTTTAATTGAGCAACATCACTTTCGTTATCTTGTCTGTTTAAGATGCCACCAAAAACTTTTGGGTGTAGTGTTTTAACACGACCACCAAGTATAGAGGGGTAACTAGTTACATCTTCTACAGGAACTACATCTATACCTAATTCTTTTATAAATTTTTCGGTACCACCAGTAGAATATATTGTAACACCTAAATCGTTCAATTTGTGAACAATAGGAGCTAAACCATCTTTATGAAATACAGAAATTAAGGCGGATGTAATTTTTTTTGTACTATGCATTCTTTATGTGCTTATTGTTAAATAATTATAAGAGTGCAAAAGTAATTTTTTTGATTTTAATAAACGGTGCAGTTATGAACAAAACAGCTAAAGTTTTAAAGAATTTCTGCAACTTTTTGGTTTACGAATTCTAAAAAGCGTTCATCTTCAATCGTAAACGGGTTTGGCATGTTAGAATCTATGTCTATTTGCCCAATATTTTTTCCGTTTAGAAATAGTGGAATCACAATTTCTGCTTTCACCGTAATACTACATGATATGTAATTGTCTTGTGCTTTTACATCTGGCACCACAAAATTTTCATTAGATACCGCTACTTGTCCACAAATACCTTTTCCAAAAGGAATAATAATATGGTCTGTAGGTTCGCCAGCGTAAGGACCTAATTTTAATTCGTCTTTATCTCCGTTTTTAAAATAAAAACCTACCCAATCATAATGGTTTACACTTTCTTTTAAAAGTTCGCATATATCTTGTAGTTTGTTATCAGTAGTTTTATTAGATAAACTAATGATTTCTGTAATTGTGTTTTTTAAAGTATCAAACATTTCTATTTTTATTTAATGTGGTTTAGAGTTCTAACAACAATAAGTGTTTTACTTTATGGTATGTTAAGCATACTCTAATGCAATTTTTTAATTCTGTTTTTGGAAGTTTGTCATCCATTTTAAAAATGAAGGCTCTGTTGCCTTCAAACTCAAATAAGTCTCTGTATACTGTTTTAAAGCTTGGGACTAATTTACTGTTGCATTGAAAATATATTGCATATTGTTCTGGGGCTTTCTTCTTCCAATCAATTCTCAAAGTGCTTCCGTTTTTAACAATATAACTTGGTTCTCCCCATTTTAGGGTTTCTTCTAAATCGTTTATCTCTTCTATTTCATTTGCCGTGTCAATAATTAACTGTCTAAGATTTTTCATTTTTTTACGCACCGCGGTAGGGTAGTTGTTAAAAACAGCTTCAACTTTGGGATTCGTACGTATGTTTACGTTTTTCATTTTTATATGTTTACAGCATAAGAATAACTTTAATTACAGTAAAGTTACAAACTTCTTAATAGCCGTTATACTTAAAGATTCGTTAATAAACTTCTCTGAAATTAATCAGCGTCAATTATTTTGTATTTTTGTAGGGATGAAAAAAGTGTTTCAACAAATAGTTTCTATCGCCATGGTATTATTGCTGTTGGCTTCTACTACCTTTTGGAAAGTGGAGAAACACTATTGTATGGGGCGCTTAGTAAATGTTTCTTTGTTTGCAAATGCAGCAACATGTGGGATGGACACGCAATTAGCTGCTAAAACTAATATTCAAAAGAAAAACTCTTGTTGTAGTGATGAAGTTGTTGTTATTGAAGGGCAAGATAATTTACAGTTTTCTTTTGATGAAATTAGTTCAGAACAGCAATTTTTTATAGCAGCCTATGCTTATTCTTATGTAGGTTTATTAAATATATTTCATGAGCTATGTATTCCTAATAAACAGTATCCGCCGCCTCTTCTAGTGAAGGATATTCAGGTTTTAGACCAAGTATTTCTTATTTGATACATATTTAATCGCAATGCGATACCTAATTGTGTCTAATTCTCTGGTGCTCTGTGTCTGAAACTTGGATTCGGGGTTCTACCATTAAGTTTATACCTTTTATTCTTGTACGTCATAGTAGTATTTTGTTTTTCTATTTGAAAACAGAAAAACAAAGAGTACATAAATTAAATATAAAATCATGAAACATATATATACAATAGCCGGCATGACCTGTAATGGTTGTGTGTCATCTGTCACTAAACAGCTATTACAAGTTGATGGAGTGAAAGAAGTGAAAATAGATTTAGCGCTTTCTGAAGCTGAACTTAGTTTGGAAAAGCCTATATCAATAAAAACCTTACAAGATTCGCTAACTAGTAAATATACCCTGCTAGAAAAGTCATTAAAAAGAAATAAAATTAATATAAACGAGGGAGTTGAGCAGTCAAAAATTCAGCAATTAAAACCATTACTTTTAATATTCCTATATCTTTTTGTAGCAGTTTTTTTATTGAATTATAAGGAATGGAGTCTGGAGAGTGCTATGCTAGATTTTATGGGAATGTTTTACATTGTTTTTAGTTTTTTTAAACTTTTAGACTTAAGAGGATTTCCAGAAAGTTTTAAAATGTACGACCCATTAGCAAAATTTATTCCTGCTTACGGTTGGTTGTATCCTTTTATAGAACTTACTTTAGGATTGTTTTTTTTATTAAGATTTCAAGTGTTGTTAGCTTCGGTAATTACTGTAATTATTTTAGGTATAACTACTATTGGAGTCGTAAAAACACTCTTAGATAAAAAAAGTATTAAGTGTGCATGTTTGGGTACGGCTTTAAAGTTGCCTATGACGGAAGCTACTTTAATAGAAAATATAATCATGTTGCTTATGGCGGTTACCTTGCTAATAAAAAACATGCCTTATTTAAACTTTAATTAGATATAGGCTATGTGTTCGATTTCATGTTTGGTAGAGCGCAGTCCATATTTAATCAAAGTATCAAGTTTTAAAAATATCTCGACTACGCTCAAGGAAAACATAAAGCAGAATGTCTTATGAGTTTTTATCGAATTAATATTAAAAATAAAAAATTGAAAAAATACATACATCTATTTATTTGGTTTCCGTTATTTATAAATGCCCAAGAAGTAATTGAGGGCACTATAATGGAAACTGATAAAGAAAACAAAATTATAGGTCTTTCGGGAGCCAATGTATATTGGTTAAACTCTCAGTTAGGCACTATAACCAAAAACGACGGCTCATTTGTAATCCCGTACAAGAAAGAATACAATAAATTAATTATTAGTTATGTAGGTTTTAAAACAGATACTTTAATAATTGCTGCGCCTAAAAAAATAACACATATATTAAAGCCAACGGCTAGTTTAGATGAGGTTACGGTAACTTCCAATAAGCAATCTACTGTAAAATCATATTTGCAAGCGGCAAATGTAGTAACGGTAACGAGTGATGAATTGTTAAAAGCAGCCTGTTGCAATCTCTCTGAAAGTTTTGAAACAAACCCATCTATTGATGTGAATTTTGCGGATGCGGTAACAGGAACAAGGCAAATTAAAATGTTAGGACTTACGAGTCCGTATATATTAATAGCTACAGAAAATATACCCTCTATTCGTGGTGCATCGCAGGCATTTGGATTAAGTTTTATTCCGGGAACTTGGGTAGAAAGCATTCAGATAACTAAGGGGGCGGGAAGTGTCGTAAATGGTTTTGAAAGTATAGCAGGACAAATAAATGCCGAATTAGTGAAGCCAACAACAGATGATAAATTATTTGTAAACTTCTACGGTGCATCTAGTGAGCGATTAGAATTAAATACGCACATAAATACAAAAGTGAGTGATAAATGGTATACAGGACTGTATCTGCACGGAAATACTCATAATAAAGAGCACGATGTGAATGATGATGGGTTTTTAGATATGCCCAAGTACAATCAAATAAATATAATGAACCGTTGGCAGTACACAAATGCAGAGAAGGGCTTTGTAAGTTTTATTAATTTTAAGTTTCTAAATGATGAAAAGCAAACGGGTGAGTTAGGTTTTAAGCCAGACATACACAACGTAAGTAATAATAGTAGCGGAGCCGAAGTATGGGGAAGTGAAATTGACACCCAACGTTATGAAATTGCTACTAAATTAGGATATGTAAATCCTAATCTTCCGTGGCAAAGTATTGGAGTGCAAGCAGCCTTTAGTGGTCATAAACAAGATTCCTATTTTGGTTTAAACCAATATGATATTTCACATAATAGCTTGTATACTAGCGTTATTTATAATTCAATAATAAATAATTCTAAACATAAGGTAAAAACAGGAGTAGGTTATACCTATGACCATTACAATGAATTTGTAAATACTGTAGATTATGAAAGAACAGAAAAATCTGCTGGTGCTTTTTTTGAATATAATTATGATGATTTGGATAAAATAAATTTAACAGCTGGTGTTCGCTTAGATAATCATAATGTATTAGGAACATTTTTTACGCCTAGATTGCATGTGCGTTATACACCTTGGGAGAAATCTGCACTAAGGGCCTCTTTTGGAAGAGGAAAACGAATTGCTAATATTTTTGCAGAAAACCAGCAGCTGTTTGCCACATCAAGACAAATAAATATATCTTCTTCATCAAGTGATGGAGCATACGGGCTAAATCCAGAAATTGCATGGAATTATGGAATTTCTTACTTGCAGGGGTTTGCTCTTTTTGGCAGGAAAGGAGATATCACACTAGACTATTATAAAACCGATTTTAAAAACCAAGTAGTAGTAGATTATGAGAACTCGCAAGAAGTAAATTTTTATAATTTAGAAGGTGATAGTTATGCAAATAGTTTTCAGACAGAGATTAATTATAATGTTTTTAAGAATTTGGACGTGCGTATGGCATATAAATATTATGATGTAAAAACAGATTACATCTCAGGAAAACTGGAAAAGCCATTGGTGCCAAAGCATAGAGTATTTGCGAATGTGTCTTATGAAACGACTAAAAAGGAGGAAGATGGAAGTCAATGGAAGTTCGATACTACTTTTAATTGGTTGGGAACGCAGCGTTTTTCATCAACCCAATTAAACCCACCGCAATACCAATTACCACAGCGAACATCCTCATTGGCAACTTTGAATGCACAGGTTAGTAAAGTGTTTTCTAATAAGTTTGAAATATATTTAGGGGGAGAAAATATAACCAATGTTAGGCAACTTAATCCTATTTTAGGAGCGGATGACCCGTTTGGAGCGAATTTTGATACTACGTTTGTATACGGTCCAATTTTTGGAAGTTTGTATTACGCAGGATTTAGATTTAAAGTTTTATAAATATTTTAATTTCAATCATAGTTTTAATTTTAGAGGAGTGCCTCAAAGTAATTTAATAAAAATAGAATAATCATGAAAAAAACATTTTTAATAATAGCAGCATTACTAATTACAAGCATCACGTTTGCTCAGGAAAAGAATAAGAAAATGGCGATGGAGGTAGATGGTAAGTGTGATATGTGTAAAGTACGTATAGAAAAAGCAGCATTAAGTGTGTCTGGTGTAAAATATGCGCAATGGGATATTCCTTCGCATCAATTATCTCTAATTATAGATGAACATAAGACAAATCCAATGAAAATTAAAACAGCATTGGTTGCTGTTGGTCATGATACCAAAGAGTTAAAAGCAACAGAAGAGGCTTACGGTAGTGTACATCCTTGTTGTAGATACAGGGAAGATGGTGCTGATGATAGTCAGAAACATGATGATGATCACTAGTTGAATACTTTAAATTGGTGTATCACTATTTTATGATGAGACAATAACATAAATTAAAAAACCCGTTTCAGAAATTTCTGAAACGGGTTTTAGTTTTTAAATTTCTTAAGAAATTTAATGATTACATCATACCAGGCATTCCACCTCCGCCCATAGGAGGCATAGCAGAAGCAGCGTCTTCTTTAATGTCTATTAAAGCACATTCTGTTGTAAGAATCATACCAGCAACAGAAGCAGCATTTTCTAATGCAACTCTAGTAACTTTCTTAGGGTCAATAATTCCAGCTTCTAACATTTTTACATAGTCGTCAGTTTTAGCATCATAACCAAAATCAGCTTTGCCCTCTAATACTTTTGCAACAACAACAGAACCTTCTCCGCCAGCATTTTCAACAATAGTTCTTAATGGAGCTTCAATAGCTCTAGCAACAATTTGTAAACCAGTTTCTTCGTCAGCATTTTCAGTTTTTATACTAGAAAGTACAGATTTAGCTCTTACTAAAGCAACGCCACCACCAGCAACAATACCTTCTTCTACAGCAGCTCTCGTTGCATGCAAAGCATCATCAACACGATCTTTCTTCTCTTTCATCTCTACTTCAGAGGCAGCACCAACATATAGTACAGCAACACCACCAGAAAGTTTAGCTAAACGTTCTTGTAGTTTTTCTTTATCATAATCCGAAGTAGTAGATTCTATCTGAGCTTTTATTTGGTTTACTCTAGTTTTAATATTTTTAGCATCACCAGCGCCATTTACAACAGTAGTATTATCTTTATCAATAGATATTTTTTCACAAGTACCTAATAAATCTAAAGAAGCATTTTCTAAAGAAAACCCTCTTTCTTCAGAGATTACAGTACCTCCTGTTAAAATAGCAATATCTTCTAGCATTGCTTTTCTACGATCACCAAAACCTGGTGCTTTTACAGCAGCAATTTTTAAAGAACCTCTTAATTTGTTTACTACTAGAGTAGCTAAAGCTTCACCATCTACATCTTCTGCAATAATTAAAAGAGGTTTACCAGATTGAGCAACTGGCTCTAAAACTGGTAATAAATCTTTCATAGAAGAGATTTTCTTATCAAATAATAAGATATATGGGTTCTCTAAGTCTGAAGTCATTTTTTCAGAATCGGTAACAAAGTATGGCGAAAGGTATCCTCTATCAAACTGCATTCCTTCAACAACATCTACATATGTATCTGTTCCTTTTGCTTCTTCTACTGTAATAACTCCTTCTTTACCTACTTTGCCAAATGCTTTTGCAATTAAATCACCAATAGTTTCATCGTTATTTGCAGAAATAGAAGCTACTTGTTTTATTTTTTCTGAAGAATCTCCTACTTTTTTAGATTGCTTAGCAAGATCTTCAACAATAGATTCAACTGCTTTGTCTATTCCTCTTTTTAAATCCATTGGATTTGCACCTGCAGCAACATTTTTTAAGCCTTCCTTTACAATAGCTTGTGCTAAAACAGTAGCTGTTGTAGTACCATCACCAGCTAAATCATTGGTTTTAGAAGCAACTTCTTTTACCATTTGGGCTCCCATATTCTCTAATGGGTCTGCTAATTCTATTTCTTTTGCAACCGTTACACCATCTTTAGTAACCGATGGGCCACCAAAAGACTTGCTAATAATTACATTTCTTCCTTTAGGTCCTAAAGTTACTTTAACTGCGTTTGCCAATGCATCTACGCCTCTTTTAAGGCCGTCGCGAGCTTCAATGTCAAACTTAATATCTTTTGCCATAATAATGAATTAATTTTTTATTTCCACAAATATGGAAATTTGTTTTTTTTGATTAAACTTTTGTTAATGATTTGCGAGGATTCAGAAACAGCATAAAGGTTTTTTTTAGATAATTGCTAAAACATCACTCTCACGCATCATCATGTAGTCGGTACCATCTAATTTTAGTTCAGTACCTGCATACTTTCCATAAAGAACAGTTTCTCCAACTTTCACAGTTATTTTTTCGTCTTTGGTACCAGGACCAACTGCAACGACCTTACCTTTTTGTGGTTTTTCTTTAGCTGTATCTGGAATATAAAGACCAGAAGCTGTTTTTGTTTCTGCTGCCATAGGCTCTATAAGAACTCTATCTGCTAATGGTTTAATGCTAAGTTTAGCCATATTATTAGTTTTTAATATTAGTTTTAAAAATATAATTTTAATAAGGCAGAAATTATGCCATTGCCAAAAACTGACACTTTGTTAAAACAAAAATGCCAGCTTGTCATAAGCTGGCATTTTTTATTATTTTATTATCTTTTTATTCTCCTGCTTCAGGAGTTTCTACTGGACCAGTAGCAGGAACTTCATCAGGAACTACAGTTTCTGGAATAGTAGTTTCTATATCGTCTCCTTGTAATAACTTAGACTCTGCTTGGCTATAGTTTCCTTTGATAGCAACATTAGATAGTAATATTAACACAATTAATAAGGCAGATAATATCCACGTGCTCTTATCTAAGAAATCACCTGTTTTTTTAACACCACCAACGACTTGGTTTCCACCACCACCAAAAGATGAAGATAATCCTCCTCCTTTAGGGTTTTGAACCATAATAACTAACATTAATAAAAAACAAACTATTATTATTAGGACTAAAAATATTGTAAACGTACTCATTATATATTATTTTTTTTGTTGTATTTTCTCTACCGCTTTTATGCGGTCTGCAAAGGAACTACTTTTTTCTGGATATTTCAAACTTAAAATTTTGTAAGCTTGAATTGCTTTTTTATATTTCTTTTGCTCTAAGTAAACCTTTGCTAAGGTTTCGGTCATTAATTCGGTCTTATCAATTTTAATAGAATTCTCTATTTTTATCTTAGTAGTGGGGTTTTCGGTAGCAACTATTTTTGGTTTTGTTTCTATAAACTTGTCAATTAGGTCAAATTTTTTCTTTTTACTATTGATGATTTTTCTTGATATTCTTGATTCTATAATTTTCCCATCATCTTTCAAACCTCTATCAATAGGTTTCTCGGTTGTTAACTGAAGCCATTCACCAAAAGAAAATTTTTCTTTTTTTGTAAATAGAATTGGTTTTCCTAATTCTAATTCCTCTTCTGCTTTTTTTGTTTCGGCAATATGTTTATCTATTTCTGGGTCTACAGATTTAAAAAGTTTAGCATCTAATATTTGCTCTGCTTCTTGGATATTTCTAGGTAACGCTCTGTCTTCTGCAATAACACTCTGTAGAGTTTCAATTTTTGTAGTAGTAGCTACTTCTTCAAAAACAATTTCTTTTTCTTTCAAAACAATTTCTTTTCCAGAAATAGTGTCAGCTATCGTGTTTTGAAGAAATTCATTTGAGGTTATAAAATCAAATAAAATATCTCTTTCAGAAGTATACGCAGCAGTAATTTTTAGCGCATTATTAAACTTAAAGCTATTTAGATTTTTTAACCCTTTGAGGTGCAATGCCCTCGCAGCCTGAAAATAGGGGTAGTCCTCTAGAACGTCTTCTAATTGTTTTGTTTGTACAGGAGAAACCACTTTTTCTGGGTGTTGTAGTAAATATGTAAAATCTGTTACGTTCATTTATGTAATAGCTATTAAAAATAGCAGCTGCGTTTAGTTACTCAAAACTTGTATTATTTGTAATTAGGTTACCAATCTCCCAATGATGCATTAAAAATATCTTGCGTTAAACGCTCAAAAATAACCTCATGTGCTTCGCTTTTAACTGCTGCCAATTGTGAACTAGCAGGGTAATCATAAAAGAATGAAAAGCGTTTTTCAAAACCTACATCTTCTTTGGTATTGTTAAAAAAACGAACATTAACACCTATTGTTAACCTATTTTGTGCCGCTGTTTGTTGTGCTGTAGCGGTCATAGGAGCAATACGATATTCTACGATTTCACCTTCATACACCAAATCTCCACCAGAGTTTACAATGTCTAAACTAGTTTGGTTTAACAACAGGTCTTGTAAAGCTACCGTAAAATCTCTATCTGTACCAGGTTCTATGGTAGATCCAGCAGTTTGAGTGGCGTAATTTTGAAAAAGAGGGATTCTAAATGTTTTTGCAGTGCCAACATTTCCTCCAGAAAAGTTGTAGATTCCGCAGCCTTTTATGGTGCATATAATAACTAAAAAAAAAGCTACTTTTTTAAGTGTATTCATAATTACAGATTATATTGTTTTATTTTACGGTATAAGGTACGCTCAGAAATTCCTAATTCTGTTGCTGCTGCTTTTCTTTTGCCTCTATTGCGTTCTAAGGATTTTTTAATGAGTTCTATTTCTCTTTCATGTAAAGATAACGTTTCTTCCTCTTCTATTTCTTCTGCAAAATGATACTTATCTTCTAATATAGGCTGAATTGTTTGCTTTTCTTGATGCATGGCTTCGGTTAAACCCAATACTTCAATATTTTCATCTTCTTCTACAAAGTCTTCTTTATCATTTCCGTAGATCTTGCGAATAAGATGCTCATTTTCTTCTTGTACTTTTTGACTGTCTTCATTATTGTTTAATAGTTTTAAGGTTAACTTTTTAAGGTCATTTAAATCACCTTTCATATCAAACAAAACTTTGTATAGGATTTCACGTTCGTTGCTAAAGTCGCTTTCTTTCTCTTTATCACCTACTACTGCAGGTAAGTTTGAGTTACTAGCATTAGGTAAATATTCATTTAAACTAACCAGAGAAATAGCTCTTTTTTCTTCTAAAACGGATACTTGTTCAGCTATGTTTCGTAGCTGACGAATATTTCCTGGCCAGCGGTATTTTTGTAATAATTGAACTGCATTTTCATCTAATCTAATGGTAGGCATCTTGTATTTTTGACCAAAGTCTGATGCGAATTTTCTAAACAATAAATGTATATCTCCTTGGCGCTCTCGCAGAGGAGGTATGTTAATTTCTACAGTGCTTAATCTATAATAGAGGTCTTCTCTAAATTTTTCTTTTTTTATAGCTTCAAACATGTTTACGTTTGTAGCTGCTACAATGCGCACATCAGTTTTTTGTACTTGTGAGGAACCTACTTTTAGGAACTCACCATTTTCTAAAACACGCAACAAGCGCACTTGTGTTGTTAAAGGTAGTTCTCCTACTTCATCTAAAAAAATAGTACCAGCATCTGCTACTTCAAAATACCCAGAACGGGTAGAAGTTGCACCTGTGAAAGCTCCTTTTTCATGGCCAAATAACTCACTATCTATAGTTCCTTCAGGTATGGCACCACAGTTTACAGCAATATATTTTGCGTGTTTTCTATGTGATAAAGAATGTATTATTTTTGGAATGGATTCTTTACCAACACCGCTTTCTCCAGTAACTAAGACAGATATATCTGTTGGAGAAACTTGAATAGCTTTTTCTATAGCACGATTAAGTTTTACGTCGTTACCGATAATCTCAAAACGCTGTTTTGTAGCTTGTATAGATTCCATTTTTTTAATTGTTATCTGAATATCCAACTGCTTCACCAATAAGTGTAGCAGAAGTACAACTATTAATTTTTACGTTTACAAAATCACCTACATTATAGTTTTCTTTAGGAAAAACAACCACGGTACTTTGAGAGTTTTTACCCATCCAATCGGTATCTGATTTTTTAGAAGAGCTTTCAATTAAAACTTCTACGGTTTTTCCAATTTGAGCTAATGTTCTTTGGTTTCCAAGTTCCCTTTGTAATGCTATAATTTCGGCAAGTCTTCGTTTCTTAGTTTTTTCAGGAACATCATCTACTAAATTTCTTGCAGCAGACGTTCCTGGTCTTTCAGAATAAGAATACATAAATCCAAAATCATATTTTACATATTCTAAAGCTGCCAAAGTCGCTTTGTGGTCTTCTTCTGTTTCAGTAGGGAAACCTGCAATCATATCTTGAGATATAGAGCAATCTGGTAAAATACGTCTAATGTTATCTGTAAGTTCAAAATACTCTTCAATGGTGTGTAAACGATTCATTTTTTTTAGAATACGATTACTACCGCTTTGTACAGGTAAATGTACGTGTTTGCATATACTTTTATATTTCGCCATTACTTCAATCACATCTAGGGTCATATCCTGCGGATTAGAAGTAGAGAATCTAATACGTAATCTAGGAAAAGAAATTGCGACACTTTGAAGAAGTTTAGCGAAGTTTACCGCTGTTGCTTTTTGCATTTCGGTAGCTTTTTCAAACTCTTTTTTAAGTCCGCCACCATACCATAAATAGCTATCAACATTTTGCCCTAGTAATGTAATTTCTTTATAGCCTTTGTTCCATAAATCTTTTACTTCTTCTAAAATAGATTGCGGGTCACGGCTACGTTCTCTTCCTCTGGTAAAAGGAACCACGCAGAAGGTACACATATTGTCGCAACCACGCGTAATAGATACAAAAGCAGTTACACCATTAGTATGCAAACGAACAGGGGAAATATCACCATACGTTTCTTCTTTGGAAAGTAGAACATTTATAGCATCTCTTCCTTGGTCTATTTCTTGAATTAGATTAGGTAGATCTTTATAGGCATCTGGGCCTACCACCATATCTACAATCTTTTCTTCTTCTAAAAACTTGCTTTTTAACCGTTCTGCCATACATCCTAAAACTCCCACTTTCATATGTGGTCTAGTTTTTTTAACAGCATTGTATTTTTCTAAACGTTTGCGAACAGTAAGCTCTGCTTTTTCTCTAATAGAGCAAGTGTTCACTAAAACAAGATCAGCCTCTTCTAATACCTTTGTAGTACTAAAACCTTCATTATCTAAAATGGAAGCTACAATTTCGCTATCAGAAAAATTCATAGCGCAACCATAACTTTCTATATAAAGCTTGCGGGTATTTTCTTTTTTACTATCAATAGACAAGGTATTTCCTTGTTTGGTCTCGTCAATAATCTTCTCCATGGTATTGTATGTACAATATATACATGCAAAGATAGCACTAAATATAAATTAGTGACAATATGACAGTAATTTTAATAATTAATTTGTTACGGGCATATTGCTAGGATATTATTACTTTTATAAAAAAATACGAAATATAGGTTTGGAAGTAACCACTAAAAAGATAAATAACAGCAAACCGCTAGACTTTGGTATTATTTTTAATAATTCAATAGCGCTTTTTAAAAAAGTATGGGTACAAGGTTTTGTAACGTTGCTGCTAACTTTTACTTTAATGCTTCCTTTTTATATTTTAATGTACATTCCAATCATTGCAGCTGAGGTTACGAGTCCAGAAATGTTTGAGCAAGAAGAACTAAACGCAACAGTAACTGTTATGGTACTAATTATACCTATAGTTTTTGTAGGGATGATTGCAGTTTCGTTAGCTTTAAATGCCTCGTTTCTTAGAATATGTAAATTAAAAGATTTAGGAGAAATTGGGAGTGATGACTATTTTTATTTCTTCAAAAAAAAATATATACCAAAGTTGATAGAATTGGTATTACTGGTAATTGGAATTTTTATTTTAGGAATGCTAACATGTGGTATAGGAATATTTTATTTTATCGTACCAATCTCATTGATTCCATCTTTTCTTGCTTTTAACGAAGACTTATCATCAATGGAAATAGTGAAAGCTAGTTTTATATTAGGAAATAAAAATTGGCTGGTGATTTTTTGCTTGCTTTTGGTGATGGGTGTACTGGGGCAATTGGGAATTATTGCTTGTGGTATAGGTGTTTTGTTTACTGTTATGTTAGGTGAAATATCTGTTTATTATATGTGTAAAAACAGTATTGGTTTTGTAGAAGAAATACACCAAATAGGTGAGTAGTAAAGTGAAAAAAAACAAAAAACCTTGGCCTACCAAAGATGCTATGGCTCAGGTTTATAAAAAAAAATTATGGGGAGGTGAAGTGTTTGATTTTTACTCAGGCGAGGGCTCTCATAAACCAGAAGTTGTTAATTCTTATTTAGAGGTGGTAACTTCATTTTTAAATTCTTTTAAAGAGCCCCTTATAGTATGCGATTTTGGTTGCGGAGATTTTAATGTTGGTAAGGGGCTAACAAAATATGCTAAAAAATATATTGCAGTGGATATTGTTGAAGAGCTAATTAATCGAAATAAAAATTTATTTAGGCAGAATAATTTAGAGTTTCATTGTTTAGATATAGTTACAGCTGAGCTTCCTACAGGGGATTGCATTATTCTAAGGCAAGTATTACAGCATTTGTCTAATAAAGAAGTACAAGCGATAGTTGCTAAAATAATCGTTTACAAATACATAATATTAACAGAGCATATACCCAATGGTGATTTTATTCCCAATAAAGATATTATTTCAGGACAGGGAATTAGGTTAAAAAAACTGAGTGGTGTAAACTTATTAAAAGTACCTTTTAATCTTAAAACAATAGAAAATAGAACACTAGATGAGATTGTTTTAGATAATAATAAAGGACGCATTGTAACTACTTTGTTCAGAGTGTATTAATTAATATTTTAAAAACAAACGCAACTGATAATCAGAATTGGTATCTAACTCTATAACAACACACAATATATAAGTTATGGGAAAGAAATTAGTAGCACTTCTATTTTTTAACAGGAATTACATCTTGTGATAATCCTAAAGTGGATAATGATAGTAAATATGCTGAATATTTGGTAGCTAGGCCTATAAAAATAAAAAAATAGAATTTAGAAATAATATAGATGTTATAGCACCATTACCTAGTTGATGAGTCTGGAAAAATATATGCTTATAAAGATTATATTTTATTAATGATAAGTACAAAGGAGTACATGTGGTAGATAATACCAATCCTAATAATCCCAGAAAAATAGCTTTTATTAAAATTGCTAGTAATGTAGATGTATCTGTTAAAGATGATTATTTATATGCCGATAGTATTAAAGATTTGGTTGTTTTAGATATATCAGACATAAATAATATAAAGCAAATAAACCGTTTAGAAAATGTACTTAGAGAGCATGTTTTTTGGCCTCTAGATGCAGATTTTATGAGAACAAAGAAATAGATTACGAAACCGAAATGGTTGTAGGTTGGAAGACAGTTATAGAAAGAAGGTTAATAGAAGAGTATGAAAATCAAAACTGCTTTGATGATAGACTTTTTGATATTGCACTCGCAAATGATGCATCAGTGGGGGAAGGAGGTTCGTTGTCACGTTTTAAGATTGTAGCAGATTATTTGTATGCTGTAGATAGTCATAATATTAATATCTTTAATATTGAAGATTTAGAAAACCCTAAAGATTTAGAAGATGTGTATGCTGGTTTTGATATAGAAACTATATTTAATAGTGGAAATCATTTATTTTAGGAAGTATGCGCGGTATATACATGATATCACAACACCAGCTACACCAACCTTAATTTCAGAATTTGAACATGGTACAGCTTGTAATCCAGTGATTGTAGATGGGGATTATGCATATGTAACTTTAAGAGGAGGAAATGGGTACGGTGCAACAGAAAGCGGATTGTTTATTATAGACATTTCCGATATTACCAATCCAACGCTTAAGGAAATTTATCCTATGGATGGCCCTTATGGTTTGGGAATAAAAGATGAAAAGTTATTTGTTTGCGACGGAGATTCGGGCTTAAAAGTATATGATAAAACAAATATTGAAGATTTAGTTGCTTTAAATCATTTTAAAAACATTAATACTTTTGATATAATTCCGTTAGAAAAAAACCTTACTTATGGTTGGTAAAGAAACTCTCTATCAGTATGAATATAAAGAAAATAGTGTTGTATTATTAAGTACATTGTTATTGCAGTAAATAACCGTAAAATAGTTTATGAAATAGTTGAGGCACCCATATAAAACGGGTGTTTTTTTATACGTAATATTATATAAAGTACGTTTAATAAAAAAATTGATATACTTTTGTAATACCAAAAACTTGTGCATGGCAAAGAATTTAGTAATAGTAGAGTCCCCAGCGAAAGCTAAAACAATAGAGAAATTTTTAGGAAAAGATTTCAAGGTAGAGTCTAGTTTTGGGCATATCGCAGATTTGCCTTCCAAAGAATTGGGGGTGGATGTGGAGAATGATTTTAAGGCTAAATATATTGTTAGTGATGATAAAGCTGCACTGGTAAAAAAATTAAGAGATTTAGCAAAGAAAGCAGACACCATATGGCTAGCAAGTGATGAGGATCGCGAGGGAGAAGCTATTTCTTGGCACTTAGAGCAGGAACTAAATTTAGATAAAGCAAAGACCAAACGTATTGTATTTAACTCTATTACAAAGGCTGCAATACAAAAAGCAATAGAAAATCCAAGAGAGATAAATTACAATTTGGTAAATGCACAACAAGCCAGAAGGGTATTGGATCGTTTGGTGGGTTATGAATTATCTCCAGTACTTTGGAAAAAAATAAAGCCAGGACTTTCTGCAGGTAGAGTACAATCTGTAGCAGTACGATTAATAGTAGAAAGAGAAAGAAGTATAGATGCATTTACACCAGAAGCTTCTTTTAAAATAGTAGCACAATTTAAAACAAAAGAAGGGAGTGTTTTTTCTTCTAAATTAAATAAAACATTTACAAGTAAAAAAGCTGCAAACGATTTTTTGAAAAAGAATATAGGAGCAAATTTTTCTGTTGGAAAATTAGATAAAAAGCCAGCAAAGAAAACTCCAGCTGCACCTTTTACTACATCTACCTTACAACAAGAAGCATCAAGAAAATTATATTTTTCGGTAGGGAGAACCATGCAAGTGGCACAGCGGTTGTATGAAGCAGGTCTTATAACCTATATGAGAACAGATAGTGTAAATTTGTCTAAAGAGGCACTAGATGCGGCAAAAGAAGCTATTATAGAAAACTACGGAGAAAAATATAGCAATACAAGAAACTTCAAAGGCAAGTCAAAAGGAGCACAAGAAGCTCACGAAGCAATACGACCTACAGATATGAAAAGGCAATCAGCTTCTTTAGAGCGTGATCAGTCTAAATTATATGAGTTAATTTGGAAACGTACCTTAGCATCGCAAATGAGCGACGCACAATTAGAGCGTACCAATGTGAAAATAAATTGTAGCGGACACAAAGAAGAGTTTACTGCAAACGGTGAGGTAATAAAATTTGATGGTTTCCTAAAAGTATACATGGAAAGCACAGATGAAGAGGATACAGCAGAAGAGCAAGAAGGAATGCTTCCTGCTATGAACGTAAATGATCCTTTAGTAAATAATTATATAACAGCAACAGAGCGTTTTTCTAGACCACCATACAGATTTACAGAAGCATCATTAGTAAAAAAATTAGAAGAGCTAGGTATTGGTAGACCATCTACGTATGCACCAACTATCTCTACGGTTCAAAATAGAGGTTATGTAGAAAAAGGAACTATTGAAGGTGTAGAGCGCAAGTATACACAACTGGTATTAGAGAACGATAATTTAAAAGAGAATAACCTAACAGAAAATGTAGGTTCAGACAAAGGTAAATTAGTGCCTACAGATATAGGGATGATTGTTACGGACTTTTTAGTAGGTCACTTTGAAAGTATATTAGATTACAATTTTACTGCTAAAGTAGAAGAAGATTTTGATGATATAGCCGATGGAAAAGAAGATTGGCAAAAAATAATGAAAGACTTTTACAAAGATTTTCATCCAAAAGTAAAAGATGTAGAGGAAAATGCAGAAAGAGCAAGTGGAGAACGTATTTTAGGTAAAGACCCCAAAACAGGCAGGCAAGTACTAGTCCGTTTGGGCAGATTTGGGCCAATGGTACAAATAGGTTCGGCAGATGAAGAAGAAAAGCCAACATTTGCGAGTTTATTACCAACACAATCTTTAAATACTATCACGTATGATGAGGCAATGGAACTTTTTACATTACCTAGATTGTTAGGAACCTATGAAGGAGAAGAAATTTTAGCTAATGTGGGTAGATTTGGTCCTTATGTAAAATTTGGAGATAAATTTGTTTCATTAGAAAAAGGAGAAAGCGCCTTTGATGTAGACATGGCACGAGCAACAGAGCTTATTGTTGCAAAGCAAAAAGCTGATGCACCAGTAGCAATCTATGAAAATTTAGATGTTACCAAAGGTACGGGACGTTTTGGACCATTTATTAAATGGAATGGAATGTTTATTAACGTGAATAAGAAATATGATTTTGATAACCTTTCACAGGCAGATATTATAGAGCTTATAGAGCATAAAAAGCAAAAAGAAATAGATAAGCTTCTTCAAGAATGGCCAGAAGAGGGTATTCGTATAGAAAAAGCAAGATGGGGAAGGTTTAATGTTTTAAAGGGAAAGATAAAAGTAGAATTAGGAAAGGATACAGATATAACTAAAATTTCTTTGGAACAAGCAAAAGAGATGATAGCGAAAAAAACGCCTAAAAAGAAAGCAGTAAAGAAGAAAACAACAAAGGCAAAGGTAAAACCTAAAGCGAAAAAGTAACTATGGCATTTGACTTTTTAGTTCCAGTTCAGGATAAAGTATTAGCACACTGTGAATTACTTCCGCCACAGGCACTAGGGAAAAATATATACAAGCATACAACAAGAAAAGGCTTGCCAGTATTAGCAATTGCATCCATAGCAATCTTTGGAGTAAATGAATCTAGAAATGCTTTTGAAAAAAAGTCAGCACCATTAGATATATCTGGTATACGATTACAACTGTATAAGCTAATGTTAGGCAATTGGAATTCGTCTATCGTGGACCTAGGAGATGTAGAAGAAGGTGCTACAGTAGAAGACACCTACTTTGTAGTAAAAGAAATAGTAGCGTGTTTATTAGAAGAAAATATAGTACCTATAGTTATAGGAGCTACACAAGATATTACCTATCCTACCTATAGAGCCTTTGACGGAATTAAAAACAGAGTTAATTTAGTTGCTGTAGATAGTAGGTTTGATTTTGGAGGGGATGAACAACTTATTTCATCAAACTCATATATGAGTAAAATCATTACAGATAAACCAAACAATCTTTTTAATTTTTCAAATTTAGGATACCAGAGTTACTTCAACGCTCAAGAAGAGATAGATCTTATGGAAAAACTTTTTTTTGATGCACATAGATTGGGAGAAGTAAGCTCAGATATTTCTCTATCAGAGCCCATATTAAGAAATGCAAATATTTTAAGCCTAGATGCAAGAGCAATCAAAGCTAGTGAAATAGGAAGTTCAGATAATTTTTCTCCAAACGGATTTACAGGTAGAGAAATATGTGCTATTGCAAGGTATGCAGGTATAAGTGATCATTTATCTGTGTTTGGAATCTATGAAGGGGAAAATTCTATACAATCTTTCCAATTAATAGCACAAATTGTTTGGTATTTTATTGAAGGGTATAATTTTAGAGTAAATGAGGTGCCAAGTTCTGTAAATGAGAATTTTACAAAATTTATTGTTCCCATAAAAGAGGATAATTTTATCTTTTATAAAAGTAATTTAACCACAAGATGGTGGGTAGAAGTACCATCTGGTATAAGTTCATATAATAAAACAAAATCACCTGCGTTATTACCATGCACAGAGAAGGATTATTTAGAGGCATGCAGCCAAAATATTCCAGAAAGGTGGTTCAAAGCCTATAAGAAAGGTTTCAATTAATTAAAATAATTAGTAGAGGATAAACTTTTTGCACAATAATTCGTTTAAAAAATAGTTTTAGAGAGTAGTAATTATGTTCACAGTTTATAATCTTAATCGAAATTTAACCTAAGTATGAAGAAGCTATTGTTGTTATCTATAGCATTTGTTTCACTATTCACAAGTTGTGGATCTAAAACAAAAGGAGAATTAGTCGGAGCTCAAGGAAAAAAGTGGTATCCAGAAAAACCTTACGGAATGGAATTAATCCCTCAGGGTTCTTTCATAATGGGTAAGGCAGAAGAGGACCAGGCTAAAGCTCTAAATGCTCCAACCAAAACTGTAACTGTACGTTCATTTTATATGGATGATACAGAAATCACAAACAGCGAATACCGTCAGTTTGTAGAATGGGTGAAAGACTCAGTCGCACGAACTAAATTAGCTATCCTTGCAGATGAGCTAGGTTTAGGGCCAGAAGATGAAGGCGTTGGAGAGTATGCATTTAAAGATGCAGATACTACAAAGATGTCTGTATACGATAAGTATATGTTAGATAACTATTCTGGATTAGGAGAAACTGGTTATGAAGGAAGAGCATTAAATCAAGACATAGATTTAGAGTGGGAAATATCCGAGTACCCAGATGAGTACTATGCTGAGGTAATGGATTCTTTGTACATACCAGAAGAAGAATCATATAACGGACAACGTACAATTGATGTAACTCAATTAAAATACAAGTACAGTTGGATGGATATAGAAGCAGCTGCACGTGCTAAAAAGGGAAAGCGAAAAGATTTTATAAGGCATGAGCAATTAGAAATATATCCAGACACAACAGTATGGATTAAAGATTTTGCATACTCATACAATGAGCCAATGCATAATGACTATTTCTGGCACGATGCTTATAGCGAGTACCCAGTAGTAGGAGTTTCTTGGGAACAAGCAAAAGCGTTTTGTAGTTGGAGAACTAAGTTTAAAAATGACGACCAAAAGAACAAAGGAAAACAATTTGTAAATAGGTTTAGATTACCTACCGAAGCAGAATGGGAATATGCTGCTAGAGGAGGAATCGAAAGTGGAACATACCCATGGGGTGGGCCATATGTGATAAGTGATACAGGTTGCTTTATGGCAAACTTTAAACCGCAAAGAGGAGATTATGCTGCGGATTCTGCATTATATACTGTAGAGGCAAAAGCATACGAGCCAAATGATTATAACCTTTATAACATGGCAGGAAACGTTTCTGAATGGACAAGTTCTAGTTACGACCCTAATTCGTATGAATACGTTTCAACAATGAATCCAAATGGAGGAGGAGCAGAGAATCTAAGAAAAGTAATTAGAGGAGGATCGTGGAAAGATGTTGCTTATTTCTTACAAGTAAGTACAAGAGATTATGAATATCAAGATTCTGCACGTAGCTACATAGGTTTTAGAACCGTACAAGATTACATGGGAGAAGAAGATTCAGCAAAATAAAAAATAAATTAACCCAAACCTTTATTATTAACATTAACTAAAATTAAAATTATGGCACAGTCAAAATCCACAAAAAAATTATTTAACATGGCCTACGGTCTTGGAGCATCTATCGTAATTATTGGAGCTTTATTTAAGATATTACACTGGGAATTTGGACCACTTACAGGTGGCTTATTATTAGCAGTAGGTCTTATTACAGAGGCACTTATTTTTGCTATTAGCGCATTTGAGCCATTAGACGATGAGTATGATTGGTCTCTAGTATACCCAGAATTAGCTGGAGGACAAGCATCTGCTAAAGCAAAGAAAAGTGACACGTTAGAAGTTAAAGAAGCAGAAGCTTCGTTATCTAAAAAATTAGATAGCTTATTAAAAGAAGCAGGCGTAGATGCAAATCTTATGCAAAGTCTTGGTTCTAGTATTAAAAACTTTGAAGGTGCAGCAAAAGGAATCGCTCCTACTGTAGACGCAATGGAATCTACTAGAAAGTATTCTGATGAAATGGTACAAGCAGCAGCTCAAATGGAATCTCTAAACAGTCTTTATAAAGTACAGTTAGAAAGTGCAAGCAAGCAAGCATCAGTAAACGAAGAAGTTGTTCAAAATTCTACAGCATTGAAGAATCAAATGGAATCTTTAGCTACAAACTTATCTTCATTAAATGGAGTATATGGAGGAATGTTATCTGCAATGAGTAAAAACTAAATTAGTGTATATACTAAATAACCCCAAATTAAATTATTAACAATACCTAATTAAAGAAAAATGGCAGGAGGAAAACAGTCACCACGTCAGAAAATGGTAAACCTAATGTACTTGGTTTTCATTTGTATGCTGGCACTAAATATGAGTAAAGAAGTTCTAGCAGCTTTCGGTCTTATGAACGAAAAAATGGAAGCTTCCAATGTGAAAACAGCAACGGATAACGATTTGTTCTTAGCTAGTTTAGCAACAAAAGCAGAAGAAAATACTGTTAAGTATGGTAAACTTCACGAAAATGCTAATAAAATAAAAGCATTATCACAAGAGTATTATGACTATTTAGAAGGTCTTAAAAAAGAGATGACAGCAGATGTTAAAGACCCTAAGGATTACCAAGTAATGGATAAAGCAGATTATCTAGATCAAAAGTTTTTCCAAGGAGATAATTTATCAGAAGGTGGTCAAGAATTCTTAAAGAAAATTAACGATTACCGTACACAAGTAAGCGCTTTAGTTCCAGAAAGAATGAGATCTTCAGTAGTAAGTCGTTTCGAAACGGGAGATAAAGATGGTAAAGTATTAAATAGAGAAGAAAAGAAAGTAGATTGGATAAAATACCAATATGAAGGATTTCCTTTAATTGCTTCTTTAACTAAATTAACAGCTTTACAAGCAGATATTAAAGCAACAGAAGAAGATGCTTTGAAAACAATGTTAGAAGGTGAGTTAACGGATCAAGTTTCTTTAAAGAACTTTGCAACATCACTTGATGCTTCTAAATCTGCATTTTATGCAGGAGAAAAGTACGATGGTAAAATCATCATCAGTAAAACTGATAATTCTTCTACGCCAGTTAGAGCAGAATTAACTTTAGATGGTAGAAAACTAGCTGAAGGTACAGATTATGCTTTAGAAGCAGGAGGAGTTAAATTACTTATTGGAGCAGGTTCTGCTGGAGACCATAGTGTTGAAGGACAAATTTTCTTTAAGCAAGATGGAGAAGAAATTCCAGTTGAAGTTAAAAATACTTTTGCAACTATTACAAAGCCTAATGCAGCAGTTATCGCAGCAGATAAGATGAATGTTGTTTACCGTGGAGTTGCAAACCCAATGACAATTTCTATACCTGGTATTCCAGATAATAAAGTGTCTGCCTCGGCTACAGGTCTTAAAAGAAGAAGTGGTAGTAGCTATGTTATGACTCCTGGAAAAGGTAGAACAGTTAAGATTGTTGCTTCTGGGATATTACCAGATGGAAAGCGTATTTCTACACCTGCTGAGTTTAGAATCAAAGATATCCCAAGACCTTCTGGAGCAATCAGAGGAGAAACAGGAAATTCTAAAATGCCAAGAAAAAACCTAGAAATATCTACAGTTGGCGCATTATTGGAAGACTTTGATTTTGATTTAAACCTTAAAGTGAGCGGATTTAAATTTAAAGTACCAGGACAACCAACAGTAAGCGTTAATGGTAGTAGATTAGACGGTAGAGCTAAGTCAGCACTTAAAAGAGCAAAACGTGGCGATGCAGTGCAAATATTTGATATTAGAGCATTTATATCTAATAACAAGTCATACAAACTTAAGAAAGTATCTCCGGTAGTAGTGGAGATTACAAACTAATAGTAATTATAAAATCTTTAATAAGTCATTATGACACTAGCTCGTAATGACTTATTAATAAACTTATAAAAACCAATAAATAGTAAATAAAATGAATTGGAAGAATGTTTTATTAATAGGAGCGGTAATACTGTTACCAATATCTATGGCAGCACAAGCAAATATCTTAAATGCTAAGAAGCCATATGATGTTGGAAAAAAGACAGAAGCGCAAATAGAAAAAGATAATGATGCACCATTGCCTTATGCATACGTAGATGATAGAGACATTCTATGGTCTAAAACGGTGTGGGAACTTGTTGATTTAGATGAGCGTGTTAACTTTCCTATGTACTACCCAATAGATACGGTAGATATTGGTTCTGACAGACGATCTTTGTATGATGTTCTTATTAAGAATATTAAGAATGGGAAACTTACAGATGTTTACGTAGATTCTTATTTTACAGAGAAAAGAAAATTTAGTGATTTAAGTGCTACTTTGCAAAAAGTAGATACTACAGATTACGGTTATGAACAATTAAATGCAGGTGAAGAAGTATCTCCAGAGTATATTAACAAAAGAGATCTTACAGCAGCAGATTTAGAAGAGTATCTTGTAAAAGGTATTTGGTATTTTGATAAGCGACAAGGAGAATTAAAGTATCGCTTATTAGGGATTGCCCCAGTAGCACCAGATGTTAACTTCATTGATGATGAATCTATGGATATCTCTGAAGCTAAAGTGCCACTTTTCTGGGTATGGTATCCTGCCGCAAGAGAAATACTCCATGAGGCCAAAGTTTTTAACCAACAGAACTCTGCACAACCTATTTCCTTTGATATGTTATTAAATGCAAGAAGATTTAATGCAAGCATATATAAAGAAGATAATGTACATGGAGATCGTAAGATTAAGGATTATATAGCGGATAACGCATTGTTTCAATTGTTAGAAGCAGAACGTATTAAAGAAGTAATTAGAGATAGAGAACAAGATATGTGGGCTTATTAATAAAACCCTACATTCCGTTGAAAAACGGAATCTCTATTATCAAGTTTAAATTATAGTAAGAATATTCCAATTCAAAATAAATTAAAAAATGCTGTGCCTTTGGTGCAGCATTTTTTGTTTTGGAGAAAATAACCTTGCGGTAAACTCACAAGACATTCAAAGGGAAAACCTTTTTATTTTCAGGTACCTCTTGGAGTATTTAAATCTCTATTGTTGAGTAAAAAGTGATTGGCCTAATAGTCAAAAGCAAACCTATTTGTTACTTTTGCCACATGTTAGATTATATAGTAGTAGGTTTGGGTTTAGCAGGAGTTTCTTTTTGTGAAACCTTAGAAAAGCAGGGTAAAAAATTTAAAGTGATATCTGATGCCTCGCAAACATCATCGGTGGTAGCTGGAGGTTTATATAATCCTGTTATACTTAAAAGATTTACACTAGCATGGAATGCTAAAGAGCAGTTAGAAATAGCATTGCCATTCTATAAAAGTTTAGAAAAAAAAATTGGTTTACAATTGGATTTTAAAGTGCCAGTTTTAAGGCGTTTTGCTTCTATTGAAGAACAGAACTTGTGGTTTGAAGCTTCGGACAAACCAATGTTAAAACCATTTTTATCTACTAAAATACTTCCCAATAAAAATACAGATATAGATGCTTCTTTTGGATACGGAGAAGTTTTAGATACAGGTAGAATAGATACCAAATTATTACTGAATGCATATCAATCTTATTTAAAAGAAAAAGAAGCGTTACTAGAAGCGACTTTCAATTTTGATATGTTGAAGGTTGAAGAAGGTTTTATTTCTTATCAATCTATAAAAGCAAAAAAGATAGTTTTCGCTACAGGCTTCGGTTTAAAAAGTAATCCTTATTTTAATTATTTGCCTTTAAATGGCACAAAAGGAGAGTTGTTAACCATAAAAGCACCAGATTTAAAAGAGACGAAAGTGATTAAATCATCAGTATTTATAATTCCGTTGGGAGACAATTTATACCGTGTAGGTGCTACCTATAAATGGAAAGACAAAACAAACATACCTACTGAAGAAGCAAAACAGGAATTGTTAGAAAAATTAGATTCGTTATTAAAGTGCGATTATGAAATTGTGAATCATGTTGCGGGAATTAGGCCCACAGTGGCAGATAGAAGGCCGCTAGTAGGAAAACATCCAAAATATAACAATGTATATGTGCTTAATGGTTTTGGCTCTAGAGGGGTGATGATAGGGCCTTACGCATCAAGAGAATTGTATGAGTTTATAGAAGAAGAAAAACCATTAACATCAGAAATAGATATTAGTAGGTTTACAAGGAAGTATTACAAAGAATAATTTTAATGCTTCGCTGCATTTTTATCGTACTTGTAAAAGAAATTAATCCAAATATTTCTAGACAATCTAACAATAATTGGAAGAAAACAAATAAGAGTAACAACAATTGCTAAAAAAGTAATTAGAATAGAAGCTTTTAATACTAAAAAAGTAATTACAAAGGCAGCCGTTGCAAATGCAATTCCTACTGGATAACTCACATACATTGCACCATAAAAAAAGGAAGGTTCTATTTTGTATTTGGTGCCACAATGAGAACAACGCTCGTTCATTTTAAAGATATTGCTAATATGATAGGGGTTTTTGTCCTCATACATGCTTTCTTCGTGACATTTTGGACAACTTCCTGTTAAAATGCTGTATAGTTTGTATCCTTTTTTTAACATTTGCAAAAGTTTTAACAAAGTTACTGCTTTGTAGTATCTTTTAATGTAACAATAGTCACAAAATATGCTTAATATACATAACCTATCAGTCTCTTTTGGAGGAGAATATTTGTTTGAAGAAATATCGTTTAGATTAAATTCTGGAGATAGAGTGGGATTAATAGGTAAGAACGGAGCAGGTAAATCTACGTTATTAAAAATACTCTCTAAAGATATGCCAATTGATTCTGGTACAATAGCATCGGATAAAGACATACAATTAGGTTTTTTACGACAGGATATAGATTTTGTACAAGGAAGATCTGTATTAGAAGAATCATACCAAGCTTTCGTCGAAATTAAAAAGATAGAGCTAGAATTGGATGAGATTAACCATCAATTAGCGGAGCGTACAGATTATGAAAGTGAAATCTATAATCAATTAATTATAGATTTAAGTGATAAAACGCAGCATTACGAAATTATAGGAGGTTATAATTACCAAGGAGAAACAGAGAAAATATTGCAAGGTCTAGGTTTTAAACGTGAAGATTTTGATAAGAAAACCGAGACATTTTCTGGGGGATGGCGTATGCGTATAGAATTAGCAAAATTATTACTACAAAATAATGATGTTTTATTATTAGATGAACCTACCAACCATTTAGATATAGAATCTATTATTTGGTTAGAGAATTTTTTAAAAGGCTATTCTGGTGCTGTGGTGATAGTATCTCATGATAAAATGTTTTTGGATAATGTAACCAATAGAACTATTGAGATTTCTTTGGGAAGAATTTACGACTATAGCAAACCATATTCCCAATACCTAGTACTTAGAAATGAGATTAAAGGTCAGCAGTTAAGTGCTCAAAAAAATCAGGCGAAAGAAATACAACAAGCAGAGCGTTTAATTGAAAAATTTAAAGCAAAAGCATCCAAGGCATCCATGGCACAATCTCTAATGAAAAAATTAGATAAGATGGATCGCATAGAAGTTGACGAGGATGATAATAGTGTAATGACATTAAAGTTTCCAATATCTGTAAATCCAGGAAAAGTTGTAGTAGAAGTAGAAGAGCTGTCTAAAAATTATGGCGATAACCATGTGCTTTCTAATGTTAATTTATTGGTAGAAAGAGGTGCTAAAACAGCATTTGTGGGGCAGAATGGACAAGGGAAATCTACCCTGGCTAAAATTATAGTAGGTGACCTAAAATCTGACGGCAGTATAAAACTAGGTCATAATGTGCAAATAGGATATTTTGCTCAGAACCAAGCAGAATATCTAGATGGCTCTAAAACAGTTTTAGATACTATGATAGATGCAGCTAATGAAAAAACAAGAAGTAAAGTAAGAGATATCTTGGGTTCTTTTCTTTTTAGAGGAGAAGAAGCAGAGAAGTACGTACGAGTTTTATCTGGAGGGGAACGCAATAGGTTAGCTTTGGCAAAAATGTTATTACAACCCTTTAATGTGTTGGTGATGGATGAACCTACCAATCACTTAGACATTAAATCCAAGAACGTATTAAAGCAAGCATTACAAAATTTTGAAGGTACCTTAATATTGGTATCCCACGATAGAGACTTTTTACAAGGGCTTACAAATAATGTATATGAGTTTAAAGATGGTAATATTAGAGAGTATTTAGGAGATATAGATTATTACCTAGATCAACGTAAAGTAGAAGATTTTAGAGCTATAGAGAAAAAGCAAAAAGTAGTAGTTAAACCAAAAGAAAAGCAAAAAGAAGCATCCTACGAAGACCAAAAAAAAATAAAATCTTTAAAAAACAGGTTAAGCTCCGTAGAAAGTAAAATTGCTTCACTAGAAAAAGATATTGCAGCTATAGATCAAGAGATGTTATTAAACTATGATGAGACCATTAGTAAGCCCAATTTTTTCGATTCTTATGAAAAGAAGAAGAAAGATTTAGTAGAACTGATGGAAAATTGGGAGCAAATCACCATAGATTTGGAAGATTTAGCCTAGTAGTTCATCATATACACCACATATTTTTAAACTTTCACAACAAAAAGTATGATGGGGAGTGTAATTTGTCGATTAATTTCGTTTTTAATATTATTAAATCATTAATTTGTAAGGTAATTCACACTATTTAATGAGTCAAACCAAAAAAGCAAAGTTAATGAAAGCAAAATTATACATTTTTTTTGTTATTGCTGTAAGTCAGTTTACGCATGCGGTAATTCCAAATTCAGAAAAAGAAGCATTAGTAGATTTTTATAACCACACCAATGGGAGCAGTTGGATAGTATCTTGGGATTTATCTAGGTCAGTTTCTACATGGAAAGGAATTAAAATAGAAAACAATACAGTAACATCTATTACCTTATTTAATAACAACCTTAGCGGAACCATACCAAAATCTATAGGTGAGTTAAAAAATCTGAAAGTTTTAAATCTTGCTTTTAATTCTATTACAGGAGATATTCCTACAGAAATAACTTCACTAAATAAATTAATAGTATTAAGATTTGGAAAAAATAAATTTAGCGGTAAAATTCCTAAAAAAATAGGAAACCTAACCAGTTTAGTAGTATTAGATTTTTTTAGCAATAAGTTATTTGGTGAGTTACCACAAAGTCTAGGAAAAATTAAAAGCCTAAAGATAATTAGCATGTCAGATAATTTTTTTTCTGGTAAGATTCCTAATGAATTAGGTAATCTAAAATCACTGGAACGTTTAGAATTAGCAAGCAATGATTTGGAGGGTGTTTTACCTAATAGTATAGGAAATCTTACAAATTTAAATACATTAGTATTGGCAGAAAATCATATAGATGGAAAATTTCCTAAAACTGTTCTTTCCCTACCAAACCTTAAAATAATACAATTGCAAGAGAACAACCTAGACAAGTTTTATTTAATGAAAATAATCCCTACAGAAACTAATATTGCGTTGTTAGATTTTGATGTAGATGATGTACATTTTAAACAATACGATTTCAGAAAAATTCAAGAGGAGAAAAATATTAGAACAGCAGATACTAAGTTTGAAGAATAAAAAATAATTATACTATGAATAATGTTCACAAAATAAAATTATGTTTTTTATCAATATGCTTTGCTCTAGTATATAATACCATGCTTAGAGCTAGTATTTCTAGTTTAGAAAAGGACGCTTTAATAGAACTCTACAATACTACCAGTGGAGAAGGATGGCTTCGTACATGGAATTTAGAAGAACCAGTATCTAAATGGTATGGCGTTAAAATAGAAAAAAACCATGTTGTAGAGATTAATTTATTTAGAAATAATCTTAAAGGGCATATTCCTATTGAGATAGATAAATTATCACATTTGAGGTCTTTAAATTTAGCTTTTAATACAATATCAGGAGAGATACCTAATAGCATTACAGCATTATGCGATTTAAAGATAGTAAAGCTAGAAATGAATAGATTAAAAGGTTATATTCCAGAGAACATAGGAGATATGATAAGCTTAGAAGAGTTTAGTGTTTTCAATAATTTTTTAAAAGGAAAGATACCAATGAGTATGGGAAATTTAAAAAATTTACAAACGTTAAACTTATCTAGTAATAGTTTAAAAGGAGAAATACCAACCAGTTTAGGGAGTCTTAAAAAGTTAGAAAATTTAGGCTTGTTTGAAAACGCATTATATGGAGTATTGCCATCAGAATTAGGAAACCTAGTTAAGTTAAAAGAATTAGTGTTAGCTAATAATCATTTAGAAGGAGGAATACCTAAAGAGTTTAGACAATTAGCTAATTTAGAAATCTTTCAAATACAGAACAATGAATTCAATTCTTTAGAGAATTTAAAGAAAATGAAATCTAATCAATTCTTAGTATTTGATTATGATAATAAAGAAAACCTTTTAATTAATCCTAAAGGAGTAAAGTATGGTAAAACTAGAATGGCAGACACAAAGTTTGAAGATGAGGAATAAGAAGAGCCATTTATAAAATAGATGAATTATGAAAGCAATAAATTTATATTTGATGGGTATTATTACAGTTCTATTTATGAGTTGTGATATGGATGGAGAAAAATTTGTGCTTACGGAGTTTTCTGATGACGTAGTAGTAGAAAAAAATATGTTTAAACTTCATGGTGGATCTACTTATTATTGGGATGAAGAAAAAGAAAAATCCATAGTAAGTAGAAAAAAAGTTACTATTGAATATGATAAAATGCATGTAAAAGAAATAGTAGAAAAACTTGGATATAAAAGTCAAACAAAACATTTGTCTAAAAACCCAATTATAAGTATTTATTACAATAAGCAAAATACAACTCCAGAAAAGGCCAAATCTGAAATAATAGATGCTTTATTAAGGGTTTATAAATCAAATTATTTAGTAGATCTATAGATAAAGAATTAGAGCTACATGTAAATTTTGAGGATAAAATTATCTAAGGTTCGTATAAATGAATTAATTTTATGATTGAACATTTTTTTCAATGCCCTTATTGTTGGGAAGCAATATCCATGCTGTTAGATTCCTCAATTTCTAGTCAGGTATATGTAGAAGATTGTGAGGTTTGTTGTAACCCAATAGAAATAACGCCCCATTTTGAGGCGTTAGAATTAATATCTTTTGAAGTTAAGAATTTAGAACAATAAGCTACCTCTGGGACAAGCCTCCAGAGGCATTAAAAAAATATTCACGAGTCTTGTCCCATAGCATTTAAACCTAAATTATCAAGAAAAAGAATAGGAAAACTATTCTTGAAGCTCACATATTAAAGCATCCTCTTCTTTACTTACTTTAGCAAGACCGTTTTTGGTAAGTCCTTTAATACCTTTATCCCAAGCTTTATTACTTAGTCCAGAAGCATCTTTTAATTGCACTAAATTTATACGTTTTTCTTTTTTCAGAACTTCAAAGATTGTTTTTTCATTTTCAGAAAGCTCAATAGCTTTTTGCTCTGGTCGCATTTGAGGGAAAAATAACACTTCTTGTATAGAGGCATTATTGGTCATTAACATTACCAACCTATCAATACCAATACCAATACCACTTGTAGGTGGCATCCCGTATTCTAAGGCTCTAATAAAGTCTTGATCAATAAACATAGCTTCATCATCGCCTTTAGCAGAAAGCTTTAATTGCTCTTCAAAACGCTCACGTTGGTCAATAGGATCGTTAAGCTCAGAATAAGCGTTTGCTAATTCTTTACCATTCACCATTAACTCAAAACGCTCTGTTAAATCTGGATTTTCTCTATGTGCTTTACAAAGCGGACTCATTTCTTTAGGATAGTCTGTAATAAATGTTGGTTGTATATAGTGGTGTTCACATTTTTCACCAAAAAGTTCATCTATGAGCTTTCCAATACCCATAGTTTCATCAACCTCTAATCCTACTTTTTTAGCAACCTCACGCAGTTGAACCTCGTCCATACCAGCAACATCATAACCAGTATGGTGCTTTATAGCTTCCAAAATAGGAACTCTAGGATAAGGAGCTTTAAATTCAATTTTATTTTCTCCTACTATAATTTTAGAAGCGCCATTAGAATTTATAGCTATTTTTTCTAAAAGTTTTTCAGTAGTATCCATCATCCAATTATAATCCTTGTATGCAACATAAAGTTCCATTACAGTAAACTCTGGGTTATGAGTACGGTCCATTCCTTCGTTTCTAAAGTCTTTCGCAAACTCATATACGCCATCAAAACCACCAACAATTAAACGTTTTAAATAAAGCTCATTAGCTATACGTAAATACAATGGAATATTTAATGCATTGTGATGTGTTATAAAAGGGCGTGCAGATGCTCCTCCAGGAATAGGTTGTAAAATAGGTGTCTCTACTTCTAAATAACCACTGTCATTAAAAAACTGACGTATGGTATTTGTAATTTTAGTTCTTTTAATAAAGGTTTCTTTTACAGAAGGATTTACAACTAAATCTACATAGCGTTGGCGGTAGCGTAACTCAGCATCATTAAATTCATCATGTACCTTTCCATCTGCATCAACTTTTGGTAAAGGTAATGGACGTAAAGCTTTACATAGAATAGTAAAGTCTTTAACTAATACTGTTTTTTCACCTACTTGTGTGGTGAAAAGTTCGCCTTCAATACCAATGATATCACCTAAATCTAGTAGTTTTTTAAAGACATCGTTATATTTAACTTTATCATCATCAGGGCATATTTCATCTCTGTTAAAGTAAACTTGTATACGACCCTCACTATCTTGCAATTCGGCAAAAGAGGCTTTTCCCTGTATTTTCTTTCGCATTAACCTACCAGAAACAATTACCTTTTTGCCTTCTTGGTAATCTTCTTTTATAGCGTTAGATAATGTGTTTACAGGGTATAAGGCAGCAGGGTAAGGGTCTATACCCAATTCTCTTATTTTGCCTAATTTTTCTCTTCTAATAACTTCTTGTTCCGAAAGTTGCATAAAATCTGTTTAAAGCTGCAAATATAAGTACTCTAGGCTAATCTATCAATCGGAAGAATAGCTAATCTTAAGTGTAACAAAAAAGAATTTTGAGCGTCTTATAGGTACATCAATTAAAAAATCAAAAAAATGAGTTTAATCCAAGTTTTATTAGCAATTTTTTTTCCACCATTAGCGGTCATAGGAAAAGGTTGTGGCTCCATTGTTATTGTTTTTCTATTAACGCTCTGTGGTTGGGTACCTGGAGTTATAGCTGCTTTGGTTATATTAAACAATCCTAATTAAGAAAACGCATGTCTTTTTTTTGAAAGGTTTACTTTTAGGGTAAACTGTCATTTTTGAAGAAAGATTAAATAATATCAAGGTCTTTGTATCTTTGCAATAATGAATAAGAAAGTTAATTTTCAATATTTAGGGTTAAAAGATTATAAGGAAACTTGGGATTATCAGGAAAAGTTATTTCAAGAAACGTTAGCAATTAAAGTTAAAAATAGGCGAGAAGAAACAACAATAAATACTAGAAATCATTTCCTTTTTGTAGAGCACCCACATGTTTACACCCTAGGCAAAAGCGGTGCTATAAGTAACCTGTTAGTAGATGAAAATGCTCTTATTGCAAAAGGAGCAAAATTTTATAAGATCAATAGAGGTGGAGACATAACATATCATGGGCCAGGACAAATAGTAGGCTATCCAATTTTAGATTTAGACAACTTTTTTACAGATATACATAAATACCTTCGCCTATTAGAAGAAATGGTAATTCTTACGCTGGCAGAGTACGGGTTAAAGGCTGAGCGTTCAGATGGTGAAACAGGCGTTTGGTTAGATGTGGGAACACCATTTGCGCGTAAAATATGTGCTATGGGAGTACGAGCAAGCCGCTGGGTTACCATGCATGGTTTTGCTTTAAATGTAAATGCAGATTTGGGATATTTTGATTTAATGATTCCTTGTGGCATAAAAGGCAAGGCAGTAACTTCTTTAAATGTAGAATTAGGAAGAAAAGAAGTGCCTATTAAAGAGGTGCAAGAGAAATTAAGAAAGTATTTTGAGAAGGTTTTTGAGGTTGAAATAACAAATTAAAGAAAAGAATACAATTTAGGCTTACAGTACATGTGAGGTTAAGAAGCTTAGTGTGTAACGATCAGTTTTTATTAATTTATTTTATAAATAATTAATGAATCGTCAGTATCTTTAGTAACAAACTCAAGTTTTTTGTCATTGTCAATGTCTTCCAAATCGATTACAGAAGTCCCAAAAACAGGAAAATTAGAGATAGGATTAGCATTGCTATCAAACAAATAAATTTTTTGATTTTGTATATCTGTAATACTCACATAGATTTTATTATAGAGGTAGAATATTTTAGGTTTACTATAAAGACCTAAATCCAATTCAATTTTTTTTCCTTTAATACTTAAAACGTTTTCATCTATATAAACAAGAGTTTTACTAGTTGCATCAAAACCGTGGTACTTATTTAGATTTAGATTTTTTGTAACAATTTCTCCTTTTTCATCTATTTGATGCAATACCCCTTTTTTATCTGTAATTGTAAATTTATTCTGGTATAGTTTTATACTGTTGTCAGAAAAATCTATTTTATTTTCTACTTTAATGCGAGAAGTTCCAGTTCTACTTAAAATTTTTAAATCATTGTTTTCATGTTTAAAAACTACATAATCTTTATTCTTTATTCTAAAATGCTTCGGAGCTTCAATAACAGGATTTTTAGAAGAGGTATAAGTAAAACCAGCTACAATTTCTGCTTTGTTATTATACATAAAAATTTTAGTCCCTTGTGTTACAACAAATCTGTAATTTTTTCTATTCTCATAATCAAATACAGCTAATTCATTTAAGTTTCCACTATTGTAAATTTTATTAAAAAAAGGCATTTTTTTTCCATTCCTATCTAAAATTAAAAATTCACTATCCGTAGTAAATGCTAATTGCAATTTTCCGTTCTTTTGTAAATCTACCTGCGTAACCTTTCCCTGCAATCGTCCACTTAATTGTTTTTTCCAAAGTATTTTTCCTTCAGTAGAAATTAGATACAAGTTATTTGCATTATCCTGGACTATAATTTCTCTTTTTTTAGTTAAATGATTAACTACAAACTGAGGATTAGTAACAATTTCATCTTCTAATTGAATAGAATGTAAAGGTGAAATAAAGTTATTTTTCACCTCTTTTTCAATTTTTTTAATAACGGTGTTAGTGTGGTGAATATTTTGGTCACTAATAATTTGCGATGCAAATACATAATTGGGTAGGTTTATTCTTTTGTAATCTTTAGAAATAGAATCCGAGAATTTTTTATTTAAAACAGTTTCAATACCATCACTGTTGGCTATGCATAAAATAGACGATTCATTAGCCAGTACTTCCTTAGCTATCTTGTAGAAAGGAGAGGTGTTGTAAGTGGTACTATTTTTATAATTACTTATAATAGTCTGAAGGTTTTGTTTATCTGCAGAAAAAATAAAAGCATTTTCTATGATTGTATAATAATTAGAAGAAAACTCTTTTATAATAGGATTAAAATAATCATTTAAAAAAGTAGTATTAGTAAGCTCGGTAATTTCGTTTCCTTGGTAATAAAAAGAGTTTTTTTGATGGCTATTTAGATAATTTGCAATAGTTTCTGATCCGTAAGTATTTAATAGAACGGCTTCCTTATTATCTATATATAATAGTCCAATTTCTTCAACAGTGTTAAAAATAGAATCTAAAGGTTTTTCTCTCGCTAAATATATTTGCTGGTTTTTAGAAAACACACGGTAATCATCAAAGGTATAAGATAAAAGAACATCGGTATTAATGGGGGCATATTTTGGAGTCGTGTTAACTAATGGTGTAGTATTTTTAAATAAATCAATGTAACTTTTTGTAGTATCTGCTGCAACAGTTATTCCATTAAAATAGATATAATTTTCAGCTGTTTTTATATCTAAAGAAATCCAATCTGTGTAAAAAGAAGCTGTTATTAGGTTGTTTTCTTTTAGGAGAGAAGAAATTAAAGAGTCGCAATTTTTAGTATTAATGAAAACAGAATTAGATTTAGTAGAATTACCAACAGTAAGGAGCTTCTTTAGTGTTGGATCAGTAGAACGGTTTTTATTGTTTTTCAGATAGTTTTCTAATACTAAGGAAGAAGAACTAATAATTATCTTTTCATCTATAATAGTGCTGTAAAAATTAGAAGCATCAATTTTATAAGCTTTAATAGACTTGTTATTACTTGTAATGGTTTCTATAGTTTTGTTACTGGCATTTTCTATTCTAAACAAATCATCACTGGCATCTGTTATAAAAGAAAATTCATAAGAAAAATCACCTTGTTTAGAAAACACAAGTAAGCTTTTAGAGGTGGTATTTAAAAGTGCAAGCGCTTTAATCTTATTTACAAGAGAAGTATATAAGTTAGTTTTTTTTAATTCGGATATAAGATTACTATTTGTGAGTTCCTTTTTAAAAGTAGAAAACTCATTTATTTTAAAAATAAAAGCTGCATTTTCAGGGATATAGTTTGTTAAGGGAGGTGTTACTTTTTTTTCTTGAGTGCAACTAAAAAGTAAACAAACAAAAACAAATAGAATTTTAAATTTCATTGAAAGTGCTTTGTGCAAAATTAAGATATTTAGATATCAAGTTTTAGTTGTTCAGGTAATTGCCTAAAACTTTTTCTATGGTAGGGAGAAATTCCGTGTTTACGAATAGCTTCTCTATGTTCCTTGGTAGGATAACCTTTATTTTTTTTCCAATTATACATGGGATATTCTAAGTGAATTGTTTCCATATAGATGTCTCTATATGTTTTAGCTAATATAGATGCGGCAGCAATACTCATGTATTTGCCATCACCTTTAATAATACATTTAAAGGGAATCTCTTTGTAAGGGGTAAATCTATTACCATCAACAATAATAAAAGTAGGGTCAATAGTTAAAAGGTCAATAGCCTTGTGCATAGCTAAAAAAGAAGCATTTAAGATATTTATCTTATCTATTTCTTCGGGATAAACGTGAGCAACACCAAAACATAAGGCACTACGCTCTACAATAGGCTTAAGTAACTCCCTTTTGCTTTCAGAAAGTTGCTTGGAATCATTTAGTATTTTGTTTTTAAAATTTTTAGGTAAAATTATGGCTGCAGCAGTTACAGGACCCGCTAAGCAGCCTCTGCCAGCTTCGTCAGTTCCAATTTCTCCATGTTGTTTATAATAAGCCTTAAGCATCTATTTTATTGTTTAATAGTGGTGTTGTGTGTTTATAAAAAACCAAAAATAAAGACTATAATTGCAATAATCTGATAATATTTTTTGTAATAAAATCATATTACAATAAATTTTGTGTTTTTTACTTTAAAAAAAGATTCAATTGTTATAATAATGCGTTATTTAGCTAGTGACTAATTGTTTTGTAACAAAAAATGATTGATAATTGTTTTGTTATATTTAATATGGTTTCACTTTAGCCTCAAAGAAAACCATTTTGAGTATTGTTTTAATTTTTTACATTTTAAGACAAATAAAGCTTACTTATTTTAAGTAAGCTTTATTTTTTATAAGTTTAATATAAACTTTCACATTTTCTTAAGGACAAAAAAAATTACCTTTGCCAAAGCAATACTATTCAATGAAAATTATATACCTATTATCATTTGTTATATTTAGTCAGTCACTCAATGCTCAAGAAGATTCAATTCCCAAGTTAAAACCTATAGACTCCTTAATGGTTTTAAAGCAGGCAGATTCACTAAAAAAGCCAACCAAAAAAATAAATAAAGAAATAGATAGTCTTAAACGGCCGCAAACAATAGATAAAGTAGTTAGAGAAGATTATAAATTTATATCTCACTACAGAGACACCACTTTTTTAGACACCACATTAAGCATAAAAAAAGAGTATAGCTATAATTACTTACGAAAAGATGATTTTGAATTAATGCCATTTAGTAATGTTGGGCAACCATATAATAAGTTAGGGATTAATTTAGAAAATAAAACAATATATCCTAAACTGGGAGCAAAAGCAAAACATTATAATTACCAAGAAGTAGAAGATATTGTGTATTATAATGTGCCAATCCCTATGGCAGAAATGATGTTTAAAACCACTTTTGAACAAGGACAATTGTTAGATGCGTTTTTAACTTTTAACACATCAGAAAGATTAAATTTTTCTATAGGTTACAAAGGATTTAGGTCTTTGGGAAAATACAATACAAATGAATCAGAATCTGGAAACTTTAAAGTAACAAGCAATTACCAAACTAAAAATATGCGTTACAATCTAAGAATGCATATTACAGTACAAGAAATAAAAACGGAAGAAAATGGAGGGTTGGCATCAAAAGAAGAACAATTTGAATCTAGAAACGAAGACTTTTTAAACAGAATAAGGGTAGATACAAGGCTGGAAGATGCAAATTATAGAATACTAGGTAAGAGGTATTTTTTAGACCATCATTATAAATTGCTGCGTAAACAAAAAGATTCCAGTAAAGTAACACCAATGTATATAAGTATAGGACATCAATTTACATATGAAACTAAATACAGTCAATTTACACATGCAAGAGCAGCTGAAGATTATTTTGGAAGCAGCTTTCTTACAAGCATAGATGATAAAGCAAATCTAAAAACAATGTTTAATCAAGCTAATGCAACACTTTCCAATCCAACATTAGGGATACTAAAAGGATTCCTTAACCTATATAATTACAATTATTTTTTTGATAGCCTATTAATCACTCCATCAGGAGAAATAACAAATCAATTAAAAGGAGAAGAAATATCAGTAGGAGCTAGCTATAAAAAGCAAATAGGCAGGTTTAAAATAGAAGGAGAAGGTAGTTATAATGTTTCAGGAGATTTATCGGGTAGTATTTTGGATGCCTCCGCAAGTTATAATATAAACGAAAGCAATAAAATAAAAGTAACATTGCATTCATCTTCAAAAATGCCAGACTTTAATTATCTACTGTACCAGAGTGAGTATGAAAATTACAATTGGCAAAACACATCAAATTTTAAAAAGCAAAGAGTAAATAGCTTGCAGTTTAATTTGCAATCAAAAGTATGGGGAGATTTATCTGCAAGCTATACAACAATAGATAACTATAGCTATTTTAAATCAGAAGCAGACGCAGCGGCAATAGATAATGGGTTGGAGAATGCATTCGTAAAACCATATCAAGAAGGAAATAGCGTAAATCATTTAAAAGTAAAATATCAAAAAGAAATTAAGGTAGGTAGTTTTGCATTAGCCAATACAGTAATGTATCAAAATGTATCTCAAACCAATCAAGTGTTAAATGTACCTCAGTTAGTAACAAGAAACACCTTGTACTATTCAGGTAATGTATTTAAAAAAGCAATGTATATACAAACAGGAGTAACCTTTAAATACTTTACAGGCTATAACATGGACGCTTACAACCCATTGTTAGGAGAGTTCTATATTCAAAATAATGAAAAAATAGGAGACTTTCCACTTTTAGATTTTTTTATAAACGCAAGAGTTAAGCAAACAAGAATTTATTTAAAAGCAGAGCATTTTAATTCTTCATTTAATACACCAAGCAAGTTTTACGCAGCACCAGGATACCCATACAGGGATTTTATTGTTCGTTTTGGATTAGTATGGAATTTCTTTTCATGATTAGTTGATTTTGTAATAGAAAGAGTATGATCTTTGTTGTATGCGTCTATTTTTTTTTGGGGTTATTAAATTAAAGGGTCTGTATGATTTCAGTTTGAATGAATTTTTGA
>Ga0114952_1000144_pt1 | contig 86540 bp, 65 predicted proteins | sample SidtaG_2_FD_87303 | JGI IMG/M metagenome (GOLD analysis project Ga0114952, IMG submission 87303) | Marine algal microbial communities from Sidmouth, United Kingdom - Sidmouth_Asex2 metaG | ecosystem: Host-associated > Algae > Red algae > Unclassified | place: Sidmouth, United Kingdom | collected...
ATATGATATGGCCGCCTCTAGATTGTATTGTCAACCTAATGAATGTGTCGTTTTTGAAGATAGTATATATGGTGTAAAATCAGCAATAGAAAGCAATGTCGGTTTTGTCTGCGGGGTACAGACAACTTACTCCTCAAACCAGTTAAAACAAGCTGGAGCAAATATCGCTGTAGAGGAACTCACTGAATTTTCAATTTCATATTAAATTACTTAATAAAAAAATTGCGCGCTTCAAGTCATCAAATAACCAGACTTCTACCCAATCAATTTATACGATTTTTTGGGGTCAGTATCATCAACTTATTGATAGATTTATTTTTCATTACCCTTATGGTTAAGCTTATAAAAATCCCTAAGCTGTTGCCACAAAAAATGATCTTCTTTACTAATGTATCTAATGGAGAATTTATATCCCGTTTGATTGCATATTTATTTACTTTTTTTATCGCTTATTTTCTACAATCAAGACTTACTTTTAACGAAAAGCAATTTAAAGGGGATCAAATAGCTAAGTACTTTGTAGTTACAAGCGGTCTGACTTTAATACAATTGGTTGCTTTTCCTTTATTTCTAAATTTCGTGAAAGCAGCTTTTGCTAATTACAATCCAACTTCCATCTTCTTTTTCTATATCAGCGTTGCCTTAGCATCATTGATTTCCGTAATATTTTCCTTTTTGTTAAATAAATTTTGGACTTTCAGACGATAGGTTATTATTACTTTGAAGCAAAATGAATCGTAATTTTTAAAATATCAACAAAGAAAAATAGCCGGTTTCCGTCCTACAAAGAAGCTCCAATCGCAATTGCAAAGCCTATCAAGATTACAACAAACTTCGACCAGCTAAACTTATGATGGTGTTCGTCTTCATTTTCAAATAAAATAACTGTAGCAATATGAAGAAAAGAGCCAACCACTATTGCTAATAGTATTTTCAAACCTTCTTCATTCAATTCGATCATAGAACCGACAAATGAACCTAGTGGAGATGCCATCGCAAAGACAAATAAAATAAGAAATGTCATGCCTTTGGACAATTTAGATTGAATCATAAATAAGGTCAAGGCAAAAGCTGCAGGTATTTTGTGAAGGAGTATGCCATACAAAAGCACCCCTTCTCCATGATCGTGACCAGCATGTAGCTCCTGATAATTATCCAAAGGCAAGCCTTCTATAAAAGAGTGTATAATCAATCCAACCATCACTTGTATCAAAAAACTATTGACTTGATGATTGTGTGCATGAACATGGCCGTGCTCTAGTCCACCTGATAGGAATTCTAAAAATAGCTGAATTAGAAATCCAGCCAAGATCCAAATACCAATCATATGGTTGTCACCAGTATAAATACCAGGCAGAAGATGTAGGACCGTAATGCCCAATATGAAAGCACCACTGAATGCCAAGCCTAGCTTTAGATATTTTTCCGTCATATCCTTCAGCCAAAACGCTAATGCAGCGCCTGCAAACACAGATAAAACTAATAAAAAATAACTCAGTAATGTCATTAATAATCAATATAGTTATGCCAATGAAACGGGCTTCGATTCTGAAAAACCCCAATAGTGGTTAAAAAAAGCGGACATGATAATTCCTATCGTTGAGCCTATACATGCGCCCACAAATACGTCTACTGGATAATGTACCCCTACATAAACCTGCCCATAAGAAATGCTGAAAGCCCAAAACAAAAGTAAAAATCTGGATCTTCTAAAAAATATTCCCACAGTATAAAAAAAGAACACTCCAATAGCAAAATGATTGGTTGCATGGGATGAAGTAAATGAATACCCAGAACCACATTTTACCAATAATTTTACATCTTCTTTTATTTTTAAATCATTGCAAGGACGATCTCTCTTTATTGACTTTTTTATCAACTTACTACTTATCGTATCTGACAATCCCACGGTGATCAGTGCCGCCAACAAAAAGGGCAACACTTTTTTGGTATGGTTTATCAAAACAAAGCTGATAAAAAATATATACAATGGAATCCAGAAGTATTTGTTTCTCCAAATTGGCATGACAGCATCCAACAAGCCATTGGTCCACGAACCATTGATCAACCTAAATAGTGCTTCATCAAATTGAAGTAATTCTTGCATCTTCTACAAAACAGATTTAGCTTCAAAGATAGCAGAATGTTGTTGGATGTTTATTTGTTGATTCGTTTATTTGTTGATAGCCTTGTTCAATGGGAATTTTTTGAAAAGTCATTGTAGGCTGTTTATCAAAGCACAGCAAATATTACAAAGCTAGAGCCTACAGCGCAAAATCATTATATGACCAACAAAATCACCCCATTTCCTAGCTAAACAAATCTATCATAACCCTCCAATCAACTAATAATTTGTGTAAATTTGTCAAAAACAAACACCTTGGCATTAATAAAATCCATTTCGGGAATCAGAGGAGAAATAGGCGGTAAATCAGGTCAAAACCTCACACCTATAGACATTGTTGAATGTACAGCAGCGTATGGGCATTGGATCATGATAAATCAGGGATCTGACAAAGTCGTAATCGGCATGGACGCCCGTATATCAGGTGAAATGGTAAAGCACCTCGTCGTTAACACCTTGACAATGATGGGAATAAGAGTCGTAGACCTCGGCATTTCTACCACCCCGACCGTAGAAATCGCGGTTCCAGAAGAAAATGCAGGTGGAGGGATCATATTGACTGCCTCCCACAACCCAAGACAGTGGAACGCACTCAAATTCCTTAATCATCTTGGAGAATTCATTTCTGCTGAGGATGGCCAAAACATTCTAAAATATATAAAAGATAAAGCCTTCCAATTCGCTACCGTTGATAAACTAGGGTCTTATGTCAAAAATGAGAGTTACATCGAAAAGCACGTGAAAAAGATAATCAGGCTTCCTCTTGTGAAAGAAGATGATGTCCGGGCTAGAAAATTTTCTGTGGTTGTGGATTGCATTAACTCTTCTGGCGCCAAAGCCATTCCAGTCTTATTGAAAAAATTGGCCTGTGATTTTGAACTGATCAACGAGGATATGACAGGTGAATTTGCACATAACCCAGAGCCCTTGCCGCAACATCTAACTCAGCTAATGGATACTGTCAAAAATTCAAATGCTGACTTGGGAATAGTTGTAGATCCTGATGTAGATAGACTGGCTTTCGTCTGTGAGGATGGTACTCTTTTTGGTGAAGAATTCACCTTGGTTGCTATCGCAGATTACATTTTACACCATAAAAAAGGAAATACAGTATCAAATCTTTCTTCGACTAGAGCCTTGGCGGATGTGAGCAGATCTCATGGAGTTAATTATTTTCCCGCGGCTGTTGGTGAAGTGAATGTCGTAAAATTGATGAAGGAAAAAGATGCGGTCATTGGTGGAGAAGGAAATGGTGGAATTATATACCCTGAATTGCATTATGGAAGAGATGCTTTGGTAGGAATAGCTTTATTTTTATCTTATTTAGCAGAAAAAAATATTTCGGCGTCAGCCTTGAAAAATACATATCCAAAATACATCATCGATAAACAAAAAATTCTGCTTACCCCAGAATTAGATGTTGATGCACTTTTAGCATCAGTCCAGGAAGCTTTCAAAGAGGAGAAAGTGAATACCATTGATGGCGTAAAAATAGATTTTAAAGATGGTTGGATACATCTAAGAAAATCTAATACCGAACCGATCATCAGACTATATGCGGAAGCAAAAGACCAAAAAACGATTGATAAATTAATTACCAAAGTAAAATCAGCAATTGCACCTTTAGTGCAAACAGCTTAATTTATTGGTTTAAAATATAAAACAATGGCAAACAGAATCTATTTAGACAATGCAGCTACCACTCCAATTTGCGATGATGTTATTGAGGTAATGAGTCAAGCACTCAAAAATGTCTATGGCAATCCTTCATCAATTCATGCAGATGGTAGAAGTGCCAGAACACAGATTGAAAATGCTAGAAAAACAGTTGCCAATTATTTAAATTGCTCCATCGGTGAAATTTTCTTTACCTCTGGCGGCACAGAATCAAATAACACCATCATCAAATGTTCCGTTCGTGATCTTGGAGTAGAACGAATCATCTCTTCTCCAATTGAACATCACTGCGTTTTACATACACTAGAATCTTTAGCGAAAGGCAAAAGGATTATTTTTCAACAAGTCAAACTCCAAGACAATGGGGAGATAGATTATGATCATCTGAAAGAGTTACTTGGACAATCAGACATCAAAACTTTGGTCTCTTTGATGCATGCCAACAACGAGATTGGAGTCATCAACGACTTAAAGAGAATTGGTGAAATTTGTAAAGAAGATTCCGCTTTGTTCCATTCTGACACTGTACAATCAATAGGCTATCGAAAATTTGATCTCACTGAATTAAACATTGATTTTCTGTCTGGTTCTGCTCATAAATTTCATGGCCCCAAAGGCGTTGGGTTTATGTACAAAAGAGGAGAACAACATATAAAGCCATACATGGAAGGTGGCGCTCAAGAAAGAAACATGAGAGCAGGTACTGAAAATATTTATGGTATCATTGGTTTAGCAAAAGCGCTCGAATCTGCCGCTGAAAACATGGAAGAAAGAATCGCAAAGATCGGTGCCATCAAAAAATATTTTATTGAGCAACTTGGTTGTATAGCAAAGGTATCTTTTAACGGCCTTGAGGCTAAGGAACAAATGGAAAAAGTACTTAGCGTTAATTTTCCAGAATCTGACAAATCAGCAATGCTTTTGTTACACTTGGACATTGCTGGGATCTCAGCTTCTGGTGGATCTGCTTGCAGCTCTGGTTCTGATGTGGGATCACACGTGATCAGTAGCTTAAATAATAATCCTGGTGGCAAAACCATTAGGTTTAGCTTCTCCCATAAAAATAGCTTGGAAGAAATAGATGTTGTCATGGAAAAACTCAAAGCCCTTTATCCAAATGCAATCTCTCAAACCTTAGAGCATACTAAATAAACTTCAAATCCCTTTCAATAAAAACCATGGAATTAATTGCTAAAACATTACTCGGTCTAGAAAATATTTTAGCTGAAGAGATCAAGGCTATTGGAGGACAAAATATTCAGGTACTCAACCGAGCCGTTTCCTTTGAAGGAGAAATGGAAATGGTTTACAAAGCAAACCTATATTTGCGAACCGCCATCAGCATCCTAAGCCCGATCTATACTTTTCACGCCAAACACGAAAATCATTTTTACAAAAAAATAAAAGACTTTAACTGGGAAGATATCATGGGGTTGAAAGATACCTTCGTCATTAAGTCTACTGTCAACTCAGAATACTTTACGCATTCACATTATATTAGCCTTAAGGCTAAAGATGCAATTGTTGATCAGTTTTATGAAAAATACGATAAGCGTCCTGACGTAAATAAATATGCTCCAACTTATGTTTTTCAATTGCACATCACAGGTTCCAAGTGTACGGTCTTATTAGACAGCTCGGGAGATTCTTTATACAAAAGAGGATACCGAATGCAGGCCGTTGATGCTCCAATCAATGAGGCCTTGGCGGCAGGTATGATCTTGCTCTCAGGATGGGATAAAAAATCTACCTTCATAGACCCCATGTGCGGTTCTGGTACTTTGCCGATCGAAGCTGCTATGATCGCCAAAAACATTCCACCTCAGATCAATAGAGAAACATTTGCTTTCAAAAACTGGAAACAGTACAAAGAAAAAGATTGGCTAGCAATCAAAAATGAAGCAACCAATAACATAAAAGACATAGAATTTAACATCTATGGTTTTGATAAAGAAATGGGTGCTGTAAGAAAAGCCGATATCAACGCCAATGGCATTCCACAAATTGAAGGCCTCATCCAGTTTCAAAGAAAAGCTTTTGAAAAGCTTCAAAAACCAAGCGATGAAGGAATCCTAATATTCAATCCTCCTTATGATGAAAGAATGAAGCTTTCAGAGGTAGATGATTTTTATGCCCACATGGGAGATCACCTCAAAAATAACTTTACGGGTTATCAAGCATGGATCATCTCCTCAAATGCCGATGCCATCAAGTCAATTGGTCTCAGAACAAGCAAAAGGATTGTTTTATACAACGGAAAACTTGAATGTCGTTTTTTAAATTACGACCTTTATAAAGGTTCTAAAAAGACTAAATATGAAAATGCTTCTGAAGCTTAAATGTTTTTTGGTTCTTTTGCTCCTCTCAGGAGCCATTCATGCACAGGTTGCAGCTGAAATTTTTGAAGGAAGATCAAATATCCAAAAACAGCAAGAACTCAGAGACATCATGCTTGAAAATAAACAACCCGCAACCATTAATGACCAAGTTTCTAATTCAAACCAGTTGGTGCTACCCTATAACCCAGCATTCTTCTGCCTCATAGAAGATAAGATAGAAGCTAAATCAAAATTACCATTACGTGTCAGATTAGGGAGTCTTCCTGCAGTGGACGCCAAAGAAGGAAAAGGATGTGGTTTCAACTCACGGGCAGACAAAGCAGATTATTAATCCATAAAAAACAACCGTAAACCTTCATCTGACATTTAAATTAGATCAAATAAATCTTCCACCCCAATTATTCTCCCCACATTGAATCCCTCAGCATAGTCCACCCCAATAGATCTTCCAAACACCCTACCCTTTGCCTTCATGAAATCCATAAAGTCTTTTCCAGAAATAGGTGTCTTTGGTTGGTCAGCATAATCCTTAGAATCTGCTTCAAAAAACTGAGATCTATAGGTCAAGATGAGTTCCATTTTCTTGTTAAGAAACGGAGTAATGTCTACCACAAAATCTGGAGTTAGTTGTTCGTCTTGGATATAGTGATATAACGCCTTAGGACGCCATTTATCTTGAGTAGCATTGGTCTCAAGATCTTTCGTTTCAACCTTGATCAAACCGGATAAAAAACAGGCTCTCCGCGTCAGTTCGGCTGCCCGAGCATGATCTGGATGGCGATCCTTTACTGCATTTGCAAGCACTATATCGGGCTGGATAGTCCTTATTATCTGTATTATTTTTAATAAACTCTCTTTTTCTTTAGTAAAGAAACCATCCCCCAGATTCAAATTGAAACGACATTCAGCAGACATTTTTAATCTTGCATCTTCGGCTTCTTCTTTACGTAGAGATCCAGAGCCTCTTGATCCCAATTCTCCCTCTGTCAAATCTAACAATCCAATTTTATAGCCTTTAGATATGTGCTTGAGTAAAGTGCCCGAGCAACTTAGTTCTACATCATCTGGATGAGCCCCTATCGCTAATATATCTAGTTTCATTGAATCCTCTTTTTAAACAGATCCCACAATTTTCTTCGTCTTTCTTCTTCTCTGACATTCTCTATGATTTCCCCAAATTTTCTTTTCGTTTCAAATTCATAGGTCAGCCTTGTTATGGATTTGCCATTTTTGGTGTAAGTCTTTCTTCCCTTTTTATCTACCACGATCTCATAATAATCTTGTTTGAAAGTCAAACGCTTATTTCGCCCCAGTTCAGTGGTTGTACTTTCTATCTTCACATTAGAAAGCAGCTCTGCATCTGACACAGTTTCTTCTACTACTTCTTCTTCAATTTGTTCCTCCTCTGGCCTATTAATAGGTACGATCGCCAATAGACCATTTTGTCTTGTGAATAGATCATCAAGCACATCTTTAACTTGTGGTCGGTCTCTCAAATACCACATGTGCTCCAAATAAGCCATTTCTGCCTGAAAAGCATACGCTCTTTGTTTCAGATATTCCGTTTCCGCCATCTTCAATTGCTTATTGAAGGAAGCGTTACTCTGAACACGGATCTTCCATTTTGAAACTTCGTTATCTGCCTGATATAATTTAATTTGCGCCTGCTCGGAGATATATTTCTGAGCGTTTGCCAATTGCACCACTCGATCCCTTCCCGTATAATCATTTGCCAAACTATTATGTTGCTTATACAATTGTTTAGCGTTTTCATATCGCTTGCGCATCCTTACATTATCTATCTCTATTCTTCTGATACTTACTTTTTCAGAATCTCCATCATCGCCTTGAGTTATCTCGAAATCTATCTCATTTTGCAACTTGTATTCCCAACAATCAGCCTGCTTATTTTTCATGTTCAGACTTGCTATCTCATACAATTTCTTACTTCTGTTCATTTTTTTTTCTGCTTCTTCTACCACTCTATTTGTGGTATTGGAACCAGCAGTTTCTCTTCTTCTAATGATCAACTTTTCTTTTTGATATTCTCTCTCAGCAAGCTCATAGACGACTTTTGCATAAGTCGCTTCTTTTTTCAATAAAGTAAATTCAAAATTACAGCTCTTTAAGTCTGATTGGAAATTCAAAGTGGCATACTGATCATTGAGCTCTTTTAGATGCTCCGCCAAGGATCTTTTTTTTGTGAGAAGTATGTAAATTTCTTCTCCAAGTTTATGCTCAGACTTTCTTATTTGTGAATCTGTTGTACTTTCTGAATAACCACTTTTCTCTGGTGGAAGTATGCTCTTTTTGTAAAAATTGTCAAGAGATTTTGATACTGAAGCCATCAAACTAGCAAATTTAGTCTTATCAGAAACTTCATCTAAATTAAATTTACTAGCCTGATATGCAACACCATCTGTAACGATTCTTTTTACAGGTCCTGAGCTCAAGTGCTCGTTTGCTGCTGGCTTTTCTCCCTCAACTAAAACACTTAGCACTATCGTTTTGGAGCAAGATTCATCTGTGTTAATGCTATAGATCTTTGCTTGACTATTTATAGAGTAAAAAACGAGAATACATTCTTCAAATCTTGGAAGGCGGGTATAAAATGATCCATCGTCACTGATAGGTACCAAATGATGACTATTTGAGCTAAATGCAGAAATTAAAATGTTAGATCCCCGATTGGATCGAACTTTTCCCTCAACATTGATCTGTCCTACTAAATTTGCTACCCCGAGTATAATCAACAGCAGCACAATACAAAGCTTATTTAAATTCATTATACCTTTCAAAGTAAAAATCGATTTATTATTAATCAACACCGAGCTATTTAATTACTTTTGCAAAAGTATGATTCTTTTACTCGGGAATATTCGCAATATTAGTTAAAATTTACTGTATGCTAAACGCAATTTCACCTATTGATGGCAGATACGCAGAGAAAACCAAAGAACTTTCAGAATATTTTTCTGAATATGCTCTGATCAAGTATCGTGTGTTTGTTGAGATCCAATACTTTATAGCTTTGGTTCAATGCCCTTTGCCCCAACTTCAAAACTTTGATGACGGCAAAGTCGAAGAACTCAATGACTTATTTGAAAATTTCAACCTCCAAGATGCTATTAAAATCAAAGAAATTGAGAAGGTCACCAACCATGACGTCAAAGCTGTCGAATATTATCTAAAGACTAAGTTTGACGAAATTGGGATTTCAGAATACAAAGAATTTATACACTTTGGCCTTACCTCTCAGGATATTAACAATACAGCTACTCCTTTATTGCTTAAAAATGCACTCGAAGAAGTCTATTTTCCCAAAGTAAAAGAACTTGTAAGCGAATTAGATGCCATGGCTAGCAATTGGTCAGGAATTCCAATGTTGGCTAGAACACATGGCCAACCAGCTTCTCCAACTACGCTAGGCAAAGAATTCAGAGTATTCGTCGAAAGACTAAATATCCAGCTTAAACAATTAAAATCCTTGACAATGTATGCCAAGTTCGGTGGCGCAACAGGCAACTTCAATGCTCATGTTGTTTCTTATCCAACCATAGATTGGATAAAATTTGGCGACCACTTTGTCAACGAATACCTTGGTCTAGAAAGGTCAAAATTCACAACTCAAATTGCTCACTACGACAACATGGCTGCAATATTTCAGAATTTGGCAAGAATAAATACCATCCTCATAGATTTTGCCAGAGATGTATGGACCTACGTTAGTATGGAATACTTTAAGCAAAAAGTCATAGCTGGCGAAGTTGGCTCTTCGGCAATGCCTCACAAAGTAAACCCAATCGATTTTGAAAATGCGGAAGGTAATCTTGGCATCGCAAATGCTCTTTTCATCCACTTAGCTGGAAAGCTTCCAATCTCAAGGCTCCAAAGAGATCTAACGGACAGTACTGTTTTGAGAAACGTTGGTGTTCCTATGGCTCATACGATGATCGCCTTCAAATCTATTTTGAAAGGCATGAAAAAACTATTGGTCAATCTTGAAAAGATTCACGAAGACCTTGATTCCAATTGGATGGTCATCGCAGAGGCGATTCAAAACATATTGAGAAGAGAAGCTTACCCAAATCCTTATGAAGCCCTCAAACTACTCACTAGAGGCAAGTCTTCAATCAATCAAAAAGATCTGCACTTCTTCATCGATGGCTTAGAAGTAAGCGACCTCATCAAAGATGAACTCAAGCAAATAACACCGCATAATTATATTGGGGTAAGTTAATTTCGTTGGTTGTTCATGGTTCTTAATCCATCGTAGGATTAGTTTTCAAGTTGAAAACTAGTAGTGGATCTTAGCGCTGTGTCTAGACTGTCCCGAGACCTCGTGGCTGCGAACAGCTATGAAGTTAAATTATGATCTATATCCGTTTTAAAACTTCGGATTCGCTAACAAGGCATTGATCTGGCTAAAGATTCTATTACTACTCGGAGAAGCAGATGGATTATATGCAACCCTTCCCTCTTGATCGATCAACATTGTAAAAGGTAGCTTTCTGACTTTATACAATTTCGCAATATCGGAAAGATAACCCTCTCCATTATTAACATTGAGATGGATGCCTGTGAGGTGGTTATTTTCAACATAATTTTGCCAATCGTTTTTGTCTTCATCCATCGATATAAATAGAAATACAACATTCTTTTTGTCGTAGATGGATTGTAACTCCTGGCCATAGTGCATCATCTTAATGCAAGGTCTGCACCAAGTTGCCCAAAAGTCAATGAAGACAACTTTGCCTTGATAATCAGATAAATTGACCATGTTACCATTAATATCTGCAAGACTAAAATCAGGGGCTAGCGCGCCTTCATTAAGTTCTTTTGATTCATTATAGACGACCCTCAATACTTGATTGAATTGCTCGTCCCCAGAGGTATCTAAATAATTTTTTATAGGCAGACCTGCTTCGTACGATTTTCCTAATTTACATTGCTTTGCGAGTTCTTTTGCTCGTATATAATTTAACGGCTCTCCTGTAAAATAGATCTCAGCTATATCTGAAATACTAGAATTTTTATTTTCTGGTAGTTCCTTTAAATACTCAAAATAAAAATGTAAAAATTCTACATAATTTTGATTCGCGATGACATTTTGCCTAGAGACTTGGAGCTGATTCAAAAACTTATAATTTGATCTTTCAAAGTTATCACTTGCAGGATCTAATTTTTTACTTTTTAAAGCATACAGCATATTGAGCGCGTAACTAAAATCAATTTCCGCTTGTATAAAATCCTTATCACTTATCTGAAGTTCTGACTTTTTAGCAAGCTTACTAAAATAATTCCGCTGCTTCTTCCAAAGATCAGCATACCTGTTTATATATTCATCGAGGGAATAAACATCTTGCCTGCTGTTCAATAGTAATATCTCTTCTCCATAAGTTTGACGCAAGTGCATCAACATATTATTCAAAACATCGTCTTTACCACCAAAAAATAAACTTGTACCTAATTTATTTGCATCGAAGTTCACGACTAATTCATCTCCCGGTTTTATATAGAAAGTCTCATGATTATCATCAACAAGAAGCGTTGCAACAGCGGGTTTTTCCAGATCAATAATCAAGCTGAATTTACCAGAAGCATCCGGATTTATTTCTACAATTTCTTCTTTATAAATGATAGTCTCATGAAGCACTCTAAGTGACAAAATTTTGTTGGAAGCATTCAAGACTTTGCCGCTTAGATTCATCTTAGCTTTTGACCCGTGCGGACCAGTGAAAGGAATATCTACATATTTTTTTGGAGCAACCTTCTTTGCTCTCAGACTTCTACTTGCATAGACTTTTTTATCTTCAAAAGGTAATTGCTTTACAACACCGACTATTTCTTCATTAGATACATTACAAAAAGCATAATTTTCAACATAAGCTCCATTACCTTTGTTTTTCAATTGAGCAACATCAAATTCTCCTTTTAAAATTTTATTGTATTCAGGGTATGGATTGATGGCTTTAAACGCAGCTAGCTCTCTTCCTATTTTTGAAATGTCTTCCAATTGCATTTTCCAAAACAAAGCTTTTGCCAAAGTATAAAACAAAACTTCCCCTTCTAAGTATTTTCTTGAGTCTGAAGTATCCGTCAAACTGTAAACATAACCATCATCCTTTTGATTGCCGTGCACTACCCGCTCTCTGAACTCTAAAGTAGATTCAGATACCCAGCCTTCAAGACCACTCTTTGTTTTAACCTTGCACAAACGATCCCAATATGGTGTCCCATTAAAAGTGTACAAGTGATTCTCAGAAGTCTTGAGATGAAAGTATGTCAACTCTTCTCCAAATCCCAGATGTCCTACCACCTCCTCCTCTGTTGGGTCCTTTAATAAAAATAGATTATGGTATCTGGCAACCGCATACCGCTCCACCTTTTTATCTTTAGCGATGCCCGGATTTGACTTTTCCAATCCTGCTGATGTTATCCAGCCTTTTGAACCATCAGGAAGCCCTATATAAACCCAATCCGATAGTCTAGTATTCTTATCAACCGTATTCTTAAAATCAGTACTTATTTGCTTTTTTTCCTTTAAAATATTTATAATGCTACCAAGTGCCAAGCGTATACTCGAGCCATCATCTTCAATTATAAAAGTCTTTCCAATTTCTAATTCTATTTGCTGGAATTGAACCTGACCCAAATCTTTCTGCTCCGATTTGTATTTCAAATATTCTTCTAAAAACTCTGTGTAAGATTTGCTGTGCAAAGCTTCTGAGTTGCATATTTGTATGTCTTCCAAAAAATTATAGTAAGTCTTTGGCAAATCCATTGGTACAGGTCCACCTGCCAATAATGGTTTTTCAATCCTATAATTTAAAAGTTGTAAAGCTGTCCAATATATATTCTCATGGGCTATATATTGTTTGAAATCTACTGTAAATTTTCTTAGCAGAGATTGATCATATGTATTGTAAAAGTTATTCTTTTCATTTTGAAAATTTTTCATGAAAGTTTTAAACCCTGAAGGCCCAAGAATTGAAATCTCATACAAAATTAAGTTGTGATCCATTTGATCAAACTTATTGTGGTCCGCAATTAAATAATTATTGTGCGCCGAACCTCTACCAGTAATTTTTATGGTATTCAAAATATCTGATGCATTAAAAACCATGACCATATCATCTCCAGGCTCAATGTAAAGTTCGAAGCTCTGGGAGGCATAGCTTATGGTAACTACCGTAGGTTTGATAAGGTGAAAGTCAATCCCAAAACTTCCATCTTTTAGTACAGGCATTTCAAAAGATTCCTCCTTATTGGAAATCTCATTTTTTACGTACTTTAAAAATATGGAATAATGAGATGCATCCTGAACAGTACCTAAAATGGAAATATTCTTCTGATTGGATTTGAGCTGAAATTCAGGTGTTGCCGATACAGATTGGCTAAATATGTTATTTAATCCAAACACTGAAAGGAAGCAAATGATGATTGCTATTTTAGATTTATTGATCACCTTGAAAATCACTCTTTATTGAAGTTTTGAAGATAAGTTTTTATAACGGCATTATATATTTTTTATTCTAAATTTTTATATCAAATAAATCTGAGTTCCATACTTGTTACTCAGGTAAATATTCAAAGCTCTTTTCACCACTGCTTATAGTTAACTTTGTTTGTTCACTGGATGCTACCCTACCTATAATTTGGGCTTCAATTTCAAACTTTGCTATCTCTTCCAAGATCTGAGGAGCTGCTTTTTCGTCTACATAGAATTCCATACGATGCCCCATATTGAAGACCTGATACATTTCTTTAAGATCTGTACCTGATTCTAATTGAATTAGCTTGAAAACCGGAGGAATCGGTAATAGATTGTTCTTGATGATGTGCACTCCTTTTACAAACTTTAAGACCTTGGTTTGAGCACCTCCCGTACAATGAATGATCCCATGTATGTGTTTCTTGAACATGGGAATGATCTTTTTAAATACTGGCAAATATGTTCTTGTAGGAGACAACAGAAGGTCTCCTACCTTATATGACTCACCATCTATACTCACCAAATCAGTTAATTTTTTTGTCCCAGTATACAGGACTTCTTCTGGTGTATTTGGATCATAGCTATCTTTAAATCGAGTTAAATGGCTCTTATCCAATACATCATGCCTTGCAGAAGTCAATCCATTGCTACCGATACCACTATTATAGACATCTTCATAAGTTGACTTACCATAAGAGGCCAATCCTATTATGACTTGACCTTCTTTTATATTATTAACAACAAGATCTTCCTTTTTTAATCGCGCAAATGTTGTAAAACCTACATCCAAACTTCTCACGATATCTCCAACATCTGCTGTTTCTCCTCCTGCGAGATGTAAGTTGATTCCAAATTCATTCATTTTCTCTTTAAAAGTCACCGCAGCATTTATGATCGTTTTGATCACCTCGCCATTTATTAAATTCTTATTTCTTCCAACTGTAGAAGACAACACTATATTGTCAAAACATCCTACACACGCCATATCATCCACATTCATAACAATCGCATCCTGTACAATTCCTTCCCATATATTCAAATCACCCGTTTCTTTCCAATACATAAACGCTAAACTGGTTTTTGTGCCTGCTGTATCCGCATGCATAATATTAACATAGGAAGGATCCTTCGCCGAAATATCTGGTAAGATCTTACAAAATGCACTAGGATATAATCCTTTATCTAGGTTCTTAATAGCTGCATGCACTTCTGATTTTGATGCAGAAACACCCCGCAGTTCATATTTTAATTTGTCTGACATGTGATTTGTATAATGTGATTTTTAAGCCTTCAGCTGCAAATTTAAGTATATCTATTCACAAAATACATTTAAGGTTTTGTTCTAAATAATTTGTATTGTGATATATATGATTTATTTTTACCATATTACAAGATTGATGTTCCTTCCATATTATAACTTCTAAGACAGATGTTATAAGCTATACATGTATTTTATTATATAATCCAAATTTCATTTCAAATATGAAAAACACCATCCTATTTGCCTTTTTACTATTTTTTAGCTTTTCGCTAAAAGCCGAACAAATTCACATCAGTTTTGACGACAATTGTCTTGAAAGGCTAGTCTATGATGTTAAAACTTTCAATGGAAAGAATTTTGACTTGAGCGGAAAATATGTGAGCTATAGAGTTAAAACTTCCCCTTCAGAATTTATCTACCTGAATGTAGGTGAAGATAATGAAGAATTAATGAGGGTTAAACCTAAAGGCACGGTCTCTTGTTCTGAGATTTCATTCAACGAAGATTTTGTTCAAAAAATAAATTCTTACCAAAATGAAGTATTTATAGTAAAGAAAGTAGGCTCCAAGTTTTGTATAACTCCAGTCCAATACGGAGAGTACTTTTTTAGCTTTGAAGATGAAATCACTTATGCAGATAGAGATTATGGCTTTAATTACAATTATCAACTTGCTGATACCAAATCAAACTTATTGACATTTGGCGTCAAATCTAAAGTTACCTTCTCTTTTAGAAATGATACTACTTGTCCTTCTGAATACCATTTTAAAAAAGAATCTCGCCAAAAGAATCGAGATAATTATAGCTTAGTATTAGTTCCAGACTTAGGTGTGGTAAAAAAGAATGTGATAAATAGAAAAAGTAAGAAACTTATAAAACAATATGAATTATCTAAGGTCAATGGTGTAGATGCTATGACTTATATGGAGATCATGTGCAATGGAGGGGAAGAAGAAATTCAAGTAGTAGAAGCAAAACCAAAAAAGAAAAATACAAAAGCTGCTTCTGCAAAGAAAAAGAATCCAATCGAAGTGACTGGTTTAACCAATAAAGCCAAAGTTGCCAAAACGAAAACTGCCCCTAAAGCGAAGATGGAGGTACTCGAAACAGAAATTGTCGAAGAATCAATCTGTAGCCATATTTATAAAGATCTTGATAAAGGTGGATTCTATTATGATAGAGATACAGGTTTGCCTGCTGAAGGGGTCTGTGGGGGCATCACTTACACAAAAGGAATTATGGAAGGAAGAGATGATGAAGGATCTGAGATCCTGTATACAGAAGCTCAAGTTAGAGATACCATCGAAACTGTTTTAGCAAATATCAACAATGATAATAATATCATTTATAAAAATGCTGAACCTAAGGTTGTTTACAAGGATCCTAAAATTATTTATAAAGAAGCAAATCCTATTGTAATTACCAGAACAGCAACCAATATTAATCAAACCATTCCTGCTGCCAATCAGCATGTGGTGAGAAAAGGAGAAACATTATATGCTTTATCCAAAATGTACGGAGTTAGTATTAATGATCTAAAAGTATGGAACAATATCACCGATAATACTATAAATATTGGTAGTTTAGTTCAAGTAAGACCACTATCTTTTGAAGCTATAGTCCCTGCAAATGATCTAGTTAGCAAAGGAAATACAGCGGCTCCAGCTTTTCACATAGTGAATCATGGGGAAACGCTCTATGCTATTTCAAAAAGATACAACACAACTGTTCAAAACATCAAACATATCAATGGTATGATCTCTGATGTCATTAGTCCTGGAATGAAATTGAATTTGGTTGCACCAAAAATTCAACCTATTCAAAAAGCTATTACCAAGCCAGCTACTCCAACAACTATCATTACCACTGAAGCAACCGCTCCGACTACTATCATCACTACTGAATCTACTACTCCTACTACTATTATTACAACCGAATCAGCTGCTCCAACTACCATTATTACTACCGAAACTACAGTTCCGGTTGCTAAAAAAGCAGCACCAATTGTAGAAAAACAAGCAACGACTATCATAACTGTCGAAAAAGCCGGTGAAGTTACAGTAGAACAACCAAAGGAAGTTTTACCTCCACCAGCCGAAAAAATTATCTCAACAAACACTACTTCTCATACTATACACACTGTTACTGAATCAGAAACCATTGAAATTATTGCCAAAAAGTATAATACTTCTGTAGACGCTATAAGAAAGGCTAATAACATGGAAAATGGTGAGGTTCTTATTCCTTTCCAAAAGATTAAGATCAAGTAGGAATAAGTTTTATTTAAAGATAAAGAAGGGCTGTTCAAAATATGAACAGCTCTTTTTTTATTTCATTTAAGTTATAACGCTTTCTTATATTTGCTGAATAAATACAAATCATGCTTTTACTGATCATATTTTTTGTCATATCTATTCTCTTTTCTTTCTTGTGTTCTATCTGGGAGGCCGTGCTGCTTTCTGTTACACCATCTTTTGTGGAAATTGAATTGCAAAAAGGTACCAAAGTTGGACACAAACTAAAAGAGTACAAGGAGGAGATCGATAGACCACTTTCTGCTATATTAACATTAAACACTATCGCCCATACGGTCGGAGCCATCGGTGTTGGTGCACAAGCTGGAAAAGTCTTTGGCAGCGGCAATCTAATGATGGGGACCACTGAGCTACCTATAAATTGGGAAGCCATCATTGCCGTACTGATGACTTTGGCAATTTTAATTTTATCCGAAATCATCCCAAAAACACTAGGAGCAAACTATTGGAGGTCTTTGACCCCTTTCACAGTAAAATCAATTTCATTCATTTCATTGATTTTAACTCCATTTATTTGGGTCTCTCAATTAATCACTAAGGCTTTAAAAAATGAAGAAGGAAAATCAGTTTTGAGTAGAACTGATTTCGCCACAATGACAGATATAGGTGAAAAACAAGGTGTTTTTAAAGAAGGAGAATCGAAAATTATTAGAAACTTATTGAGCTTTGATAAAATTAAAACAAAAGACATCACTACTCCAAGGACTGTCATGAAATCTGCAAAAGAAAACACTACGCTACAAGAATATTATGATAAAAATTCACCGTTAAGGTTTTCTAGAATCCCTATTTATAAAGATAAAATTGACGATGTTCAAGGCTATTTCTTAAAAGATGAATTCCTAGGTGCTTTATTAGACAACAAAGGAAATGATCCAATCTCAAGTCTAAAAAGAGACCTCGCAATTGTAAAACAAGATCTTCCAGTGCCAGATCTATTTAATAAACTCATGGTTGATAGAGAACAAATAGCATTGGTTGTTGATCAATATGGAGGTGTACAAGGTGTCGTTTCTATGGAAGATGTTATTGAAACTTTGTTGGGCTTAGAAATTGTGGATGAAATGGACAATCAACAGGATATGCAAGTATTGGCAAGAGAAAATTGGAAAAAAAGAGCCAAAGCGCTTGGCTTAGAAGTAGATAATCGAATTTAGTTCTTGAAGGATTGACTTATTTGATTCTATCAGCAATCACAAATATTGCCATCTTTAAGACGACTAAAACTGCTATTCCAAAGATTATAAATGTAATCATCTAAATTATTTAATTGATGAACAATGATATTTGGGGTTATTGTTTTTAAGCCTCTAATGTATAGTAATAATATATATTAGTTAATGTACTATAAATATATAGATTTATTCGCTTATCCGAAATACCACGGATGTGGTAAAATGGGCATTACAATAAAATAGATATGTGGTCATTAGAAATGGCATTTGAGACAGAGTGGTTGTCACAAATATTTGTCGAAAGATTACAGATCTTATAGTAAAGCTGTGATAAGTCCGTAAAAATTCTCTTTTCTGTATGCAATGATCAGAAAGATAAGATTAGAATTGGCTCAAAAAGAACCACATCATCCGCCTGTTTCTTGTCTTAACATTTTGATTTGACTTTCCCAGAGTAACTTTTGTTCAGCGACCTCATTATCATCACAAAAGTCTGTAATTTCTAATATTGTTTCAGCTGTAACTGGAGATTTTGTCATCCTGATTTCAAGATATTCTTCTTCACTTGGAGCATCTTCCCATTTAAATCTTATTCTTTCTTCTTCTACATCTTCAACTAGAGAAGCTAATTCTGGAAAGCCATCCCATACAAAAGAATAAACTCCATCATTTATATCTACTTCATCACAAAACCATCTAATAAGGCAAGAAGGTGTCGTCCAAAATTGATATAATATCTTTGGAGATGCTCTAAAAATGAATTCTAATTCTAACTTAGTTCGTGTCATAGGTGCATTGATCAAATAACGCTATGTGTTTATATTTGCTAATTCGGGCAGAACTTACTAATTATTAAGTTAAAAACAAAATTTATTTGAACAATCTCCGTTTCTAAGTGCTATACATATGAATTATATTTATTTAATAACCAGATAAAAATTATTACTCCGCTTAAGAGAAAAGAAAAAGGAAATGAATTAAAAAGTGGTATTGATTCTAACTTAAATTTAACTTAAATTTGTTAATGCTAAACGAGTGGTACTAAACTTCTAATGACACTCATAAATCGAAAAACTATCATCTTTAGCACTTTTTATTTTCCCGATTCATATCTCTTGCGACCCTAACTATTTGTTAGAGTTTACATTTTTTTATTTTTTTTAAAATTTGTTGAATGAGACAGTTAAAGATCACAAAATCTATTACTAATCGTGAAAGTCAATCCCTTGAAAAGTATCTTCAGGAAATAGGTAAGGTAGACTTACTTACACCCGAAGAAGAAGTGGATCTGGCCAAACGGATCAAACAAGGTGATCAGGAAGCTCTCGAAAAATTGACTAAAGCAAATCTTAGATTTGTCGTTTCCGTAGCAAAACAATACCAGAATCAAGGCTTATCATTAAGCGATTTGATCAACGAAGGTAACCTAGGCCTGATCAAGGCAGCACAGAGATTCGACGAAACAAGAGGCTTTAAGTTCATTTCTTATGCAGTATGGTGGATTAGACAATCTATCTTACAAGCATTGGCTGAACAATCAAGAATCGTCAGACTTCCACTAAACAAGGTTGGATCTTTGAATAAGATCAACAAAGCGTTTTCCGAATTAGAGCAAGCTTACGAAAGAGAACCTTCACCAGAAGAATTAGCAGAAATGCTAGAAATCACAACTGAAGAAGTTGAGACGACATTAGGTGTAGCAGCAAGACATGTGTCTATGGATGCTCCTTTTGTAGATGGCGAAGACAATTCTTTACTAGATGTTCTAGAAAATGGTGGTACTCCAGGTACGGATTCTTTTTTAGCTTATGGGGAATCCCTAAGCAAAGAAATAAACCGTTCGCTTGGTACACTCACTGACAGACAATGTGATGTCATCAAACTTTATTTTGGGATTGGGGTTGAACACCCAATGTCACTTGAAGACATCGGCGAAAAATTTGGACTTACTCGTGAAAGAGTAAGACAGATAAAAGACAAAGCGATTAATAAATTGCGTACAAAGTCTAGAAGTAAACTTCTCAAACATTATTTGGGAGCGTGATCTTAACCAAAGAGTTAAAAAATACTAGCCCTGGCTTAACGGTCAGGGCTTTTTTTTGAGCAAAATACAGACTTTCCGACCCTTCGACTCCTGCGTTCCTTCGATTTGTGCCTCACTTAGGCTGCTCAGGGCAGGCTTCTCATCTTTCCAACCTCCTACATCTCCAACAACCCTTCCGGCAAATCAATCATCATGATCATTTCTTCTTCATCAATCCCTACGATCAATTTTTCATTCAAAGGAATTAATATCTCATTTCCCTTGTACCCAACAACCGCTAACTCCTGCTGTGGATAAGCAACCACCTCGATAATATCTCCAACTGGTTCTTGATCTGTATCGATAATGAGGTATCCTTTTGCCCATCCGAAAAGGAGATCTGAATTTTCTTCTTCTTCAGAGATATTTACTTTTTCTGCTTGTATAAATATCGATTTTCCACTCAATTTTACAGCAACTTCTTTAGAATCTACTTCTTCTAACTTTATCAATAGCTGAGTACCATTTTCTATATTTTGTACAAAATAAGGTACATAGTTAGAGCCTTCTAATAGAAAGATCACTTCCTGCTCAAGTAAAATAGCGAGGTAAGTATCTACAACATTCAATTTCAACTGTCCTTTTATGCCAAAAGTCTTAGAGACACTTCCTATTTCTTGATACTTCTTCATACTAAGACAAAGTTAATAAGTCAATCTTGAATATGCTTAAGTTTTAAATTTATGTTTATATTTCAAACAAAAAGTAAGCGTATGAGATTATTATCAGTAATATATTTTTGCTTGTTGTGCTTTACGCAAATGCATGGACAATCAAATAAGGATTTGAGAACGGTTGAATCCATCCTTCATCGACAAGCACAGGATTGGAATACTGGCATAATCGACAATTTCATGAACGGGTATTGGGTATCCGATGAGTTGATGTTCATAGGCTCAAAAGGAGTAACTCGCGGTTGGAAACAAACATTAGACAACTATAAAAAGTCCTACCCAGATAAAGCAACCATGGGCGAACTTTCCTTTGAAGTCCTAGAAAACGAAAAATTGAGCAAAAAATCCATAATGATGGTTGGGAAGTTCCATTTAGCAAGAGAGGAAAAAGAAGATTTAAGTGGGCATTTTATCTTAATTTGGAAGAAAATTAAAGGAAAATGGGTCATAATTGCAGATCATACGTCCTAAAATCGAAATTTTTAAATATCAAATGCTTAAATTTAGTATTTGTATAACAGTATATTCTGAATAATTTCGTCAAATTAGAGTGTTGTAATTTGTAATTTTAAATATGCGTGTTGCCCTAGTTTGTTTTGTTTTATTTGGCTATAATGTCTTGATTCACGGCCAAAATCTTGTTCCAAATCCAAGTTTTGAAGAGGTACATAATAAACCAACTTCAATGCTTGATTCCGGGCATGAATTTTCACGCGATTGTAAATTCTGGAAAACAGCTAACCTCGCTTCAACTGATCTCATTACTCCTAGATTTAGGACCAATAAATTTGGGGCTATTACACCCTATGCTGGAAAGAATATGTGCGGCATTGTCATACATGGGGATTTTTGGTCTGAATATCTGAAAATAAAACTCCTCGAGCCTACACAATCAGGTGTTGAATATTACGTAGAATTTTGGATCGCCTATTGTCAGGAATACAATAAAGATGATACGCCAAAGTACTCCAATCCTCACTTGGGAGCATATTTTGGGGATGATATTTTTCATAAAGATGAAAAGATCATGCAACTTCCAAATCAGATAGCATCAAAAAATAACATTCAACTAAAGGATAAAATATGGACCAAAATTTCTGGTTCTTTCATCGCTGATGGCACCTATGAATATCTATATTTGGGTCAATTTCAAGGACCCAATATGGGCAGTAACTTTTTGCTTGGATATTATTTTCTTGATGAAGTTTCAGTAGTTAAATTTAGTGATAAGTCTACCGTGTTCTCTCCAAAGGAATATGTCCCTGATGGCCTGAACAATATCTATTTTGAAACTGATAAATACGACTTACTTCCACAGTCATTTTCAACGCTGGATAAGGTGGTGAGCTACTTGAGAAAGAATCAGTCCTTAAAATTAGATATCAATGGACATACAGACAGTAGAGGGGAAAATTATCACAATGAAGAGCTTTCTCAAAATAGAGCTCGATCTGTAAATGATTATTTAGTGTCAAATGGGATCTCTCAGTCACGACTTAAATGGGCCGGGATGGGATCTTCAAAACCAATTGCTACAAATGACACTGAAGATGGAAGACAAGAAAATCGTAGGGTTGAGTTTATTGCGTCTGGAGCTAAAATTGCAAAACAGGCTTTGGCTGAAGTGAGTGTTGCTGAAGCTGATAATGTTTATGAATTTTCATCTGAACTTACAGGGTACCAATACAATTTGATCGGGAAATATAAATCGATCTGGAACTGTCAGATGGAAGCGCAACCTGGAAAAGGTTCTTCTCCTTTTAAGGACTGTACAAAGAAAAGTGCAAAATCCTATGTAGTTGAAAAAGCCAAAGATTATCCATGTGTTTTTTTAAATGACTCTAAATTACATCCTCAAACTAGGATCTTTGGCAAATCTTTGTTGAAAGATCTTTACGATCAAGGCTACCGTCATCTTGGTGTAGAAGCTTTCACAAATTTTAGAGAAGTCAACGCAGGGCTTTCTTGCCCTTCCATAAATTCCGGAAGTTTGAGTGATGAACCACTTTTTGGAGATATGATCAGAGAAGCATTGTCGATCGGTTTCAAATTGTTCTCTTTTCAACCCTCAGAAACCGAGATCGCAAAAGCAACCAACATTATCAAGAAAAAATACGCTGATGGATCACAAAAGGACTTGAAAGTTTCTGCTTTAAATTGGTCTAAAGCAATGAACATAAACAGATACACCAAAGCACATCCCAATGAAAAATTCTTGATCTATACTTCTAAGAATCAAATTGCAGAAAAGGATGTTTTCGATTTCAATACACTTACCCAATGGTTTAAAAATATCACTTCGATAGATCCCCTGACAATAGAGCAAGCTATCATGAATGAAGCCTGCCCAGAAAACGAGCATCCTCATTATAAATATGCTCAAGTAGCTGGACCAACAATTTTTTTAAAATATAAAACTCCTGTCGTAGCAAAGCAAAATGATATAGAAACACCTTACGATCTTCAAGTTTTTCACCCGAGAACCCAATACGTTCAAAATCGACCAGATTGGCTCCGCATGAAAGGCAATCGAAAACCTTTCAAGGTGAATCCTGATCAATATGAAATGGATTATCCTTTGCTTGCCTATGCTATTAAAAAAGGAGAAGATCCTCAAATTGCGGTGCCTGTGGATATTGTAGAGTTTGAAACCAATAGAATAGAGATGCCCCTACTTCTTCCTCCTGGAGAATATCAACTCGTCTTAAGAGACAAAAAAATCCGTAAGAAATTTGATATCCTAGTGGACTAAAAGCTTCCCATGAAACTTAGTAAAATTCTATACCTCTTAGCTGGAGTTATATTCCCGATTTTTATAGGATCCCTTCACACTTACGTTCATTTTAAAGAATTAGTCACGCCTGAAATAAAATCATATCTTCAAAAACAAATTTCCTTACAAGGCGACCAACAATCTTTATGGAATGTGCTGGGAGTAGTAAGCGTCATGATGGGTGCTTCATTTATAGTGATCGGAATTTTGAATTTCGCAATGCTAAGAAATTTATCCAAGACCAGTACCATTCCTATTTTAGCGATCGTCGGTATGATGGTGTATCAATTTTCAGTTATTTACGTGGGTTATGAATTCGATGCTCCCTTTCAGTTTTACGGAGGAATTTTCGGGATCAGTGTATTCCTTATCTGCTTGATTTTAACCTTAAGAGAAAATAGTAGAACATAGGTATGTGGACGTGACGTATCTTCAGTTTCGTGTTTTTGTGGTATGTGGGTATTCCTAGATCTAGAGGATATTAGACTAACCGAATTATTTCACGTGGTTTCACAGCGGTACGCAACGGTTCACGGCGCTTGTGTCATCCACCATTAGAAAGATGGATTTTAAATCTGGTCTGACATGTACCAACGAATAACGAAACTTTGTATAGATAAGATGGACGCGATGAATCGCAGCTCTAAGGTTTCTTTCCGACATCCGACATCTATCAACTTTCTCTATACCCTTTCGGCAACAGCCACCATCCGATCCTCGACTTCATGAACCAATTCTATGAATCTAGGCTCACGCTTCGTATGTTTATTTCTTTCTAAGGCTAGATCGATATCGATGTGTTCAACTATTTGTCCTGGTTGTGCTCTCAGAATGTATATGTCATCCGCAAGGTATACAGCTTCTGAAATATCATGCGTTACAAAAACTATGGTTGGATCATATTTTCGCCAAATACTTGATAGAAGATCCTGCATTTGAAATCTAGTCTTAATGTCTAAAGCACCAAATGGTTCGTCCATCAAAAGCACCTTCGAGTTTGCCAGCAAAGACCTTCCAATAGCGACACGTTGTAACTGTCCTCCTGATAATGTTGGATATTGTGCAAATTTATTTTCTTGTCCTTCCAATCCCATATCGACCAGCATTTCCATCGCTTTTTGATCCCGTTCTTTCTTGGAAACACCTTGATACTTCAAAGCCAATCCTACATTGTCCAAAACAGTCATCCAAGGTAAACTAGAGTACTGTTGAAAAACCATACTCACCCTATTGTTTCTATCAACTGGTTTGTTATTGACAAGAACGGTGCCTTCGGAAGGCGTTTGTAGTCCAGCAATATATCTCAGCAAGGTTGATTTTCCTGAACCGGACATGCCCAGGATTGAAACAAACTGCCCTTGATCGGGTTTATCCTCAATTACAAAATCTAAATCTTTTATGATCCAATTTTGGCCCCCATCATAAGTTTGACCAATGCCTCTGAGCTCTATAATATTAGCCTGATCAGGATTGTCATTGAATTTTATCATGAAAATTAATTTTGTACTTTTTATCTTCCTGGTAGGTTGTCTTCAAGCCCATCCCAAAACAGCACCTCAAGATCAATGGCTTTTTTAGCACCTGATCGGATCAAATATTTATTTTCTAAATTATTTGCCCAGGGCCTGATCGCTTCTATCATTTCAGAGTAGTGGTCTTCGTCCAAAGAAATATGCACCGTCCAAAAGGTGACCGCTTCATCGGTTAAAAAATCGTACTTCTTTAAACCTTGTTCGATGATGCTATACTCTTCATTCGTAAAAAATTCTGTTCCTGGTCCCAAGGCACCAAGGCTTTCTAAAAAGTGTCCATCATGACAAAGGTTGATCAAGTTCTCACAACAGATCCTTGTTGTCGCCAAAGGTTCTACCTTGTTTAAGTGCTCCACAGTTAGACCCAAGGAGGCTGCAAATTTATTGTAAAGTATTCTATGCGATTGTTCTATCTTCCCCTCCCCATGTTCTTCCCATAAATTTTCCACAATGGGCATTCTGGTCTTATCATCTGGAATATTCGCCGCAGCTGCTGCCAAAAACCTTGGAAAATACCTACAGTACACTGAATACTGTTCTACAAAATAGATCAACTGCTCTTTACTTAACCAAGCATCATTAATTCTTCCTAAGAAAGGATGCTTGAGTATCTTATTGATCCCTTCTCTTAATTCAGATTCTAATTCATTAAAAAAATCCATATTCCCTTTTATTTTTTTACTAATTTATAGATGGTAAAAGCAATGACACTTAGAGCAACAAAATGAATCGTCCATGTTGTCTCTCCAAAATAGTATGACATGAAAGGTTGGCCATCTACAGAAAACCATGAGGTAAATTGGTTGATTGCAAATAGCACATAGATTACTATGAAGGCCCAAATAAATATTCTTGCTGCAAAAGCTAATATTGCTTTGAATACTTCATGCTCCTTTTCTACACCATACTTGTTTTCATTTCCTTGGTATTTAAAGGGAAAAAATTTCTTATCCAAATAAATGAATATTCTATCTTGTAATAAGCCGATCAAAATAATTATGATCAGCAAGGCAAACATTTTATCTACCTTTCCTAGTCTTTGTCCTATCCTCCAGATCATTGATCCCAACCCGCCTTTTGCGCCCAAGCTTTCTGCAACAATGATATAGGTCCAAGAAATCGCTGTTAACACCCTAATATCATCAGAGAGTCTCGACATCACAGAGGGAAAATAAACTGTTTTGAAAGTTTGCCAATCTGTCGCTCCCAAGGTATGCACCGTTTTTAGATAGACTTCTTTTACCTCGTCTATCCTTTGGACAACTACTGGCAATAAATAGATCAAAATACCAAATGCCAAAAAATGGGCTTGCATTGAGGTGTTGATACCAAACCAAAGCACAAACAGTCCTGTCACTGCAGTAAGCGGTACATATCGGAATGCATCAACTTGCCTTTGAAAAGCGCCTCGAAACAGCGGAATCAATCCAATAAGAAATCCAAGCGGAATGGCTATCAAGATCGCCTCTAGATATCCTGCCAGATTTAAACCAATCGATCTGCAGGTATTTCTGACGAGGTCGTTTTCTGCATACAATACTGGAAAAGCCTTCAGCACTTGCATTGGCTTTGGGACAATGCCCGGGCTTATGATGGGATCAGCTCTTCTGTAGCCAATCAGATCAATTTCTTCTTGATTTAGTACTGCAGGTTTTATACTGTAAGAAGAACGGATATTAAAAAGATATCTGATCTCGTCTGAATTTAAAAATCCTTCTGTTCTATCAACGTCGCCCCTTTGCTCTAATAGCCAGTCAAAAGCTTTTTCGCTTATAGTATCTGATTTCAACCATCCTGCTTGTGACTTTAGGTATGCCATCTCTTCAGCTTTTAAAAGTTGCTGTTCGACGGGCATTTTCTTCGAGTAGGTTAAAAGAAACCATATTAACAAGACCAGTAGAAATCCTGAGATTTCTAAAATGATCCTTGTTTTACGATCTAACTTTCCTCTTAATTTGAAGAGTGAGTTCATCAATTGACATGCATTAAAAAGAGTTCGTCAAAGGTTGACCATTTCTTGATTAACCTTTAATTTGAAAGGAGGTAGCATGTTTACAAAACTTTTGAAGTTTGGTAAACATGCTTTTGAAAAAATTATCCTGCTACTAATTGAAATTCTGTTCGTCTATTCTTTGCCTTGCATGCCTCATTTTGATTCTGCTCACAACCTTTGACCGGTTTTGATGGACCATTGCCAACGATGATAAATCTGTTTGGGCTCATGTTGTATTGCTTTTGCAAATAATCAGCAACTGAACGTGCTCTTTTCTCAGAAAGCTTTTTGTTCATATCTAAATTACCAACTGAATCTGTATTTCCTTCTACTCTGATCCTAGTATTTTTATAGGACTTTGCGACATCCGCAAATTGTAGATCTATGATGGTTTTTGCATTTTCTCCAAGTTCAAACTTTCCTGTCGCAAAAGAAATACTAATTGGTTTTGAAGAGATAGCAGGTGCTGTCTTATCTGCTGCAGTGGGGGCTTTAAAATTTTTCTGCCCTTCGGATTTATGCGCTGGTCCCGAAAGGTTTGCTTTTTGTACAGCTCCTGCATAAGAGATCGCTCTCCATTGAGGTCTACTCTTTGGTGCTTGGTTTATCTTGACGAAATTTTCACCCATCTTGGTGTATAAAGATTCTCCTGTCACTCCCTTGAAGTTCACGTTTTGACCGAAGAAATCAAGGTTGTCACCATGGGTGGTCAAACGAACCGTACTCATCATCCCTTCTGCATCAGCTTGTGGAAGACCAGTCAATTCAGACATGATCTTTGCAGCCTTTTTATAATTATTTTTGTTGCTGTTTATTTCTGCAGCACCTTTCATCCACCCTTCATAAAAGGCAGCTAATTTATCACTGTTATTTTTGACATATTCATTTTTGACCATGAAAACATCAGCGATAATATTCGATGCATCAACAGTGGATTGCAAAACCTTTGAACCTGGTACTGCTCTGACACAAGCAAGATCATCAGGCGACCAAACTATTGCAGCATCAACTTTACCCGATTTAAATGCATTGGCAGCATCAGGGGCTGAAGCAACTTCTATTCTTTCTACATCATTAAAATCCATACCCGCTGATTCAAGCATGTGCGCTAGAAATGAAACTGATGGCGAATAACCGCCATAAGCTATCTTTTTTCCTTTTAGATCATTTACTGTTTTGATCCCTCTTCCAACAACAACAGCATCTCCCCCTCTTGACCAATCCACTTGAATGAAAACCCTAGGATCATATTTCGCAAGCCTCTCCATCTCCGTATTCATTGCACCAGTTTCTTGACCCAACAGATTTACTTCATCAACTTCAAAGGCTTTTCTACTTGCCTCAAAATCATCAATCAATACAAATTCCACTTTCAAACCGTAATCCTTGTAAAATCTGGAACGCTCTGACCATTGCGCTCCTTCATTGAAGTATAATCCTGGAGCATACCCACCCCATGTAAAAACTTGAACTTTTAAAACATCATCATCATTGCCTGAGTTCTTCACCTTATTAGCTCCAGTATTTGATGTTGACGAATTATTATTTCCACTGGTGACGCCGCTACTTCCAGTAGTTTCGTTTTTCCCAGTAATATTTTCAGCCTTTTCTTTTACCTGATCACCGATAGCCGTTCCATTTAAAAGAAAATATAGACCTACGCCTATTAATCCCATGATGAAAAGTGTTATCAGGAATTTTGAAAAAGTTGTTAATCTTGATGCCATTTTAATTAGTTTTTGAAATTATTTAAAACGTGTGTTAAAAATAACTTCTTTATTCAAATAAATTATCGTACTGATTAGTTCGAGAATCTGAAACCGTCGCTTTGATCGGTTCATCTATATCCAAGACTTGACTCTCATCGTTTGCCGAAATAATTAATGCTTCTTTATCCGATCCCAAAAGTAAAGAATCTCCTTCTCTCTCCCACTTCTCCAACATCTTCATTCCTTCTTCTTCAAATATCCCATTCTGAAGATCTATGGATTCCATAAAACCAGAAGACACTTCCATAAACCGCTCCATTTCTCCAACTTTGTTGGCAACGTCATCTGCAATGGTTTCCATAGCAGCATCAAACATCGCTCTTTTATCCGGGTCACCAGAAATAACAGACATGGCAGATTTCATCGCAGAGTTTGAAGCTTTAATCGCTTTGTACTCTTGTTCTTTGACCATAACCTGGTCCTTTACATCCTCTTTTAAAATGAAAGAATTATCGTACATCTTTGTAAGCACTCTATATAATACTTCCATTTTCTTATACAGGTCTTCCAATTTTACATTGGACTCCTTTAATCTTCCTGCCTTTCTAGATTTTAAGATGACTTTTGATCGTTCGTTGCTATTTTTTGCTTTAGAAGCCATCTCCAAATTACTTGCGATGTTCTTCTTGTTGATCATTATGGTTTCTTTGAGCTTGTGCATTTGGCCTTTAAGCATGTTTAATTGCTTATTCATCTTTCTTAGATTCCCTTCAAGCTCAGAGATATATGATTTTAGAATGGCTATTGGATCTAGTTGAATAAATAGACCTGTTATCCACCTCATAGCAGATTTGTACATGTACCAAACTAAATTTCTTGCCTTTTTGTCTATTGCCATAAACAATACTGACCCGATGACGAGGGTCGAAAAAACGATCATTAAGATCGATCCAATATTAGATAATGCCAAAAAGCCCAGGGCGCCTAATGCTCCTAGAATTGCTATTAAGAATATTGTCCCAGTTACTCCTTCAGGTCGTTTCCAAAACGATTTTGATTTTTTATTACTCATTCGAAAATATACACTATTTAATTAAAGATATTGATTGATCAGATTAACATCTTTTTCAATCTGACTTCTTAAAACTTCATAAGTTTTAATGAAATCATTGTTTGTTTTTTGAACTTTCTCTTTTGATGCAGCTATTGCTTGTTTTGACTTTTGATATTTTTGTTTCAATGTCTCTATTTCTTCTTGCAATTTTTGAATTTGCAACTCTTTTTGCTCGATGTTCTTCAACACATCTTTTTGAGCATCCTGTTTTGAAACAACTTGCTTAGAATTTTGACTAGCTACCGCAATATTGAACTTTTCCTTTTCCTGGGTCAATATGTCTAAATAATATTTGGCAGAATCTGCAATATTTTGTTTCGATGCACCCATTGTTTGAGCCATTGCAAAGGCAGATTTGAACCTCGTGGCCTCATCCATCTCCATTTTCTTCAAAGATTGAAGAGATTGCTTATATTCCATATAGTCAAAACCTTCCCTATTGCTTTTTTTCATCGCTCCAAGAAGAATATCCATGAATTTTTCTGAAATAGATCCTGTTGTATCTATTGATGGAGGCACAACATCTTGATCTTTTGTTTCAGAAATTCCGCCATTCGAAAGGTTATCTTGAACTGGTCCATTTGTTTCAGAAGTTTCTTCCTGGACTGTCTCTGGAGTTGAATTTACACCTTCTTTAAGGTCTCCATCCTTTATAAACAATGATTTAAGATTTTTAAGCATGACTGACTTTTAATACTTTATTTGACTTTCGTTGAACAAACTTGTATAAATTTGGTTGATTTTTTGAATTTTTACCCAATAAAAGCGTTATTTAAAAGTGTACAAAATAAAGAAAAATAAGGTAATCATACAAAACTTAATGCTTTCTTATTCATTGGATTAAATATATTTGTTTATCCAACTGTGATTTGAAGGTTTAAACAACAAAATTTTAATAAAATCTGCTTATGGTATTTAAGTTAAACGGTTTAATTAACTCGTTCTTCATTGTTTTAGTTGTCTTTTTAGCATTCTCTTGCAATGATGATGATTCAGGGACTCCCAACGATCAAGAAGCTCCAAGTATCGAAATATTTAGCCCAACTGCAAATTCAATCTTTGAATCTGGTGAAGATATTAACGTAGAGATAAATTTTACGGATATGTCAGAGATAGTTTCTTACACTGTAAAAGTAATAAACACTGTCACTCAAGAAGAGGTTTACAACAAAAATGCATTCCCTTCCAATAAAAGTGCAACAGAAGCTTTTCAGCTAACCATCGAAGTTGATGAGCCTACCCTTTTCAACATTCAAGTAAAAGCAATTGACGATTTTGACAACATCTATGATTCTGTAGCTGGTTCTTTTACTGTAAATAGAAAAGTAGGTGGTGATCTATCTCTTGATTTCAATGTAAACTATGATGGACAAAACTTCAAGCTTTTCGAAAATTATACTTATCCATCAGGTGGTACGATATATTTTACTCGATTGAGTTTTTATATGAGTGATATTAAACTTAGCAGCGCTGATGGGACGATCTTGACAAAGGATGTTGATTTTGTAAATATGACATCATTCTATGAAAACCCTCCTTCAGATGGCTCGGGTTATTCTTATTTGATAAAAAACATTGAATCTGGTTCGTATAACAATCTCAATTTCAATGTAGGATTAAGTAATGAGCTTAATGAAAATTCTCCTTCTGCTTATCCTACTACACATCCATTAGGCCTAACTTCGGAGCACTGGCCAGGCTGGAATAGTTATGTATATTTCAAACTTGAAGGAAAAATTGACTTTGAAAGCGATGGGACATTTGATGACGATGTTGCCCTTCATATTGGTGGTGTCGATAACTCTCGAAATATCTCAAAAGATGCTAACATCATTATTGAAGATCAAGAACAAACCTCTATTAACTTAAATTTTGATATTAATAAGGTTTTTGTTTCCCCAACTGGCGAGATTTATGACATTGCTGCAAATCCAGAGATACATAACTTAAATCAAAATGATCAAGTTATAGAGTTGGCTGATAACGTATTAGCTGCTATGCAATAGCCCAATACACAAAATGAAATGAAATCAAAGTATAGCAAATATTTGGTTTGTTATACTTTGATTTTTTTGGGGGATTTATGCTCCTGCTACCAACCTATACTTTTCTAGTAATTCGTGGGTAAGCGTTAATTCTCTATCTTTTTCAAAAAGCTTCTTTTCCGTAAGTGCTAATTTCATTTGCACTTCATTAAGCTCTCTTTCAGAAAACATCTTTGTTGAAGCAACGCCTTGATTTCTTACTAAAGCTAATGATGGGGAGATAAAATCTTTTTCTAAAAGAATTGAGATTTTGATTAGATCATGAATGTTGCCATAGTGAGGAGAACTAAGTCTGCTGCTAAAACAAGTTCTAGTTAAGCCAAGCTTCATGGCAACTAACGTTTTAGTGAAATTAGTTTCTTTTTCGATAAATTGCTTTATCATTTTTCCCATGTGCAAGCCAAAAGGCGCATCCATTGAATCGATTTTGGAATTGTTATCCATATTTCTGGTCTTTAGGATTTTGATTAATACTATATTTACTCTCTAGACAATACAAAACCTATGCCTTAATTTATATTTTTCTATATATGTTCAATCATTCCGTAAAAATTCGTGTTAGATATGGCGAAACCGACCAAATGGGTTACGTTTACTACGGTAATTATGCCGAGTACTTTGAGGTAGGCAGGGTTGAAATGCTGAGGTCTTTAGGATTGACTTACAAGGAGTTAGAAGAAGTTCACGGTATTATTATGCCAGTAACGAGCCTCAATATTCGATATGTTAGACCAGCATTATATGACGATGAATTAAAAATTATTACTTCAGTTAGGACATTTCCAAGTAAAAATATTGTTTTTCACGTAGAAGTATTCAATGGATCAGAGCGGCTCGTAGCCGGAGGTACCGTCAGATTGTGTTTTGTTGACAAAAATAGTGGCACTCGAATAGATACGCCTTCTCAGATCAGTGATAGACTTAAACCCTATTTTACTTAAATGAAAGACTTGAGTGATAGACAACAAAAGAAACGGCCTAAGTCATTACTGAAAAGATTTAAAACTAGCTTTTTAGATTCCGCAGTCGTTAAAGCTGCAATATTATGGACTAAAACTAATTCGCTACCTGGATTTTTCGACGTATCTATTTATCATGTTTTTACCTTTTTAATCAAGGAAATTCGAGAAGATAGCATTGCCACTAGAGCCAAGTCAATAGCATTTAGTTTCTTTTTGTCTCTTTTTCCGACTATGTTGGCATTCTTCACCCTTATTCCGATGGTGCTTCCTTATTTTGAAAGGACTATTTTGAAGATCATACCGACTGCAAAAGTTATTAGAAATGGTGAGGATATCGATTTTAATGCCACCATTTTATTACAGATTCAAAGTCTTCTTTCCGGTTTACCAATATTTCCAGAATCTGGAGTAGAAACAATAATGGAATTAGCATCTGATTTTCTAAATAACTCAAGGTTTGGGCTTTTATCTTTTGGATTCATCTTAGCCATCTTTTTTGCATCCAATGGTATGGTTACTTTGATGAATGGCTTCGAGAAGTCTTCTCATAATGGGACTTTCTTAAAAAGGAATGGTTTACAAAAAAGAATGATATCCTTACAAATGATTTTTGTAATTGGAGTTTTATTTATATCCTCCTTAGTGTTTATTATATTCGGTAAACCGATATTAAACCTGATCTCAAACAAATTGCACATGGAAGGATTTATTGCATACATAGTATTTGCGTTGAGGTGTATAATCGTTTTCTTCCTTGTATATTCTGGTATAGCAATCCTTTACAGACTTGGAATAGCCACTACCAAAAAGATAAAGTATTTCTCAGTTGGGACTACCCTTGCCACAACTCTTTCCCTCTTCACCTCCATCGGTTTTGCAGCTTATGTCGATGCCTTTGATAGTTATAATGAGTTATACGGCTCCATAGGAACCATAATCGTTATTATGGTCTGGATCCAGCTTAATGCTTTTATTATAATCATTGGTTTTGAATTAAATGCAAGCATTGCAGTTAATAAAACCATGAATAAAGTTTTGTCTAAGGAGAAAAGAGTAGGATGAAACCAATAACTAAAAATAAAATAAAATAAATACTTATAAAATCGATGAACAAGAAAGAAGAACTATAGACGAATATTTACTGTTTCATTAGTTCGTGAAAATCTATCATGGATTGATTAAGATCCGTACTTGATAAATAGGACTGTCTACCATACTTATCTACTAAGAGGTAAAAAGGTAGAGTATCAAATTCCATCTTCTTTTGTAGATCAGAGAGGTCTAGACCATATACATTTGTACCAGGTAGATTCAACTTCTCTTGGGTTTTTCTCCATATATGTTCCGTTTTATCAAGGTTAACATTTAACATGACCACCCCTTGATTGGCAAGAGATCTTCTAGTGGCGTCCGTATTTCGAAATCCTTCCAAACAAGGTTGGCACCAACTTGCCCATAAAGAGATGTATACTACTTTTCCTCGAAAGTCCGTAACAAATTGTTCTAATCCATTGGCATTAAGAAATTTAAAATCAGGGATGGTTTCCTTGGCAACATACTGTAAATTCTTTCCGAACCAATCCTCTAGAGTTTTGGTATATTCTGGAATTCTATTGTATCTCTTATACTCTTTAAATTTTTGTTGAGCCAACTGAGGCTCACCCATTCTAAATGCATTTAGCATTAACTTAGCTTGCATAAAAGACTGAACCTTACCTGTTAAGTTTCTTTTAATGAATCTATAATAGTGTAGATCCTTTCCAGAATTTACTTCTACAGGATTTTCTAAATTTAAATAATGAATAAATGCTGATAGTAAATTTTGAAAAACAGGATACTTTAAAGAATATTTATCATTTATATCAACTCCTTGAAGTAATCTATAATTTACCCAGTAATCGCTGAGGCTATTAGGCTTGATTCGATCACTGTTATATATGAAATAGGAAAATTTTGCCGATTCATGCTCCCATTCCATTTCTTTGCGTAAATAGGATCGCAATTCTGGGCTAATACCTGAAGTCCGTTTTAGATAATCTTCCTTATAGCCTTTCTCTCTTTTGATTACATCAAAGAAATCTTCAATCCCATATGCTTTTGCTCTCGAGACGGTATTTTCATCAAAGTAGGTGGTCAAAAAACCTTTTGTAAAAGGAACTAATTTATCTTTTGAGCCATAAGATTTATGGTATGCCTTTAAAAAATTATTGTTGGCTTGACATTCTCCCATAAAAACTAAACTTGAAAGTACATCATCAGTATCGAAAGACAATTCTACCTTAGAATCAAAAGGTCTTACAAAAATATTGAAGCTAACGCTATTATATTCAAATCGGATAATTTGAGAATATTCGATTTCAATCGCCATATTAAAGGTTTCATCCTCCTTTATAGTCCCGGTAAATTTGGCTTCTTCTTGAGTAAGTGCGTTGATTGTTTTGTATAGAAAAAACTTGTCATTCTCAGCATTCTTAACTTTTCCAGCAAACTGAACAAATTTAGCTTGCACACCAAAAGCAAGAAAGAGTAGAATGATCCCTAAATAAAATCTCATAATATGCGCTATTATATTGGGCGAATTTACAAAGTTGCTGGAGACTTTTTCCTAAGTCTGTGTTAAACTTTTTTGTAACCGCAACTGAGCTGAGAAATCTGAATCTACTTGAAATTGTAAGGCAATGCTATTTTTCAATAGATCAATAGCATTTAATTGGATTTTACTAATATCAGCTGTTAAGTATAATCCCGGATACAATTCTTCATTTTTCAACTTCTTATTAATTGACAATTTTATCTTATTAAGAATTTTCGCCATATCTACTTCGGAATACTTATTCATTTGTTTTTCAATTTCTTTTTTGAACAACCAACTTGCTGTTTTTAAAAAGAACTGATTACTTTCCAATTTGAATTTAAGATCAGTTAGTTCTAATTGGTTTATGCTTTTGTGTAAAACAGGTTCAAAATCAACACAAAACTTTCCTGTCAAACTGCCATTCAGATCTAACTCAAAGTTTAATCTATTGGTGTCAGATTGAATGGCTATATTTTCAACCCTCACTTTTCTTCCTTTTAAATCAATTTCAGGAACTTCCTTTAAAATTATCTTGCTAAGTTCATTATGAGAAATTTCAGAGTATATCAATAGTTTTGATTGTTCAATTTGAAAATCTTCAATATTGATTCTAGGAAGATCAGAAATTATTTTACTACTTTCCATTTCTTTTATTTTCCCAGTCAAACCTGCGATTGATGTTACTTTGACTTTAATGTATTTATCGCAATCATCTTGCATGTAGAACTTTAGAGATTCAGGATCGATATTAAAATTAAAATTAGATATCCTTTCTATCTGTAACGGATTTTTTAGTTTGTCTAATATTGGTTTTAAAAACTTGGTGAGGTCAGAACCTTTATTTATTATATTATCTAATTCTGAGCCCATCTTATCATCAAAAGCCCCTATCAATAGCTCTAACAATCCAGTGGATGGAATTGATAGAATCTTCAGCTTCATTACTGGCTTCTCAATCCATTCATGATCTCTAAGGTAGGTTTTGGTCTTTAATTGCCACTCTTCATTGATACTATATTGCGTGTTTAATTCTATTTTAACTTTGGCTTTTCCACCGATTCCTGAAACTTTAGAAGAATTAATATTTAGTTTCGATATAAAACCGTATGAAATAGAAGAATCGTTAAATCTTATCATGAGGTCTTCAAACTCCTCCAATGCAACTTCAAACCCATTAATTTTTAAAAGCTTTTGTTCAACAAATCGATTTTGAATGATGTTTTGAATGGTCGTTTTTAATTCAACCTTATCGATGTATACTTGTAGCGATAATCTACTCAATTCCTCCATTGGTACAAATTTACACTAAAAATAACCGAAGTGGAATAGTTTCGGCGAAACTATGTAATCAGAGCATCCCACAAAAAAAGCCCCCCTCCAACAAAGTGAAGAGAGGCCATCCCATAAACCGATTACGATTTTAATATCTTAAGTGACTATCTTTTGATAGATGTCGAGTTCCTTCTCAATAAATAAATGTAGATGTTAATCTACTAGGTAAATTTAGTTACGGTAATACGGGATGAGTTACTATTTCAAGTACCATACAAATATACGGGAGTTATGGCAGACAATTAATACCCTTATTTGGGTATTTTTGATGATATAGATAGATTGAATATTTAATAGTCTGTCTATTATAGGACTCCTTCCATTTTTGCTAACATAATGTTACGATCTATACTTTTTTAATAAGCTTTCATACAGTTATTTTGAATTAATTGAAAATACATTCAATTTCTAATTAGTTTCTTAAAAAAAAGGGTTGGAATTTCTTCCAACCCTAAATTGTGTTTATTATTTAGTAATCCAATAAATAATATTCTATTGTAGCATATGATGATTAAATAAAATAGTTTTATTCTACCAATATCATTTTCTTAGTAGCGGTATATCCCTCAGTATCTAGCTGATAATAGAGGATACCTGTTGCCTGCAGATCTTTACTATCGAAAATAACCTCGTTGTAACCTCTCTCGTAATCCCCCTCCAAGTACTTCAACAGCTTTCCTGATAGATCAAATACTTTTAAGGTCGCTGAGGCAGCTTGTGGTAAGCTGAACCCGATCACTGTTGATTCAGCAAATGGGTTTGGCTTGTTTTGCAATAATTCAAATCCTGCCAGTGTAGCTCTACTATTGAAGTCAAGATCTACATCTATCAAGACACCATCGATTGCATAAGCTTCTGCATTTGTATAAGCACTACTTATCTGAAGTAGGTCTTTCAAATTAGCCGATGCTTTTGCCTCAAAAGTGATATAGAATAAATCGGTACCATTTTCTACTACCATTGGAATAGATTCATTGTAAGAGGTAGTCAATATGCCTTCTTCTATAAAGCTATAACCAAAGTTATTTTCTCCTATATTCAAGCTTGCAGCTTTTGTAGAAACAAATTCTAACTTACTCTTATCAAACTCAAGAGTGAATTGATAACCCGAGATGTCTGTAAAGTTATTTGCCTTAAAGCCAACTTTATAAGTCTCCCCTGCTACAACTTTTTGGTCTTCAACTCCTAAAACTAATGTTGATGGATAATCTCTGTTCTGATCTTCTACATAATTGTTTGGATTAGCTGAGCCGTTTAGATCTCCTATCTTGATTCCTATAAAATCCGTATCTAATTCGTCCACCATCAACGGCGTCACACAGATCTGTTCCGGGAAGGTTGCTGACCATGGGTTCGTTGGTACTGGGAAAGCATGATCTGAATCCACAAACCTCCATGATTTATTAGATGGAAAATCTGTGATCACAAATAAGATCAATTGTCTCAATTGTACCAGATCAAAAGTTGATATGGCTCCTGAATTGTTCACATCTGCTGCGATCAACTTATATGGTGAAGTCAATGGACTAGTACCAATAATGTGCTGACTTATCAATACAAGGTCATAGGTACTTACTCCATTCAATGGATTGATATCCTTCTCTGGCGTTACACAATAAGTATTGTTAGTAGGCAGATTTGAAAATGCATAGTAACCCGCATTGTTGTTTGACATCGAGTTGGACATCGTTCCTGACATCTGAGCAATATTCATGTTTACCTGTCCTATAACCAGACCTGTTTCTGTTAAGACGTCACCAGCGATCATCGCTGCCCCACCAGCTGAACCTGGACAGTTGCCTAAGTTATCCTGTGGGAGAATATAAGTCACACAAAAGTCGCTATTTCCTGCCGAATCTGTTACCCAGATCTCTACATTTACAACGCCTCCCGGTACATCCTCACAACATACTTCGATCTCTGTTTGTGGAGGACCTGTGTCCCCTACTCTTCTGATCAATACGGATGCTTCGATGTCTTCATCTTCATCACAGTTGTCAAAAGCATACTCTAACAAGTGCGCTGCAGGAATTGAAACACAACCGTCTCCGTCATTCATTACTTCAACTGAGATTCCATTTAAACATACTGGTGTTGGATTCTTACAATCTTCTATACAGAATTCAAATGTTTCACTTACCCAGTTTCCACAGTTGTCTCCTACGTTCCAAGTAATCATATGACAACCATATGGATAGATCCCTGACGCATCTTCTCCCTCTCCGGTGATGATCGTTGTTCCTTCTCCAAAAGCATTTATGCTCCAATTATATTCCAAGTTTGTTGAGCAGTCATCTGATCCTATTCCGATCAATTCTATAAAGCCTTCACAACCATCTGTAAAATCGCAAGAATCTGGAATGTCCATTGTAACACTTGGCGCATCTTCATCAATCACCTTGATCTCCTGAACATACTGGAAGTATCCATCATCATCTCTGAATGTATTTGGTAGTGGTAATGGTATTCCTCCATCTGTTGGTGTTTGTGTATCATCAAATACACACCAGTTGATCAACGTCCATGTTCTTCTGATCTTGAAGCATGATCCGTCACTGTCATTTATTGTCAGTTCTTGATCTTCAAAATTTATGGCTACAAGCTCACAGTCATCATCTAAGATGATCGGTGCTCCCGTATCTCCAGTATCATCTGGACAGGTATCAATGGTTACATCTGGCGGGAATTGTACTGTAAAGTCTGACACTGACTCAAACGTGATTCGTTGTGTACAACTAACATCGTCCGATTTGTCGGAGCCATCGGAGTACGTCCATGTTCTTGTTATTGTACCTGCATGGCAGTTGTCAAGGCTTCCACCATCAACCGTGTTTATTAATTCAGCACCACAGTTATCTGCTACTGTCGGTTCATCCTGCCATGGATCGTTAAACAATGGATCGTTGCAATCTACTATTATGTCACCCGGACAGGTCACTATTGGGTTCATTGGATCCTCTACTGTGATCTCTGCCCAACAGATGTTCGTATTGCCTGCTGCGTCTGTCACTCGTAATTCTAATACTACATTTGATGCATCGCAACAAGCTACTTCTGCTGCTGGTCCCCAGTCTGCTCTTACACAACCCAAACTTCTTATCTCAAGGGTTACATCACTACAATTGTCTGAAGATCCTTCATCAAAATTTTCTGCTGTTATCCATGCCAGCCCTTCATTGTTTAAGGAAACATGTAAGTTATCATCACAAACTGCAAATGGTTGTGAGTTGTCTTCTATCGTTACATTCACCAACTCTGTTGTTGAGTTATTACAACTGTCTGTTGCTGTGATCATAACTTCTGTAACTCCCAGTGGCAAGTTATCTACTGTATCTCCACCTGGAAGTACGTTTGCAATATTGACTGTACCTCCTCCGGTATAAGCTCCTCCACCTACTGTATAAGATACTGAGATCGAAGCTACTCCTGAACAACCATCTGTCACTGCCTGACTGAATGTCAAACTTGCATCGCAATCATACGGATCTGAATTTGCTGTTATGTCTCCAGCATTGATCATTGGACCGGTGTGGTCTCCTACACCGATCAATTGTGTGAAGATCTTAAATACACTTGTACAACAATTTACGATCGTCCATTCTCTTACGATCTTATATCCTTTTCCACAAGTTGGAATGATAAGATCATTGTATGTGTATGATACATCACAGAAAGTGTGAAGATCTGCTGTTACATCAAAACAACCAAAGAATGGTCCTCCACTAAGATCAGGAGTAATATTTTCCGGATCACACGTTTCATCTGAACATTCCAGTTCGATGTCACCAGGGATGCTGATGTCGTCAAAACTTGGTGCTTTTAGATTTACTGTTTGTGTGCAGTAAGAGGCGTTGCCGCATTCATCTATCGCCTCATAAGTTCTCAGCAACTTTGCACCGTTCCAGTCTGACTGATCACAGTTTGTTTCTTCTACTATCTCAGATAACAAGTTCAGCTCAAATGGGCTGCAATCGAATGCAGCCACTGGACTTGGAAAACCACAAGTGATGATCATGTTTGCAGCTATAACCTCTCCTGCACCAAATGGAGGATCTGGAAATGATACGCCATTGTCCACCACTTGTATGTACCAGGTACCACCCAAGTTACCTGGGAAAGCTGTTGTTCCTGTTGTCTCTGTAGCAAAATCTTCCGGAGAAGTTGAGGTCAATAAACTACATTCTGGATTCGCCAAGGCACCTTGCACAAATGCAAGTAAGGCTGGCGAATCATTCATTGGATTTGGCGTATAAGTATTTTGTGATCCCACATCTCCTATTGCATCTAATGGCATTGGTGATGGATAACCTGCATTTATCAAAGCTGTTGGTAAATGCAAGAAGACAGAAACGTCTGTTATTTCATTATGGATCATTTCCAAATTGATCTGGATGTCTGTCAGCATAACGCCCAATGGATAGCATTTATCCACCCCAACATTGACTGGCAAAAATAAATTTGACTGTGCATCTCCTGTAAATCCACCCGCAATATTAGCAGGTAGTTCTGGACCTACCGAGATGGTATCAATCGTCTCAAAATCTTCATCTGCGTAGTTAGGATTTGTACATTCCACATCATAATCATTGCAGATTATTAATGGCGCATCTTTATCCTCTACCAGAATCTCTCCCCAACACTTATTGCCGCTTGCTTTGTGCTCTATTACATAGGTAATGGTTTGTTTTACCTGAGCAGAGCTTATAAGATTTGTTGCCGGTACAAATGGGCAATTCATCAACGCTGCTGGAATCTCTCTTCCCTGGCAATCTAATGGAAGACCTCTATCTGATAATACCTGGATAGGAACGCCTGACGCATCCAATAAAACGATATTGTATTCTGAATTGATCCCTGTCTGGCAGGTCTCATTCGCCGTATTTTCCAATACCATGTCTGGCGTGACTTTCAACACACATTCGCCAAGGTCATCGTTGAAGCCTTGGTTCCAACCGCCTTCTGCTGGATTATTATCATTATTTTTCAAAGTAATGTGGACCAGATCGTTACAAACCATTGTAGGATTTGGATCTGTACTAATGGTTATGTCTGAAGTACATCTTGTTGTGATGCCATCGCAATAATTAATATAGTATACGATCTTATGACAACCAACTGGGAAGCCTCCTATTGTACCAACATCTTCTCCAGGAGGCAAATTCAGATCAAAGAATAAAGAGGTAGTAGGATCCGGATCTCCATTTACTAAAACTTCCAGATCTACTTCAATATCACATCCGACAGCATGATTACAATTTGGATAACAAATTCTAGCCTCTGGTGTAATGATCGCTGCTGACCCCGTACATAATGAAGGATCTCCTACACCCAATACTGGGCTCGGACATTCTGAACAACAAGGTAACTGGAAGCACTCTCTGTATTCATCTCCTGGAAGCGCTGCATTATTATCATTTGGAAATTCTGCATCCGTTACTCCAGTTACTATGAACCATCCTAACTTTGAATCTGTCAGATCTAAAATTTGATTTGCCGGCCCACCATAACATTTATCTGAAGTTAATAGCGTCCAATCTCCACCGTTCCAACCAGTGTTAAATCCATCAAATAAAGCGATCGTATATTCCTGACATCCTTCCAAGTTTGGAATCTCATGATCTATTGTTGTACCTGGAGGGGTACCTTCGTAAGTCGTTGCATTGATTCCGAATACTTGTGGACCTTGCTTTATAGTAGAACAAGTTCCTTCATACAATTCCCATGACATAAATTCTGGCCACAAACCTACTGTAACCCTCGCACAGAAATCTCCAATCTCGTCTTTACAACATTCTGGACATTCTGCTTTTTCTCTGAATGGTTGAGCTGGAATTGGAGCAGTTGTATTGCAATTCATTCCATCATAACCCGACGACAAAACAGTATCTCTATTCCAATCCAATAATGCCCAAGCATGCTCTGTTTCATTCGCACCATTCCAGTACTCAAGGTCTATAAATTCACCACTCTTAACTAGAAGTGGAATCACGTCATAAGAATTTGTGCAAGAAGTAATATTAACTTTATAGCTAGTTGCTGGCCATTCTTCTCTTAGAGAAACATCTATACTAGCACCATCCCAACCATCTCCTCCAGCATCTTCAAGTACTAAGAAGTAATTACACCCTTCTTCACAATCAGATTCACAGTCAATTAATTCTAGCGTCACTGGTACTCTTTCTCCAGCACATATAATTTCAGAAGTGCAGATACATTGCGCAAAGAAGGTAAAACAACCTGGTGTACAATCAATATCTGGATCTAATATTCCTGCAGTAAATGGATTAAAAGTTGCACCTGTTCCAACTACATTTCCCATTTCATCGGTCCATTCGACTGAAGAAACTGGGAAAGGGCCTGTAGGGCAGAACTCACAAGGAGTGCAAATTGCTGTTAATTCAGCAAGTGCAGGATCTTTCCCGATGCAATGAAAATTGTTTGAAACTTTAGGAGGTTCTGGAGAATCAAACTCTGTGATCATAACTGGCACAGGACAAGAATAGCATGTAAGGAAATTTCCTGAGCCAGTTGCAGGTTTGCCACAGTCATTAAATTCTTCTGTTTGCAAGGCTACTACCCAGAATGTTAAAGGACAGAAGTCAGAAGGGAAGAAAGCTGCTGGATTAAAGCACATACCTTCTCCAACTTGAGAACCGTCATCCAAAATTGTTGGAGGTGTTGGACTAGGTCCAAACCACAGCCAGTTATCAGCTGCCGGAGCAGGTAATGGTGGTGTCGGCGATCCAATTGGAAAAGGACCAAAACAAGCTCCATCTCCATTTGGGAAATTTGCATTGTTGGTATCTCCGCAGAAACTTGCGACCCAAGCACCAGGCGTATAAGCATACACGACAGTTCCGGAAACTTGATCTACAACATTGGTTCCAGGCGCATCCCCACAAGACCAACCATCTCCAAATGTATCGTTAAATTTGATTGTATAAGTATCTGATACTGCCAATGGACCCGTTGTCGTGCAACCTGCTGCGCCAGAAGCTACCACAATACCAGCGCTGTTAAAAATATCCCAACTCGTTTCTCCAGGGAAATTATCAGAAGGAGCATTTACCTTGAAAAATCCTTCTGTTGGGTTCATACCCATCGCTGTTTCAATTTTTAAGTCTGGAACAGGATCGTTCTCACAAAACATGACATCATCGTCTACAGGTATTGGATCATCTGGATTGGCACAGACCACGATTTGTGTTTCTGCATGCAAAACACAACCTCCAGTACTTGGATCAACATAATCAAAACTAATCACGTGACATCCAACTCCAGCAACAGCTGGATCAAAATCACCTGTATTATCAGCTCCATCTATAACTCCAGGTCCAGAAAAAGTACCTATTGGGATAACAGGTAATGGGCTTCCGATTGCAAAAGGACCAAATACTGATCCGTCTCCGTTTGGTGTTGCTGACGATCCGCATACCCCTGAATCCCAGGCACCTACTGGATAAGTATATCCTACAGTTGCATTGGTCACTTGAGTACCAGGAGCATCTCCACACGACCATCCATCGCCAAAATTATCTTTAAAAGTAACAAAGTAAGAATCATTCGGATCTAAAGCTCCTGTACATTGTCCAAGACCTGCTGGTCCACTTGCTACAATTGTTCCTGTACTATTTGTAATACACCAACTTGTTTCTCCAGGAAATGCATCTGACGGTACATCTAAAGTAAATTTAGATATAGGCGAAATTGTTCCTACTAAACAATCTAAAAATGGTGCTGTAGGATTTGGACACCCTGCTGTGATATCTGTATTATCGCTGAGGCACACTTTATTGATACAAGCGGTTGCATCTATGACAGGAATTTCCCAAGCAAAAGGAATTGAAACAGTACACCCATTGACATCTGTAATTGTTATAGAAACAATTCCAGCCACGTCCGGCAAAACGATTGTACCAAGATCACCAATTGTAGCTACTGGAGGCGCTGAAGCAGCAACAACCGGTGCCCCAGAATTCTCATCTCCTCCAGTGCATTCATCAACAGAACAATTCCCATTTGCTGAAGCTAAATAGCTACCACCTACAATAAATTCAGGCATGTTCAAGCGATCGTCACCTGTTGCCGTTACATAAGAAGGATAACCTCCTGTTATATTTGATATGGTTACTGTTGCTGTACCACAAGGATTACACACAGCTTCAATTTCATATTCTATTGGCTTTAAAACTATAAATTCTTGACACTCGCCAATATCGAAGCATTGATCCTCTGTTACAGTACAATCATAGTCCACCGAATATGTACCTGTCGGTTCATCAAACAAATAGACTGGACATACATAAAATGAAGTATTATTATTCGTACATGGAACTCCTCCTATTTCACCAAATCCAAAACCTCCTCCATAATCAACATTTTGATTTACACAACCAGGTCCAAAAGTACCTCCATTAGACCCAGCGATAGCTCCTGTCCATGTTGGCTCCGCCAAAATATCTTCACCAGTAGGCAATGCTGTATGTATTGTAAAAAGGACTCCAGGTGTACCTGCTAAGCCACATGGGTCAGCAGGATTCATATTGAAATCATTATTTGAAGTAATGGTTAATTTATCAACTCCTTGACCTAGAGCACATAAAAAAGTTGAATTGGTGGTGATCGTGCCTGCATCTGCATCACATGGTGCACTACAAACAATAACTTCTATGTTGAGTTTGGCACCGGCCATTGAGCATGGATGTGTATAACAGATTGCATGAGTTCCTGCTCCAGCTACTGCCGGATCAAAAGTTGCATTGATACCATCTCCAGCATCAACAACTCCTGGACCAGTGAATTCTATTACTTGACCTATTGCCAACAATTCAGCAGTGCAACTAGCTCCCGCAGCTGAAAAATTCACAACTCCATCTTCAACACAGATCGGACCTACAGGTCCAGAAATAGAAGGAGTTTCTGTATTACAGTTATTCCAAGAGAATTCTGCTATTCTATAACATGTTGCAATGCATCCATCTCCGACTCCAGGTCCAAAATCAAAAAATAAATCTAAAATCCCATCTTGAGTTTCAGGAATAAGATCGCAGATCTTTCCTGCAAAAACGATCGTTTGACAAAACTCTGTTGCACCACATTGATCTCCACCCATAAAGGTTGCTAAAAAAGTTCCGCCTATAGACGTACCTAAATAGACATCTAAGAATTCTCCTGCAGCAACACCAGAGTTAAGATCTCCTCTAAAACAAATTTCTGCTGTTACATCTGTTGGGCAAATGTCTAAAACATCAACTGGAAATGTGATGACTTGATCCATAACTGCTACACCAAAACCACCGGAGCCATCAGCAATGCAGGTTTCCGTAGCTTCGGAATAGATGAAGTCTTGAGCAAAACCAAAGTTTGCCCAAAATATGATGATAATTAATTGTAATAATTTTTTCATGAGAATAATTTAAATTATGAATATTTCTAGGGTTACAAATTTGTTTTTATATTGCTTATTACCCCTTGCAGCAGTAAGTTTTGATCTGGGGAAAATTGCATGTTTACTTCCGTCCATGTTTGCATCCATACATCATAATTTGCTTGAGTTGGATCTAACATACTATCAAGAATATTATCATCAATTGCTATCCCTGACATTGCCTGATACATATCTTTTAAATCTGTTTTTGCTTGGTTGAATAAACTTGGATCATTTGTATTTAGAATTAGATTTAGATCTACGAGATCTCCAGTGTAACCAGTCAAAGTATTGCCAGAAGCAAACAAGCTTTTCTTATTAGAATGGTCTTTGAGATCTACATTTTGGGCTAAAGAAATATTCGATATCCCTAATGCAACTATTAGAAAAACAATGAAAGACCGTACATTAAAAATGGGTGCAATTTGATAAGTCATACGATGTAAGATTTTAATTAAAATAAATTGATGAAGTAAAATATCTTTCTATTAACGGCATAGATATCCTAAGCCATTGATAGCATGGTTTGTTTAAAACACAGAGTAAAAAGGTATTAACAGATGAGCCTATGTAATCTTTCGCAAGAAAAGTTACCATCAATAATTCCTAACCCTTTGAAACGTGGGTTGAATCTTAAAACAGTTTAAATTGAAAAGTTATATCTTACACAGTTGGACAAATTATCTATTTGCTTATGAAATAGATCAAATTTGAATTTGGTACTAGAAAAAGAATGCAGCTATTTTTAATTTAAAAAAGTTTTCACAAATGAAACTTATTAATAATGAAAAAATGTAGTTTTTTGACATTCTCTGCTGGTATACCTAAAGGTAGAATATTTCTTCTTTATTAAAATACCACAAATCGGGTATTTTATTGCCATGTCACATTAGGCTGCAATCTAAGCGTAAATAATGGGTGACGAAATACTTTTTGTATTAAAAAATATGTTATTATGATTGTTAGCGATCAATCATTTACTAGCATTCTGTGCTGTTTTAATCTTTTAGCGTTTCTTGTCACAATTCCTATATTTAAGCAGAAAATACTAACCTTTAATTGTTATTTTTGTCTCAAATTAAACGTTATAAATATAAATATATGATCAGCAATTCAAGTTATGGAGCTCTAATTATAGCTTTTATTATATTATTAGCTTTCATACTTCTTTTTTCATGCAAAACTTCTGACAAGATTCCAGATGATTACCAAAAAAGGATGGTATACTTTGGTGGTGGTGGTGGATTTACAGGACAGTCATACGAATTTTGTTTGTTAGAAAACGGTTCTTTATTCAATATAAATGAAGCAAAGAAGGAGCATACATATAGAATGAAGATTAAGAAAAAGCAGTCGAAGGAAATATTTAAGAAAATAGATCAGTTAGCATTGTTGAATTTAGATTACAATGAACCTGGCAATATGTACAAATTCATAAAAATCGAAAAGGATGGTCAGGAACCTACAAAACTAGTATGGGGCAACCCTTCAATGCCTGTAGATCCTAGTCTTGATAGCTTATACGCGGAATTAATCTCATTAACTCAAACTTCAGAAAAGAAATAAGAATGAATAATAAATTTTTACTCATAATAGTATTACTGTTAGCCTTTTCTATAAATAATTTTGCTCAAAGAAGTAAGCATCCTTCCCAAACCAAAGAGAACTCCAAAACAGCAAAGGAACATCAATTAAAAAATATCAATCATCAAATTGATTCCAATTTAAAATCAGTACCAAATATAGCACTCCGAACATTTAAGACTAAAAATTTTGATCGACCTACTAAGACAAAAGGGATGATCCACAAACGAGTTTTTGATCGAAGAGAGACTCCAGCTTTTCTGAAAAGCAATATTCTAGATCAAAGCTTAGCCGATGCTGATTTCAAAGACCAAGCTTTTAAATTTCTGTCGCTAACCAAAGAAGCCCTTCTAATAAATGATCCCGAAAAAGAATTTACAATCGAAAATATAGCGCTCGAGCCTAATGGCAGGGCGCATATAAAAATGAATCAACAATACAAAGGGATTCCGATATGGGGGGCAGAAATTATATTGCATGCTCAAGCTGGTTTGATCAATAAAATGAATGGCAACTATTTCAAGACGCCAGACATGCAAAATGGAGCGCCATCTATTAAAAATAGTGATGCATTTGACATAGCACTGAATGACATTAAAAAATATACAGTTGTTGATCAAAAAACTGTTGAAGCATATAAAAATACGTTATGCAAAGCAACAGAATCAACACTTGTTTATTTAGAAAAAAAAGATCAATCAGGTTTTAATCTATGCTGGCATATTGTTTTTCATCCTAATGTTAGGGAAAATTGGGCTTACTTTATAGATGCCCTGGATGGTTCTGTATTGAAGTATTACAAAAACAGTTGTTCTTTACATTCAAGCAAAAATCTTGGAAATTGTAATCATCACTCAGACAATAAATCCTGTAACAAGCATGCAGCAAAAAAAGAATCAGGACAAAGTTTGCCTGGTCCAGAAACCGCAAATGCTCTTGACCTACTCGGGGTGACAAGAACAATCAATACTTACTCAATTAATGGTGATTTCTTTTTGATCGATGCCGCTCGATCTATGTTCAAAGCCGGCGAATCTAATCTACCAAATGAACCCGTAGGCGTAATTTGGACCATAGATGGAAACAATACTTCTCCGCAAGGCAATAATTTTACCACTTCTCATGTCGCAAACTCAAACAACAATTGGAACAACCAACGAACGGGTGTTTCTGCGCATTACAACGCGGGGAAAGCTTATGATTATTTTAGAGAAACACACAACAGAACCTCAATTAATGGTCGTGGTGGAAACATTATTTCTATAATAAATGTATCTGATGAGAATGGTAATTCCATGGAAAATGCCTTTTGGAATGGTCAAGCCATGTTCTACGGAAATGGAGGCAATGCTTTTGAGCCGTTGGCAAGGTCATTAGATGTAGCGGGCCATGAGTTATCTCATGGAGTCGTTCAAAGTACAGCTAACCTGGAATATGTTGGACAGTCTGGAGCTATGAATGAAAGTTTTGCAGACGTTTTTGGTGCAATGATAGATCGTGACAATTGGCAGATAGGAGAAGACGTGGTGAATAGTTCTGTTTTTCCATCAGGTGCATTGAGAGATCTTCAAGATCCAAACAATGGTGGTAATTCACTTTCTGATGCTGGATGGCAACCAAAAAATATGAGCCAATTTCAAAACTTACCAAATACGCCACAAGGTGATTTTGGCGGAGTACATATAAACAGTGGCATTCCTAATCATGCTTTTTATCAACTTGCGATTCAAATAGGAAAAGATAAAGCTGAAGATATATTTTTTAGGTGCCTTACAAAATATCTTACAAAATCTTCTCAATTTGTTGACCTACGTTTAGGATCTGAGCAGTCTGCGCAAGATCTTTTTGGAAATGGTTCTGCTGAATTAAGTGCTGTTAGATCAGCTTTTGACATTGTCCAAATTGGTGGAGGTGCTGGTACGAATGAAGAAGTAGAATTGGATACAAATCCTGGTGAAGACTTGATCCTAGTTTCTGATGCAAATCTTTCTGAGCTATTTATTGTGACTTCTGATGCTTCAAACATCTCAAGCATTAGTGAAACGGATCACATCAGCAAGCCTTCAGTTACAGATGATGGAACACAGATCGTTTTCATTAGTTCTGACAAACAAATGCATCTAATTCAAGTTGATTATATCACAGGAATTCCGAATGAAATAATTCTGCAAGATCAGCCTATCTGGAGAAATGTTGTTATCTCAAAAGATGGAACAAAACTAGCAGCTATTACGGACGATCAGGTCAACGAAATAAATGTTTATGATTTTGGCACTCAAAGCTGGAATACATTTACATTGTTTAATCCAACATTTACTCAAGGTGTTTCCACCGATGATGTGGAGTATGCGGATGTAATGGAATTTGATCATTCTGGAGAATTTTTAATCTACGATGCATTTAATAAAATAAATTCAAATTTCGGAAGTGAAATAACATATTGGGATATCAATATCATTGAAGTATGGAACAACAATTCTGGTAGTTTTACGGATGGCTCAAATATTCAAAAGTTATTTAATGGCTTGCCAGAAAACACTTCTGTAGGAAATCCTACTTATGCAAAGAACGCAACCTACGTTGTTGCTTTCGACTTTATAGATGAAGTTGGTGATGCTTCCATTATAGCTGTAAATTTAGAAACTGGAGAAACATCCGATCCTCCGATCTTTGAGAACATTGTTTTAAATTATCCAAATTATTCTATCAATGATCGACAAATGCTTTTTGATGCAAATGATGAAGATGGTGATATCGTTTTAGGTAGAATTGATATCAATTCTGATTTTATCAATTCTGACCTAAACTCTCCGGTGATATTTATTGAAGGAGGCCAATGGGGTGTATGGTATGCTATTGGAAATAGAGATCTTGTTTCTGTAGATGCAACTACTCCTGGTTTGAAATTAAAGCTATCTCCAAATCCAAGTTATGATCAAATAACAGTGGACATTGATGGCTTCGATTCTGGAGAACTGAACTTTGAGATCATAAATCAAATGGGACGTTCGATATCAAACATAAAAGTAGCCTATAGGGCCAACGCTAGCAAGCAAAATATTGATATCAGTTCGTTAACTCCGGGAGCTTATGTCTTAAGAATAACTCAGGATGATAAATATTCTAACTTAAAATTTCTTAAAATGTAATTTTTTATTCCCTAGCTTTTCAAGCATTCACTAAAATAGAAAAGAGCTGTTTCAATAATTTGGAACAGCTCTTTTTTTATTTGTATCTTGATTAAAATAATTAGACAAGCACCTTTGCAATTTTTATTTAAATGGATATAAAATCTACCCAGGGATTAAATAATGATGAACTAAACAGATATAGTAGGCACATTATTATTCGTGAATTTGGCTTAGTGGGACAAGAAAAACTTAAGAATGCCAAGGTCCTTGTTATTGGCGCTGGAGGATTGGGTGCCCCGCTCCTCCTCTACTTGGTAGCGGCTGGTGTGGGAACTATTGGGATCGTAGATTTTGACAGTGTCGAACTTAGCAATTTACAACGCCAAGTATTATTTACAGTCGATGATATTGGAGCACCGAAAGTATCGGCTGCTAAAAAACGATTGCAAGCTTTAAATCCCCATGTAAAGATAAATACCTACGATACGTCTTTCAATTCAAAAAATGCCTTTGACATAATAGAGGATTATGACATTATTGCAGACGGTACTGATAACTTCCCAACGAGGTATTTGGTCAATGACGCCTGTGTTTTAAAAGATAAGATCAATGTTTATACCTCGATCCATACATTCGAAGGACAGGCTTCTGTTTTTAATAATTTAAGAAAAGATGGTAGTCGTGGACCCAACTACAGAGATATCTTTCCAGAACCTCCGTCTCCTGGATTAGTGCCAAGCTGTGCAGAGGCTGGTGTACTAGGAATATTGCCAGGAATTATGGGGAGCATACAAGCGACCGAGGTTATAAAAATAATTACTGACATCGGCGACCCTCTAGACGGGAAACTCTTCATATTTGATGCCTTAAGTTTTACAAATAAGATTCTGAAATTTATTCCGAAGAAAGAAACCATAATCCATGGTTTAATTGATTATGAACAATTTTGTGGAACCAAAGATGGAGCGCCAATAAATGACTTGAATCAAATTACTCCAAAGGAATTAATCCATTGGTTCAAGATTAAAAAAGACTTCCAACTTATTGATGTTCGTGAATCCCATGAATATGCTATTGAAAATTTAGGTGGTGATCTTATCAATCTAGGAGATCTAGAAAACCAAATAAATAAGATCTCAAAAAATAAAGAAGTAGTCATCTGTTGCCATTCAGGAAATAGATCTGAGAAAGCAATTGAGAAACTTCAAAATGAATTTGGCTTCACAAATCTAATCAACCTAAAAGGAGGTTTAGCTAATTACAAACGTGAAATAAATTCAAGTTTAAAGGATAGCTGATTTTATTTTGAAACATTTTTGTGTTTGACAAATTGAATACATATACTCTTGTAGCTAATTATAAACAGAATTTATTGTAATATCTTACCGCATAAATATTTATCTAAATCTCTTAGTAAATTCATAAAATGAGTTATACATTCAAAATTATAATTTCCTTCTGTTTTATGCTTTGTGCCAACTTTTTAATTGGACAAATATCGATCAATGAGTATTCCGCATCAAATTTGCATGGATTTTATGACAGCTATGGCAAAAGTGAAGACTGGATTGAATTATACAATGCTAGTTCAAAAGATGTAGATATTTCAGGATATCATTTATCCGACAAAGAATCTAACCCAGCAAAGTGGAAAATTCCTTTTGGAACGGTCATCCCTGCAGAGAGCTATTTATTATTTTATTGCTCTGGAAGAGATTTAGTAAAAAATGGTGAGTATCATACAAACTTCAAATTAACACAAACCAAGAGTAATGAATTTATTATTCTCTCTGATGCCAATGAAAATATAATTGAAGCATTAGATTTGCCAATATCTCTTGTCGAACATTCAAGATGTAAAGAGTCTGATGGCAGTTTGGAATGGAAGGTTTGTATCAATCCAAGTCCAGGCGCAACCAATACAAATACTGCTCAATATAATGGGTATACTATTGCTCCTTCAATGAACTTAGAAGCGGGCTTTTATAAAGGATCACAAACAGTTGCACTAATGAATTTAGAACCTAATTCTACTTTGCGATACACTTTGGATGGAACTAAACCAACCCAATCTTCACAAGAATATACTAATCCATTAGAAATAACAGAAACCACTATTGTAAAAGCATTATCATTTAGTGCCGATCCTTCTATTTTACCCGGTAAAATAGTATTCAATACATACTTTATTGATGTTGATTATTCCTTGCCCGTGTTTTCGGTTGGAGCAGATGAATTACAAGATCTTGCTAATGGCGCTGGAGAAATCATACCTGTAGGTTCTTTGGAATACTTCAATAAGGACAAAGAAAGAGCTGCTGTTGGCTATGGAGATCTTAATAGACATGGGCAAGACTCCTGGGTATTAGACCATAGGAGTATTGATTGGATAACAAGAGATGAGATGGGTTATACAAGTGCCATTAATGCACCTATCTTTTCGAAAAAGGAAAGAGACCAATACCAAAGATTTATGTTTAGAAATTCAGGTGATGACAATTATCCTGCGATTTCCGGGCCTGCCCATGAGGGAAGTACGCACATTAGAGATGAGTATGTGCAAACATTAGCGCAGGAGGGAGAAATGAAACTCGATTACAGAACAGTAGAAAGAATTGTTTTATTCTTGAACGGAGATTACTGGGGCGTTTATGGGATGAGAGAAAAAGTTGTCGATCATGATTACACGGAAGAATATTATGATCAAGGTAAATATGATTTACAATATTTAACAACCTGGGAAACAACAGAAATTAGATATGGAGGAGAACGTGCTCTAAATGAATGGGTAGCTTTAAGAGATTTCATCCTAAACAATGACATGGGCATTGAAGAAAATTATAAAATTGCCAGCGATAGCATAAACTTGACAAGTATGATAGATTATATGATAGTCAATCTGAATGTCGTAGCTTCTGATTGGTTGAATTATAATACAGGTTGGTGGAGAGGCTTGAATCCAGATGGAGACCATAAAAAGTGGGGGTATATGTTATGGGATATGGACGCCACATTTGATTACTATGAAAATTATAGTGGTGTCCCAAATACTAGCCCAGATGCTGAACCTTGTGACTTGGAAGTAATAGCGGAATTTATGGAAGATTTTTTTTGGGTACCGCAATTAGAGGATCCTACAAATTGTACTACTTTATTAAATGGAGATTGCCCTTATCCTGCGGATGACCCAATACTTCCATTGGTCATGTGGTTTGAAAGTGAATGCTGTTCAGAATCTTGGGACGATGATTGTGATGATACATACGAATGGGTAGCTGAGACCTTTGGAGAGGATTCTGTTTTTGGACCAATAGGAAAACATGAACAACTGTTTCTAAAACTTCTGGAGGAAAGTGAGGATTTCAAAAAATTATATTATACGAGATATGTTGATCTGATGAATTCTGTTTATAGTTGCGAGAACATGATTGAGACTTTAGACAAAATGGTAGAAGTCATAAGACCAGAAATGCCTGGGCAAATTGACCGTTGGGGTGGATCTGTTCAGCAATGGGAAGATAATGTGGATGATCTTAAAAATTACATAAACGAACGATGTGAATATTTAGATGATGGTATGATAAACTGCTATGATGATTTAACTAGCTCTTATGAGGTAACCTTATTAACCGAACCTGATCTTGTTGGAGAAATTGATATTAATTCTTTGGACATTGAAAGATTTCCATGGAAAGGAAATTATTTTGGTGGCATGGAAAATGATATCAAAGCCAAAGTCTATGAAGCTTATGATGAGCTATATGTTTTTAGCCATTGGAAATCAACTGCTGGAAATCAAATTAGTCCAGATATTAACTCAAGGAAAGCCACCATTAGAATAAATAATCCGGATACCTTGATTGCTGTATTTCAAAGCATAACAGCTACAAGTGATCTATTTAGTAGTAAATTTAATGTTGATCTTTTTCCGAATCCGGCAAAAGAGCATATCAATATTAATTTTGAACTAAAGCAAAAAACTCAAGTTAATTTTGAGCTATATTCTTTATTGGGCAAAAAACTCATGAATTTCCCTTTGAATTCAGGCGTTAAGCAAGTAGGATCTAATACCGAAACTTTAACTTTGGATAAAAGGCTTGTTGGTTCAGGCTTATATTTATTTAAAGTAAAATTTGACAACGAAGAAAAAAGTTACAGGATAAATATTATCGAATAAGGTCTTGAGATGTAGGGCATTTTTAAAGGATCTTATTGTAAAATAAGAGCAGATTGATGAACTATGTCTTTCTGGCTATGTTATACCTATTAATAGAAAGGCTGATGAAAGAAGTCCTGCAAAAAATGCGAGTTCAAAATGGAAATAACCTGCTTGAATTATCCAACAAACGGCCTATACTGCTTGTTTTTCTTAGGCATTTTGGATGTGTATTTTGCAAGGAAGCGTTGAGAGATCTTTTTAACATCAAATCTAAATTGGATAAAAATGATCTTTCTCTGGTGTTTGTTCACATGGCTGAGAATGAGATTGCCAGAAATTACTTCAAACAATTTGATTTTGACTCTGTACTTCATGTTTCGGATCCAAACAAGGTCTATTACAAAGAATTTGGTCTAAAAAAAGGCAATCTCAATCAACTTTATGGCTTAAAAACGTGGTTTAGAGGTTTTTCTAAAGAAACCTCAGATTTTAAGTTAGAAATCGCTAAAGGATTGGGAGACTCCACTCAAATGCCTGGTATATTCATAATCAAGCAAGGAATGATCACTGATAGCTATATTCATAATTTTGCATCAGACAGACCAGACTATAATAAACTTCTGGAATGTTGTATTGTTAAATAGATAAGTTTTAATATTTTAAGCTTATGATTGGTTGGCGTTATTCAAATTATATAGGAGATAAGTCTGGTAGCCCTTTCGAGCGATTGCTCGATCTTTTCAAGGAATTACTGACACATACTTCAGGAAATGTTTCTGAGGCTCTGAGTTGGTTAACAGAACTTGACAAAGAATACGAACTGACGACCGACGATTATGGTATGGCTGATTTTATCAAAGATCTTATTGATAAAGGATATATCGAGAATCCCAATACCCCAAATGGCAATGGTTTTAGACCAACCACAAAAATGGAGATCGCCATAAGACAAAAAGCATTTGAAGATATTTTTGATCAAATAAAAAAATCTAAAACTGGTAATCACAATACCAAAAAGACTGGTAGAGGAGACGAACACACTTCTGAACTACGACCTTTTGAATTCGGCGACAGCCTAGAAAATCTGGCAATATCAGAATCTTTGAAAAACGCTCAGATTAATAATGGGATTGATGAATTTAAATTGACCCATGATGACTTGGAAGTAAGGGAGACCTATTACCAATCTCAAATGAGTACTGTGTTGATGATTGATATTTCTCACTCTATGATATTGTATGGAGAAGATAGAATAACTCCAGCAAAGAAGGTTGCTATGGCTTTGGCCGAATTGATAACTACAAGGTATCCGAAGGACACTTTAGATATATTGGTTTTTGGCAATGACGCATGGAGTATTAAAATTAAGGATCTCCCTTACTTAGAAGTTGGGCCTTATCATACGAATACCGTAGCAGGAATTGAATTAGCTATGGATCTTTTGAGAAAAAGAAGGAATCCAAATAAACAAATCTTTATGATCACAGATGGCAAACCTACCTGCATAAAGAAAGGTAAAAAATACTATAAAAATAGCTTCGGAATAGATAAAAAAATCTTGCAGCGAACGCTCAACTTGGCTACCAAGTGCAGAAAGATCAACATCCCAATAACAACCTTTATGATAGCGAGAGACCCGTATCTTGTGAATTTCGTTGATCAATTTACCAAAGCAAATAATGGGAAAGCATATTATAGCAGTCTTGGAGGATTGGGTGAATTCATCTTCAAAGATTACCGCCAAAATCGTCGAAAAAGACATCGCTAATTCAGACAATTATTTTGCTTTTCAAACGTTAACAAATCTATGCTAGTCTTTAAAAACACCAAGCCCTATATTGCGATTTTCCTCTTCTCTTTGCTTGCATCGCTTATAATTGCTCAAGATAGCTTAATTGTTAGTCCGCAACAGCCTGAGATCACGGATACCCTTAACACGCTGGGCACAACTATCTTGACAGACAGCCTCTTGGAAAATCGACTTCATGCAAACAAAGTTTTCAAGAATATCATACTCAAAGAATTACATGGGCAAGCTGATTTTTCTATCGCTTATGATAGTCTGAAGAGTGTTTTAATAAAAACAGCTCCAGATTCAACTTTTAGAATATACACTTGGCAGTTATATATAAGTGACGATAAATATAAATATGAAGGCATCATTCAATTAAATAATGCTGATCATGAAATCATAACTTTAACTGATAACTCCCAAGAATATATGAGCCCTGAATTTGAACAGGGAGACAAAGACCATTGGCTAGGGAATTTGTGCTACAACATACATTCATTTGAATCCTATGAAGAGGAAAGAAGTTATTTGCTTTTTGGTCTAAATACTCATTCCTTAATGGAGCGGAAGAAGATAATAGATGTTTTGACTATTAAAGAAGGTGAAATATCCTTTGGAATGCCGGTGTTTTTGAAATCTGAAGATAGCCGTAATCACCCTCCGACTAAAAATAGGGTCATCATAGAATACTTTGCTGGTGCTGCAGTGAAGGCCAATTACGAAGAATCAAAATCTCAAATTCAATTTGATCATCTAATATTTAAGTCTACTCCATATGGGGATTTTCTAATTCCGGATGGGTCATATGAAGGTTATACATTATCCGAAGGATATTGGAAACATGTACCCAAAATTTATGACCATGTTTATGATGAGGCACCTAGACCTTCACCCGTCTTTACTGAAAAAAGAGAGGACCGATTAGATATTTTTGGAAAGAAACTTAAGAATCGTCAATAATTCAATATTACGAAAATACCTTTTGATTAAAATTCCAAATCTACTGAAAATTCAGATGCTTTGTAATAACTCCATTTCTTAGAGAATCTCTTGAAATTGATCTTAAGTTGTAATCAGTTACTTGGACTGTTGATTTTGAAGAGAAAACTCCAAGCCCTTCGCTAAGGTTTGTGAAATTATTGATGATCTGATTTGAAGTTATTCCAGTGTTTGCCGAACCCACATCGATATAATTAAATAGGTTTTCTCCACCTGCATTGACAATAATATCAATTCCTCTAAAGTTCCTTAAGGTTTCAACACTACCATCGATATTTTGAGCAATAAACTCGTAGAATTTAATTCCAGGCATTATAAAAGAAATGCTGGGAGCCAATTGGTTTCCAGCTGAAACAGGTCTTTCAATTGTCTGGTCTAGCGTCCATAATAATTCTTTTTCTATCCATTCAGATGGGTCGGCAGGATTTTGCTCCTCATATTTTATTTTCATAAAAACGTCATAAAATAACGCTTGATCCTCGTCAGATCTCCAAGTTATTGTAAAATCTGAATCATATCTAAATAGTAAAGGATTTGCTGGAGCTGACTCACTAATAGCATATTTTCCAACAATCTTGGTTGAACTTTCTGTTAAAATTTGTTCTGTATCACCATCAGTAATGGTTAAATTTATTGTTTGATCATCTTCTAAAGGAAAATTTTCTTCTTTGAAGCGGTATAAAATATTTGGACTTGTGGCAAAGACACCAGTTTCTCTTTCGATTCCTAGCTCTTCTACATTGATTCTTTCTAAGTTGATTTCTTGCTGTGTATCGGCATTTTTAAGATTTACAATAATATTATCGTAATAAAGAAATTCTGGATCTTGAGCTAAATCCAAAGCGCTTTGATTCTGATCTACAAAAGCTCTTTCAACCCTTATGTAGTTGAATTCTTCAGAACTAGACAAAACTCCATAAACAATTGGTATATCCTTACCTTCTGCTATCAGATCAAATTCATTGGAGCAGTTGAATAAAAGAGACAAACCGAAAAATAATAGGAGATAATTCATATTCTTAACCATCTAACAAAATTAGAATAATTTGCAACAGATTCATAATAAAAACGCTTTATTATAGTGACTTTAAATAGTCGTTTCCTAGTTAAAAATATTTTATACCTTGCTAAAAATAATTTAGAACCATATGTCAGTAGTTTCAAAAGATAAGAAGCGGATAACCACCCATGTTTTAAAGGAAATGAAGGAAAAAGGAGAGAAAATATCTATGCTGACAGCGTATGATTTTTCTATGGCAAGAATCCTAGATGAGGCAGGAATAGATGTGCTTTTGGTAGGAGATTCTGCTTCCAATGTCATAGCTGGACATGAAACAACCTTACCGATCACATTAGATCAAATGATATATCACGCATCGTCAGTAGTAAGAGGGGTGAAAAAGGCATTGGTTGTTGTGGATCTTCCTTTTGGTTATTATCAATCAAATCCAGATAAGGCTTTAGATTCTGCAGTGAGAATAATGAAAGAGTCGGGTGCTCATGCTGTAAAATTAGAAGGCGGTGAAGAAGTATCCGAGTCAATAAAACGAATATTACAGGCGGGGATACCTGTTATGGGTCATTTGGGATTGATCCCTCAATCTATTTATAAATTTGGGACTTACACGGTAAGAGCAAAAGGTGCAGAAGAAGCAAAGAAGCTCAAAAAGGACGCTAAACTGCTTGAGCAATTAGGTTGCTTTGGGATCGTTTTAGAAAAAATCCCTGCTAAACTTGGCAAAGAAGTCACTTCAAAAATCAAGATCCCTACAATTGGGATCGGCGGTGGAAGGCACACCGATGGCCAAGTACTAGTCACACATGATCTACTTGGTATAACAAAGGAATTTAATCCGCGCTTTTTAAGAAGGTATATGAACTTATTTAGTGGTATCAAAAAAGCGGTAGGCCTATATATCAAAGATGTGAAATCAAACGACTTCCCATCTACTGAGGAACAATATTAAAATGGCATGTCTGAACAACCTGAGAAAAAGAAATTGAAGGCGTTTAAGCCAATATTAATGATTCTTCTCATCTTTATAGCTGCTGCTATCTGGATTGGTTATGGTAAATACAATTATATCTTTGAGCCTAATGTAAAAAATAACTCCACAGCTCACATTCTGGAAGTGCCAACAGGTACAGATTACATTGGCCTTAAAAAAATTCTCTTTGATGATGAGATAATAAACGATTCTACTTCCTTTAATTGGGTCGCAAATTTTATGAAATATAAGAAAGTAAGACCCGGGAGATTTGAGATAAAACCCGGTTGGAATAATAGACGTTTGATCAACTTTTTAAAAGCTGGTAAACAATCTACAGTGAAGATTGTGGTAAACAATGAAAGAACTGTTGACGAAATTGCAGGAAAAATTTCTAAAGTATTGGAACCAGATTCTCTGGAGATCATATCTATTTTTAACGATACTGCATTTCTGAAGCGAAATGGTTATACAAAAGAAACTTTCATAAGTCTTTTTATTCCAAATACTTACGACTTCTATTGGAATACTAAGCCAAAGGATTTTGTTGAACGAATGGTAAAAGAGCATGATAAGTTTTGGGCAGCCAAAGAAAGAAAAAACAAGACCGTTGATCTTAAAATGACCCCGGAAGAAATTTACACCCTTGCATCGATAGTTGAAAAAGAAACAAATCAAAACCATGAAAAGCCTACTATCGCCGGTGTTTACCTCAATAGGCTAGAAAAAGGGATGCTTCTACAAGCCGATCCTACGGTTGTTTTTGCAAATATGGATTTCACAATAAGAAGAGTATTGAATAAACACTTGACTAAAGATTCACCTTTTAATACATATTTGTATGCTGGCCTTCCACCTGGCCCTATTTCAACCGCCAGCATAGCGAGTATAGATGCTGTATTAAATCATGAAGATCATAACTATATATATTTTTGTGCCAAGCCAAACAACTCAGGATCTCATGCTTTCGCGAAAACACTAGCTGGCCACAATAGAAATGCAAATAAGTTCAGAATGTGGTTAAGTAAAAGAGGCATAAGAAAATAATTTCTAAAATAATGCAACCATTTGCAAATGGCAATGTCTTTAAGTTGACATTATACATTAACCAAATACTCTATTTATGAAATTCCTTTATACTTTTTTCCTATTGATCTTTTCTTTTATCTTATTGCATGGCCAAGAGTTGTTTCCATTTCAATTTAGTTATGAGCAAGGGGAATATAAAGATCTTGAAAACCCAATATCCTTAACCAATGGTCAAATTTGGGACGACCCAAACTTTACTGTTCCATTAGGTTTCAATTTCGAATATTTAGGGCAAACAGTTACAACCTTAAATTCGAATGATAATTTATCAGGTGCCATGCTCTTTGCAGGTATCGGATCTTCTGATGGAGTTAATATGATCATACCATACTTCTCTGATCTACAGGACAGAGGAGCTTTAACTAATGAAAGCATTTCAGAAATTAACTATGAGATAGTGGGTGAAAGCCCTAATAAGATCGCAAAGATCGAATGGAAAAATGCTGGCTTTTATGAAGAGATCGATGAAAATTTTGAAAGCACCAGTTTTATAAATCTTCAACTATGGGTATATGAAGGTTCAAATGAAATTGCCATAATCTTTGGTGAAAATGATATTAACACCAAGATAGCGCACGAATACGGAGGTGCATCCATAGGGTTTATTAATAATCTAAATTTTGGCGTTTATAGAGCAGAATTAGTTTGGAATTTATTTGGGAATCCTTATGATCCAGAAATCAGTGAACTTAATGATGTTAGTATTGACCAAGACCCTCCTGTTTTTATTGCCGACCCTCAAGAAGGCACTATATACAGGTTTGTGCCAAATGGTGTCACAAGTTCAGATCAAATTTCTGAATTAACAAGTGTTGCTGTTTATCCAACAATTGTATCGGATCAGCTTTTCATTAAAAATAACTCTATGGAGGATGTTGATGTGCAGGTCTATAACTCCATTGGTTTGCAAATTGCTGTTTATAATTTTCTTCCTGGTGTGCAAACAATTGACCTATCTGCGTATGGTCAAGGCATGTACTTTGTCAATATGCAACAAGGAAATGCTGTAGCCAATCAAAAGGTAGTTAAACAATAATTAAAAAACTGTTTGCTAAGGAAAATAATTCTTCCTTAGCAAACAGCCTCAACTTTTTTATAAACTTTCACGGAAGTGATAAGTCTTATTTAACTTTCCAATAAGCTTAGTTGACTCCTCAAAATTTAAAGTCTGTTGACCATCTGAGAACGCCTTCTCTGGAGTTTCATGGGTTTCAAAAATAACGCCATCTGCACCGGCCATCACCGATGCTAGCGCAATACTCTCCACGTACTTTCTTATACCTATACCATGTGATGGATCGGCAATTACTGGCAAATGTGACTTTTGTTTTAAAATCGCAATAGCGTTCACGTCAAAACAGTTTCTGTAGGCGGATTCATAGGAACGAATGCCTCGCTCACAAAACATCACTTTTTCATTTCCATTAGAATAAATATATTCAGCGGCATGTAGCAATTCATCTATCGTCCCAGAGATTCCTCTTTTCAATAAAATTGGTTTATCGACTTCACCCAGCGCGTCTAATAAATTGAAATTCTGAGAATTGCGAGCACCTACCTGAAAAATATCGATGTACTCCGCCATCGCTTCAATCTGCTCCACCATCATCACTTCTGTGATGATCTTTATGCCTTCTTTTGAAGCCAGTTCATGCCATAATTTTAAACCATCTATGCCCAAACCTCTGAAAGAATACGGCGAACTTCTTGGCTTGTATACACCACCTCTCATAATAGCTACACCATTTTTTTTAAGATGTTGGAGAACCTTCACAATCTGCTCTTCAGATTCTATGGAACATGGCCCAGCCATCAAATTGAAACAACCGGTTCCAATTTTGACACCATCCCCTATATCGATAGTTGTATCCTGAACACGCCATTTCTTGGAAACAAGTTTATATGAATCACTCACTCTATGGATATCTTTGATACCTGGCAAGCAGCCGATCGCTCGAATGTCAAATTCCTTCTTTCCTACACCAATGATGTATCTACCAAATTGTGTTGTTACATAATTTGTTTCATATTCTATACCTACGAGCGTTTCTTCTAGTTTGCTCAATTGGGCTTCCTCAATATTTGGATCTAATTGTATAATCATGTTATTTTTTTTTAGATTGAAGTCGTATATTCTTAACAAAATTTACAACATTTTCTTCTATGGGATTTTCGTTTTGAATGGCTTTTATGAATGCAGAACCAATTATGGCACCATTGGCAAACTCACAAGCTTTTGTGTAGCTTTCATTATCTGATATTCCAAAGCCTATCAAAGTTGGCTTGGTTAATTTCATATTCTTTATTCTTTTAAAATAAGCTATTTGACTATTGTCAATGCCCTTCTTTGCTCCAGTAATTGATGCAGAGCTCACCATGTAAATAAAGCCTCTACTCAATTCATCGATCTTTTTGATTCTTGCAGCATCTGTTTGAGGACTAATCAAGAAACTGATTCCAAGATCTAATTCCTCAAATAAATCACGGTAATGACTTTCATAAATATGTAAAGGCATGTCTGGAAGGATAAGTCCATCTACGCCTATCGCTTTCGCTTTCCTAAAAAACTCCTCCTCTCCATATTGCATGACTTGATTAAAATAGCCCATAAGAATCAAAGCGGTATCTACCTTTTCTCTAGCTGATTCAATTTGTTTAAAAAGATGTGCCATGGTCATCCCATTTTTTAATGCCTGTTGTCCAGAATTCTGTATCGTTGGCCCATCAGCCAAAGGATCAGAATAAGGCATTCCAATTTCAATTAGATCAACTTTTGATCTAGACAATTCTTCCAAAATAGTAATGGTACTTTCCAATTTTGGAAAACCTGCTGTGAAATATATGTTCAGAATATTCTCACTTTTCTCTTTAAATAATTTATCAATCCTATTCATTGGTTTCTATGAACTTTATGTAGTTTTCCAAGTCCTTGTCCCCTCTTCCTGACACATTCAATACAACTACATCAGAAGATTCAAAAGTTATTTTATGTAGAGCTGCAAATGCATGTGCAGTCTCTAGTGCAGGAATAATCCCTTCTAACCTTGTGATTTGCAAAGCTGCTACCAGAGCTTCTCTGTCAGTGGCCGCATAGGTCTCCACTCGCTTGGAATCGATCAGATGAGCATGCAATGGACCAATGCCCGGATAATCTAATCCTGCTGAAATAGAATAGGGCTCTATGATTTGCCCCTCCTTTGTTTGCATCATTAAGGTCCTGGAACCATGAATTACGCCCTTCGTACCCAATACAGATGTAGCAGCAGATTTTCCACTATGTATGCCATGACCAGCAGCTTCTACAGCTATCAATCGCACCTCTGGTTCATTGAGGTAATGATAAAAAGCACCGGCAGCGTTTGATCCACCCCCAACACAAGCGATAATGGCATCTGGGTTTTCTTTACCAGTTTGTTCTTTCAATTGCCATTTCATTTCCTCACTTATTACTGATTGAAATTTTGCAACCATGTCAGGGTAAGGATGAGGTCCTACGACAGAACCAATAATATAATGGGTATCTACAGGATTGTTTATCCAATCTCTTATAGCCTCATTTGTGGCATCTTTCAATGTTTTTGATCCACTTAACGCTGGTCTCACTTCAGCACCAAGCATTTTCATTCTGGAAACATTAGGTGCTTGTCTTTCGATGTCTATGGCGCCCATGTAGACAATGCACTCTAAACCCATTAGTGCACAAACGGTGGCTGTTGCAACGCCATGCTGTCCAGCACCAGTCTCTGCTATAATTCTTCTTTTATTCAGCTTCTTTGCCAAAAGAATTTGACCAATAGTATTGTTAATTTTGTGTGAACCAGTATGATTAAGGTCTTCTCTTTTTAAATAAATGTTGGTAGAAAATTTATCAGAAAGTCTTTTCGCATAGTATAAAGGTGATGGTCTGCCTACATAGTCTTTTAAAAGACTATGAAACTCGTCTTTGAAAGTTTTATCGTTCCACAATTCCAAATATACCTTTCTAATTTCAGCAACGTTGCCATAAAGCATTTCTGGAATATAGGCTCCCCCAAATTCACCGTAGTAGCCATTGTCGTCTATAGATATATTCTTAATAAAATTATTCATTATTATCTTCTTACGTTTACGTATTCTTTCGTTGGAAAAGGCTTTTTTATTTGGTAAATAAATGTTGAAATTTCTTCTAGGTTTTTCATCCCAGGAGAAATTTCAAACTGACTATTTATGTCTACTCCAAATAATTCTTTGGAATTCATATTCCTTATGACCCCATGGTCATTTTTATTAATTCCCCCAGATAAAAAGTATGGGATACTAAAAGTATTTTTTGACAAAACTTCCCAATTGAATTTTGTGCCATTTCCTCCAGGTTTCAAACCTTTGGTATCAAACAGAAAGTAGTCAGCATAAAATTTATAAGCCTCTGTATTTGAAAAGCAAAAAGTATCATCCAGTGAAAAAGCTTTTATGATTTTAAGACCTTCCTCTTGAAGAGCTTCACAATAAAACAGAGATTCTTTTCCGTGCAATTGAACGAGGTCTAAGTTATAATCTTTAGCTGTTTTGATCACATACTCTACTGGTGCATCTACAAACACACCGACTTTTTGGGCTTCTGTTTCAGATTCGTTCCATATTGCTTTTACTTGCCTTCTATCTAGTTTACAACAGCGAGAAGATTTTTCATAAAAAATGAACCCTACAAAATCGATGGGTACTTGCAACAGAGAACGAAGGTTATGCACATCATTCATGCCACATACTTTTACTTTTATATTATTTGTCATGGGTAAATGGGTTAGATTATAACTTAATAGTTTGTGTTACTTTCTGATGCTGAAGATTTTCAATCTCTCGAATAAATTCTAAACATCTCTTTGGAGGATTAGAAGACTTCATGAAATGTTCTCCGATTAAAAACCCTCGATATCCTTCTTCTTTTAGTAGAATGACTTTTTCCGCATCGCTTATTCCTGATTCTGAAATTTTAGTAAACTCATTCGGAATAGCTCTACCTAATTCCAGAGAAGTATTTATGTCGACTTTAAAATCTGTAAGGTCTCTATTGTTGACACCTACTAGATCGATGTATTCATTGAGTTTGTCTAGTTGCTCCATGCTATGAATTTCAAAAAGAACTTCCATCTTTAATTCCTTTGCTAGTTTTGCAAACTGCTTCACTTCAGTCTTACTTAAACATTCTGCGATGAGCAAAATAGCATCCGCACCAATAGAGCGTGCTTCTAGAATTTGATATTCATCGATTATAAAGTCCTTTCTTAATACAGGACAGTAATTGAATTTTCTCGCTAATCTCAGATCCTCATTTTTACCACCGAAGTAGTGTTCATCCGTCAGCACGGATAAGGCGGATGCGCCTGCTTGCATGTATCCAATAGAAACCTTTTCTACATCTGCAAAACCATTGATAACTCCCTTCGAAGGTGACTTTCTTTTAAACTCTGCGATCACCCCAGTTCTATCTGTTCTGTTTAAATACTTCTTCATAGAGACGGTATCAGTATTAAAGAAAATTGATTTCTCTAATAAGGCTTTTGGAAATAAGTCCTTTCTATTCTTAACCTCTTCTTTCTTATGATAGACGATCTTTTCAAGTATGTGCATAATTAATTAATTAAGAATCTTTTTAAAATTGTTTAAAGCATTTTTAGACAGAATACTTCGCATGGCTTCGTCAATACAATCTAACTTTGATTTGTCAGGGTGCATGGTGTGAATGGCCAAACCTGCATTGGCTGCGACAACATCATTTTGAGCATCGCTACCCGCACCACTAAGAACTTTTACAAATATATCCGCAGAATCTTGAACCGTCTTTCCTCCACTAATTTCTGATGGTTGATAGATCTTCATTTTCAGATCCGAAGGCGTCAATACTTCTTGTCCTTTGTTAGTGCGTAATAAGAAATCTCCAGTTAAACTTATTTCATCATATCCATCCATTGCATAAACCACAGAAAAGGATTTTCCGTCGCCTTTCAAAATACATTCATAAAGCCTACTCAAAGGTTTATTAAATACGCCTAAGAAGTTATACTTTGGTTGGCACGGATTTACTAAGGGCCCGAGCATATTGAAAAATGTTTTCACCTTGAGTGCCTTTCTGATCGGTGCCAAACATTTCATAGCGGGATGAAATTTTGGGGCATGTAAAAAACACAGGTTATTTTCAGAAAACTGTCTTTGCAGTTCAGAATTGTTGTCTGTAAAATTGTAGCCTAATTTTTCTAAAACATTGGAAGAACCGCAATGAGAAGACACAGAATAATTTCCATGCTTCAACACCTTATAGCCGGCACCCGCAATAACTACTGCTGACAAGGTAGAAATATTGAAAGTATCTTTTCCATCTCCTCCTGTTCCTACAATGTCAATGCACTCATTTGTTCTAAGATCAGGAATTAAACATTTTTCTAACAACGCATCTCTAAAACCTGTCAGTTCTTCAACCGTAATGGGCCTCATGTTAAAAACAGTGACAAAAGATGCTACTTCTATATTATTAAACGCCTCTTCAGTGATTTGCAAGAGTATATCCTTTGCCTCAGAGCGAGACAATTTTTCATGGGCATACAATTTATTCAATACTGCATTCATTTTATTTCTACCTTTCATTATTGATCACTTTCAAGTCGTTTTAATTCATCTTTACTGAGCTTATAACTTAGACCAAGAAAATTGGCCAACATCTTTTTTCCATATGGAGTCATGATCGACTCTGGATGAAATTGTACTCCGTAGACGTCTAATTCTTTATGCCTTAAAGCCATGATCTCATTTTGTTCATCGACTGCTGTTACAACCAATTCCTTTGGAAAAAGCTTCATAACTCCCGACCAGGAATGATATCTCCCCGCCTTAAATTCAGTTGGGATGTCTTTAAACAAAATCGACTCTTGCTCCGTCCTAATGATGTTTGTTGCCACACCATGATACACAGAATCTAAATTCCTGATCTCCCCTCCAAAAGCTTCTATAATAGCTTGATGACCCAAGCAGACGCCTAGTATCCTCTTACTATTAGCGTACTTTTTTAATACCTCTGGCATGATACCAGCGTCCTTTGGCAACCCTGGTCCTGGACTAAATATTATAGTATCAAAATCTCCGACATCTCCTAGATCAATTTCATCATTTCGTTTAATGGTAATTTCTCTATCCAGGAGTTCCTCTACAAACTGAACAAGATTGTAGGTAAAAGAATCGTAATTATCTAAAATCAATAATTTCATGGTTAAATATTTTCAGCTTTAATGATCGCCTCATTTAAAGCAGCCAATTTATTATTAATTTCTTGCAATTCCTTTTCTTGATCAGAGTGGATTACAATTCCTGCTCCAGCCTGATAATATAATTTATTATTCATGCTTAAAAAAGAACGTATTAAAATCGCTTGGTTCATGTTTCCTTTTAAACTCATCATTCCAATCGCCCCTCCGTAAAAACCTCTACTTGTAGGCTCGTAATCATCAATTAATTGCATGGCTTTGTACTTTGGAGCCCCCGAAAGTGTACCTGCAGGAAATGTATCTCCAAATACTCTCGCTGTTGATACATTTTGGTTTACTCTACCTACTACTTTTGAAACGAGGTGTATAACATGAGAGAAAAAATAAATTTCTTTCAATGATTCGACTTTAACATTTTTGCAATGGATGCTTAGGTCATTTCTAGCAAGGTCAACCAGCATAATGTGCTCTGCATTTTCTTTAGGATCATCAGCCAAGGCGCTTGCCTTTAGCATATCTTCTTTCTTACTGCCTTGTCTTTTAAATGTACCTGCTATAGGATTGACAGCAGCTATACCATCACTAACAACTAATTGTGACTCAGGTGATGAGCCAAATAATTTATAATTGCCATAATCAAAATAAAACAAATAAGGCGAAGGATTGAGAGAACGCAACACGCGATAAACATTAAAATCATCTCCAGTAAATCCTTGTACAAATTGTCTTGAAAATACAACTTGAAACACATCTCCGATCTTACAATGCTTTTTCCCTCTATTTACAAGATTTCTAAAACCTTCATCCGACATATTACTTGATCTATCTCCAGATCTTTTAAAATCGAAAGTATTGTATACTTGCTTCGAAATGATTGATTCCAATCTTGAAAGTTCAGAAGCTTCTCCTTTTGGAATATTCTCTATGATATTCAGCTCATCTTTAAAATGATCTATAGCGATTACAAATCTATACAAAGCGTATCTGAGAAGTGGCTTGTCCAGTCTAGGTTTCTCTTCGTTGAACTTGATAGAATCAAAATGCTTGATAGCATCAAAATCAGTATGACCAAAAATATTGTTGTACGCTTCGTCACTATCTGTAGAAATGCTATTTATAAAGTCGTCTATTTCCTCAGATAGTTGATCTTTATGTTCTAGTTTTTTTGACTGAACAGATCCTCCAAATTTCTTTATAAAAATTTTTCCTTTGTTGACATATATCTCGTCAGTTATATCAACAGCAATAAAAGACCTGCTGTCTTCTTTGGAGGTAAAGTCATTTGACTCTAGCAAAGCAACCTGACTGTATTCATCCCTTAGTTTCAAAAACAGTGAAACAGGGGTATGCGTATCAGAAAGCATCCGCTTTGAAATCGTCGAAATTATAATTGAAGAACTGTTTTTCAACTTGATCGTCATATCAATAAGTTTTGCAATAACCATGCAGATATAATTAAAAAAGTGGTAGTGCTGCCGGCACTACCACTTTTCATAAACAACAGAATAGAATTGGAAAAGTTAGCCGGTATTCCGTTCATACTTAAGCCACCACCAATTGTTATTTAAAATATTCATTGTTACGTTTATTTCGTCAAATTAAACCTTCTCAAGGCAAATAGCAAGTCCCTTAAAAAATTTATGTTTATTTTTTACCCTTCTTCTTGCTCAAAATTATTTTTTGTAATTTTTGAGGGCTGTAATTTAGAAGTTTTAAATCAATGGCAATAGGCGTTCCATGGTCTGAGATAGGAACAGATAACAATCCTTTTTTGATTGGATTTTGTTTTGACAAAATTGAAGTATGATCTTTTACAGAAATGAAGAGTTGGTCAACTCCTGACATCTTGGCAATGAAACATCCTGTGATTTCCTTCCAATCAATAAAGCCAGCATTGGCCATACTTACATTATCTATCATTCCTCTTTGATTGATTATCATTGCTGGTTTCTTATTCGCTATTTTTATCAGGGTATTTATGATCATTAAAAGACAGATCATGAATGAAATGGCACAAAAGAATATAAAATAGATATTAAGTTTAGAAACTCCTATGAAATATCTGTAGATAATATAACCAAGAAAGATTGAAGGAATGGTCAATGAGATCAATATCTTATAAAACGCAGAAGATTTTTGAGGTATAACTATCTCTTTCATCTAACAAATTTAACTCAAAGGTATAAAATTTAGCTTATTGCAGAATGCTTATATCTCTTTGGTAGTTTAATATTTCTCCATCAATAAGTACAATTCGATCCTATAATCATGGAAGTAGTTGCTTGTTTTTAAAAGTACCATTCCACCATGATACCTTTTAATTTGTATCCACTTTTTCACGATAATGTTTTGTAATAAAAAAAAACAATTTGAAATTTTATGGACTAAATGGATTTCAACAAATTTTACAACTACCCTGTACCGAATTGAAAGGGATCATTAGTATATTTATACCAAGAATATTTTCTTTGAAGAATTAGACATTCATAATCTTGATCATCATCTCTCTCATAATTTCACGGCCCACAACATTAGTTTGATTCATCCCTTTTGATTTGAGATCATAATTCTTTAGAATAAATAATATCTTTTCTGTCTTCTGTAATCCAAAGTTTTTCTGCCCTATTCTGATACTCTTAACAAAATAATTGGCTGCATATATATTCTTTGGAGCATAACCCAACTTTCTTGCAAATTCTAGATCATCTAATTTGTAATATGAAAACGAAGCATATAATTTGATAAAAAATCTAGCCAACGAGCTTAAAACAAATACCAAATCATTTTTCTTTGGATTGGCAGCGAAGTATTCTATGATTTGAAAAGATCTTTTATAATCTTTATTTGCGATGGCTTTTTCCCATTCATAAACAGTATAATCTTTAGAGATCCCAATATGTTCTTCTACGATCTTATCTGTAATGGTACTTTTTGGTTCAACTAATAAAACTAATTTATTTAGCTCATTTACAACTTTAGAAATCTTAGTGCCTAGATGCTGACTGAGCAACATTGATGCATTGGAGGTGATGTCTAAATTTTTCTTTTTTATAAAATCAGCTATCCATTCAGGTAGTTTGTTTTCATAAATAGGTTTGGATTCAACGACAGCTCCCTTTTCCTTGATTTTTTTTCCTACTGCTTTACGCATGTCATATCGCTTGCCTTGAAACGCAAGAACTAATACAGTAGTGGGTATAGGATTTTTTAGATATGTAAGAAAAACATCGTCATCATCTTTTAGGTCTTGTGCCTCTTTCAAGATTACCAACTGATGAGATGCCATCATTGGATATTTCATACATGTGTCCAAAATTTGTTTGTAGGAAGAATCTTTACCATAAAAAATATGCAAATTGAAATCTTTCTCAGCAGGTGTCAAAAGTTTATTTTCAAACTCTTTTACTATTTCTTCTACAAAATAAGGTTCATTACCATGTAGTAAATATAAAGGGAAACAATTTTTGGCCTTGATCTGTTTTCTAATGTCGCTGAGCATACTGCAAATTTAATAAAAGAAATTTAGATTGAGATTATATGTAGGGAGGTGTTTCTTTGTAAAAGAATTTATTCTTTAAGAAAGGTAAAACATAGTGAGACCACGGTGTGGTCTTTTGGTGCATTGCCTTTTGGTGCATTGCCTTTTGGTGAATTGCCTTTTGCGAAAATAAATAGTCACCAGAGCATGCTCTGGTGCTTCTTAAAATGGTGCTTCTTAAAATGGTGCTTCTTAAAATGGTGCTTCTTAAAATGGTGCTTCTTAATATGGTGCTTCTTAATATGGTGCTTCTTAAAATGGTGCTTCTTAAAATGGTGCTTCTTAATTTTTCTCCGAAAGGAAAATAAACAAAATAAATCTACGCTTTTATCATTCCAGCAATCGCATTGATCCAATCCGGGTCATCATTTAAGGATGGTACCAGATCGATTTTTTCTCCACCCCAATTTTCAAACTCTTCTTGATATTCATCACTGATCTCGATAGTTGTTTCCAAGCAATCAGCAACAAATGCAGGACTGAAAGCCAACAATCTTTTGGCTCCTTTATTTGCAAGTTCTTCTATAGTCTTGATAGTATATGGTTGGATCCATGGATCCGGACCCAATCTAGATTGAAAGCAGATGGTATAATCCTCCTTTTTCAATCCCAATTTATCAGCGATAATAAACGCCGTATCATGGCATTGAGCAGAATAGCAAAATTGGTTTTTTTCTGTCAGTGTCAAACAACAGTCTTTTGTTTTAATACAATGATCACATCTGTCGGTTTTCTTCATTTGACTTTGAGGAACACCATGGAAGGAGAAGAGTATGTGGTCGTAACTTGATACATCAAACTTATTTGCATTTTTTACAAATACATTGATCATATCATCATTATCATGATAGGAACTGATCATTCTTATGTTTGGAATGGCCAATTCTTTTCTCATTATAGTCATCACCTCATCTAATACGGATCCGGTGCTGGCGGAAGCATAATGAGGGAACATTGGGAAAACAATGATCTCAGAAACATTTTGCGCAAGCAATTTATCTATGGCAGAATCCATGCTTGGATTTTGATATCTCATTGCTAATTCTACAATATATTCTTCACCAAGTATCTTTCTTAATTCATCAACAACCTTGACACCATAAAATTTTAACGGAGAACCATCCTCGGTCCATAGTTCTTTGTACAGTTTTGCTGAAGATCCAGAGCGAAAAGGAGCTATGAAGCCTCTCACCAATAAATTTCTAAAAACCCAAGGAATATCTATGACCCTTTTATCGGTTAGAAATTGCTTCAAATACTTATAAACATCGCCTCTATTGGGAGAATCAGGTGTACCTAAATTGACAACCAAAACCCCCTTTTTTCCAAATTTTGCCATTTTGTAAATTATAATAAAAGAACAAGCACCTATACTTATTGTTTAAAAAAGCCAAGATAGGAACAATTTCTATTTAACAGATAATGCTAAATTTGTGTAATGAAAAACAAACAGCTGATTTTAATAGTAAATGATGATGGGATAACTGCTCCTGGAATAAAAGCATTGATCAATATTGCCAAAGATTTTGGAGAAGTGGTGGTTGTAGCTCCCGATTCTCCCCAATCTGCAAAAGGACACGCACTCACGATCACGGTGCCTTTAAGACTAAAGGAAACGGATATTTTTGGAGATATCAAGGCTTTTGAATGCTCTGGTACTCCTGTAGATTGTGTAAAGCTCGCAAAAAACTTTGTTTTGGGAAATCGCAAGATAGATCTATGCTTATCTGGCATAAATCATGGCTCCAATGTATCATCAAATATTCTGTATTCTGGCACCATGTCAGCTGCGATGGAAGCAAGTATGGAGGGTGTTGATTCGATTGGCTTTTCATTGCTTGATTTTTCTATGAAAGCTGATTTTTCTCAGTGTACAGCCTATATCAAACAAATTATTGACCATGAATTAGCGCATGGTCCTAAAACTGGTCGATTGTTAAATGTAAATATTCCAAAAATTGCGGCTGCTGACATAAAAGGAATTAAAGTTTGCCGACAGGCTAATGCAAGATGGAAGGAAAACTATGTTGAAGGAACGGATCCTTATGGAGGAAAATACTACTGGCTTTCAGGTGATTTTGTTAACCATGATACCGGAGAAGATACAGATGTTTGGGCTTTAGAAAACAATTATATCTCGGTGGTACCTAGCATGCATGATTTGACTGATCATAAAATGCTGGAAAAGATGAAATCTGATCATTATCAAAGTTAAGCAGCACTATATATTCTGTTTTCCTTACCGGGAAATGTATCAGAATTAATTTTTAAATTTGTGTATGTCTAAAGATTCAATTTTAATTGGCGTCTTATTTGGTTTGATCACTCCTGTGTTTGGTTACTACCTTATAGAAGCTTTGTTTGACCTTTACGCCGTAGCGATGAATGAATATGCTCCTGATTGGCGGATGAAAACGCTTGCTGTTATGGGCTTGTGTATGAATCTTATACCTTTCCATTTATTTAGGATCAAAAATTATGATAAATCCCTAAGAGGTGTTGTATTTCCAACGATTATTTACGTTGTGATCTGGGTCTTTTATTTTTGGGATTCTATCTTTATCAGCTAATATGAAATATTACCTCATTGCAGGTGAAGCATCCGGAGACCTACATGGCTCGCACCTCATAAAAGAATTAAAAAAATTAGATGCTGATAGCGAATTCTGTGCCTGGGGAGGAGATCTGATGGCTTCAGCTGGGGCTGAAATTCAAAAACACTACAAAGAGCTCGCTTTCATGGGTTTTATTGAAGTACTAATGAATATCAGAACCATTCTGAAAAACTTTAAGATCTGTAAACAAAACATTCTCGACTTTAAGCCAGATGCCCTCGTGTTGATCGATTATCCTGGGTTTAATTTAAGAATGGCAAAATGGGCAAAAGCTCAAGGCATTAAAGTGTACTATTACATTTCTCCAACCGTATGGGCTTGGAAAGAAAATAGAGTAGAAATCATCAGGGAAAATGTAGATCGCATGTTTACGGTCCTTCCTTTTGAAAAGCAATTTTACAAGGATAGAAATTATGAGGTCGACTATGTTGGTCATCCACTTTTGGATCATATTGAAAATTATGTTCCAAAGGACCTGCCCGGTGTTCCAAAGAACAAAAGAATTATAGCCTTGTTGCCGGGAAGCCGCAAACAAGAAATAGCTAACATTTTACATACCCTTTTAGAATTGTCCAAATTAAAAAAGGATTTACATTTTGTCATAGCAATGGCACCCGGGCAGGAAGAAGCTTTCTACAAAAATTTTATTAATGAAGACCTCCAAAATGTCTCCTTGGTTAGAGATAGAACTTATGATCTATTCAGTTTATCTGAAGCAGCGATGGTAACTTCTGGCACAGCAACCTTAGAGGCAGGTTTATTTAAAGTTCCGCAAGTTGTAGTTTATAAAACTTCAGCTATATCCTATGCAATCGCTAAAAGATTGGTTAAGGTCAAATATATCTCTCTAGTAAATTTGATCATGGACAAAGGCTTGGTCACCGAGTTGATCCAAGAAGATTTCACTTTAGAAAATTGTAAAAGTGAATTGGAAAAATTGTTGGATGGCTCAACACAGGAAGCTTTGAAAAAAGAGTATGAGCATCTCCATTTACTGTTGGGAAAGGCTGGAGCGTCTAAAAAGACCGCAGGTTTGATATACGATTATCTAAGAAATGTATAATAAAGTGATGTCCTCAATTAAATTAAGGTATTCAAAAAATAGAACCTCATATAAATTCAGTTTTTATAAGAGGTTTTATTTTTATTGATTCAGAAAATGTTACTTCTTTTTAGGAGCTGCTTTCTTCTTAGCTGGTACCTTCTTTTTCGCGGGCGCTTTTTTCTTTTTCTTTTTTTCTTTCACAACAAACGCATCTGGAATTTCAGCCTCGATCAGTTTCTTGACCTCTTCTAAAGTCATTTCTTTAGCCTCTTCAGGAGTAATTCTTTTTCCCTCTTCGTTTTTAGGTATTTTTACTTTCTTCTTTTTGAACTTGATGATAGGCCCCCATCTCGCATTTTCCACTGAAATTTCTTGTTCCGGCCACTGGTGGATATAACGATTTTTTTCCTTCTCTACTTTTGCCGCGATCAATTCATGGCAATCTTCAGTGGAGATATTTTCTGGATCATATCTTCTTGGGATGTTTATAAACATTTCATTCCACTTCAAGAACGGTCCAAACCTTCCTTTACCTTTTGTATATTCTATCCCTTGATAAGTACCAATTGGAGCGTCTGCTTTTCTCTTTTCAATGATGAGTTCTTTTGCCCGTTCCATATTTACAAGATAAGGGTCCTCACCTCTAGGAATGGATATAAAGATATCATTGTGTTTGACATAAGGACCAAATCTTCCGATTGCAACCGTCACCTCTTGATCCTGATAAGACCCTAAGACCTTAGGCAGATCAAATAGCTTCAATGCTTCATCAAAGTTTATGGTACCAAGTGATTGACCTGCAGTCAAGTTAGCATATCTAGGCTTTTCATCCTCTTCAAGCTCATCTGGTTTGCCAATCTGAACCATTGGTTTTCCGAACCTGTTGATTCTAACCAGTAAAGTTCTGCCCGTTTCAGGATCTTTCCCCAAGATTCTTTCTCCTGATTCTCTTTCAGCGTTTTCTAAGGTTTCTTGGACTTTAGGTTCGAAATCTTTGTAGAAATCTCTGATCATGTCTACCCACTCTTGGTCTCCAGCTGCGATCTTATCGAATTTCTTTTCAACATCAGCAGTGAAGCTATAATTCATGATCTCCTGAAAATGCTTGGACAAAAAGTCGACTACTATAATTCCAACATCTGTAGGATACAATCTATTTTTTGTTGTTCCAGTTATTTCGGAACTCGTTGATGCCGAGACATTATCATTTTTCAACTTTAACACCTGATAAAAGCGTTCAACACCTTCTCTAGATTCTTTGACAACATAGCCACGGCCTTCCATCATGATCTTATTGATCGTCGGTGCATAAGTAGAAGGTCTTCCAATACCTTCTTCTTCCATTTTCTTAACGAGGCCTGCCTCCGTATACCTAGCAGGAGCTCTAGTAAATCTTTCGACGGCAGTCATCTCATTCAAATCCAACGCTTGGCCTACTTTAAGTGGTGGTAAAATTCCTTTTGCTTCACTTTCATCATCGTCATCTTTAGATTCTAAATACACTTTTAAGAACCCATCAAATTTTAAAACTTCTCCATCTGCTTTCAATTCTTCATTAGGCATACTAGAAATTCCAATTTTAACAACTGTTTTTTCTAGTTCTGCATCAGACATTTGGGAAGCTATGGTCCTTTTCCATATCAACTCATACAGACGCTGTTGGTCTCTATCATTGGTGGCTTGCATGACACCCATATCTGTTGGTCGAATGGCTTCGTGGGCCTCTTGAGCGTTGCTCTTTTTTGTTTTATATCTTCTAGCGTTCGCGTATTGCTTTCCGAACTTGTTAATAATCTCCGCTTCAATGTTGCTTATAGCTTGTTCTGATAAATTAACAGAATCAGTTCTCATATAAGAAATGGAACCTTGCTCATAGAGTTTTTGAGCATTCACCATGGTACGCTTTACTGAAAAACCCAGCTTTCTACTAGCTTCTTGTTGTAATGTCGAAGTAGTAAAAGGAGCAGAAGGCTTTTTCTTAGTGGGCTTTACATCTATTTTGTTGATGGTAAAATCGGCCTTCACGCACTTATTTAAATAACTCATTGCTTCAGCTTCATTGTCATACCTGGCAACACGTTCTGCTTTTAGCTCGACCATCTTGCCCTTATCGTTTTTAACATCAAAGATGGAAGAAACCTTGAAAAAAGGATTTGAATTAAAGGCGAGTATTTCTCTTTCCTTGTCGACGATCAACTTTACAGCTACAGATTGTACTCTACCGGCTGAAAGATCTTTCTTGATCTTTCTCCACAAAATTGGAGACAGGTCAAAACCTACCAATCTATCTAATACTCTTCTAGCTTGCTGAGCATTGACCAAGTTAAGATCTAAATTCCTAGGTTGAGTTATTGCGTTTTGTATTGCTGATTTGGTGATCTCATGAAAAACAATCCTCTTTGTAGTATGAACATCCAAGCCCAAAACATGACACAAGTGCCATGAAATTGCTTCTCCTTCTCGATCCTCATCCGTCGCCAACCATACTGTCTCTACTTTCTTTACCCAATCCTTAAGATCAGAAACAACTTTAGCCTTATCAGGGGATACTATATAATTAGGTTTAAAGTCATGCTCTTTATCAACACCTTTATTACCTCTATCTAACTCACGGATGTGACCGAAACTTGACTTTACTTTAAAGTCTTTTCCTAAATATTTTTCTATTGTTTTGGCTTTAGCGGGCGACTCAACAATCAACAAATTCGAAGCCATAAGGTGATTTTTATCAAATAAATACTAGTCCTTTGTATAATGTATTATAAAATTAGAACCATTATATCAATAAATAGTTTCAATTGAATTATTTATAAATGTGGGCAAATGTATCAAAATAGAACAAACCTTCGTGCAAAAAAGCAAATGTTTTTTGACTAGTCTGTTCATATTACGCTTAAAAACTATTAATTATAGGTATAAAGGTATCTCCTTTTAACGAAGCACCACCTACCAAACCACCATCCACATCCTTTTTAGCAAAAATCTCTTTGGCATTTCCCGGTTTGACTGATCCTCCATATAATATGGAAATATTTTTAGAGACAGTAGCACCAAACTTTTGGTTGATAATGCCTCTAATGTGCGCATGCATCTCTTGAGCTTGGTCCGGGCTTGCTGTTTTTCCAGTACCAATTGCCCAAATAGGTTCGTAGGCTATTACGACATTCTTGAGTTCTTCCTCATTTAAATGAAACATACCTTTTTTGAGTTGTTCCTCCACATATGCAGCTTGGCCATTTTCCTCTCTTACTTTTAATGGTTCGCCACAACAGAAAATACATTTAAGATCCGCTTTTAAAACAGCTGTTAATTTTTTGGCAAGCCATTCGTCTGATTCATTGAATATTTCTCTTCTTTCAGAATGTCCTACTATAATATAGTCTACTCCTACGGAGCTTAATTGGCTCAGACTCACTTCGCCAGTGAAAGCACCTGATTCATGATCACTACAATTCTGAGCAGCGAGGAAGACACTAGCATTGTTTGCAGCATGTAAGGAGCAGCTAAATAGGAAAGGATAAGGTACACCAAGAATTACTATGACATCCTCTGGAATATTTTGTTTTGAAATCTGTTGAGCCAGAGAAATGGAAGATTCAAGATCCAAATTCATTTTCCAATTTCCAGCAGCGATATTTTTTCTCATAATTTAAAATTTTATCAAAAGTAATGCTTTCACGTGATTCATTGAGACTTTGAATAAAGATTCTGAAGGATAGTAAAAATAGATAAAATTATTTTTACCTTGCACGCTTAATGGTTCAATATGAAATTTGGAAAATTAAACGATTTAACCGATATCGATTTTACCTTTCCAGAAGATCCTATTGAGAACCAAAAGTTGTTTGACAATATATCTCAAAAGAATGCTAAAAGCCAAATATTTATTGGTACTACAGGCTGGTACAATAAAGAATGGCAAGGAACTTATTATCCAAAAAAAACAAGTACAAGTTCATTTTTGGTCGAGTATTCTAAGCAACTGGATTCCATAGAATTAAACACAACGCACTATAGAATTCCTACAATAGAAAATATTGAATCATGGAAACAAAAAGTTAGTAATGACTTTAAGTTTTGCCCTAAAATAACACAGAGCATAAGCCATCGTGGCCCATTGAAAGACAAAATTAACCTGTTAAAAACATTTTATACACCGATTCAAGAACTGGGTAAAAATCTGGGAATTTGTTTTATGCAACTACCAGAATCTTATGGTTCAGATAAAAAGGGAGATTTGAAACACTTCCTAAACCATGCGCCCTCGCACATCCCATTGGCCGTTGAATTCCGAGATAAATCTTGGTTTTCTAATCGCAACGAATTTCTTGAACTGTACCAGATTCTTGAATCGTATAAAATTACACCAGTTATTTCCGATGTAGCTGGCAGAAGAGATGTATTGCACTTAAGACTTTCCACAGATAAACTTATCGTTAGATTTGTTGGCAACAGTCTTCATTCCACCGATTACTTCAGATTGGATCAATGGATTCAAAGACTCAGCGATTGGTTCAATTTAGGACTTAAAGAAGTCTATTTCTTCTTTCATCAACCTGATATGAATGACGTCCCCCCTATTGTCAATTACTTTGTTGATCAGGTAAACAAAACAACAAGTCTCCCTAAATTGAAAAAAATGAGTTCAAAAAGTTCAGAAAATTCGCAGTTAGAATTATTTTAAAAGCGTATAACAGAATAAATAACCTTTAATTTAGAGATATTCTTACTAAATGAAATTAGATACCTACCCTTATATACACAGAGATATCAGTTGGTTGTCTTTCAACTATAGGGTCTTGCAAGAGGCAAAAGATCCCGCGGTACCACTTATGGAGAAAATTAAATTCCTTGCCATATACTCCTCTAACTTAAATGAATTCTTTAGAGTAAGGGTAGCAAATCACAGGAACCTCCTCAGATTGGGCAAGAAAACAAAACGTAAACTTGAATTTGAACCAAAAAAAATACTGAAAGAAATTCTAGAGATCGTCAATGATCAGCAATTAGAATACAGTGATATCTTCGAAAACTCTATAATTCCTGAACTCAAAAAACAACACATATACCTACTTAGACGTACTGATCTAGATGAAGACCAAATAGTTTTTGTAGAAAATTATTTTAAAGACAACATGTTACCGTTTGTGCAGCCTGTTGTATTGCTGCAAGGTAAAATCCGACCTTTCTTAAATAATGCCGCTTTGTATTTAGCATTGTACATGAAGGACAAAGAAACTGGAAAAGATGAATTTGCCTTGACCAAGATCCCTTCTGATCACCTGCAGAGATTTGTAATCTTACCATCAAAAAATAATCATCACAACATTATTATGTTGGATGATATAGTTAGGCACAACATCCAATGGCTGTTTCCTGGCTATGACATTACAGATACCTTTAGTATAAAACTTTCGCGAGATGCCGAACTTTATATTGATGATGAATTTTCTGGAGATTTGATTGCAAAGATCAAAGCAAGTCTGAACAAAAGAAATGTTGGACCAGCATCTAGATTTGTCTATGATAGAGAAATGCCCGAAGTCTTTTCAAACTTCCTAGAGCAAAATTTTGAGATTGATAAATTAGATTTGATTCCTGAAGGTAGGTATCACAATAATTTTGACTTTTTTACTTTTCCAGATTTTGGTTATAAATATTTAGAAAATAACCCATTGCCTCCCATCCCTTACTCTCCTCTAGAAGAAGCAAAAGATTTTTTCGGAGCAATAAGAGAAAAAGATCATCTTATACATGTACCTTATCATTCTTATGAGTCGGTCGTCCAGTTTTTTGAAAAGGCCGCAATAGACCCAAAAGTCACACATATAAAGATCATTCAGTATCGTGTAGCCAGAAAATCAAGGATAATGAATGCGCTGATCCAAGCCGTGAAGTTTGGAAAACAAGTTTCTGCATTTATTGAGGTAAAGGCAAGATTTGACGAAGAGCAAAACCTACGGTGGGGTGAAAAATTGGAAGCTGCTGGTATTAAAGTTCAATATAGTTTTCCTGGTTTAAAAGTCCACTCAAAACTCGCTTTAGTCCGTAGAGAAGAAAAAAAAGGTGGCAAACTATATGCCTTTTTGAGTACAGGCAATTTTAATGAAGATACAGCAAAAATATATTCTGACTTAGGACTATTCACTGCTGATGAAAGGCTTGTAAGTGAATCTGCAAGATTGTTTTCGTTCTTAGAAACAGTAAAACTTCCATCACAACAATTTGAACATTTATTGGTAGGTCAATTCAACCTGAGACCCAATTTAGAAAAGTTTATTGATCAAGAAATCAAAAATGCGCAAAACGGTAAAGAAGCATCTATAACCCTCAAAATGAATAGTCTGGAGGATGACGAAATGATCCAAAGGTTATACATCGCAGACCAAGCTGGTGTAAAGGTAAATTTGATCATCAGAGGAATTTGCTCCTTGGTACCTGGTATGAAAGGATACAGCGATAATATAAAAGCGATCAGTATTGTAGATAGATTTTTGGAGCACGCCAGAATTTTTATTTTTCACAATGATGGGAAAGAGAGAATATATCTGTCTTCTGCAGATTGGATGACCAGAAACCTGAGTTATAGAATTGAGACCGCATTCCCAATCTATGACAAAGATCTAAGAGCTCAAATAAGAGACTTTATCAGAATTCAAAATCATGACAATACTAAAGCTAGAATAATTGATAAGACAGGTTTAAATGAATATCGAAGGAATGATTCTGATCTAGCTGTTAGGTCTCAGTTAGAGACTTACTATTATATCAAAAGAAAAATGGAAAGTGCTCAGATTGAAGCATTTGACAACATAGAATTATAACCCGTCATTTAAAATGGTAATCCCTTTCTTTTTTGACTTCCCTATTTTATATTGTAAGCCAATCATGAAATATCTAGTCAAAGTTTGATAATTAGTTTCATATACTGAGTTCAAATCCCCAAATCTAGAATACCCTATATTTTGGTTTAATAAATCATTCGCAATAAAACTCACTTGCAATTTATTAGAGAAAAATAACTTAGAGACATCTAATTTTATCAAATTATAAGAAGGTTCATTACCATATAGATTATTAGTGTTATAAATTTTATCAAAAGAAGCTATTAAATAAATTTCTTTAGGAAGATCCAAAACCGCATCTAGGTAATAAGCTATGGTTTTAAAGGATTGATCAAATTCAGGTTTGATGCCAAACTTCTTAATTGTCCAGTCTAATTTTATGCCACCATTTAATTCTATACGATCATTATTAGTATTTCTAAGATTAAACTTCATTCTGTAGTTTTGATCGATCAACTTTGAGACTTCACCATTAACAAATCCATCATACATTTCAAAAATTGACCTGATGCGAATTTCATATTTCAATTTTAACGGCTTAAATGGCTTAGAAAAAGAAAAGTATCCTGTCATCGCATTATGACGATCAGTATTTACAGCTTGAACGGATTGGAATAAACTTTCATCAATATCAATCTTATTTATCACTTTGTTTTTGCTGTTAATAAAATCAAAATTTGCGATGAAAGTTGTAAAACTAAATTGGTCAAAATGACGAAAGCTTAGATTGAACTTATTACTTAAAGTGGGTTTTAAAAAAGGATTGCCTATGTATTCAAAGTTAGCAGACTGATTACTTACAAATGGGATCAACTGTCCTAACAGAGGAGCAGTAAAAGTCTTTTGGTACTTTAAAGTGGCATTAGAATTTCTCCCTACTTTTAAATCCAGATCTACATGAGGGAGAAGGTTTATGTAACCACGACCTACAAGCGCCTCCTCTCCTGCCAATAATACTGAGAGTCTACTCTTTTGTAAATTTATCCCTGTAGACGCTTTCAACTTTTTAGAGTTTCTCCTTACACTAAAATTCACTTTATGAAAATCGAATGACTTTTCAAATGCAGCGGAAAGATCTTCATTCAAAATTTCTGTGCCGTTGGCTTGATCAAAAAACAACTTACTTGGTGTTTCGAGATCATTTAAAAAAGCATAACTTAGGTTTGCAAAATAATATTTCCCAATCGGTTCAGTATATGAGGTATTGACTTCAGTCAACAACAATTTACTTTTATAAACTTGATTTTGATCAATTATTAAACGCCTTTGATTCAATAAATTATCAGTATAAACTTCCTCTTCCGAATCATCATATTGATTCTTTGCAGAAAGTGAACCGATAATATTTCTGCCTTTTTGTTTAAACTTATGTTTTAAAACATTCTTTGAATGCCAAGATTTATTTATTGAATTCATATCAAACGCGGCTAAACCACGACCAATTTCCATTTGGTTGAGTGTATAATTATTTTCTGATATTTTGTTACTTTCAAACTGATCTATAGAGAAAATGTTTTGAGTTATTAGTTCAGTAAATGGATTAAATTTTACTTTCAGTTTTAAATTTAGTGCATGATCAAAACTTTTTTTGGTAGATTCTAGCCTATCGGTATTAAGGAATTCACTATCGTTTGTAAAGCCCCAAGCCTCCTCATTTTTGTTATTAATATTTTTGCCTTTGTTGATCATGTAATGGGTGGTCAAATTTACCTTACTTGAAAAGTCGTAATTAAAGTTAACCCCGCTGGTTAATGTTTCGTTTATACCTTCACTCAGCTGTAACTGTTGACCTAGGTTTAAAGTGCCTGAGGCTATGGCATTTGCAAATCCACCCATGAAATCGATGCGATCATTAATTGTAAATGTTTCTTCATTGATATTATTTGCTGAGAGAATAATGGAAGCTTGCAATTTTGGATTGAAGCGAAACAGATTCATTTTTGTGTTATAAGTTTCTTTCGTTCCTACAGCTACTTTGGCATTGCCAAAAGTTCCTTTCTTAAAATCTTCTTTCAGTTCTAGATTTATCGTCTTTTCCTCCTTAGCATCATCAACACCTGTAAATTCGGCTATTTCTGACTTTTTATCATAAACCTTTACTTTATCAACGGCAATGGCATCGAGATTCTTTGTAGCCATTTTGGGGTCGCCTCCAAAAAATTCCTTTCCGTCTACTAAAATATTTCTCACATCCTCCCCTTGAGCAGTAATATTGCCATTTCTTTCAACTTCAATTCCAGGTAGCTTTCGTAATAGATCTTCTACCGTTGCATTAGGTTTGGTTTTAAAAGCTGCCGCATTGTAACTGAGCGTATCTCCGTAAATTCCCATTGGGATATGCTCTGCAGTAATAATAACTTCTTTCAAAACTTCTGTGGATTCTATTAATCGAATGGCTTTGAGTTCAATATTATCCGAATCCCATTCAAGACTTAGGGGGGTACTGTAATTAGCATACGAAACATAAGAGACTTGCAAAATATATGCATCTGCTTTAACATCTTCCAAAATAAAATCCCCGTTCTCATTTGACAAACAAAATGCTTGCATGGTGCTGTCTTTTTGATTTAACAAAACGACGGTGGCACCTACTAGGGGTGCGTCTGTTTCACTAATTACTTTTCCGGATAATTCAAATTGTGCATTTATCGAAAATGAAATAATTACAATAAAAGAAATCAAAAGGAGTCTCATAAGATTTTAATTTAATTGACAAATAAATAAGCTTTTAATCTCACGTTGTCTCAATCACTGACAACAATAAGTTCAGCAATTAAGACCAACAGAAAAAGATTGATTATTTGATGGAGGAAGAAACGATGTTAATTCTTTTTTTTCGTTGAATACATCTTCTTTAGTTCCTCCAATTTTTCTTCTTCGATTTTATCGTAGGTAGCTTGATCTACCACCTTATGACCTTTCGGTTTAGAGATCAAACCTTCAACATTAAACTCAAGTACTATATCCGTTGCTTTGAATGCCTTTTTTCCATCATTGATGGAAAGCATAAGAATCGCCCCCGGTAAACCATGGTAATCGTTTGGGCCAATCTGTACCGGAATGCTTGGTGTAAACCATGCAATAATAAAATCTTCGTCATTTTCAATGACAGCTTTTTGGCATTCATACCCCAAGTATTTAATTTTTTCACCAGTCAACTTCCAATCATATTTTTGTAAATCATCCTCTACGATAAAAGGCTTGCCCAAAAGTCCTTTTTGATGCCCGAAATGTTTGGAAGCAAAATCTTTGAACAAAACATCTTCAACTTCATCATCCGTTTTAAATTGAATTTTAAAAGATCCATCATCGGACTCCATTTCGATATCTTCGGCTACCTCTCCCTTTTTAGTCAAGTATAAAGATCTGTCCTTGCCAAAGAGAAGTTCCTTTTGTTTAGTGTGCGCTGGAGGAACCATTTTTTTCATATCCTCGGTCATTCCATCAAATTCGATTTCTATTTTTAAAGTTTCGGTATAGTCGATTTTACCTGAGGTTTGAGCTTGTGAAATTTGTAGATTAAAAAAAACTAATACCGCGATCTGAAATAATTTCATTTTTAATAATTTAAAGGTGAATTAATAGTCTCAAATTTATGGCCAATGGACACATTAATAAGTTAACTTAGGTTTATTTAAGGTTAATTAAGGTTAACGCATCTTGAATCCCGAGAATTAATAAATTATCTTTAGTGTATGAATGGTTCACAAATCAAGGACGGCTATAAATTACCGATGCTTTTGAGCATGATTTCGCTACTAGCCTTCTTGAGTTATTTTGTCTATGCTGAGTTCACAAAAGAGAAAGAGCAGATACTCACAGAAAAGAGAGAAAAAGTTCTTAGTGAAACCTTTTCCAAACTTGATGAAGCACCAAATTGGCAAAAAATTAGAAAGGATAGCAATTTAGTAAAATGG
>Ga0114952_1000147_pt1 | contig 85676 bp, 59 predicted proteins | sample SidtaG_2_FD_87303 | JGI IMG/M metagenome (GOLD analysis project Ga0114952, IMG submission 87303) | Marine algal microbial communities from Sidmouth, United Kingdom - Sidmouth_Asex2 metaG | ecosystem: Host-associated > Algae > Red algae > Unclassified | place: Sidmouth, United Kingdom | collected...
GATGATCCGGCTCTCTGTAAACTTGCTTTTTTTCATGTGACAGTCAAAATTTAAAGTTAGAAAATTCTAATTTTAAGCTGTCCTATTTTTAGGGAAGGCTACATTTTTAGGGAAGGCTACAATTTCGCCGTTGTGAATTGCTTTCAGAAATTCTATTTTTAGAATGATTCACAGGAAGTTTAGACTCAGAAGCGGCCCCGCACCAGTTGTGAATTGCTTTCAGAAATTCTATTTTTAGAATGATTCACAGGGTGCCGCTTTGGTACAAAACGGTGCGCCTAGTTGTGAATTGCTTTCAGAAATTCTATTTTTAGAATGATTCACAGGTTGGCAAAGGTTGTGAATGAAGTCCGTATCGTTGTGAATTGCTTTCAGAAATTCTATTTTTAGAATGATTCACAGGAAAAGTCAAGGCCACATCAATTGGTTTCATGTTGTGAATTGCTTTCAGAAATTCTATTTTTAGAATGATTCACAGGCCAAACAGGATTTAAAAGCTAAGCTGACACGTTGTGAATTGCTTTCAGAAATTCTATTTTTAGAATGATTCACAGGTCCGAAGTGTTGATTAAGAAAAGGTCTTCTGTTGTGAATTGCTTTCAGAAATTCTATTTTTAGAATGATTCACAGGTCGAATTGCTCAAAGAGAACTTCAAAGAGGTTGTGAATTGCTTTCAGAAATTCTATTTTTAGAATGATTCACAGGAGTACACTTTTCGATAAGATTGGTTTTGTAGTTGTGAATTGCTTTCAGAAATTCTATTTTTAGAATGATTCACAGGCTGTTCCGTTGTCGTATTGATTTATAATTCGTTGTGAATTGCTTTCAGAAATTCTATTTTTAGAATGATTCACAGGGATACGGCTGAAAGAAGCGATATGGTTGTCGTTGTGAATTGCTTTCAGAAATTCTATTTTTAGAATGATTCACAGGATCATAAGAGCTTGTGTAAAGCTTTCATCTGTTGTGAATTGCTTTCAGAAATTCTATTTTTAGAATGATTCACAGGAATACCCCTTCGGTGAAGATGAAGTATTGAGTTGTGAATTGCTTTCAGAAATTCTATTTTTAGAATGATTCACAGGTTGGAGTCATAACGAATCGGCGTTTTGCATGTTGTGAATTGCTTTCAGAAATTCTATTTTTAGAATGATTCACAGGCCTACGATCGAAGCTTATCACAAGGATGGGGTTGTGAATTGCTTTCAGAAATTCTATTTTTAGAATGATTCACAGGAAAGGGACAAAACAAGAAGCCATTGTCACAGTTGTGAATTGCTTTCAGAAATTCTATTTTTAGAATGATTCACAGGATTGTGAATGCCCATAATGCCGACGGAAATGTTGTGAATTGCTTTCAGAAATTCTATTTTTAGAATGATTCACAGGTCACTAACATAGGTATTATCTGTAATATCGTTGTGAATTGCTTTCAGAAATTCTATTTTTAGAATGATTCACAGGAAATTCTGAATCCGCGCCTGTGTTTAGTATGTTGTGAATTGCTTTCAGAAATTCTATTTTTAGAATGATTCACAGGTATGCCATTAAAGAAGGTTCTTTGGCTTAGTTGTGAATTGCTTTCAGAAATTCTATTTTTAGAATGATTCACAGGTTTCCATTGAGAAATGCGCTACTGGCTTCAGTTGTGAATTGCTTTCAGAAATTCTATTTTTAGAATGATTCACAGGGACGATTGGATGCTAAACAAAGAGGACATAGTTGTGAATTGCTTTCAGAAATTCTATTTTTAGAATGATTCACAGGACAAAGAGTCTTCCTTAACAGAGCTTGAGTGTTGTGAATTGCTTTCAGAAATTCTATTTTTAGAATGATTCACAGGTTTGAGCAATGTGAGAAACAATATGAGTTTGTTGTGAATTGCTTTCAGAAATTCTATTTTTAGAATGATTCACAGGATACCCGCCATAACAGGCTGGTATCTTGTTTTTTATGTGCTTTATCAGGATTTGAGAACTATTGTGCTGATGGAGGTCTTGACTGCACTCGACCGGACAATTTTCATTCAAAATAATTCTAACTGTTGGCTCGGGGTCTCGGGGTCTACTTCTTTTTGACCGTGAAAAAGTTCTATCATCCCAAACTGTTTATCCGTTATCTGCATAATACAGACCTTGCCTTGTTTGGGCAGGTTCATCTTGGTGCGTTTGATATGTACAGCGGAGTTTTCTCGACTGGCGCAAAAACGCAAATAGATACTGAACTGGAACATATTGAACCCATCGTCCAACAGATTTTTGCGAAAGCGAGTGGCGGCCTTACGGTCTTTTCTTGTTTCGGTCGGCAAATCAAAAAGTACGAGTACCCACATGCTACGGTATTGATTTAAACGGGAAAAATGATTTGTATTCATAGTTGTATTTAATCCGCCGCTAGCATACTTCCCTCAGTCCCTCCATGTTAGGAGGGACGCCATTCTATTTGGAACACCGGATACAGAATTTTTCGGCTACTACCTTGAAAACATTCGAATAAACTATTCGTTGTTCTACTCATGGCCACCATCAAAGGACTCCACTTATCGTCCAAGAGCACATCAAGAGCAGGTATCATCAATAATTGTGATTTTAAACTTGTACTTAGTTCACTAATGTTTCCACCCGTCTCAACCATCTCAAATACTACAGCATCTACAAAGGGGCGATAGGGTTCCATGATATCATCGGCCAAGCAAAAGGCATTGTATTTATTTCTGTGGAAAATACCGACCGAAGGTAGCATGCCACTGCTGACCAAGGCCCTGGCGGTGACCGCCCTTAAAATAGCATAGCCATAATTCAACAGATTGTTGGGTGGCACCCCTTTTTGGTTTCGGCTAAAGCCTTCGACTTCACTAAAAAGGGTCTGGAAATAATAGGCCGCAGCAATGGCCTCGTGATTGCCGGTGTCGCCACTCTTTACTTGTTTTACCCATCGCTTCAATTTTAATGCATTCTTTTCACGTCGTAGCAAATGATTGGCCTGATTGTCGATTTTGGCCTCAATTGTTTGTTGCCATAGGTTCTTTTTGAGCGGTTGACTTGCATTTAATTGGTACCGCATACGCTCGGTCTGTTCGGTATGGCCCACAAAAGGCTGTAGAATGGAACAGGGCAAATGTTGTTGGTCGCAGGTAATGACCGCCGTTTTGTTCTCCACCAGTTTCCTGATGAGTCCGTTAGTAATGGTGATCTGTGGGTCTTCCAATACGATATAGCCTAAATCTTCTATGGGGATGGTGGCTTCCTTTTTATCTTCTTCGGGGAAGTTGACAACCAATTGTTGGTTTTTAGTGCTTAGATAGGCGGGGTTTCCGAAAAAGAGGGTGCGTTTTATCATCGCTTAGTATTCTCCTATTTGTACTATTCTACCAATATGATTAATTCTAACTTTAACTAGATTCCTTAAAGGCTCTGTACTTCGTATGCTTTCCCAGCTCAGACCTCTTGTTTCTTTTAAATCTATCAATTCAGTTTCTAGATGGTGACGGAACATATAATTTTTAGTTGCAATTTTCTGAACCCTAAACAAATGTTTATTGATCAATGTGACATTTTTCTCATCCATCAAATCAATTTCTAGAGGTTTGAATTCTTCCGAAGGAAAAACAAACATTTCGTTTTGTTTCATTGTAAACTTAAATTGCCATCCTAAGTGGGCATTACATTCTTTATCAATTACTGGTAGCTTTTGATTCACTCTTTCTACCGCTTCATAAAGGGACACTACTTTTTCTTGTAATTTTCCTTTATCATCTTCATAAATAGCAACGTGATGGTTGTTCCCAAGACTTACGTAGTCTACTGGAATTTTTTCATCATTATCAATTAGTATTTCTTCTCCTAAATGGTCTTTTTTATAGTGCAAGGCTTCTGCATTACTTACTCCGGTTATGGTCACTTTTTTTACAGCTATCCTTTCTTCCTTATTTTGCCAAATTGGATTTTTATCCAAATCTGAAAAAGCTTCCTTGTCATTTCCATTAAAGGCTGCTTTACGCTTTTCAAGAATTTCCCGTATGCCCTCATCTACAATTTTATCAAGTTTCAACCCAGGCGCAACGTCTTTTCTTATAGTGTAGATTTCATCAAAACAAAGCACCTCTTTAAGTGGTTCATCGTTCCATAGTAAAGGTTGCTTTTTAAGGGTTTTTGTTTCAAAAGCTTTCTTAGAATCATTGTTTGATTGTGCCAAATGTTTTAAAACCAGCTTTCGTTGCCCAAAATTTATAATTTGTTGCGCTTCAATTAAAGTGAAGTTCTTATTAATCTTTGTGGGTTTGTCCTTGGGCACTTTTGACTTTCCATAAACCGATTCTTTATGTAACTGCCCTCTCGGAGTGAGTTCAAGTGAAGTATTGAAACCGCCTTCTTTTTTGGTTTTATTGACATTTCGGGTAACCACTTTGTTTTTGGCCTTAAAGGAGATTAGTATAGCCTCGAGGTGTTTCTTAGCCTCACTTCTGAAATTTGGCAGTGGTTTTACGAACTTGCGTTTATAATTCCCCTTGTCATCCTCAACCTTATGCGTAATTAGGTTTTGGATATTTTTTATGACCTTATGTTTATCGTGCGTCTCATCTCTACGGGCGTTTAGGTTATTGATGTATTGAATGTGGTTGTGCGTAGTAAATGCCACGGCAAGGGCATCCATCGCGTGATGCCTATGGTCGTTCCGCTTGGTCCAATCTTTTATCTTTTCGATTTTTTTGTGGTTCTTTCGTTCTTCAAATTCAATGAGACCAACTGCTCGATATTTTGGTAAATTGAGTTCTTTCAATACATTAATGATTCCCCAGTCTTCTCGAAGTTTATCTGTAATCCTTCCCGTGGTAGGCGTTACATTTTTAAAAACCTCGTGTAGCATAGTACGTGCCTTTTTTGAGATATATTGACTATTTCTTAAATCACGTTCTATAAAACCTTCTTTAATATCCTTTGCGCTTTTCAAAAGTCGGTCACGCTTACCTCTGCTTATAGTTCCTTTGCCTTTATTATATAAGGCTTCAATCCGTTCAATGTAGTTTTCTAGTTCTGCGTTATTGTCTTGGGTTATAAAATCGATCGCGGTACGATTGGCCTTTTTCAGGTTTACATGGCGATATGCTAAAGTCTTATTTGAAAAAGAATCGTCATATATAAGCGCCTTCGGTAGAATATGTTCTATATCTATTTTCTTGCTGTATAATTCCTCAAGAGGAATGTAGGTATCAGAAAATAAACTTTTATGACCACGAGGTGCCAGCTCTTCCCATAATTTATACTTTACGATATCATTTTTAGTAGGTGTAAAGCCGAATTGTTGTTGAATCTTCTTAGCAATGTCTAAATTCACTTTTGTGGCAGAATTAATGTACTTAGTTGTTTCCAAACGCTCTTTTGCAGATTTCTTTAACTCTCTTGCCAACTCAATCCTTATCTCTTCAGGCTTACCGTACGTATCACATATTTGATTGACCACATTAATCATTTGATTGAGTATTTTTTCAACCACAGGATTGCGAAGACTGTTCTTACCTAATATTTCTAGTCTTTCCTTTAATTCTCGTTTGTTATTTTTTTCGGAAGTCAAACTATTGGAATGATTATATCCCGCTTTGTCGCAAGCTTCATAATAATTGAGTCCTTCCTGTAAATGGGGTAGCATCTTTTTGATAGCTCTTGCCGATAGACTGCCATAATCGTTGGGAAACGTTACACTGGCAAGCATTGCTGCATATTCTGGCTTGAAACCATATTTTAAATGTAATTTCTTTTTCAGATTGACATCTGCATTGCCATAAACTAACTTATCTTCTTCCGAAATTATTGAGTCATCACCTGCCGAATAGAGCAAATGCCACAACTCGTAGCTTGACTGCTTACTGTTTGGATTGCCCCTTACATTTCCATCAAATTCCATTATTGAAGCATCAATACCAATGGTAGGAAAGATACTTTTCAATTCTTCAAGAATCTCTAGGGCTGAATTCTTTTTCCAATCAATTCCGTATCCTTCTCTCCTAGCGATTTCTTGATATACATTAAAAAGTTTCTCGTTTGTGGTATTACCACGTATTCCGTCTTTAAAATTGATTTTCCATTCCCTTGAGGATAGTCCCAAAAGTCTTAATACCGCAGCGGTTTTCAAATCTCCTCTTAGATTAGCTTCCTCGAAAAGTAACTTTTTATCCTCCTCTTCTAGTTTATAGACGTCCTTCTCTGGAGTATTTTGCGATTTACCTATGTACTTAAATTCAAGGTCGTTGATGTTCTGCCAAATTTTAAACTCCTGAAATAGCGGTGAGGATTTAGGAATAACTCGCTGCCCAATGGTTCGTTTCCTATTTTTTTGCTTAACCTCATCAAAATATTCTTGTTGCCAACTTTCAAACAAACAGAAGCTCAACAAACCTTTTTGTGATTTTAGCGGGCGTTGATAAAAGATGATAACATCTCTTATTTTAGCCTTTAATTCTTGTGTCAATGCCGGATGGAATTTTGCTTGTGTTTCCCAAATTTGTTCAAACTCATCGAGGTAATCTTGGCGGTAGAACACTTGATTTTTAAGCGAAGTATGTGGGTTTTTCTTTATTTGGGTGTGTAGATATTGCCCAACCGTCAATTTGTCAATGCAAAGCACTTTGCTTCGGTCACTTATCTTTCCTAAATAACCGCTTGTTCCGTTAATATCATTATTAATTTCTTGCAGTACAATAGCAAGGTGTTCGGGACTTAGTTTAGTCGATAGTCCTTCAACTCTAAGTTCATATCGTTTTAGCTTTTGTTCTGTTCGGTTTCCTTCTAACGTAATTCCTTCAATCTGAAAGTGTTTTGAGCAGATAGTCCACGTTTGCCCTTTATTTTTGCTTTGTAATTCTTGATAGAGTTTAGGCGTTAGCGATTCAGGATAAAATTCTTCTTGCTTTTTCCATACTGCATTAAATTCAGCTTTCAAGTCTGAAGGATAAAAGTTTGGGATGTACTTTTTCTTTTTTGTTAATAAGCCATATGCATATTGACCAGGCGTTAATTTATCATTGTATAAAATCTTTGCAACTGCCATCCCGTCTATAGCTATGCCGTCATTTTCCTCTTTGGATTTCCGACTACTTTTATAGCCTCTTTTTTTGTTAATTGCTAATAGAATTTTAGCTAAATCTTCTAAAGAAACCTTATCGCCGGCGGCAACTGCTCTTTGCGATAAAGTTTGATGTGTTGTGTTCTTACCTATTTCAGTAAGAGGTGTTGCCTCTGTAATGAACCCTTCTTTCTTTAATTCTCTTATAAGGTAATCACGACGCAGTTGGTATCGATCAAGATTTCTACGTGCACCACGTTTTAGTGTTCTTTCAGCATTTGTAGTTATGGGTTTACCGCCTTCAAAGTTTATCTTCTCATCAACTGTTAATGGATTAACCCGAACTCCTAATTTAATGATTTTTGATTCTTCTTTGTTTTCCGATTCTTCTACTAACGCCCAACCAATACTTGTAGTGCCCAAATCCAATCCCAATACTCGCTTCATATATTTTTTGTTTAAGCTAGTTATTAAAACAACTTTCTGGCTACGGAAAACCGTAACGCCGAAATCCATTACTTTTTATATATTTACAACCTGAAAGCAATTCACAATAAGGATTATTCCGTTGTGAAAACATTTAAAGCGGCCTTAACAGGTCGCTTTTTCGTTTGGTAAAAAATGGATTGTAATAAATGAGGCAAAGCAATATAAGAAATTACATTAATACTTGTAATCCTTGATTTTCAATATTTAATTGTGATAAAGGGTTTTTGTCAAAAGTTTGGCTATTCTCTTTACTTTATGCTGCTTGGCCATTGTTCCAGGATTGTAGTTAAACACCCTAAAATATACTTCTAAAAAAGTTATACTCTTTACAAAATCCGCTTTTTGTGAAGAGTTGAAATCTAATATGAGATTAATTTTACAAAACAGGGAAGCTTTGAAATTAATTAAAAGTTCAAACCTTTAAAGTGCTGAAAACAAGAAGCATACTGGTAAAACTGAATATTTAGGTAAAAACAAAAAGCTCTATAAACACATGGTTTAAAGAGCTTTATAAAAATTGTGACCTCAAACGGACAGAGTTCTAACTTTTTGAGTAAAGATATCGATCTGATTATTTCAAAATCTCATCAGTTGAACTTTTCAAATATGCCTAATTAAAACAGGTCGACGATATTTTACTTACATGTAAAGTCAATTATTTTGTAACAAACTTTTATGATTTTTGTTACAAATAATTTGGATAGTGTGACCAGTATTTTTGAAAAGATAAAAAGCGTATTGGCAGTTAGTTTAAAGGACCGCTTAAATATACTTTCTTAGTCCCGCAAAAGGTCAATTAACTAAACTACTAAAAGAGACCACGATTGGGACACTTTGAGAATGAGTTAAGTGGTCTCATAAGATAGGCCTATGAAACGGCAGTTTAATAAAACGATTATAACAAATGGCAGTTATCTATTTATTGTGATTTTATGATTAAATGCGCATACATTAGAGTCATACGACTTTCGAACAAAATTGCTTGATTTACTTCTGTTAGTTACAAATAGTTAGAATCCAATATTTCCGAACATCTATCCATTTGTTCTAGTGTTCTGAACATCTGTTGACCCACTTGCTTTTGATTATTTTTAACTTTAGGCTTGGCAAAATCTGAATCCTGCATTAAATGCCAACGCCCAATTGTTAATAGGTAATTTTAGTAGGATTTGTTATCTTCAAAAGTATGAGACCGATTACCACAAATAGGATACCTGCAAAATTGGCTCTTGTACTTACTTATGTTTTAGGTATAGCTCAACTTTGCTTCGGCCAAAACTCAGTTTATTTTGACCATATTAACACCAACGAAGGGTTGTCGCAAAATGACATCAATACTATCTACCAAGACAGAAAAGGTTTTTTGTGGTTCGGAACCCACGATGGACTTAACAAATATGATGGTTACTCGTTTACCATTTATCAACCCAACGGTAATGACCCCAAAAGCATCAGTAGTAACCTTATTTACGAAATTGTAGGCGACGGAAGTGGAAATCTCTGGATAGGAACCACAGGTAACGGTCTTAATTATTTTGATAGAGGCACCCAGACCTTTACCCAATACATAAATGATAAAAATAATAAGACAAGTCTCAGCAATGACATTGTTACCTCAATGTTGCTCGACAGTAAGAATCGATTGTGGGTTGGAACGGATAGTGGTATCAACCTGCTAGATTTGGAAAAATCGAAAGACTCTGTGGCTTTTCAACGTTTTTATGTTCAACAAAGTTCCAATTTATCAAGTTCCAATGAGAACACTATTTATTCTATTTATGAGGACGACACTGGCCAAATATGGCTAGGTGGTGCCCAAGGGCTTTATAGGGCAACGCGTGACAATAAGGGCGATTATTTTATTCAATCGATGAACGAAGCCATCGGACTGCCCAAAAATACCGTAGGCTGCATCGGCAAGGACCGATTTGGCAGGTTGATATTGGGAACTGGAAACGGTGTTTATATTCAAGGAACGAGTACAGACCCAATAAAAGTTCGGCGATTTCATGATGGGTTCTTCAATTCGATTCTTATCGACCAGCAGAACCATATTTGGTTCGGCACAAACGATGGGCTATTATACTTCAAAAACGAAGAGGGGACTAAATTTCCGAAACTGGTGGACCATTTTAGATACGATCCAAGAAATAGGCACAGTTTAAGCAAGAACATTGTTAAGTCTTTATTCATTGATAAGACCGGCATTATTTGGATCGGCACCAACGGAGGGGGGATCAACTCTTACGATCCCCAAAGAAAACAATTTGCCCATATTAGAAAAAGCCAAGATCCGAACAGCCTTAGTTATGATAAGATAAGAGCCATTTTCGAAGATAGCAACGGTACCTTGTGGTTCGGTACCGAAGGTGGAGGGCTGAATATGCTTAGGGAAGAGGACAACGACGGAATGTACGACAAATTCATTGTCCTTGATAGGATCAAAAAACCCTTCGCGCTTTCGGAGCTTCAACAAAATGGCAAAAAAATGCTTTTTATCGGTGCCGAAAATGTGCCAGGTCTTTATCGTTTGAATATATCATCTTCAGACACTATTAAGGAAGAAAACATAGAAGCTTTGGATGAAATCGACAGAAGTGTTTTTTCGCTTTTGACCGACTCCCAACAACGATTATGGATCGGTACGTATGGTGATGGTGTGCATCGATGGATACCGAACAATGGTTCCGACGGTTTTTCCAAGGATGTTTTTACCCATCATCCATCCGGTCAGGGTACCATTTCAAATAATATCATCAGAAACATCTACGAAGACAGTCAAGGAAACATCTGGTTCGGAACGGCCAAGGGGCTTAGCAAACTTCCATCTGAAGAAACCGGAAATAAAAGGCCCAAATTCTCCATTTATCAAAATAAGATCGGCGACCAAAACGCTATCAGTCACAATTACATATTGGCTATTCATGAAAGCAGCAAAGGAGATCTTTGGATAGGCACCTTCGGCGGTGGACTTAACAAACTTGTACCATCCCAAAGTGGAGGCGACGACACTTTTATCTCTTATTCCGATGTTGACGGACTGCCCAACAATGTCATCAAGGGAATTCTTGAAGATGGGAAAGGTCGCTTATGGCTATCCACGAACAATGGGCTGTCTCGGTTCGACCCCGAAACGGAATCTTTTAAAAATTATGACAAAAACGATGGTCTTCAAGACAATGAATTTCAAGAACTTGCCTGCCTAAAACGCGAGGATGGCGAATTGCTTTTCGGAGGCGTAAACGGTTTTAATGCATTCTATCCCAAGGATATTTCAGAAAACACAGTTCCTGCCGAGACCGTTATCACTAATTTTTTGATTTCCAACAAACCGGTGGCAATCGGCGAAGAAATCAATGGCCGCGTGGTACTCGAAAAAAATATTGACGACACCGAAGAAATAGAATTAAAATACAGTGAGAACAATTTTTCTTTTGAATTTTCAGCGCTGCACTATGCCGCTCCGGGAAAAAATCAATTTGCCTATATGCTTGAAGGCTTTGACAAAGATTGGATAACAACCTCACCCGAAAAACGTTTTGCGACCTATACCAATCTTGAGCCCGATACCTATACCCTAAAAGTAAAGGCATCTAACAACGATGACCTATGGGATTCCACACCCGTTGCAATGAACGTCACAGTAATACACCCATGGTGGTGCACCACCCTTGCCAAATCCATTTATTCATTAATGTTATTAGGACTTTTATGGCTGTTTTGGAGATACACCTTTATTAGCACGACAAAAAAGCACCAATTGGAGCTGGAACACTTGGAAAAAGAAAAATCGGAAGAACTGCATCAGGCCAAATTGGAATTCTTTACCAATATTTCCCATGAACTTAGAACCCCTTTGACCTTGATTAAGGGGCCTTTGGAATATTTAAAAAAGCGTGGTCAAAAGTTGGAATGGTCAAAAGTGCGGGGGCAATATTCCCTTATGGAAAAGAATACCGACTATTTGATGCGTTTGGTAGACCAGTTGTTGGACTTTAGGAAAATCAGTCAAGGAAAAATGAGGCTAGTAGTCAGAAACAGTGACATTGTCGAGTTTATAACTGAAGTTGCTGAGCCGTTCCAGTTTTTGGCACATAAAAAATCTTTGAATTTTGAGATACTGGCCCAAAAAAGGTCTATTAAAGCTTGGTTCGATCACGATGCACTTGAAAAGATCATGAACAACTTGCTTTCCAATGCTTTTAAATTCACTCCGGAAAACGGAAATATTACGGTAGAAATTTCGAATGAAAAAAAATCGGATGTCCTTCAAAATTCCAAAGCACCTTCTGGTACATCGGAATGCGTTTTGATTAAAGTGAAAGATACCGGCCCTGGAATCTCTAAGAACAAAACGAGCCAAATTTTTGAAAGATATTATAAAGATGGAAATAAGGGAAACCCCAAGGGTGTGGGCATCGGATTATCTTTCACAAAAAGTCTTATCGAGTTACATCAGGGAGCAATTGATATAAATAGCGAGGAAAACATGGGCACATTATTCGAGATACGGCTGCCAAAACAAAAAGAAGCCTATTCAAAGAAGGATGACATTAGTATCAAGGAATCATCCGACAATGATTATCTGATACGTTCCTCGGAGACTGATTCCTTGGCCATTGACCTAAACGATGATATTATCGACGAGGGTATTTCAAAACCTCGGTCCAAACTACCTACACTTCTGGTTGTGGATGACAATTCCGATATACGAACCTTTATAAAAGAAGTCTTGGATGAAGAGTACACCATTTACGAAGCCGAAAATGGAAAGGAAGGGTTGGATGTTGCTCTTAAAATAATTCCCAATATTATTATTAGCGACATTCTAATGCCCGTCATGGATGGGATAGAGTTCAGCAGGCGAATTAAGAACCACGGAACGACCAGTCATATCCCCATCATATTGCTTACCGCCAAAGCTTCTCAAGAAAGTGAACTCGAAGGGCTGCAAATAGGTGCTGATGATTACTTAAGGAAACCTTTTGATATGGAACTGCTCCAGTTGAAATTATCGAATATCATTAATTATCGTAAACAACTTAGGGAGCGCTTTAATAAAGAGATAATACTACAGCCTAAGGAAGTAACTGTTACTTCGGCAGATGAACGCTTTTTGCAGGCGGCGATGGACATTGTGGAAAAACATATGATGAATACAGATTTCAATGTCGAAATGTTGGTCAAGGAAATGGGGCATAGCAGAAGCAATCTGTATATAAAATTCAAGGAACTTACAGGTCTTTCGTCAAGCAAATTCATTCGTAGTATACGTCTGAAGCGTGCTGTACAGCTTTTGGAGCAAAGCGACTTGTCTGTCAAGGAAATCATGTATATGACAGGCTTCAATACGGCATCCTATTTTTCGAAGTGTTTCAAGAAACAGTTCGGAATTATCCCCAGCGAGTACGTGCGAAAAAAACAGGATAGGGTCTGAAGACCTAATTATTTAATAATTAATGTTACAAATGAAAAACTTCATGCCAGATTCCAAAATCCAGTACCTATCCTTTTTACTCCTTTTGTTGGGCCTTTTGTCATGTGACCAAAAATCTGAAACGGAACCCCAAAAACCCAATATCATCTACATCATGGCCGATGACCATACTACCCAAGCCTTTGGAATCTACCAAAGTCGGTTGGCCAGTTTGAATCCGACCCCAAACCTTGATAAACTGGCAAAGGAAGGAATGATATTCGATAACGCCTTCGTCAACAATGCCATCTGTGTCCCTAGCAGGGCAGCGATAATCACAGGTCAACGGGCACAGACCAACGGAGTAATCGATTTGGAAGGTACCATTCCTCCTGAAAAACAATATTTGCCCAAGGAAATGAAAGAGTTAGGTTATCAAACCGCAATAGTGGGCAAATGGCATCTTCATGATGAACCTGCAGCTTTTGATTATTACAAGGTTTTACCTTCGCAGGGAAAATATTTCGATCCCGAATTCCGTGTACAGGGCGAAAAACCTTGGCCGGAAAATGTAATCAAGACGAAGGGACATTCCACAGATGTCATTACCGATATTACCCTGGATTGGCTGAAAAACAAACGTAACAAAGACCAGCCATTTTTCTTGATGCACCATTACAAGGCACCCCATGACGATTTTGAGAATGCTCCCCGCTATGAGGATTATCTGGCGGAAACCTTTATTCCCGAGCCGGAAAGCCTTTATGACAATGGCAACAATGGTTCTGTAGGAACCCATGGAAAGAGCGATTCGCTGACCCGCATCATCGGTTCATCCGTTTCCCATAGAAATCTGATCCGCAATCAGGCGATGAACATCTATTGGAACGACAGTACCATTTATAAAAAATACCGAAATGTCGATGATATCAAACCCGAAGAGTATGTAAAATGGGAAATGAACCCTGCCGAACGGGAATATGCTAGCAAGGTTTATCAAGATTATCTAAAGAAATATCTACGTTGTGTCAAAGGGGTCGACGACAATATCGAGCGCCTTTTGGACTATCTAGAAGCGGAAAACTTGCTGGAAAACACCATCATAGTTTATACCGGTGATCAAGGCTTTATGCTCGGGGAGCACGACTATATCGACAAGCGGTGGATGTATGACGAATCGATGCGGATGCCATTCTTTGTGCGCTATCCGGAAAAAATTAAGGCTGGTTTCCGAACGGATGCCATCATCAACAATACTGATTTTGCCCCCACTATGATCGAAATGGCCGGTGGAAAAACGCCTGATTATATGCAGGGAAAAAGTTTTAAATCCATTCTTGAGACCGGTGTGGAACCCACTGATTGGCAAAAGGCCACCTACTATCGCTATTGGATGCACTTGGCACACAAGCACCAAAATCCGGCACACTTCGGTATTCGCACCAAGGACTATAAATTGATATTCTTCTATGGAAAATATTGGGTCGATACGGACGATCCCAATGCGGAATGGAACAAAGAAAGTTGGGGAAACGATTTTACGAACCATACCCCGGTGGCATGGGAATTCTACGACCTAAAAAAAGACCCCAAGGAAATGAACAACCAATATGGCAATCCAGACTACAGGCAAGCCATAGCCGATTTAAAAAATCAATTGCTTAAACTACGTGAAGACTTGGACGAGACGGATAAGGACTATCCGCATATTCAAAAGATCATCGATGCCCATTGGAACGACTAGAAAAATCCTCATGAACAAATTAATACTGCCTTTTCTGTTTCTTTCTATTTCATTGTCTTGCCAAACCGTTGATCCACCTGCTCCATACGGAGCAGTTCCCAGTGAACGGCAGCTCGAATGGCACAAACTGAAATATTATGCCTTTATCCACTTTTCCCCCAACACTTTTACCAATAAGGAGTGGGGTTATGGCGACGAATCCCCGAAAATTTTCGATCCTTCCCAGTTGGATGTTGATCAATGGGCACGGGTTGCCAAAGAAGCGGGCATGCAGGGGATTGTCATTACTGCAAAACATCATGATGGCTTTGCTTTATGGCCTTCGAAGTACACCGAACATTCCATAAAAAATTCCCCTTGGAAAAATGGCAAGGGCGATATTTTACGGGAATTGCGCGAAGCCTGTGATAAATACGGGCTCAAATTGGGGATGTACCTTTCGCCCTGGGACCGCAACCATGCGCAGTACGGCACCCCGGAATACATCGAATATTTCAGGAATCAACTTCGTGAACTCTTGACGGAGTACGGCGAAATTTATGAAGTCTGGTTCGACGGGGCCAATGGGGGAGATGGCTATTATGGCGGAGCCAATGAAACCAGAAAAATCGACAATACCACCTATTACGATTGGGAAAATACCCGTAAGATCGTTCGTGAACTACAGCCCATGGCGGTCATGTTCAGCGATGCCGGTCCTGATATCCGTTGGATCGGTAATGAAAAAGGATATGCCTATGACCCTACATGGTCGACTATGAACGGGGAAAATTTTTATCCAGGGATGAGCGGTATCAACGACCAGCTGCAGACCGGGCATGAAGATGGCAATCTATGGGTCACGCCCGAGGTTAATACTTCCATTCGCCCAGGATGGTTTTATCATGAGGCGGAGAACGATAAGGTAAAATCGGTCAACCAATTGATCGATAATTGGTACCATTCCGTAGGGATGAACGGGAATTTTATTCTGAACCTTCCTCCGGATAAAAGAGGACTGATCCATGAAAAGGATATCAAGGCATTGCAAGGTTTGAAAGAATATGTCGATAAAGCGTTTAGCACCGATTATTCAGAAGGTGCAACCGTTACGGCTAGCAACGTAAGGGGAGTGGCAAAAGAATACAATGGAAATAATGCTTTCGACAAAGATCAAGAAACCTATTGGGCGACAGATGATGGTGTAGTGCGGGCTAGTCTAGAAGTCGATTTTGGAAAGGAAACCGAAGTCAACGCGTTGTTGCTACAGGAGTACATTCGATTGGGTCAACGGATCAAAGGATTTTTCATCGAGGCCGAGGTCGATGGAACATTTGAGGAAGTGGCCAAGGGCATCACTATCGGAAACCGAAGGCTCATAAAATTCAAGACAGTAAAAACTTCGAAATTGAAAATCAATTTTAAGGGCAAAGCGAGTCCCGTAATCTCGAATATCGAGATGTACCGGGTTCCCGAAATGATCGGAAAACCTGTTATCCTACGTAACAAGGAAGGAATGGTCCGTATTTCCTCCGATTCGCCGGATCCCATTTATCGATATACAACAGATGGTTCCGAACCTGATGAAAATTCGACGCTATACGCTGAACCTTTTGCCTTTGAACAGGTGGGCAACATTAAAGCCAAGGCATTTTTGGAATCGGAAGACACTTCCTCGGAAACGGTTGCGACCGAATTCGATGTTCCCAAATCGAAATGGGCGGCTACAGCCTCCAGAAAGAGCCATGATTATTATTCCATCGAAAATGCCATTGACGGCGACCCGAAAAGTACTTGGTTTACTGAAAAAGAAAACAATCTCCCTGCCTCCATAACCGTGGATTTCGGGGAGGAATTACAGCTCAAGGGCTTTACCTATTTACCACGCCAAGATGGTAGAAACGAGGCGAACATTTTCAAATACAAAGTCGATGTGAGTAATGACGGTGAAAACTGGAAAACCGTTCTTAATGATAAAGAATTTAGCAATATCGGTAACAATCCGGTTTTGCAAAGAGTCCCATTTCCTAAACCCGTGAATGCCAAATATTTTCGCTTGACCTGTATTGCGGACATTCATAACGAGGGTTGGTTGAACATTGCCGAACTGGGGGTTTTGACGCGTTAATTTATTTCCCAAGCATTTAAATTTTCCTCGATTCTTAGGTTATAAAGGATTCTGAAAAACGACCTTTTGTGCCTAGCTCAGCACATAAGATTGGATCATAGGCCATTGTAAGACATCAGTCCAACTGAAAAACCTTCTCCATCTGCACCCACTTCTCCCCTTCTTTGGCCCAAGGAAGTCCTTTTTGGTATTTCCACATCAATTTTTCCCATTCCTGCACTTTGGGGTTTTTGGCATCCATTTTTGCCTTCTTTTCTGGGTCAAAAGTTTTATCGACTTCCATGATCATAAACATCCGGTTTTCGGTCAGGTAGATTTGCATATCCACGATTCCGGCGTCCTTGATGCTTTGGTTAATTTCGGGCCAGGCATTTCCAGCGGCATGATATTGTTTGTATTCCGCAATCAGCTGCGGGTCGTCCTTTAAATCACATGAAAAGCACAATCTCTTTGTTCGCATTAGATGGTGGTTTTACTTTTATAACTGTTATACCCGTACCACGATACCACGGCCAAACAAATTAAGGGGAGTATAAACGAAAACTTCACTTCGGGAATAAATCCGAGTACCTTGATATCGCCGAATCCATCGCCGCCCCAATCGAGTATGCTTCCTTGAAGCACCGGCATCAAAGCCCCGCCCACAATGGCCATGACCAACCCGGCGGAACCTATTTTGGCCTCATCGCCCATGTCTTTCAATGCCAGTCCATAGATCGTGGGGAACATAATGGACATGAATACCGAAATACCGACCAAGGATAACAAGCCTGTCATTCCGGGCAACAAAATTGCCCCTGCGGCCATGATCACACCCCCGATGCCGAACAACATCAACAGCTTCGCCGGATTTATTTTCCGCATCAAAACGGTACCGATCCACCTTCCGGACAGAAAGGAAATCATAGCGGCTACATTGAACCAAGTGGCGGTAAGCTTATCTCCTTCCGACAGATTTTCGTTCATATAGTCGACATACTGATAGATATAAGTCCAACACATAATCTGTGCCCCTACGTAGAATGCTTGGGCCAAAACTCCGCGCATATAACGCTTGTTGGAGAACAATTTTTTGAACGAATCCTTGAGATTGATTTTCTCCGATTCAATGGTCTTGGGGATTTTTGTGAAAAGAATAATAGCCATGATAACCAACACTACGATCCCCAAAGTGATATAGGGCACACTGATAATGCCGAGATCATTTTCGCGAATTGCCGCAAGTTCATTTGAAGACAGCGCGTTATAGGCCTCGGCGGTATAATCGTCCGATCTAAGTGCGGAAATCACAAATAGTTGGGCAATGATCATACCCGTTAATGACCCCATAGGGTTAAAGGCCTGTGCGAGATTCAGCCGTTGTGTAGCAGTCTCTCTATGGCCTAAAGAGAGTATTAAGGGATTTGATGTGGTCTCCAAAAAAGCGAGACCACAAGTCAAAACCCATAGCGATACCAAAAAATAGGTGTATTCCTCGAATGCCGCAGCGGGGTAAAATAAAAAGGCTCCTATGGCGTATAATAGTAATCCAAGGACAATTCCCGATTTATAACTGAATTTGCGAATGAACAGAGCGGCGGGCAATGCCATAAAAAAATATCCAAAATAAAAGGCAAACTGCACTAAGGACGCTTGCACATTCGTAAGTTCGGGCATTACCTTTTTAAAGGCAGAGACCATAGGGTTCGTCAGGTCATTGGCGATTCCCCAAAGTGCGAATAGTGACGTTATCATTATAAAAGGAAACAGAAGGTTTCTTGCAACTACAGGTATTTTGGTTTTTTGGCTCATACTCCAATTTTATGTCGGTAATCGTTTGCAACGTAGACCTGATAGGTCCATCGCTTATTCGGTCAATAGAGATCGATCCAGGTGCACATATCCGCCGTCCACATAAATAAACTGACCGGTGGTATGGGACGATTTTTCGGAAATCGTAAACAGGCATGCATCCGCAATTTCCTGAGGGGTCGTCATGCGATTTTCAAAAGGAATTTTTTTAACGATAGATTTCAATTTCTCCTCTCCATCTTCCAAGCTCTTTATCCAATTGTCATAAGCGGGTGTCCAACTTTCAGCAATAATAATGGCATTGCTTCGGATGCCGTCTTTTATTAGATCCACAGCCCATTCTCGGGTCAGGCCCAAAACCCCACCTTTTGAAGCCGCATAACCAGAAGTTCCGCCTTGCCCCGTCAGCGCCACTTTGGAACCGATGTTCAAAACATTTCCCTTTGATTTCCTCAAATGGGGCAAACAAAATTTGGTCATCGCAAAAAAGCTGACCAGATTTAACTTTAGGGACCACATAAAATCTTCAATTGAGGCGTCCAACCCGGCTCCATCGTTCACACCTACGTTATTGATCAATACGTCGATACGGCCATACTTTTCGGCGATTTTTTTTACGGTTTTTTCTATTTGATCCGTGTCGGACAGATTGGTCTTTACGAAAATCGAATCGATTCCACGTTCTTGAAGTTCTTTTTCATACCCATTGCCTCGGTCGTTGCGACAAACGATTACCGGAATGGCACCTTCATCGGCCAAAGCCTGTACAAGGGTCTCGCCAATGCTTCCCTTTATTCCGGCGGCCCCTGTAACTATTACTATTTTGTCTTTGAGTCCTAAATCCATAATATCTTCTTTTTTGTTTTATACTTCGCCCCCAAAGGATTTTAAGGTCGGACGAATTCCTTTTGTTTCGATATCTACGAGGTATTTCGAAACTATTTTCGAAAGTCCTTTTATTTTGGTCAGATCTTCGCCCCAAACCATTGGATGTTCCAAGATCCTCTGTACCATCTGTGGTAGTCCTATGTCGTTTGCCCCATATTCCCTCCAAGCGGATTGAAAAAATTCCATGACAAACTCATCATCTTTTACCTCGATTTTCTCTCCATCCCAATCTCCCTTATAGAATCGTATCATCGCCGCAAAGGCAAAAACGATGCGTCTTGGAAGCGCTCCCTGATCTTTTTGATAGTCTTTCAAGGTGGGCAGCAAACGGCTGACAAATTTTGAGATGCTGTTCAATGAAATACTGATTAATCGGTGTTCGAGCGAAGGATTTCTGAACCGATCGAGTACATCTTGCACAAACTTCTCCTTCACCCTTTCCGAAAAATCCAATGTTTTTATGGTTTCTTCAAGCAAAAGGGATTGGATAAAATTGCATATCCCTTCATCTTCCATGGCCTCTTTTACCAAACGGATACCCATCAGATAACCGACGGGAACCATTGCGGTATGGGCCCCGTTCAGAATGCGCACTTTCATTTCGCGATACGGAGCAAGGTCATCCACAAATTGCACGTTCAGGTCGGTTTTTGAAAACGGAAGTTCCTTTTGAACAATTTTCGGACCTTGAATGACCCAACTGTGGTATTGTTCTCCCGACACCAATAATTTATCGGCGTACCCTAATTCGGCCTGAATTACGTCGGCCAGATCACTTGGATAACCCGATACGATTCGGTCGACCAGGGTGCTGCAAAAATGATTGGCCGTCGCGATCCAATTTTTAAAGTCATCACCCAGTTGCCAATGCTCTGTATATTGCAGAATGGTTTCCCTTAACGCTTCCCCGTTTTTCTCGACCAGTTCACAGGGCAATAAAATACAACCCTTGGCAGGGCTACCTTCAAAATGCTGAAACCGATGGTATAGCCATAAAGTCAATTTTGCCGGGAACTCCTTTGGTGGTGTATCGTTAAAATTGTCTTCAGGATTGAATTTGATACCTGCTTCCGTTGTATTGGAAATTATAAAACGAAAGTCTTCCTCTTTGGCTAGATTCAAATAGGCCTGCCATTCCGAATACGGATTGACCACTTCTTGTACAGACGTGACCAGTCTTTTTTCGGAAACCAGTTTTCCATCCTTTATACCGTCCAATAGCACATGGAATAAACCATCCTGCGCTTTCAGTTCGGAATAATTTCCGCGTTCGGTGGGCTTTATTATGGCAATACCACCACTGAATTCGGTCTTGTCGTTCAAGACATCGACCATATAGTCCACAAAGGCACGAAGGAAATTTCCCCCGCCGAACTGCATTACTTTTAAAGGCAGCTCTTTTGGGCGGTTTGTGTTTTTTCTGTTCAGTTGTTTCATTATCTAGCTACTCGACCCGAGGCATCGCCCCCCATCAATTTTTCCACTTCATCAACGGTTACCAAATTGGCATCGCCCTTTATGGTATGCTTTAAACAGGATGCGGCTACCGCAAAATCAAGTGCGTTCTGGTCGTCTTCAGGGTACTTCAAAAGTCCATAGATCAATCCGCCCATAAAAGAATCTCCTCCACCGACCCTGTCCACGATATCGGTAATCTGATACTGACGGGTCTCGTACATTTTCTTGCCATCGAAAAGCACCCCTGCCCATGTATTATGTGAAGCCGATATCGAGCCTCGCAAGGTCGTTATAACCTTTTTCGCATTCGGGAATTTCTTCATCACCTGCTTGCAGACCGATAGAAATGCCTCCGCTTTTACGTAATGCCCTTGGGTGGTAATGTCCAATCCTTCAGGCTTGATGTTGAAATGTTTTTCGGCATCTTCTTCATTGCCCAGAATAACATCACAGTAGGAAGTCAATTCGGTCATAATGGCTTCGCGATCGCCCTCATAGTTCCAGAGTTTGGCGCGGTAATTCAAATCCGTGGAAATGGTAACCCCTAATTTTCTAGCTGCTTTTACGGCTTCCAAACAAACATCGGCAGCACTTTGGGAAATGGCCGGTGTAATGCCCGTCCAATGAAACCACCCGGCCCCTTCAAACACTTTTTGCCAATCGATTACACCGGTCTCGATCTCGCAGATTGCGGAAAGCGCGCGGTCATAGACCACCTTGCTTCCTCGGCTTACGGCGCCGGTCTCCAAAAAGTAAATGCCTAAGCGGTCCCCACCATAAATGATATGTTCTGTACCTACATTTCGCTTTCGCATTTCCATTAGGGCACATTCCCCGATATCGTTCTTGGGCAGACGCGTCACAAAATCAACGGGCACCCCATAATTGGCCAGGGAAACGGCCACGTTCGACTCGCCTCCTCCATAAACCACATCAAAACTATTGGTTTGTGAAAATCTTAAAAATCCCGGGGGCGAGAGGCGAAGCATTATTTCGCCAAAAGTCACTACTCTTTTCATTCTCGTATAAATTGAAGTTGTTTAAAAATTCACGGTCGCCTTGATCACGCCATTGGATGGATCCAACCAGCTATCGAAATTGGTGATCATATCGGTATAATCCACATTGTGTGTAACAAAGGATTCCGTTGGGAAATTTCCCTGTTGCAGCACATCGATTACGTTCTCAAAATCCTCCAAAGTGGCATTTCTGCTGCACAGTATCGTGGTCTCCTTTGCGTGGATCGCGGGATGCGTAAATGTAAGCTCTCCTTTTGAGAGACCCACCAGAACGTACCTGCCACCGTGCGCCATATAGTCTGGCCCGGATTCCAGGGCACCTTTATGGCCCGTGGCATCGAAAACCACCGTACACATATCGCCTTCGGTAATCTCCTTGATCCGATCGACGGCATCCGTACCGCCGAGGACAGTATAATCGACGCCGATCTGTTTTTTGGCATACTCCAAACGCTGCTGGTTCATGTCAATGGCGATGACTTTTGCCCCTTTGATCTGGGCCAGTTTCATTATGCCTATCCCAATCGGGCCGCACCCAACGACCACTATTGTCTCGCCTGATTTCAACGCTGCCCTTCGAATGGCATGTGCCCCTATTGCCAAGGGTTCCACAATTGCCATTTCGTTATCGTTCAGGTTTTGTGTGGGAAGCAATAAGTCAATGGGAACCGTAATTTTTTCCTGCATTCCCCCATCGGTATGAATACCCAATACCCGCATATTGGTGCAACAATTTGTCTGTCCGTTTTTACACGCGATACATTTGCCACAGTTCAAATAGGGCATGACAACCACATTGTCGCCCTTGCGAATGCCCTTGTCATTATCGCCGATCTCGATGACCTCGGTCGCCAGCTCATGACCCAGAATTCTCGGATACGTGAAAAATGCCTGATTGCCCGTATAGGCATGCAAATCCGTTCCACAGATACCGACTTTTTTGACCTTTAGCAGGGCCTCATTGTCTCCTTTGACAGGTTCGTCCTTTTCCTTGCGGATGAATTGACCCGGGGTCTCACATACAATGTAGTGCATATCGATTTTAAAAAATTAAAGTTGAAGAGGGCGCACTTTTTAAGTGCGCCCTTCAAAAATAAACTAACTTGTATGCCTGTCGATCCTATTGGCTCTCGCCTCCAGAAACCGACAAGGCAACCTCAACAAAACAACTATTTTCATGATATTATAGGGCGATTTCGAGTACATGGGCGAAGTCTCCTTTTTTCTCACCTAGGCCATCGACCACTAACCCACCTTCGGTTTGCGTAAAATTCACTTTGGTGTCGTTACCTAACAAGCGGACACCTTTAATATCCAGACCCTCGGCATGTTCACTATTTGTTCCCAAAGATTTGATCGTGACTTTTCCGCCTTTTGGCCACGCCATCATAATTGCGTATAGTTTATCGCCTTTCTGGGTAAAACGGATATCCTGCCCCGTAAATTCCTTGTTCTGGCCTTCTGAATGGTGGCCTTTCTTCACTTCTGTCGGGCCTTCCCCAAAGGTTTTCCAATATTTGGTATCGTAGATGGCATCGCCATTGACAGAAAGCCATTCTCCGATCTGCAACAAAATTTTCCTTTGGTCATCGGGAATGGTACCATCGGCCTTGGGGCCTACATTCAATAACAGGTTACCGTTTTTGGAGACTATATCCACCAGATCATCGACCAATTGGTTCGCCGTCTTGGGATCCCAATTGGTTACGTGGGACCATGAATTTTTGCCTATAGATGTGTCGGTCTGCCATGGCAGTTTCCGTATACCAGGGAGTTTTCCGCGCTCAAGATCATAGATAACGGTTCCTTCCGGAAAAGCCTCGTGGCCAAAATTTTTGTCGTTGATGATAACTTCCTTGCCCCACTCCTCCCCTTTATTATAATAATAGGCCGCCAGTTTTGGGCGTAAATCCGCAAAATCATCGATATCCACATAAAAGTCAAAATACAGAATATCAGGCTGGTAATTGTCGACAAGGTCGATGGTACGATCCCACCAGCGTTGCTTGAATTTTTCCGAGGCCGGCTCTCGCAAGTCTTTGCCCTTGCTGGAATACAGATCGGCATACTCTGGATCCACGGTATCAAAGTGGTCTTTTTTATTATAGAACGACCAGTTAAAGGCAAAATGCGACGAGGCTCCCATTTTAAGGCCTTGTTTCCGTCCTTCTGTGAAAAGTTCGCCCAGGACATCCCTTTTCGGCCCCATGTCTGCCGAATTCCATCGGGTCGTATTTGATTTGTACATGGCAAACCCATCATGATGGTCGGCAACGGGAACCACATAACGCGCTCCAGCCTTTTTAAATAGGTCTATCCATTCCTTGGCATTGAATTTTTCCGCCTTGAACATCGGAATAAAATCTTTGTAACCGAACTCCTTTTGGTCGCCCCACGTCTTTTTATGATGTAGGTAGGTAGGGTTGGGGCCTTTCCTTCCCAAATCCAATTGGGCCGAAAAAGTAGCCGTATCCATATACATTTGTCTTGGGTACCATTCCGAACCAAAGGCGGGCACGGAATACGCGCCCCAATGTATAAAAATGCCGAATTTATTATTGCTGAACCATTCTGGGTCTTTGTAGTTTTTCTTGATGGACTCCCAGTTGGGCTCGAATTTTGGAATGGAATCGGTAACCGTAGCCACCGCTTCCTTTTTGCTTTTATCGTTCTTACAAGCGCCCAACAAAAAGGCAAAAATTAGTATTGGCAGTAGTGTATTTCTAAATCGCATTTTTCTTTCAAATTAGTGTTTTACGAAAAAACGATTTTTATTTGCCAACTTATTGAACAGTTGTTCTAAATTCTGCAACAAACGTCTAGTTCTTCTATTTTATAGCTTCTAAAGTATAAGATCGAACCCAATCATAATAGGTAGTATTCCGGGAATCATCAGCTAATTCTTCAGGGGTTGGAGGGGTTTCCCAGTTATAGGTCTCCGTGACCAGATGCATGAACATGGGGCGATTGAACGGGTTTTCCCTTGCAATGGTACTTGGGTTGATAGTGTATACTAACTTTCCATCGAGAAAAAAATGGAGCGTCTTTGCATCGACCCACCAACAACCGTAGACATGATAGGCTTCATTGGCGGGAGGTTCGATTTTGGCACCTGCCCCGGGAGCGGATATGTAGTTGGCAGTACTATCGCAAGGTTGGATGATAAAATGCGCATTCGATTTCATGGTCGTCCTGAAATCCCAACCCGTTTTTTGTTGGCCTACCACCTCAACGATATCCAATTCTTGCTGTTCATACGGACATTCTTCGGAGTCGGGTTTGTTCTTTAGCCAAAAGGTCGATGACATGGTAATGCTCGAGGCCTTCATACGGGCCTCATAATAGCCATAATGGGCATCTTTTGCCACGGAAGCCACGGCCCCGCCCGCAATATTGTAAATACTATCGCCTTCAAGGACCGCATTGTTGATATGTAACTGGCCATCCTTTACCGAAACCTGTTCTGCCCTAAAAGTAGCGGGCGGCCTACCATCTACCCAATAGGGAGAGCGGGCATGCCATTTGGTGGAATCCAGTTCTTGGTCATCGAATTCGTCGGTAAACTTTTCGTTTTGTACCCATTTAAAACCTTCGGGGGGCTCAGGAGTTTGAGCTGTCAAGGGCGAAAGAAAAACCAAAGTCGCTATGCAAAAAAAAGTTCTTATCATAACAAAGTATTGAAAGTACAAGATGTGGTATTTACACAAAACAAGCCCTTTCAAATGTGTTTTTGATTATGTGATATGGTTTTATTTTTAGCCTTTTAATCTAGTATATGAATTTTCAGTTCACCATCATTAACTCCTGTCAAAATGCCAATGCCACCATCAGCCATTCTTATTCCCTGGATATCCTTTACATTTTGCGGCACAAAAAAGCCACTTTCCAAATAATTCAGCGGTCGGTGTTCGCCAGATTCCGTACCCAAAAGTACAAGACCGACAGATGCATCCGCACGGGTGGTTTCCACTTCTACTTCAAATTTGTTTCCGGCGATTAAAATGTCGTTGATTCCATCATCATTGAAATCATTGACCACAATGCCATTGATTACCGAAAACTGTGCTTCGGCGGGCAGTTCTTTTAAGATCAATTGCCCATCAACATTTTCCAAAATTACGCTGGCAAATTGCCAGGCTTCATATTTTAATCCACTTTGGGTATTTTCTCCGATAACCTGTTGGATATCCGCCCTTGCAAACTCTGCGTACGACTTGAATTTTTTGCCGATCTGAGGCATTTGTTGGGAGGTACACTGCAAACCCCGCACCGGCACTTCCCTATTCTTATATTGTTGGGCCAAGAAAATATCATTGGTACCATTACGGTCAAAATCATCGGCATATACGATAAAAGGTTTTTCCTCACTGGCCTTGAATTTGTAGTTTAATCCGAGATTGCCGATAATAAAATCCACGTCACCATCCTTATCGATGTCAGAGACGATAATCTTGTTCCACCAACCACTGGTTTTTTCAAGGTCGTAGGACTTTGTGACGTTCTTAAAAACATTTCCTGTTTTCTTAAAAATGGAGATAGGCATCCACTCGCCAACGACCACAAGTTCGTTGGTTCCGTCTCCATCGACGTCGTTCCAAACCGCCGAAGTTACCATGCCAATATTTCTAAGTTCGAAGGCTACGGTATCGGTAACATCTGAGAACTTGCCGTTCTCATTTTCCAACAGATAGCTTTCGGGCGAAGCGGGATATTTTTTGGGAACCAATCTTCCCCCCACAAATAAATCCAAATCCCCATCGGAATCAAAATCCATAGGCACTACACACGATCCGCTTACCAGCATTTTTGGAAGTCCAGCGGATTGGCTAAAATTGCCGCTACCATCGTTGAGATATAATCGATCTTGAAGTTCTGGAGCATTCGCCTCAAATTCATTGCCGCCGCTGACAACATACAAATCTAGATCCTTGTCGCCATCCGCATCAAAAAAGGTAGCACCGACGTCTTCATGAGCACCATCATTACCAAATACATTTTGTTTTTTGACCTCAAATTTTCCGTTTTCATCTTGCAGGTATAATTCCCCTGTTTGGCCGGCCGCACCGCCAATGTAGAAATCTTCCAGGCCGTCATTGTTTATATCACCCACCGCGATACAGGGTCCGTTTTGGGATAGTTTATGCGGTAATAATACTTGGTCCTTAAAATCGTCGAACTCGTTTTCTTGATGTAAAAAAGAGGTTTGAAAAGCTGATAAAGTAGTTTCAATAAACAACACAGGTTCATGTGGTTCGGTCTTGTTCACTTTTACCGCCGATTCGTAATCGATAACCAACAATTGATCGATGTCGATATTTTGGAATGTACTTTTTTTCCCATCATTCCAAACCACTTGGACTTCGTCTATTTTATCCACTTTTCCTAAACCGAAATGCACCAAGGGTTCCACGGACGATAGATAGCCACGTACCGTTTTAAATTCATGGAATTGCATTTTATCCCCGTATTTTATCGTAACCTTCGACCCCAATCCGGTCGGGTTACTTGGCGGGCCCTTCAACCTTAATTTTAAGTAACGGTTTCCCGAAGTTTCAGCATTGTTCTTGTAGACGAAGGCCTCGCCGTCCACATTATTCACCACAACATCAAGGTCGCCATCGTTGTCAAAATCCCCCACCGCGGCACCGTTCGAAAAACTGGACTGATCCATGCCCCAAGCTTCCGTTTTTTTACTGAACGTTAAATCCCCATTGTTTTTATATATGTAATTGGGAATCTTATTTTCCTTAAACAGGTTGATGATATATTGAGCTTTCTGCTCGTTGGTTTTTCCCCGCGATTCAGCACCTCGCATATACTGCTGAAAACGGGCATTCGCATCCTTGTCCCAAATATCCCTTTTAAAACCATTAGTAATAAAAAGATCACGATAGCCGTCGTTATCGAAATCACTCCCCAGACATGACCAGCTCCAATCGGTCTTGGCGACCCCGGAATAATATGCTACATCACTAAATACACCATTGCCCCGGTTGAGCTGCAGTTGGTTGTGCATGTACTGGTAATAGAAGCCATTGGTGGTCATGTCACTGAACAACTTCGTATTCATGGAGGCCATGGTGGTCTTTGACCGTTCGTAATCTTCCGGCAACATTTCGAGCTGCATAATGTCCTCATAGCCATCATTGTTAAAATCCACAACGTCGATTCCCATCGAATAGAAAGGAACGTGGTTGAAATGTTGCGAAAGTTCATCCTTGAAATTTCCATGGCCCTGATTGATGTATAGGTAATCACGCTCCAAATAATCATTGGCGACCATAATGTCGGTCAGGCCATCGCTATCGATATCCGAGGTGGCAATTCCGAGTCCGTATCCGAAATTATTGTTGATTCCGGATTGTTTTCCTACATCTTTGAATTTTCCGTTTGAATTAATGTACAATTTATCCCGGAACAGATCGTCTTCCTTTTTCTTTCCTTCCAGCACCTGTTGGTAGCCCATAAAAAAAGTGTTGGGCCTGTTGGTCACGTAAAGATCAAGGTCGTTGTCATTGTCGGCATCAAAGAATGAAGCCATCAGCGAATAGCCATTGTCCGCGAGTCCGTATTCCGCCGCCTCTTCTTTGAACGTATTATCATGTTGATTTATAAACAGTAAATTGGTACGATGTTCGTCCTTGTCGTTATTTCCACCCCGACATACATAAATGTCCAGATATCCATCGCCGTTGACATCGGCCATGACGGTACCATTGTGCCATCCTTTTCCACCTGAAACCTGGGCGGACTCCGTGATATCCTCGAACTCGAAATTACCTTTGTTCAGGTATAATTTGTTCGATACTTCGTTCCCGATAAAATAAACATCTGAAAGTCCGTCATTATTGATATCCCCTACTGCGACCCCGGCACCGTTGTACACGTAGTTGAACAGCGCGAAGAAGTTTTGGAAATTTTCCTCGATATGATTATTGAAGGTAATGTTGCTTTTTGAGGACGGAATCAAATCGAATAGTTTGATATCCTTTTTTTCGGTATTGGTAACGGAAATGGACTCTTCCTTTTTATCGGTTTTGCAGCCGATAAAAACTAAAGCGAGCAACACTATTTTGAGGAATATTTTCATCTATAGAATCATAAAAACCTTATAAACGCGACCACTATAATGTACTTGCTAATTCGCATTTTTGTGACCCTGAATTTGGCCTATTCAAAATAGGCCACTTGTTCTAAAACTTACAAACTTATTCTATAGTTAAATCCTTTACAAGGATTTGTTTGGCCGAATTTGGTCAAAACCTTCCAGAATTTTAAAAAAAAATTAAACTTCTTTTGAACCTAAATGAAATTTACTCGTTTTCTAATTTCCAAGTTCTAACCCAATCATATTTAGTGGTCAAATCATCGAACGAACCTGTTTCAAAAATGCTTCCAGAAGAATCTACTGGATTCCAATCATAAGTTTCTATCGCCATAGTAATATACCCATCAATATCAAAATCGGTTGGTGGAGTGATGGAATATGCGTATTTGCCATCCAAGTAAAACAGGATTTCAGTGGGAGATTTCCACCAGCAACCATATACAAAATAGCGTTCATGATTTTTCTCGGTCAAATCAATTTTTCCACTGATTTGCTGGGTTTCGTTTGCACCTGTATCACATTCTCGATTATGCCGAAAAGTGTTGGAGTGAAAAATATTCGTATAGTTTTTGGCCCATTCAGGGGTGCCGTCATGCACACGGCCGACACATTCTTGTATGTCCAATTCCAATTTTCTAACAGGTCCCTCATTACAATTTTGTTTCATTGACAACCAAAAGGTAGAGGACATAATGGTTTTGTTTGCTTTCATTCTACATTCATAATACATACCGTGATTGCCCGTATTCTTAGAGCGCACAATAGCACCCCCATGAGTAAATTCGAGGTTGTTCACAGTTTTGGGGCTGTCAAATTTAACTGTAGTAACGTTCAGGTTGCCGTCGCTTACGCTTACATTTTCGGCTTCGAAAAGTCCCGGTGGCCTTCCGATCCAACCAAACCCGTCCGTTGCGGTGTCTCTATGCCATTTTTCGTCATCGAAAACATCATCATTGAATTCATCTGACATGTTTTCAATTTTGACCCACTTCTTACCTTGAGGGGCAGGATCTTCGCCTATGAGGTACGGAAAACTATCCGTTGGAGCATCTCTGGAAACAATCACATCAAAACTACATCTGGCCATATTGCCCGCAAGATCGGTAACAACAAATGAATTGGTAGTCGTACCAACGGGAAAATTGCTTCCAGAGGCCAACCCTTCCGTTTGTTTTGTTACCGCCCCCTCTAAGTTATCTGTGCCTATCGGAGCTGTATAAGTTACCTCGACACCGTCTGATATAGCCGCTGTGTTAACGCTAATAGGATCCACACATGCTATTGAAGGGTTTATGTTGTCTTCATCTTGTTCTTGATTTTCATCTTTATCTCCTCCACAGGAAAGCAGCGTCCAACTGAAAAATAAAAGTATTAACTGATTCTTCATTTTGATATTTTTTGAATAATGTACTATACTGAATTTGTAATAAGCATTTACTGAAATTAAAATAACCTAAAAAAGGCACAGTTTAAGCATTCTATTCCATCATCATCTCACGCCATATTACAAAAGCCCCTTTGTAAAAACAAACGGGCTTTTATAATTAAACTAACTCAACAACTATTTTTAATTTCGTATAACCTTGATTTCATCCATATAAAAATCGATGGATTGAGTGGCATTAAACCCTGGGTTGAACAATTGTACACGCACATGATACTGCCCAGGTTCCAAATCAAAATCCTTTGTAGTATTGTTCCACAGGTCTGCTTGAAAACGACCTTCAAAATTATTTTGGAAATCGCCAGTTTCGTTAACCAGTCCAAATAAGAACACATATTCAGTACCACCCATGATAGTCCCCAAATGCTCCATAGACAAAGTATAGTTACCTGCCTCTGTAACATCGATTACTTCATTGAAGTCAATTAGAACATCTGTAAATGCAGCTGCACCAGGTTCAGAGTAAGAATATTTGATACTACCAACCCCCTCAAAAGCTTGTTCAGTTGATACCGATAAACGATCGTTACGGTCTTTTGGGTCGATTGGTTCTTCAGGGTTTAGTTCAGCATTCCAATCTGCTAAACTCTCTGACTCCCCATTAAAGTTAGCACAACCGAGTACATTGACTGTATTATCACAAGGCGGTACCAATAGAATATCGATATAACCTTCTAGTGTTGTAGTACCCCTACTCTCTGGAGCACTTCTATAAATGGTTAGTTTTACCGAATATTTGCCCACTTCGGGATAGGTTACAGATGGGTTTCTATCTGTACTCGTTGCTGGAATTCCACCTTCGAACTCCCAAAGTAAGGTATCATCTTCACGGGCATCTTCGAATTCCGATTGACCTGCAACAGTTTTATCGGTAAAATCGATGGTAGAACCGAATACTGCAACCTCTGTACTCGCCTCAAATTCTGGCTTTACCAATGGGAATACCTTGACATTAAAACCATTGCTTTCGGTCGAACCATCTGGGTGTGTTACTTCAAGTTCGGTCAAATAACCGTTGCCCACTTCCCCATCTTCGTTCAAGGATGGATCAGTATAACTAACGGAAACGATCTCTTGATCTGAAGAGGCGATACTACCTCCTTGAAATGACCATAATCTAGAAGAAACATTCAAGGAAGAATCTTGATAGGTTATAGACTCTCCTTCATTAATTGATAATTTATTGGCCGTCGCCTTAAAAGTTACTTCACGTATACCGTCTCTTACATTAGTTTCCTTCTCACAGGCAACAAGTATACTCATTAGCGCCAAGAGTGTAATGCAAAGTTTTATCGGTATAATGTTTATAATTCGTTTCATAGTGTTCTTCTTTTAAATAATTAGTACCCTGGATTTTGAACCAAATTAGGATTGATTTCCAGTTCTGAATTAGGTATTGGCCAACGTATCTCAAAGTCTTGAAATTCTGGCCCTGGATCACCTGCGTTTGGTCCACCTTGATCAAAACCTGAAATATGTTCTTTATAGTTTCCAGTACGAATGAGATCGTTACGTCTCCAACCTTCAAAACAAAGTTCTTTGCGCCGTTCACTTAATATTTCTGCAGCCATCTCTTCTTGCGTACCTATAAGCATGTCAGGCACGGCTTCTGGGTTCATTCTAGCCCGAGTTCTTAACCTATTTACAGTTAGGTCAATATCACCCTGTGTTAATTTACCTTGACCGTTCAATGCCTCCGCATACATTAAAAGTACATCGGCATAGCGAAGGTATGGATTATCGAAAGGCGTATCATTGGGGTAACTATTGGGTTGTTCAGCATGCCATTTCCAACCTCTCCATGTATTTTTGCCTACCGTTCTTGAATCGGGGTCGTTTAGTCCTTCCTCTGGAGATGAATCATTTGCATTGTGCCTTGCTACGTTATTCAAAAAACGAATATCTTCTTCCTCGAAAGTATCTGCAAAGGTGTGGTTGATAAAGCAGGTACCCCATCCACCGCCATTGTTCACGCTTCCGTTAGGACCGTAGAAAGTACTTAACAATCCACCTTCACCTAATCCTGGACCGTCCATTCCGATGGAGAAAACCATTTCATTGTTCTGTTCATTATCTAAAGTAAAAATATCAGGGTAATTAGGAACTAAGTCGTAAACACCGCTATCAATCACTTCCTTTAAAACTTTTTCTGCCAAGGGGAGTTTATCGGTTTGATTCAAAGGAAAACCGGTCATCTGCAGGTATATTTTACCTAAAAGCGCCTGGGCCGTTCCCTTAGTTACACGACCTTTACCTTGTTCAGCTGGCAATACGGCCGCAGCCGACATTAGGTCATCAATTATAAAGGCGTACACTTCAGCTGGAGTGGACTGAGGAATTTCCAAATCATCAAGACTAACCGTTTCATTCTTTAACAAAGGAATATTCTCCCATGCTGAAACTAAGCTGAAATTTATCATTGACCGAAGTACCTTGGCTTCAGCTACAAATTTATTACGATCTTCTACATCAATGGCATCAGCATCCATTGTACCTACTCTATCTACTACACTATTTACCCTGTTTAAAGCTACATAAAGGTTCTCCCATATGTTACGAATGATCGTTACAGAGGGTGTCAATTGATGTTGGTAGATTAACTTTCTATCTCCTGCCCATGGGGGAAATACCACCTCATCGGCAGCTACTGTTCCCCAATGAATGGCCCACCCATCTTGACCATCACCACCTGCGCTTACAATGTTTTGAACTGCATCATAACCACCTATTAAATAGGTTTCGGCACCGGCCCTGTCAACCAATAATGCTTCAGGAGTAAGAAAGACTGTCGGGTTTTCGATCAAAATATCGTCGTTACACGAAACTGCGAACAAGGCTAACATAGCTAATAGCCCCATTATTTTTTTGTAATTCCTTTTCATTTTTTTGAGTTTATATCGTTAGTAATCATATATAATGTATAAAATTAAAACCCTATACTTAAGCCAAGTCTAATAGTTCGTGCCCTTGGATACGCATCAGAATCTAAGCCAGATGTGAGTTGATTATTTCCAACACTAACATCAGGGTCAAAACCACTATAGTTTGTCCATATGAAGGCATTATCTACTGCGCCGTAAATACGGAAAGTCTTCACCCCAAATTGAGTTGTCATATCTTGAGGAAATGTATACCCTATAGTAATATTACTCAACCTGAGATATGATCCATCCTCGATGTAATCAGAATATGCATTACCGCTAATGCCGGCATCGCCGTACCCCCAAATGGAAGGTACTTCACCATTCGTATTATCTGGCGACCATCTATCTGCTATTGTGCCGTATTTGTTGAAGAAGGGTATTTCTGTATTCAAACCTCTAGCCAAGTTCTTGTTATAAACGTCATTGCCATAACTCCATTGGGTCAATATGGAAAGGTCTAAATTCTTATACTTAAAATTATTTGTAAAACCTCCGAAATGCTTGGGAAGGGTATTTCCTATAATGGTTCTGTCATCGGTATTAACAACTCCATCGCCATTCTGATCTACAAGTTTAGGAAGACCAGGTCTATATTTCGTCGGGTCTGGCTGCCCAGCGGAAGTTACCACACCATCTTTCAAGGTATAGACAACATCATAAAAAGGTATATTCGCTGCTGCTGCATCATCCTTAACTTTTTGCGCAGCTTGGATATCAGTTAAACCTTCGAATTCTACGAAATCTGAAAATTCATAAAGGCCCTCTCTTTCCAGACCAATGACCGATCCTAAAGATTTACCAACGCGAACTACATAATCGTTTTGTATTTGATTATCTCCTATGGCTCTCACGAAAAATTCTTCAGCACCTCCTAGATCAAGGACTTCATTTTTATTGAAACTGATATTGAAATTTGTGTCCCAAGAAAAATTTTCAGAATCGACATTGATAGTATTGACCGAAAACTCCCAGCCTTTGTTTGACATGGCCCCCAAATTCTTAAAAACGGTCTTAAACCCCGATGTGGAGGGAAGTGGTACTTCTAAAAGAAGATCGGTAGTTTCCTTTTCATAATAGTCAATTTCCGCAGAAATACGATTGTTTAATAACCCCAGACTTAGACCCACGTCAATTGCATCCGTCGTTTCCCAAGTTAAATTCTCGTTAGCCAACTGCTCTATAGCGGCACCAGTCACTACTTGGCTTCCGTTCAAAATAGCACTTGCGACATTCGCTTGAGCAAAAGAACGGTAAGACCCTATTTGAGTATTTCCAGTTACCCCATAGCTCGCTTTGAATCGAAGGGTATTTATGACTTTACTATCTTTTAAAAAGTTTTCGTTTGCCACGTTCCAAGCAACTCCTATCGATGGGAAAAATCCGTATTTCTTTCCTTCGGCGAACCTAGAGGAACCATCGTAACGGGCACTTGCGTTTAATGTATATTTTCCTTTATACCCATATTGAACACGACCCAAGTATGATTTGATGGTATTTTTGTCAAATCCGGATTGATTCAACAACGTTTCTGTTGCAGAGCCTAGATTATCGAGGTTTACACCTGGCAAATCAAAACCTGTTGCTGCGGAATTATTAAACTCGAAGGTATTCTGCTGCTGTTCATAAACTGCGGTAAGATTCAACCTATGGTCTCCATAACTTTTACTGAAATTAAGGTTCTGAACCGTTATCATACCTGTACCTAAATTGTTTGATACAAAAGCCCTACCATTGGCCGTTTTACCCCAGCCAAAACGCTCAGAAAAGTAACCTTGGCCTTTAGCCGCTGATAATCGTCCATTTATTTCGCTTCTGAATGTTAAGTCTTTAGTTATATTAAATTGAATGTACGCGCCACCAAAAGATTGAAACTGATTTCGCTTGTTCGTATTTCCTTCTAATTGAAACAATGGGTTTGTAACATCTCCATCACGCAAAGAAACAAGTCTGCCGTTTTCGTCATATTCAGCGTCTGTATATCGGGTTAAACCTTGAACAGGGCTAAAAAGTATTGCATTTGTTAATAAACCAGATCGGCCGTTGGCATTTTCAGTAGCCGCAGTTACGACCCCTCCTGTTTTGGTATATCCAAAATTCACATTAATACCGGCTTTCAGCCAATCATTGATATTTTGATCTATTCGTAGATTACCATTATAACGCTCAAATTTAGAAGATTTAATTATTCCATCTTGATTGAGGTAAGAAAATGAACCAGAATACGATGTCTTTTCGCTACCTCCAGACGCTGAAAGACTATAACTGTTGGTTAGCGCCGTTCTAGAAATATCATCTTGCCAATCGGTCAATATCACTCGTGAATCGTTCAAATTTAAATCATTACCAAATTGATCCCGAAATGATCTTGAAAATTGATTTGTTGGATCATTTGGAGTCCAAGGAAAATATTCGTTCCAGTAGTCGACATATTGCTGACCTGTCAACAAACTTACAGGTCTAACTAGGGTAGCCATGCCCGAAAAGGTTTCAAAATTCAAATCTGATCGTCCTTTTCTACCTTTTTTAGTAGTTATCAAAATTACACCATTTGCACCCCTAGACCCATATATTGCAGTTGCGGATGCATCTTTTAACACCTCGATAGATTCAATAGTACTCGGATCAATGGAAGCTAAGGGACTTGTAGATGAATTACCTATACCTACGGCGGTGCTTTGAGGGTCGCCCGCTATTGCAAAACCGTCAATGACATATAATGGGTCATTGCTAGCGTTGATAGAAGTTCCCCCTCGTACCCTAATCTTAAACCCTGCACCCGGACCACCTTCTGATTGCACAACCTGAACACCAGAGGCCCTAGCGGCAAGTCCACCCTCGAATGAAACAGGCTTTATCTGGTCGATGGCATCACTTTTAACTGAGACAATAGAACCTGTAATATCTTTTCTTTGTGAAGTACCATAACCAATAACCACTACTTCATCTAACTTTGAAACATCTTCTTGCAAAATCACATTTATCTGGGTTTGTCCGTTGACCGCAACTTCATTAGTTGCAAATCCAATGTAACTAAATACCAGTATGTCATCTGCTTCGGCATTTATGGCATAGTTTCCGTCAAAATCAGCGGTCGTCCCGTTGCTCGTTCCTTTCACAACAACGCTTACGCCGGGTAGAGGGCCTCCCACTTCTGAAGCTGTTCCGGTGATAGTAAGCGATTGCGCTTGTGCAAAACCGAAGGTCATGAGACCCAAAAGAGCCATCATGCATCCTTTGGATTTCCAAATAAATATTAGTTTGAATTTCATATCGTTCCCACGTTTAAGTTTAGTTTCACAAAAGTTCTTATTAGTGTTTAGGATAATGGCATCGTTTGTTTTTATTATTAGAACATATGGGTTATTTAAAAAATTTAAGATGTAGACGCAAAGCTTAAAGGAGGGTAATCAGATCAACTCGCATTGCATCTATTCATCGGGGAAAATAAGTTGACATAGCACATATGTTCTATCCATAAACCATTTTGTCTTACCGATAACACAAACCAAGCGGACAACATCTCAAGTAAGGATAAGGGCCTCATCGAACGATTTAAAAAGCAATAGTATAAGACTCACTTTTGAATGAACACAAAGCACCGATTAAGCTCTTTTACATTAATCATTATAAGCTATTTATTTTCTTAGATAAGTCGGTGATATAATAAAAGGCCTCTCCGTTGTTGCAACCCTTACCAATTTCCCAATACACTGGAAAACCGTAAACGTTTTTCCGCAATTAATCATGTACAAACCGTTGTTATCAATTTTTTTATTCCCGTAAAACTCTCCTCTACAATTATTATTCTTATGAAGTATTCAAGAAAACCAGACAATCTATGAATCATTTAAAGCGCTGAACTTATCACTTCCTCGAATGTATTTTCCTTACTATTTTTGTGACGTTTTTCTATGGGTAAGTGTTGCCGTTCATTCCGCAATAGCAATTAGAACATAAGGTAGACCATATATCAAAGCAATTATGGTAAATCAATCACTCTCAACAAAATTTTATATAATTCACTACTCGGCATTCACCATCCTAATAGCCGCCTTGATATACCCCATGGCATATGCCATACCGGCATACCAAGGCCCATCACAGGACATTTGGGGGGTATGGTCGGGAATTAAGACACCTTCATAGCGATTCTTTTTAAGAATACGGAGTACCCGTACCATATCGATATCGCCTTCATCTACAAATACTTCTTTGTAATTGGGCACTTTTCCGACCACATTTCTAAAATTTATATACCCTATCTTATTTTGCTTACTGTAGTATTCGGTGGCCTCATGTACTTGGCCCTCGGTCATTTCAGCAATTGAACCCAAGCAAAATTCCAAAGTGTTGTTCGGGCTAGGCTTCATGTCGATTAGACGCTGGTACATAGCGGGTTGATAAACCAGTCTTGGTGTATCTCTTAAATAAGGAACAGGTGGATCATCAGGATGCGCTGCCATTTTTACCCCGGCATCTTCAGCGACGGGAATTATATGTTCTAAAAAGTACTGTAAACGGCTCCACAATTCATCATGGGAAATTTTAGGGAGAACCCCTTCCGGAGCATTCGAATCGTAGACCATATTCCAAACCATACCATTAGGAATGGGTGTTTCATCTACACTGCCTTCCATTCCCACCGAAGCTGCACCGCCTCGCGCATAATTTCCTGTGGTTCTACCGGCAACTCCTGCCAAGGAAAAATTATATCCCAATACGGGAATACCCGCCTTTCCAACAATTCTTATTTGCTCTTTGACCAGTTCAATTTGTGCTTCCTTTTTTGGGCCGTCCAATAAAATATCATGCCACATTGCAGGGTCAAAATTTTCGATAGCCTCTACTTCCAATCCGTAGCTATTGATTTCCTTTTTTAAATCTGATAGAAATTCCAAACTCCAAAGGGTGCCATCCCCAGCAAATCCCCAGCCTTTTCTGCTTCCGATAGGTTGGTTAGCATTCTGATTGCTGTTTTCTTTGGTATTCAAATAATCCACTAAATGGACGACGATATGGGTCGCGCCACATTGCTTGGCAAATATATAATGCTCGGCATTGAGCATATGACGATATAGTCCAAACCCTAATTTCATTGCTTTTTTAGAGGATACTTTTAATATCTTGAATTAAGCCTTCTATACCTAGACTGCTGACGTAGAGCGAAAATAGCAGTACTATGGCTAAGATAATTACATCATGTATTTTGTTCGTTTGGGTGCCCATTAGTTTCTTCTTACTGGTCAAATAAAATATGGAACCTATCGTAACGGGAAGGACTATCGCAATACAAGCCTGCGATAACATTAAGATGAAAACTGGTCGAAACCCGAATGCGATGCCTAAAATACTTGTCAATGTCAACACAAAAAGTATAATTCTGTAATAGGTTGTTTGTGTGTTTCTTTCCTGTTCTTTATAATCGATTAGCAGCCAAGGTATGACCAACATATTGGGAAGATGTGACGACAAACCTGCCGCCAAGATGCCAATTACAAAAACACTTAAAGCAGCTTTACCAGCTATGGGTTCCATCAACGGTATCATCTCGGCCACATTGTTCATGCTCAAACCTTGTACATAAAGTGTCGATGAGGCAGTAATCAAGACTGCCGCACTAATAATGAACATTAAAGAAGCACTTACGAATGCATCCCTTTTTTGAAGGGCATTATCGGCCATGGTCCATCCTGTATCCTGTACAATTTGTGAACGGATGATAAACGCAAAAACGGAGACCGTTGTACCCACCATTCCAGCCAGAATAACATAGGGACTGTTATCGCTACCCTCGGCAATTTCCGGTATGGAAGGCACGAATCCTTCCATTAAATCGGAAAACGAGGGAAAATTTATGAACATGGTCGTTACGAATGCCAAGCCCATAATGGCGACTAAAACCGCCAAAATCTTTTCAAAGAATGCGTAATTCCCAATCCAAATTACGATGTAAACCAGAGTGCCAATAAAGATTGCCCAGAACAAAGAAGATAATTCGAAAGGCAAAACCGTATCGGACCACTCACTCATCACATCTGCCAATATGCCCAACAAGCCCGCCAACGCACTTACTATAATTATGGTAAGGGCCGTGAGCAAAACAATGGCCACACCGGGATGAATATGTTTTTTAATGCCCTGTATAGCAGTTTCTCCGGTTACCATGGTATACCGACTAAACAAGATAATCAGATAATAGGTTACTAAACAACTCGCGAGTACTGTCCAGAGTAAGTCCAATCCAAAATTGGCACCTGCCTTTGACATTGAGGTTACACTTCCCGTACCAACGTTGTAACCAATCAAAAAAATTCCGGGTAATACGGAGGCGATTATTCTTTTTAGTCTTGACATAGTTGCGTTTTAATAGTTATGATTAAAAACCTATTGAGTTTCCGCCATCAACCGGTAAACAAATACCAGTTACATAGCTTGATGCATCGGATGCCAGGTAAGCCGCTGCTTTTCCAATATCAGAAGGGTCACCGAACTTTCCGGCCGGAGTGCGACCGAGCACTTTCTCTTTCCGCAATGGGTCTTTATCCATCGCGCTACGCAGCATTTTTGAATCTATAAAACCGGGTGCGATGGCGTTTACACGTATTCCTTCTCCCGAGTATTCAACGGCCAAGGTTCTGGTAAGTCCGATAAGTGCGGTTTTGGAGCTGCTATAGGCAACGACTTGTGGTATGCCATAAAGAGCGGTCATAGAACTAATATTGATTATCGAACCTTTTTTTCGAGGTACCATATATTTTAAAGCCGCTCTAGTAAGCGCAAAAACACTATTCAAATTGATATCGATGACTGCTTGAAAATCATCGTCCGAGGTTTCCAAGGCAAAGCTTTTATTGTGTTTACCTGCATTGTTTACCAAGATTTCAAGAGGCCCGATTTCTTCTTCTATTTGTTTCAGGAGTGCAGGGTGTTCTTCCTTTTTGGTTACATCGTTTACGATGCTGTGGCAATTGGATCCAAGATGTGCTTTGGCCTCTTCCAAAGGTTCTGGTCGCCGACCTGTTATGACCACTATCGCTCCCAGTTTTATAAACTCTTCGGCAATTCCTTTGCCTATACCAGTTCCTCCACCAGTAATCAAAGCGACTTTACCGGTCATATCAAAAGCGTGTTTCATATTGGAATATTTTTAAACCTTCAAATAGAAAAGGGCCGATCAACGAGGATCAACCCTTTAATCAAAACTAACTCAACAACTCAAATTTTTTCGAGGACATAGGTAATTGTCTTACCCGCAAACTCTGTATAGATGGCCTCTGCCTTACCGTTTACATGATTTAAAGGTTTTCTGGCTCTTTTCAATTCCACCTTTTGGGGCTCAAGAATTGAAAAACGCACTCCTTTTTCATGAAGTAATAATTCCACTGAATTATCCGCTATTGTAACAGCCACGCCGTCTTTTCCATCTGAAATTAACATGGGCCATGAGATTTTCTTTTTTCCAGTAATTCTTTTGAATTCGGTTTGAACAGTAATTCTACCTTCTTTTATGGAAATCGTTTCTTGAACGGAAGCCTGGTTATCCTCAGATCCCAAGTCATGGGTAATCCGAAATTTTACGACATTTACACTTTCTTCAATAATCTCTACTTGCTGCGATTCAACATCTTGCTCAGCTAATGAAACCCAATTTCCGGTGTTGTTTTGCCATAGTGGACCGGTAGCTAAAAAAACGCCCTCTCCACTAAATAATGGGGCGAGACCGTTAGAAGGGCCTAATTGAGGATGGGCACCATTGATGTGCGCACGTATAATTCCCGTAGGGTTGTACGTTTTATCGCCCTTTGTTTCATATTCCAAATAGGTACCCTTTGCATTGGCAAAAATTTTATGGAATGGCTCTAGGATGGGTAACACGAATCCACCTACATCTGCCGGAGAGGCTAATTCTTCAATTTCATCATTTGAAAATTGCCATGCTTGGGCCAGCATTGAAGTGGCGAGCATGTTGTAACAGGTATGCATGGAATATCTTTCGTACCCATGTCTATTTTCAATTGGAAAACGGTTTTTTACGATGTAGCCCGAACCGTCTTCGCGAATCCATTCTTTTATCGATTTTAACGATAACAGGGCCGCTCTCTTAAATGCTCCTGCTTCTCTTTCCCTTCCTAACTTCTCATACGCGGAGGCATAAATTTCAAAGACCACACATTGCTCGGCCTCGTTCCAAATGTGATGACTGCTTCTATATCCTGTGGGTAATTCACCAAAGGGCGATTGCATGAACAAAGATGTCCAAGCACCCTTCCATAAATTATCCTTTAATGCTACGGCATGTGATCCGGTATACCCCATCTGCAGCATTCCTGAAAGATAATGCCTGGGAAACAAGTCATAGGGCAACGGATTACCGTGTTCATTGTACATTCCCAAATCGGTAAAATTTGCCAGTTGGTATCCCAGCATTTTTTCAATATAATCATTGGAGGTAAAACCATTTTGGGCTCTTAGGAATTCTCCGGCTGTATGAACCAAAACCCAGTTGTTTTCTTTAAGATTGTCAAACGTTCGATACAGCTTATCAATCTGTACGGATTCGATTTTATCGTCCCAAGATTTTAATTGTTCCTTACTAGCAAATGGTTTAAACGTGGCATAAGCCAGCATAACCGGCCATGTATAAAAATCGCCGTGATTGCCATTTACGGTAGCATTGACCATATCGGTCAACGAAATATCCAAAGCTTTCATGCCGCGCGCCGCTAAGTCATCCTCTATTTTGATTGTAGCCGAAGCGACCAAAGCCGATACACTATGCGCAAAACAAGGTGTGGTATAAAATTTTTCCTCTTTTTCTACGGGGTCGACAATTCTGCCGTCTTTGTCCTGATATTTGACCATGGCTCGTACTTGGCTGTTTATGACATTCAAGTAATCGTTGCGTTCAAAGTCAGTTTGTTCAAAGTGGGGTTGTTTCTCTTGCTCGCCAAGAAATGTATTGATGTGTTTCGAAAAAGGATGGGCAGTGTTGTCCAAAGACTCCTTGACAAATGCAAATTGGGGAATCAGAGCAGTATCTTTAGCAACCAATGGAGTATCACTTTTTTCCGAAGCCTTCTTCTTATTAGAGGAATTACACCCAACTATCAAAACTCCTGAAAATATGATAAGAATAAGTAACTTCTGTTTTTTCATTGTTGATTCAAATATTACACTATCTAAGCGCTATCTGCTTTACCATGTCCATATCGGTAAAGTCTAGATTCTCTCCGGCCATACCCCAAACAAAACTATAATTGGAAGTTCCCGAAGCGCAATGAATGGACCATGGCGGTGATATTACCGCTTGGTTATTGGTCATCCAAATATGACGGGTTTCATTAGGTTCGCCCATAAAATGGCTTATCGCTTTGTCCTCGGCTAAATCGGTATATAGGTATACTTCCATTCTACGGTTATGGGTGTGCGGTGGCATGGTATTCCATACACTACCGGCTTTTAACTCCGTAATGCCCATTTGTAGCTGGCATGTATCTGTATTCGCTGCTACGATATATTGAAAAATCTTTCTTTCGTTGGCATCGTTGGCATTACCTAAATCTAGGGTAATGATATCTTCCAGGGCTATTTTCTTCGTTTCGAAAGCCTGATGTGCCGGTGCGGAATTGATATAGAACATTGCAGGGTTATCGGCATCATTACTTTTCAAAACAATGCTTTTGGTACTCATGCCGATGTACATTCCGTCTTTGTTCCGAAGGTTATATGCTTTACCATCTACGGTAACAACGCCTTCACCACCGATATTGATAATGCCCACTTCACGGCGATCACAAAAGTGTTCCGATTTTAGGGAATCAATGCTCTCCAGCGACAGTTCATTTTTTATGGGGATGGCCCCACCAGCAATAAATCGATCATACATGGAGTAGGTGAATAGAATTTCATCCACACCAAAAACCTTTTCGATTAAAAAATGTTCTCGTAGTTGCGTTGTATCATAGTTTTTTACATCGTTAGGATGCGATGCGTGCCTTTCTTCATGAATTATTTTGGTCATATAAATGGTTAGTTGTTGTTCAAATTCATTTTATACATTTCACTGGCGGCCAATAAGAATGTACCTGTTACGTATTCGTGAGAATCGTCTTTTGACAGATTTACAGGTCGGTCACCGACCAATTGTCCCCATTGTACTTTACCTTCTTTGCTTACTTCGTCGGTTACCGATTTCCATGCTTTTTTCACAACAGGAACAAATTCATCCTTTGGCAGAATTCCGTTGTTGATTCCGTATGCAATGCCATAAATAAAGAAGCTCGTTCCACTGGTTTCCTTAAATTTAGCATATTCAGGATCTGCTAGATTAGGGTACCAAAAACCTTCTTCCGATTGACATTTTTTCACGGCATAGGCCATACTTTTCAGTACCTCTTCATATCTTTTGTAATTGCCATGATCTGCAGGTAAATACTCTAAAATGCGTGCAATTCCGGCCATTGCCCAACCGTTACCGCGCGACCAGACCACATTGGCGTTTTCTTGATTCGATGGGAAAAAGCGTTTATCACGATAAAACAAATCAGTGTCCGTATTGTATAATTTGCCGTATACATCCCAAAACATGGAGTCCATCCAATCGAGATACTTTTCGTCTCCGGTAACCGAGTACAACATCGTTAAAGTAGGCGGGCCCGTAAAAAGGGCATCTACATAACGTCTTCCATCTTCGTAATACCAGCTTCGTGGATTACCCGTTGGACTACGTGATTCCAAATCGTTTAGATGATCGATTATTCCTATTATTTTACTTTTCTCGGGCTTGACCATATATGATTGAATCATGGTCTGACCTATGGTCAACAAGTTGGCCCCACTGGATTCATGTACCGGAGGTAGTGTTGGTACTTTCCAGTTCAACGCTGTACTCAGCGCATCACTCTGCTTTAAGTAAGCCTCGTCTTGGGTCGCCAAATAACAGGCCATCAAACCTGCGTAGTATGTCCCGCGAATCCAATTATCATCATACTCTTGCCAAGGATGGTTTAATTGGTATTGGTTCGTACGAGTCATAAGTTCTTTAATGGTTTCTTTATCGAAAATGTCCTGTGATTGGGCACTAGAGCCGATTAAGGTTACGATTAGAAAAAAGAAGATTGTTTTTTTCATTATTAATTTTTAGTGTTTAAGTAATAAGTGTCCTAGTAATTGTCTTGATAAGTTGCTCGACAATCTACGCTGTGCAACCTCCAGAACTATTTGTTAAATTATATAAAACTTAACGCCTAGTTGTATCCAGGGTTCTGTTCAAGATTACCTAAAGTATTCAATTCTATTTCCGCAAAAGGAATCGGAAACAAATTATTGAACGGTTGTATGGTCTGACCTGCAAAAGGATTGCCAAGTACGGTTCTATCGAATAATTTGTTCATTCGAGCGAGAGTGATTCTTCGGTTTTCTTCATAGGTCAATTCACGCATGCGTTCATCTAAAATATAGTCGATATCTACCTCGTCCGGGGTAATCGGTTCGGCTTCGGCCCTAGTACGTAATACGTTGATGTCATCAGCTGCTAGTGCGGTATTACCTTGTGCTAAATAAGCTTCGGCCCGTAATAAATAGGTCTCCGCCACTCTTAGCAGATACCAGTCGGCAAATGTTTGTCCCGAGAAATTCGCAACCTGTCCCGTAGCCGGGTCAGCTAAAACTTCTGCTGGATGGTCTCCGGGGGTAGAAATCTTGGAAATGTTCGGGTAATAGTCCCGAAGTGTATCTTGCTCCGTAAGGCCATCAAACCAAGATTGTGGAAAATCACTGATATTTTGGCCAAAAAATGCCGAACCGGGGTTATCGGCTACCCAATCTCTTTGAATATTACGATTGTTGTTCCGAACATCAGCATCAAAGGTCTGTGTTGCGCTGTCCCATCCCCAAACCGTATGGGTTAAGTAAGGTGTCGGACGAATAAAACCTACAGGTCTACCCAAGTTTTGACTGGTCGGGCCCAAAAATATCGGTTCACCGTCAGGACCTCTCAAAAACCAATATAAAGAACCATAGAATCGTTCATATCTGAAATGGGAATCTTGACTATCTTGATTACCACCCTGAACTATAGGCGTGTTACCGGGAATATTGAATTCTTCCTGTAGCACTAAAATACCTTCGGTATTACCCGAACTTCTATTCTGGTTAAAACGTTGGAACAAATCGTAATACGGATCACCTTCTTGGTCAGCCTTGTTACCAAAACGACCGGTCATTAGGGCTATGGCAGGGTCGTTTATTACGGCAGAGGTCACCGCGATTGCGCTATCGACATTATTGGTTGCGAGGTATAATTCCCCCAAATAATGATTGGCCGCCGCATTGTTGAGCCTACCATCGGCTATTACCTCGGATACACTTGGCAAATTTGCGGCCGCAAATTCCAGGTCTTCGATAGCTTGGCCTAGAGTTGCTTCTAGGGTGGCCCTTTCAAAATCTCTTTGTGGAGAATTTATTTCTTCTAAAACAATGGGTACGCCACCGTACAAAAAGCCTAGGGAACGGTATGCGTACCCCCTGAACCATCTCGCTTCCGCAATGTGCAGGGTCTTTTTCGCCGGGTCATCGTATTCTATGGTCTCAAGTCTTCCCAATATGGCATTTGAATTGAAAATAATCTTGTAGTACCGGTTCCAAAAGTCAAGTGCGACACCTGCTTCCGGGGTCAACTCAGTTCTATAATCACCTAAACGACTGTTTGCCGGGCCTCTTGCGGACATGCAAAGATCGGTACCCGAATGCATCAAGACATTGTTCGAACCTTGGTTAAGTGCCCTTAAACGGCCATAATTGGAAACCAAGGCCGCTTCAATATCGGCTGGTGCCACATAAGAAAATTCGGGACTCAGAAAATCCAACGGTCTTTCTATCAATAAATCTTCGTCACAGGCCCCAAAAAGTAAGAGTAGAGAGGCTATGATGGTATATTTATATAATTTCATAGTATTTTAATTTAAAAAGTTAGATTAAGACCTAATGCATAACTTGTAAGAATAGGAGCTTGATTCAGATTAAAAGCACGATCGCTTAATTCGGGGTCTGTACCGATCCAATCCGTCCAAGTATGTAAATTTTTACCGGTCAAGTAGATCCGGAACTTATCCATCCCTAATTTATCCACAAGCTGTTGGGGAAAATTATAGGCCAATCGTACATCTTGCAGACGAACGAAGCTTCGATCTGCATAAGTATGCGCTCCTGAAACTACACCAGGTTCATCAAAGGCAGGCCCTGTATGGATCGCATCGGGGTTTAACGGAGACCAAGGGTCGTATTCGGCAACAATATTATAGGTACTCGCATTATCTTGCCTATATTCACCAACTTGTGAGGTTGGCGACACTCTTCCCAAATACCCATCTTTTCCACCTTGTACAGAATTGATAAAGGCGCTGAAAGTGAAATTTTTATAGTTAAACTCATTATAGATACTAAAACGATATGCCTCCTCGGCACGCCCTAGAATCTTACGGTCATCTTCCGCAGTTAGGACACCATCACTGTTCAAATCTTCAAAAACTCGATTTCCCGGGAAGGAGCCGTCTGTAATATTATCACCAAGTTGATAGAGCCGACCGGTATCGGAGTAATCAAATATAGTCTGTATCGATTGCCCAGGGATGAGTCTTCCGTTGGTCGTAATCAAATCATCTTCGATGCCATCACCATCATCATCCCTACCCAGTATGGTGACGATCTCGTTCTTGTTCGTAGAAAAATTCACGGTACTCTTCCATTGAAAATCTTCTGTTTGAACATTATACGAGGTCACCGATACTTCAAGACCTTCGTTCGCCACCTCACCTAGATTGGTAGGTATCGTAGAAAAGCCCGTAATTCTAGGAAGGGTTACATCAAATAAAATATCTTCGGTAGTTGTATTATAATAGTTGATGTTTCCGTTTATGCGACCTTTTGAGAAGCCGAAATCAAGCCCTAGGTTGAGGCCTGTTGTGGTCTCCCAACTTAAACTATTGTTCGCCAATGATTCTATATTTTGGCCATAAGCAGGACCAGAACCATCTCCGAAAGCATATTGAAAACCTGCGTCGACTCGTGCCAGAGTTCTGTATCTGCCAACGGTACGGTTACCTGTTTGACCGTAGGTGGCCCTCAGTTTTAGATTTGTTAAGCCTGAGGCTCCGTTAGCAATGAACTTTTCATTGCTTACAGTCCATGCTACCCCCAAAGAAGGAAATATACCAAACTTTTCGTCAGATCCGAAACCGGAGAAACCATCACGTCTTGTTGTAAAAGTCAGTAAGTACCTATTATCATAGACATAGTTGAACCGCGCCATCTGGTAAATACTTCTTTCTTCAAACGCTCCTGATTCGGCAAGTTGAAGATCGACGTTCCCTGACTCCAAACTGTTAAAACCTAAGGACTGATTCAAAAAATTTCCTGACTGTGCAATTGTTCCTTCACCGTCTCGCTCTTCAAAACCGTAGAGCAAGGTTACATCTAGATCGTGTCTATCGTTAAATGTTCGTTTGTACGTCAATATATTATCCGTAGTCCTATCTTCAAAGAACTGATTCTCCTTAGATGCGCCGCCGGTAAAGTTATTTGCTATAGGGTCGAACCTGTAGTCTCTATCCGTTCTATAGTTTATAGAGTGGTTAAGTCGGTAAGACAATCCTTTAATAGGTAACCGTACCTGGGCAAAGAAAACACCGAACAGATTCAGGCGCTTATCTGTTTGGTCGATAGCAGTTTCCAATAACGGACTACGTTCAATACCGATGGGGTCTGTATTTATACTACCGTCTTCATTATAAGGTTTAATCAATGGAGAATAAAGTATCCCTCCCCTAAGATCTGCCGAAACCCCAGAATAGTCTCCGAACGAAGCAAAAGACTGCATACCTACGTTCAGCCAATCGGTCACTTTGGTTTCGAAGTTCGCTCGTAAGCTCAATCGGTCGAATTGATCGTTCAATAAAAAACCACGTTGGTCGATATAACCAGCGGACAAGAAATAAGAAGTTTTCTCGGTGCTCCCGGCGAGACTGATGTTAATATTCTGGGTAGAGGCCGACTGTGAGATTTCGTCCAACCAATTCGTATCCGTACCATCAAGGAAGCCTTCACGCAAAGAGGCATAAGGAAATTTGTCAGCTATAACAAAGGCAGGGTTTGGCTGTGTAAAACCTGAGGCTTCCGTAAATGCTTCATTATAGAAAATCTTATTAAAGTGGTCAACAGAGGCATCAGCCCCCAAAGGCGTCAACAAATTATCCGGTCTTTCAACGGAATAAAAGGTAGACACGTTGATTACCGGCTTACGGTTTCTTTTACCTGTCTTTGAAGTAATTAAAATCACCCCATTAGCAGCCTGTGAACCATAAATGGCCTGTGAACTGGCATCCCTTAGAACATTGACAGTTTCAATATCAGCGGGGTTAAGATCAGCGAGACTACCACGATAAATAATTCCATCTAAAACTATCAAGGGGTCACTGCCTGTGAGGTTTCCACCATCATCGACCGCAAAGGTATTTCTACCCCTTACTTGTATCGAAGGGTTCGCGCCTGCAGCACTTACGGCTCCGATATTCAACCCCGCAACCGAACCTTGTAAAGACTGAAGAATATTTACATTGGGCTGATCTTCGAAAGCTTCGAGGTCCGCACTGGCTACCGAACCTGTAAGGTCCGATTTTTTCTGCGTACCATAACCTACTACAACAACTTCGTCCAGTTTCGCGATATCTTCTGCTAGAGTGACATTCAAAGTGGTTTGATTTCCAACGGCTATTTCCTGTGTTACAAAACCGATATAGCTAAATTCCAGGGCGTTATCAGCTCCTGCGGTAATCGAGAAATTGCCGTCAAAGTCCGTAGACGTTCCCGTTGTTGTTCCTTTCAGGATTACCGAAACCCCCGGCAATGGTGCTCCTGACTCATCCGATACCGTACCCGATATGGTATTTTGTAGATTTTCGGTAGCAGCCAACTCTTCCAAGGGGTACGCCGAATGTCCAAAAGACCGTTGTACCACCAATAAAAAAAGTACGCTCCCCAAAATAATATGCCATTTTTTGTAGCACATTCTACTGGTGAAAACTGTTTTTTTCATAAGTGCGTTTTATTAATTAATAAGTTGATTTAATAAATTCTTTTTTGAAGGAGCTTTAATGAAAATCGAATCTCATTATCCTACAAAATAATTGGTCACTATAAAAAAGACTGGGTCTTATCTATAACTTCGGAACAAACCTATGATTTGAACGGAATCGGAAATATATAGATTTTGATATATTGTATATGAATTTTATCATTATGTTAAAAATTCTTACATAATTTGATAATATTCACATATTACGGAGGAATAAATTGTGTTTTTAGGCTTTATGGAGATTACTTTGAAAAGTATGATTCTACATATACTTAAGTCGTAAGCCTAAAAATCAATAATGCACCACGGCATTCGATTTTCTATATTGATTGGGAGACATCGCCTTTATACGCTTGAACATTTGAGAAAAAGCGGAAGGATTGTTGAACCCAGATTCATAAGCTATTTGTGTAATTCCAATAGTACTTTCCAAAAGCATTTTACAGGCATGTTCCACCCGAATTTCATAGAGAAATTCATTATAACTTTTCTTGACGGTATTTTTAAAATAGCGACAAAATGCACTTTTCGATAAGTTCGCCACGTTTGCAATCTCTTCTAAGCTTATGTTATTTTTAAAATTCAGCATGGTATGCTGTATGATTCTATTCATTCTGTCCTTTTCCTTAGGATTAGAGGATTTGTGTAAATCAAATTGAGATAACACATAAACATCATCCGATTTTGCCATCAAGTTGAGAATACTGATCAAGGAAGCAATCTTTTCCAACGGGGATTGCGCTAACATTTTATGTAAAATAGATGCAATTTCTTTTTTAGTACTCCCTTTAATACGTAATCCACCAGAAGCCTCCTTAAAAATTCTGTTGATGGGGTAAGTATCAGAAAGACCCAAAAAATCCTTACCTGCGAAATCTGGATAAAACTTTACTACAATAGCTCGGGTCATTAAACTAGAATCTTCATCGTAAAAAGCTTCATCGCTCATCCAGACGTGGTTCAGTTCTTCACCTACCAAAACCATATCTCCTTTTTTGTATGATTTTATACTACTGCCTACGTATCGGGTGCCATACCCCTCAACTATATAGGCCAATTCGAGTTCTTTATGATAGTGTAATGGGTTTGGGAAGTACTTAGACTCCATACTCCAAACCGAAATCGCCGTATTTGTTGGGCGATTGGAAGATAAAAATTTTGCTTTAGCCACTATATGAATATTATCATAAATATAATAATTACATCTTAGGATGCAAATATTCATAAAATATTGGATAATATATTGGTATTTTAATAGCTTAAATTTCCATTTCTTTGAATATGAAAACTTCTATTCCTATGTTCTTCAAGAGCCACTTGCTATCGAGGCTATTTTTTTTATTGTCGATTTTCATGCTTTCATGTAATTCTGATGGAGCTGATTATGTGGTTTCTACTTCCAACCCAAGTGATTTGGTCAGAATTTCCGAAACTATAGAGATTGCGCTATCGGATATAAAGGATATTTCGGAAAGTGCCTTTGAAGATTTGGTCATATGTGATGGTCAAGATAAAGAAGTACTATCTCAGCTTATTGACATGAATCAAGATTCCATCTACGATCATATTATTTTTCAAACGGATTTCGAACCGAACGAAGCCAAAACATTTACATTGGCCATAGGAGAGACCAGTGCACAAAAAGAAAAACCGACCTTACATACATTTTGTCGAATAATTCCCGAACGGATTGATGATTTTGCTTGGGAAAACGATAAGGTAGCTTTTAGAACCTACGGACCCGAATGTCAGCGTATGTTCGAGGAAGGAATACCCGGTGGATTAATTTCCAGCGGCATCGATGCCTGGACTAAAAGAGTAGATTATCCCGTCATAAACAAGTGGTATAAAGCCGACCAAGATGGTATATCATATCATGAGGACCATGGCGAAGGGTTGGATGCTTACCATGTAGGTACGACTAGAGGTTGCGGAGGCACAGCAATTTTGATTGATAGTACCTATGTTTTGAGTGAGAATTTCACCAATTGGAACGTTTTGGCCAATGGCCCCATTAGAAGCGTTTTCGAACTGATATATGCACCTATTGAAGCCAGCGAGCAATCTGTGAGAGAAAAGAAACGTATTACCTTAGATTTAGGGTCTAATTTATACTTATCCGAAGTCTCATACAATGCCAAAAGTCCGGTAAGATTTGCGGCTGTTGGACTTGCCCTACATGAAGGAAAAGGAACCACAAACCAAAATTTAAAAGAAGGATGGGTATCGTATTGGGAACCCTACGACGATTCAGAACTAGGTACTGCCATTCTCGTAAATCCCGAAATACTGGATGGTATTAAGGTAAAGGATACCTTATCTGACGATGAAAGCTTCAACAATGTTTGGGCAAATGTGGAAGTAAAAAATAATACTTTTGATTATTGGGCCGGGTTTGGATGGAAAAAAAGTGCGGATTTCGACTCCCGGGAAGAGTGGGAAGAATACCTGAAAAAAGAATATTTGAAAAAGAAGCTACCCATAGAAGTAAAAATTACTAAAAACTAACAATACGATATGTGGAAATCAGATAATGAACTTTTTAGCATTGCTAAAACTGAACTTTTCCCCGCACTTGTGGGAGATGTTTTAGATCAACTTGGTTATCAACACCAATTTATAAGTCCTGATATTAAACCTATCCGAAGTGATATGGTAGTTATCGGTCGCGCAATGCCCGTATTGGAAGCAGATGTATTTACGGAATCTACGGATGATAGTAGTAATCCGCTGATGAAGAAACCTTTTGGTCTCATGTTCGAAGCTTTGGATAGTTTGAAAGAAAACGACGTGTACATCTGTACGGGGTCTTCGTTCGCCTACGCGCTTTGGGGCGGGCTTATGAGCACCCGAGCGTTAAAGCTAAAAGCTGCAGGTGCCCTAGTAAATGGCTATTCACGAGATACTAATGAAGTAGAAAAACTAGGCTTTCCGACATTTTCAATAGGCACCTATGCCCAGGACCAAGGCCCTAGGGGCAAGGTAATAGACTACAACATTCCCATTGAAATAAACAGTATTCGGGTAAATCCGGGTGATATTGTCTATGGAGACCGTGACGGGGTATTAATAATTCCTAAAGAAATCGAAAAAAAGGCCTTTGAGGGAGCTATTGAAAAAGCGCGTGGGGAACAGTTGGTAAAAAAGGCTCTGGAAGCTGGTATGAGTACAGTAGAAGCCTACGAAAAGTTTGGGATTATGTAGGTTTCACTGCTTGTCTCTCGCTTAGAATAATGTTGGTCGGAAAGGGCTAAGGAAGTTTATTAAAGAAAACGTCTTCTAACTATACGCTCGAAAGTCGCAACAAAACCTAGCGGTATAAACCCTATAGAAAATGAATTATCGGTACTTTAAAACTGCCAAATTACGGAACGAACTGTTTACATTCAGAATATGTGTTTCTCCAGTTCCATTTGTCGTTCGTTTCAGCGTTACCGTTAATTAACTTTTATTGAAACTATACTTTAGGAGGAAAATGTATGTATTTACTCTTTACAAAACCTGCGATTTGTAAAGAGTTGATAATTATTTTCAGGATGGTATATCTAAACGGCGATTACTACAACTGCTAAAGACTAGGCAAGAGTTTCCTTATCCAGAGCATATAAAGTTTAAAAAACTAGTTTAGTGTTTATATAAAAAGTTACCCAACATATCTGCCTTAACGAAGATGCTCAAAATGTTAACAAACAATAAACATTTGAACTAAAAAGAGCTTGACTTTTTGCGCCACCACACTACAAAATTTTAAAACTAATTGTAAACTTGACAAAATTGTCTAATCAATATTGTCAATATGAAAACGTTTGGAGATTTTATTAAAATTAAAAGAGAAGAACTTGGAATACCACAGCGAAAATTTGCGGCTCAACTGAACATAGACACTTCCACTTTGAGTAAAATTGTACGCGATGAAAGCCGTAACACACGATATTGCTAAAAGTAAAGCAAACAAGATGCTAGCAGATTTAATTATTCTCAAATATAGCTAAATTAGCTACCTGTTGTGCATTGTGATTTGACACACAGGTTATTGTACCCATTCTCTAGCTATCGGGATTTTGGGGAAAGCTTTAAATAGCATCAAAAATTAATTCTAAAAACCAAATCTCCTATAAAGCCTAGCGATTGACGTTCGTTCGCCTGTATGACCGTATCATCAACAGCGCTACTAGTAAGCGAATAATCCAATTTTATAGGGATTCGACGGTTGATGATATTACGGGCAGACAACCCTATTCGACCATTCAACTTTTCACCCAATTGAAAGTTGTAAAGCGCGGAAACATCCCATCTGTGGTATGTTGGTAAACGCTCGTTATTGATCTCGTTTTCGGATATGAACAGGTCGAGCTCTTCTCTGGTACCTTGACCTATCGCTGTAAACGGCAGTCCGCTCGACGCCGAGAAACCCAATCCAAATTCAAATTTTTTGAAAGAATAGGTCTGTGAAATATTTAGATTATGGCGTTGTCCATAGGAATCATAAAAAGAATCGGTCTGAACATCTGCAAACTTGTTATTGTTTATGCTATAGGCGTAACTCAACCAAATTCTATAATTTCTAAATCGTTTCTTGAGCAAAATATCCATTCCTATTCGACTTCCTGTACCTGTTCTCAATTCGTCCCTTTCTTGAATCTGATATAGGTTCGGAATAAAATTGTCATCATAAGGTAACGCATTCGTAATTCCCTTATAATATCCTTCTAATTCTAACAACCAGCCATTATAATCGTAGAGTGCGCCAATGGTGAATTGCCTGCTCCGTAGAATAGCTACATCAAACCCATCTACACTCTGCGTTCCCCAAATACTATTGGCCACTTGTGAAGAGGTTACCAAATTACCACCCTCTTGCGGTAAATAAAACTGACTAAAAGATTGGTTCTTAATTTCTGCAGAAGCGGTAATACGCAGCTTATCGGTCAGGTTCTTTGAAGCGTACACTCTGGGTTCTAAGAGAAAATCTCTAAAATTATTATACAGACCTGCACGGAGTCCAAGACTTAGATAAACTTCATCGGACCTAAATTTATATTCCGAATAGGCAATGAAGTCTAACAATTCATTGAATAAAAATGTATTATTTTTAAAAGGTGTCTCCAAAAAATCGCTCTCAACATCTTCCGAGAACCTTAAATCGATACCTTTAACGGTGCTCTGTTGACCTAGCAACAAACTTTGTGTTTCGTTCAATGGAATGTCGAAGGAGATATCATAACCGATATCGACAATCCTGTTGAATCTATTTGTGGTAATTAGGGTACTGCCGTCTTCCGAGTTCAATTCCGAATCATAGGCATAGTCTGAACTATAGGAAGAAAAATAGGCTTCAAAAGCTTTTGTGGTCTTGCCAGGTTTATTATTGACCCAACTAAAACCAATGCCTAGATTTTTCTCTATCAATAGGTCTTCTAAGCGCAATGAGCTGGAGGTTTCGGTAACATTGTTCGCAGTACGCAGTTCATTGGCAATATGAATCAAACTTAATTGCAGACGATGACCAGGTTTAGGCTTCCAAATAGTCTTGAAGTTAATATCCGAGAAAAAGTAATTCACAAAAGGATTGGTGTCCGCACTTTGAAGCTCCGAACTATTTACATCCTGCCTGGAATTCTGAAAAACCTTTTCGGCCAGTTTGGCGTAGGTAAAGGTTTCATAAAGGTCGGTAGAGCTGCGCCTTCCCGCTAGCAGTATCCCGAAATTGTCTGATAGTGGTATTTTCACATAAGCGTCTGCGCTTGTAAGATTAATGCCGCCGCCAACCTTTAGCTTATCGAATACATCGTCAGCGGACCTGATATCGACCACCCCCGAGATACGGTCGCCATATTTGACACTTGTACCGCCTCGGTACACATTGGCATCTTTAATGATATAGGGGTTGTAACTGCTGATCTGTTTAAAAAAATGGTCATTCAGGTACATCTTAATACCATCGTAAAGTATGAGATTCTGATCTGGAGTGCCGCCACGAATAAAAAGGTTGGTAGGGTCTTCCGTAGGACTGTTCACCCCTGGTATGCGTTGAAGGCTTTGAAAAATATCCGGCTCTACAAACCCGGGTAGCATGCCCAGACCTTTAGGGGAAAGTTTGATCGAACTATCTTCGTTCTTTACCATTCCTTTAGTCAGGTAATCTTTTACCACCACTTCTTCCAATTGTGTAACTGCCATAGTCAGCATAATTGTCGGGCAATCTATACCTGTATTTCTAACACGTACCCGACTCTTGAGTACCTCACTCTCGTAAACAGTGATATTTGTATTGATTGGTAGCTGTACTGTGAAACGACCTAGACTATCGGTTTCGGCCAGGACCTGATTCTCCTGAAAAATAGATATCGAAGGAAGAGGGTCTCCAAACTCGTCAATGACCAAGCCGCAAAAAGAAACTAGGTCATTGGCCATGATTAAATTAAAATCGCCGGAAAAAACCTCTTTTACCGTGACGCTGTATTGTGAAGCCAACAATGCTATAAATTGATTTAGCGTAATCGTTGGCGCATCGTAATCGAATAATATAGTTTCTAATCTATCCGCATCGAACGAGAATTTAATATCATAATCTTTCGAAAATATATAGCATACGTCAGCTAGGCTGGGGTTCGACGGTAGTGCTACACTGCGTTCTTGAGCCGTACCCACAGTAAGCACCCCGAATAGAAGAAAACCTACTAGAAGAAATTCTTTCATTTATTTCTTAACTCGACCTTGTTTTTTTTAATCGTGTAATCGATATTCATGGGCTGACAAATTCTATCAAGTGCACTTTTCAAATCCTGATGCTGAAATCCTCCGGAATAGGCCCTTGATATATTGACATCGGTATGCTGTAAAGTGATGTTGTATTGCCGTTCAAGTTCAGAAAACACCTGTGATAACGGAGCTTTGACAAAAACACTTCTACCGGCCCTCCATTGTGGACTTTTTTCTTCAGATGGCGTGAACTGTAAAATACTTTTATTTTTTGAAAAAGCGCCTAACCCTCTGGTTAAAAGTAGGCTATCATTGTTCGCCATAACAGCCACTTTGCCTTCGTCGCAAAAAACATTTAGTAAAGTCTGTCTTGAGTACACATTAAATTCAGTGCCCAAAACGTGTACGGAGCCGTTATCGGTAATAACTTCGAAGCGACCGCCCTTTTCTACTTTAAAATAGGCTTCACCACTTAATTTAATTTTCTTTTCTTTTATAAACGTATCCTCATCATAAGTCAATTCGGTTTCAGCGTTCAAGATAACGGTAGAACTATCTGGTAAAATAATTGTCCTGTTTTCAGCAAAACCTGTGTTTATGACCGTTGCCGAGTTCCATAAAAAACTTAAACCGACAATTAGTAAAATACTAGCGGCGGCGGCATATTGCCAAGGTTTAAAGGAAATGACCTTATTAGTAGGTTTCGAATCCGCTAAATTCCTATTGTACCGCAATTGCTGTTGAAATTTCTCTTTAAGGTCAGGTTTGGGAAGCTTTAAAGTATCGGTTTCTGCTATGATTTTTTTATAAAGCTCAAAATCTTCACCTTTCTCAAAAACACGCAGTTCATCTGCCGAGAGTTTTCCTTCGAGCCAATTTGCCAATATATACTCTTGATCGTTAGGATCTTCCATGCCTGGTTATCTTAAAATTTATATTGACCAATCTCATTTCTGAGATCCGCTAGAGCGAGATGAATGCGCTTTTCTACCGCTTTTACAGAAATATCCAATATTTCGGCAATTTCTATGTAGGTCTTCTTTTCGATACGGTGCAATAAAAACGCCTCCCGATGTCTTGACCGTAAATTCTCGATAGCTATTTTTAATCGTTCACCGAATTCCTTTTCTTCCAATTCAAACTCCGGTGAAGCTACCATTGGGGTGGTGTGCATATCGCTCGTATACTTTCTTCCCGTTTTTTGATCTCGAATGGCGTTGAGGGTGGCATTGTTCGCCACCTTATATAAAAAACTCTTAGCCGATGTATAGATTATTTTTGCGCAGTTCTGCCATAGTTTGGCGTAGCTTTCCTGAACAATATCTTCCGCCCTTGACATATCCCCGTATTTATAATATAGATAGTTACGTAATTTTTCATAGTGCGCGTAGAACAAAGCTTCATAGTTTTTTTCTTCGCAAACATTAAGTAAATCATCTATCATAAATACAGGGTGTCTTTGTCTACAAAAGTATTAAATAAAACTTTGCACCTTAAAATGAGTATCCAATGGATAAGTCAAGTACCGGCCACACACTATTGGAATCCGAGCTATCTAGATTTTTGATGAAAAACTTTCTATAATCGGCGCCAACACCGATATCAGCTGTAAATCCTTTTAAAAATTTAGGTAGTACTAATTGATAACCGGTTTTAAACTGGGCTCCCAGCGCATAATAATTTGCCTTGTCTTCAATACCCGTAGTCTGTTTAACTTTTCCAAAATCTGTAAGTAAACCGCCACGTAGGTACCATCCTTGAGGCCTATTTTCTTTTCTGGTCAAATAGAATTTGTAACCTGTATTCAAAGAGACATAATTTGCACTTAAGTTTTGATCACGATAATATTTTCTGTTCTGTATTGCAGAAGTTACGTATAGGGCTTCCACATCAAAAGAACCACGTCTTCCCAATACATGTTCATAAGATACATCGATACCGCCGGCCACTGCTTCGAATACTCCAACGCGCAAGACGTTGTTAAATTCACTCATACCTACATTCGTTGTACCGTTTACTTGTTGTGCATTTGCAAAGGATGCGGACAATAACGCTGTACTCAATAAAATTTTAATAGTTTTCATAATTTTTGTTTTAGAATTAAAAATGTTTTACCACTCTAAAACACGGTCGAATGAGATTACCCTCCTTTTTTATTGATAATATTTTTTTTGGATACGATTAATCAAATTTTATGCATAGATGTAACGCTTTCAACCCCTGTCAGGGCCGTGGTTTAGATATGAAAATCTCAACTTAGGATTTAGTCTCAAGAAATGGATTATTAGGCCAGCTTCAGATAGTAGTAATGCATTTCTTTTAAAGTACCATTTCTGGTCTCTTCTAGTAGTTCCACTACTTCACCTCTTATTAGGACATTTAAAGTACATTTAAACGTTAAAAATGTAGAGCATAAAAAAAGCATCTTGTTTGTGTGCTCTTGCAAGAATACGTCTAGAGGCGATAAATTTTAAGTAAATCAATTCAAGTTCCTTGTTGAAGGTTTGCCATATATGGCAGATGGGGGGGGTGCAATATATAAATTTCAAGTTCAGCACAGTTATAATAAATCCCTTTCAAATTTTGAATTTTTTACAACGAGAGTAAAGATTGTATAAGAGCAGTATGTATCGGAAGAAAATATGCTTGTGAATGGCGGAAAGGAAATTTTACATTCAGCTAAGAGCTTTAAATATTACTGAAATCACTTATAAAATAGGCAATGTTGAATTTGATAAAGAAGTATCAATAAACGATTAAATTAAATAAAGCTGTGAACAACTGGATAGGGCTCTAAATGACGAAATAAATGAAGATAAAAAAATTCAAGGTCGTACAGTATATTGATATAGACTATAAATCATATAGGAGTTCGAAAAAAATAGTATATGAAAATTGCCTTTATTGTAATTTATTAAGGAAATCTTGATAAATCTTTTATCACTGGCTTTTAATTTACCCACTCAACACAAAGTATTTAGCTGTTTTTTTTCATGTTAATTTTTTTTGCCATTGTTATTCTAAGAAAAATCGTTGACATTTTACCTATAGATTATACCATTTAGTTGTTCCCTCTCGTCCGGCGAGGTTGGCTCCTTTGACCTGGTAGGGATGATATTTGATAACCAACTCATACAATAGACCAAAGAATTTGCTAATTGACTGTAAAAAAGATAAAACTGTTCGACTCAATATTGAAGGAGGTGGTTGTAATTGTTCTACATGATTTGATGCCGAGGGTGTTGGGACTACCATCAATGGTGTAATTATCAAAAATATTTACATTGCTAAAACTATTTCCAAGGTCTACAGCTCCCAACCAGCTTAAAACGTAATCACCAACGCGTTTTGGTACAAGCGCAACTTCGTAGTTATAGTAAGACCTGTCTTCAGCTAAAATTCCCCTAGATATGAATTCTGAATCCGGGCAAGCACCTTCAAATTCTATTGACCCTTCTGTAGCTGATAGATCGAACTCGTCAACAGCACCTATCGCATTACTATTTCCATCCGACGGTACTAGACGTGAAACACTTATATAGTCTTTTACAACCGCATCAAAATCAGCAATAGAATCATTCGTTGCATCATTTAGAAACTTGGAAGACACCTTCCCGGTAATCCAAAGCGTATCACCTATTTTATAACTTTGCATTTTAGGAATTTGAATTTTTGTAGGATTTTGCACTAAAATTCCTTCATTATATTGATTCTCGCAAAGAGAGGCCATGAATAAAGGCGAAATGGCAGAGATTAATAGAAGTTTGGATAAATTGTTTTTCATTTCTTTTTTTTAAGAAAACAATCGAGTTGCTTTTTACCCTACTTGTCGGTTTATCAATTGCTTTTTTTATATTAGGCGAAGGTATATATTACTAAAAGTATAAACCAATTACCTAAGGTTTTATATTCTAAAGGTTTCATTGAATCCGTATTGTCCCTTTGTTATTCTATATTATAGCCACCAATTTGATAACATAATTGATTGCTATTACGCTTATGTGCATTGAGGTAGCACTTACTAGTAAATTTTGGTTGCTCGTAGGGTGATAGTAGAATATTATACGAATAGTATTAACTGACAAACGTTTACGAATAGCTACTATAGCGACCTCGTGTGTCATACAAGTGTATTCAAACGACTGTGGCCGTTGCAGAAGTGGTCTATGTATAAGATATCGATCCGAACAGGCTGTTTTTACCAAGCCTTTAGGAGAACCGGTCTTGGTCGGATTTGCCGGATAAAAATGGCCGGGTAATCTCGGAATGCATCCTTAATGGTCTTGATAGTACCAATGGAGGGTTTCCCTCCCCCTTTCTTAAGGTACTTTTTCAGGTTGAAGGCGATTGTGGCCATTAGCATGACCTTATGTTCACCGGCCTTTCCCGGTACACCTATTTTTCTTAGGCCGTAGAACTGGGTCAGACTACCGAATTCGGGTTCCACCGTACTTTCTCTTAATTTTTTCATCCGCTTGCCCCTTTTACCGTGCTGCCGGGCATATGCCCTCAGAAATTGTTCGTCATAGATCGTTTTGGAGATTCTTTTACATTTTGCATTCGGCACACATTGGGGTTTCATGGGGCAGGCCTTGCAACCCTTCGGTGCCGCCCAGTAGTTTTTCAGTACGCTCCCGTCACGGTTGGTATGGAATGCCTTGAAGGGCAGTGGCCTGTCCGTCGGGCATCTATATTCGTCCTTTTCACTGTTGTAGGGAAAACCTTTTATTTCAGGTTTATATCTGCCGAAGACCGGTATTTATCCGGCAACCTTCCGTTGTTCGAGAAGATCGTAGTTGGAGTCATTGGAATACCCTGCGTCCGCCAGCAGATCCGTTATTACAAGCTCGTTCTTCTCTAAACGGTCCTGCACCTTTAGGCTGATATCCTTCAAGTACTGGCTTTCCCTACCGTCGGCAAAGTCGGCCTGGATATGCGAGATGACCCCTTCCGCGGCATCCACCGCCATGCTGCAATGGTAATTCAGCTTTCTCGCCTCGACCGGCTTTCGCGGAGCCTTCTGTAAAGATTTTCGTTTGGGATACGGTCTGACATTTGGAAACTGAGTAAAGTTTTTCGGTATAGTTATTTCTACTCTGCATACCTTTAATTTAAGCATTTCCGCACATTGGCAAAAGCAAACTTTGATGTTTATCGGAGTTCTGCAACAGCCACGTGGGTTTAGATATATTATTGGCTGAGCCGTACGAAGTGATTTGTTTGAGCTATCGAAATAGAACGTTTTTGAATCGAGGTAGCTATACTATTTTTGAAGCGTTCTTTTTTAACCTTAAAATTTTTCGCCGGTAGGAAGGATTTTCGTCTAGCGTAAAATAAATTAACTTTTTTATGAATGCAACTAACTAGCGGGGATAGCTTGATTTACTCTTCGAAATTTGGCGAGTATACTATAGTTCCATAAGCTCTTTTTCGGTAAATTCTTCACCATTCATAGGTCTAACTTCACGAAGATTTTGAATTAGATTTGGTTCAATCTTTCTTGAAGAATCTGAAAAAGCATTGGTAATGTATGAGATAATATCCGAAATGTCTTCATCCGACAATGATTTATTGCCCCTCATACCTGGCATTCCCTGCTTAAAATTATATGTTTTACCATCTACATGCACAGGTCCTTGTAAACCATGAAGTATAATCAGACCGAGCTTTTCAACGGAACCTGATAAATACTCGGAGCCTACAAAAGGAGGCGCAAGACCCTCTATACCCTTACCGTTAATTCCATGACACGATGCACAAATTTGACGAAAAATCTTGGCTCCATTTGTACGATCATCTAAAATATTAATTATAGGATTAAAAATAGAATTCATGTCGTCTTTGTCTCTATTTTCTTCAATTTGAGCAACAAATTTATGTAAATAGTTAGTGTCATCACTTTCGTCCTGCGTTATTAATAAAGTCAAATCCATAAAATTCTCATCAAAACCACTTACAAGAGCTTCCATGAAAATCGGGTTATCGCCATACCGTTCAAGCAAAGTATGGAATATCGGTTTAAAGTCTTCCGAAGATATTGCCATCCAAGCTCCAATCGTAGTTGCCATATACAACTCTAACTGTATAAGTTCTTCTTCCAAGATTTTTTTAAAAAGATTTTTCACATCGTTCACATAGTTTTGATGTAAAAAGTTTTCGAGTAGGACAATAGCATGGGCAGAAACTCCAGTCTTACATTCTCTTATCAATTTTTTAAGAATACCGAATGACAGCTCATGCAATCCTTCTAAAACATATAAAGCATGAATTTGAGATATTGGATAGTTAATATTCAAAGCGAGTTCGTTTAAATTTGGAACAACCGATTTGTTACCTTCGTCAATTAAAATTTGCTGTGCCTTATCACGGACCCATCCATTTTCACTTTTAAGCAGTTCAACAATCTCATTGACCGATAAGTTGTGAAAATCAGGGATGTTTTTATGCTTATTAGTTTCATTCTTGATTTTTAGTATTCTACCATAACCTTTGATTGTATCCAGTTTTTCTTTTTTGATTCTATTTTTAAGGTATGGGCTTAAGAACGCGTAATGCTGAATGACACCCGTATGCATATCGATAATGTTTAAACTGCCGTCCGGAGCATTGAGAAGACCGACAGGTCTAAATCCTTCATCATAGGAGGATAGAAACTCCTTACCTTGCCACTTTTGAAAAGCACTTGTACTATCGCCGTGAAATTCCAAAACGTTTCTTTTTACAACATTTCCTTCTGGTAAGCACACGAAGACATTCCCATTGTACTCCTTGGGAAAAGCTCCGCCACGGTAGACCAGAGGGCTATTAGCAGCTGTGACCTCTCTCAAAATACTATCGTTGTTAAGCACTCCTGACACATACCCTCTATTCACTGCGGTCGAATGAAGGGGATAAATTTTCTGGTCAGATGTTAAAATGCGATTAGTACCATATTTCGGGGTATAAAATTTATTTCGTATAAGTCTATTAGGAAGTAGATAATCACCAAGTAATTGTTGATAATTATTATTGTAGTATAGCCTACCAAAATTATCATGCGCAATTCCCCATTGACCGCGCACGGTAGTCGGGGTCTTCAGCCATTCACCGGCATCTCGTCTATATCTAAAATTTGAATTGGCACTATATATCCAATTATCAATATTCATCACCAACCCATTTGCCTGATACTCCGGATTGCCATCAGGAGCGTAGAGGGAATCCACTAGAACTCTCTTTTCGGGTTTGTCGTTCACAATGTCAACAAACCAAAGGTTTGGGGGTTCCGCATAAAGCACACCGCCATAAATCAAGGCGATGGCCCTTGGCATTATCAAGCTGTCTAAGAATATCTTTAAATGATCACTTATACCATCTTCGTCGCGATCTTCTAAGATTTTGATTTTACCCGTCGGACTATTTTCGTCCTTTCCATCCAAAGTGGCCATGAAACCAGGCATTTCCACCACCCACATTCTTCCCTTATCGTCAAAGTCCATGGCTACTGGAGATTGAATCAATGGCTCTGCGGCCACTATTTCCAAATCAAAACCTTCCTCAATCCGATAGTCCAACAGAGGTCTCTGCTTTTCATCATAATGAGGAGTGCAACTTGCAAAAAAAACGGTGCTTAGGACAATATGTTTGTAAAATTGCATAGACTTGAGTAAAGGAAGAATTTAGAGGGACTATAGTTGGTATTTGTAACTTCGTTTAGTGCACATTCACATCGAAAGTCACCGCATTATTGCAGTAAATAATATTAAGTATTCTTCTAATGAAATTATAATATAATTGGAACAAGATATTTAAGGATAAACGTTCAATGACGCTTAACTTTCAAATTTCTAAAACTTACTGGAAATCCGTGATCCTGCAGTAGTATTTGGCCTTTTTCCGATTCGCCGAAGTTAGGCCATTTTGTATATTTGCTCTCGGATACCAACTTTCGAAATGCCGGACTTTTCCTGTCATATTCCAAAACCTTTTCATCATTTAGCCAGTGTTCCACATGGTTGTTCTTTGAGATGATATGGGCGGTATTCCACTCTCCTACGGGGTTAATTGGTTTAGTTGAGTCCGCCTTTATAATATCGTAAAGTGAAGCGACTGTTCTGCTGCCTTCATGGCTGCCCATTTTAGCATCTGGGTGTCGGGCATCGTCCAAAATCTGGTATTCTAAACCGATGGACGAGCCAGGACCTTTATTAAGTTCGGTATCCACGTAATATTTTATACCACTATTGGCGCCCTCACTTATCTTAAAGTCCACTTTAAGCTCAAAATCACCATAAAGTTCTCTCGTCACAATATCACCAGCAACCATAGATTCTTTTCCCCCTGTAGTCGTTACATTTAAAACGCCGTCTGTGATTTCCCAACCTTCTTTTGGAAATTCGTTCGAACGGGCACTGCGCCACCCATCGGTCGTCTTTCCGTCCCACAATAGTTCCCATCCGTTCTCTTTTTCAGATTCAGTTAAGGTGTTATGCTCTTGGGCACAACTGATAAAAAATGCTAACGATATTACAAATAATACTCTTTTCATAATGCTATAGTCTTTTATGAATTTTTGATTAATTTTTTTGCGGAGCCATCCTTGTCCAAATAAATCCAGCAATACGGGTGCTTTTGTAAGATGGATGCAGGAACTCGCGGAGAAATCGCACCTTCTACCGCTCCTTTTATAGCTTGTGCCTTTCGTTCATCCGGAACGCTGCAAATTATAGTCTTTGCTTTCAAAATTTGGTTTATCGACATACTGATTGCCTTTGCAGGAACTTCATCGATACTTTTGAACCACCCCTCATCAAATTGTTGCCGCCTGCAATCTTCATCAAGTTTGACCTCTTTATAAGGTTTAAGCGTATCGAAATTAGCAGGTGGGTCGTTGAATGCGAGATGTGCATTTTCTCCTATGCCTATAAAAGCTACATCAATCTCGAGATTTTTTAGTTTGCCATTCAATCGCCTACATTCCTTTTCAGGATCAGACTCGCCATTAATGTAATTGAAACTCTTTATCGGCACTTTGTCTACAAACCGTTCTTTCAGATACTTCCTAAAGGAAGCGGGATGTGTATCGCTTATACCGATATACTCATCAAGATGAAAACCGGATACTTTTTTCCAGTCAACATCCGTTTTTATAAGGTTACTGAGCATTTCAAATTGCGATGCGCCTGTAGCTACGATAATGTTAGCAGAGCCTTTTTCACCGATAGCTTTATTTAGACAAGCCGCTCCGTTTTTTGCTGCAGCTTTACCAAGAGCTTCTTTAGTATTGGAAATTATTATATTCATTTATGTATTATTTTTTAGTGGGATAGTTCAAAAGAAATCGGCTACTGCGAAATAGCTAGTGACAATGCTGAAGATGATTACCGCCCAGATGCCTATGTTCAGGGATTCTGAGGCAACATGCTCTTTCATCAATGATTTTCGGTTTATCAGAATTAAAATTGGAATCGCTACTGCAGGAAGAATCAGTGCCTGAAAGGCCATGGAAAAAACCATCAACAATGGGGGAGTGGTCTCTATAAACTGCATTCCAAATCCGAAAAAGATTCCTATCAATCCCAAAACTCGGTACATTGGCGAACGTATATCCCGTTTTCGGCCAGTGTAATCACTAATCAACCAGGGAGCAATCAATACAATCGGAAATATGGTCGAAAGCCCTGCCCCTACAATACCTAGAATCAGCATAATAGCAGCGACTTTTCCGCCTATAGGTTCAAAAAGCTTGATCATATCTACCGTATTGTCCAATCCCAAACCCATAACCTTTAGCGTACCTGCAGCTACTGCCATAATGATAAAACTGAGAAAGAACATGGCACTGGCCGAAACCATTGAATCTCGCTTCTCATCTTTCAAATGTTTGATACCCCAGCCCTTTTCAGCTACGACCGTACTTCGCATGATAAAAATAGCAGCCGAACAGGTTGTTCCGGCAATGGCCGCAATCAATCGTAATGAACCCTCCTTTTTAGGAATGCCCGGTACCAATCCGGTAACGATTTCTGTAATATCGGGCTTGACCATAAAAAATACTACAATAAAAGACAGGCCCATGAGAATAACAAAAAATATCATAATTTTTTCAAAGTTTCGATATTTGCCCCACCAAAGCAACATATACATGACAACCACTAAAAATGCCGTTATACCAAGAGTGCTTAATCCTTCTTGCCCGGTGAGAATTCGCCATCCTTCTTGAATTAGTTCCGAAACAATACCGAAAATACCCATCAGGGCCAAAATCTCCCCTAAAATAAGTGCCGCCATAATATAAATGGCCAATGCCTTGCCAAGCTTCAAGTGCGTTTTAATATTGTACAAGGCCGTTTTTCCGGTTACCAAGGTGGTTTTTCCATAGGCGACCATTAATATGTACGTGAAAATACAACTTAAGGCCAGGGCCCATGAAAGGGTCATTCCATGTTCTGCACCTACCTTGGCCATTGTTGTTACACTTCCTGTACCAATGTTATATCCAATTAAGAATAAGCCGGGACCAACCATACCGAGTGTAAGCAGAATTTTCTTTCCAAAATTTAATTTCATCAACTTGTCAATTTAATTACTTCAAAAATCTATTTGTAAAAATTGGCGCTTCCGGACCATTTTTAACTAAATCATTTGTTTTTTTGGATCTTACCATTTTTAATTCTTCGGTAGCCTTTTTCTGCACCGGGACCTGCATCGAATAAAAGCATCTCGCGATTTGTCATTTTCTCATCTGAAAAATCAGCGGGAATTCTGGAAGAAAGCGAAAAGCCGACCGCCATGTCATCGCCAAGCAGAGCCGCGGTGAACTGTTCGTTCCTTATATGTTCCGGTTTACTGCTTTCAGGATTCCAAGCCCAAACTGTGAGTACCTGTTGTGTATAGCCGTAAAACTCGGGCTTGCAGACCCGTAGCGCTTCCATCATCTGCTCCCCTTTTAATGATTGGAACAATTCGCGTTCCCATCCAAATTCCGGGGGGTCTAGCATGTACATGTTCAGCGCAGGTTTCCCTTCCGTCTTCCATTCTACCTGCTTTCCCTCTATCTTGAAATCGTGTGTGTTCGGGTCGCTGTGCACGGTCCAGTTAAAACGGTTAAATATCCAGTTTTTCCTTCCTTCCTCACTAAGTTTGAGGTCATCGAATATGACCAGATATTTATTTTTGACCAATACCAAATGCCGTTGATATGACGCAATGCCGAGTTCGGGCAGAAACCCATCGGTAGCATCACCGACGGCGTACGAAAAATCAGTGCCCGTTTTGAAATTGGTCATCTTGATTTCCAGACGGGGATCAGCACTGAAATCGGCTCCGTTCACGCTTACCACATTCTGAAAATGACTGGCCCGCCGGGCATAGCCCGAAGGGATAATAAAATATTGATTGTTGGCGAAAAGGGTAAAAGAGTTGTAATCGCAATGGTCGTGGTAATAAATATTAGGGGCGATGTCGGTTCCCTGCCGTGCGACCTTTGCCAAAGCATGACCGGCCACCGGACCACATGCGTGGGATATAACCGCATCTTCTTTTGACCAGCCCGTTCGCATAATGACCATATCTAAATTGTCGTAGTGATGGGCGGCAGGCAAGTCGGTCGGTGACCTCGTTTCTACCGATGGGTCGTACCAAAGCATATTCCAAGTCGCAGTCTGGGAATCGGGGTATGGGTATTCCTGCGGTTCAGGCCGATAGGATAACCTTTCATAGGGCGCCATGTAAGCACCTTTTGGAGAGGGTTTGTAATCAAATTCCTCGTCCTTTTCGGCGAGCCACTGCGCATGCCCATCTTCAAAAATGGACGCTAGCCTTCTCATTAAATGGCTTGAAGCACTTCCCGAGGTGCTATATCTTCCACTCCGAAAGGAGTCGTCCAAATTAATGTAGTTATTATTGGGCAACCAGTGGTAAAGCCGGTAATTTGCGGTATTCCGAATCCAAGGCCTGTCGTGCAGGTTTTCACCGGTAATGCCCTGCCAGGCTCCGTAGAACCAAAGCATGGGCGCCATGGCATAGCACCAATCCGCAACACCCTCATGCCATGCCCCGTCATCGCCCATCCACGAAAAGGCCATATCGAAATTTTCTTTTGCAAATTCGGCGTATTTGTCGGCGCCGTCAATTTCGCCGATCAATGCCAAGGCCGATTCACCAAAGCCGCCCATAGGAATCCAGAAATCATGGTGCAAGTACGATTTTGCCCACCATGAGGGGTTCTCCGCACCCGGCTGTGCGTTGTCGTACATACTGCGCACGATATTTACCAAGGTAACTTTGATAACTTCCCGAACTTGGATTTCCAGATTATGGTAAAGCCAATCGAATGTCCGCGCCAAGCCTACCGCATAAATGCCGATACCGTAGTTCTCGATGGCCTTTTCCGGGAAATCGCACATCTTCAAGGCCCACTTTCGTGCAAGGTGCAAATGGTCGTCCCGACCTGATAGGCTATAGGCAAAAGCCGCATTGGTCAGGAAGGCACCGCTCTCCTCCAAAGCAACTTCATCACCTTGCGCCCCCGTGACAGGCGGTGGAGACCAAGATTTATTTTTTTCCACCCAATCGTACAGTCTGTCCGCATACCGCTTATGGCTGCCCTTGGCCTGCTTTTGCAAGGTCTTCAAGCCTTTGGCGTCAAAATGTAGTGACGGATGGCTGGCTTTTTTGTCCCTTAAGGATTGTGAAACCAGTTCGCTTTTTTTTAAGTCTTCCCCTATATCCATTCCATTGGCGAGAGCGGACACGCCCAATGCGGTACCAGCGGAGAACAGGCCGGCCTTACCAATAAATTTACGTCTGTTTAGATAGTTCATAATTTATTTTTTAAGATATCACGGTTAACTTCGATAGGTCAGACTTTCGGTTCCCAACCGGGCTCGTATTCCCTGATGGCCATGTCGGCAGCTTCCTTATCATCGGTAATTTTTCCTGTCTTGGTATTTACGTTGAGCGTTCTGCCCAAATCTTGGGAGATATTTCCGTAATGGCAAAGCGAATTACTGATCAGGCCGTCTGCGACGGGAGCATTCAATTTATCGCCTCTTCTAATGGCATTGAGCATGTTGGTCATGTGCAAGATAATCTGTGGCAACGGTCCGGTCAGGGAGGTGTGCTTTTCCCCTTCTTCGGTATCCGCCGAACGGATTACTTTTCCTTCCAAATCATAGGCCGTATACGTATTGTCTTCCGGTAATATTCTAATGGATCCTTTTGTACCTGAGAAAATAATACCGTTCGGGGCATCATACTTACGGAAAGGGTTACAGCTTCTACCTTCCCAAGTGAGTTGCTTGCCGCCCGGATACTTAAATGTGGCAATCTGTGAATCGGGAAATTGCCAGTCGTCTTCAAAATGGTATCTGCCGCCATAAGAGGTAACCTGCTCGGGGTAATCGACCTGAAGTGCCCACCGACAGACATCAAGCTGATGGATACCGTTATTGTTTATTTCGCCAGTGCCCCAGTTGCGGAACCAGTGCCAATTGTAATGTACAATATTGTCCCTATATTCTTCTCGAGGTGCCGGGCCCTGAAAAAGGTCCCAGTTTAGCCAATCCGGTACGGCCACTTTTTTGCCGGTTCCAATAGAACCACGTTTGTTGGCATACCATGATTTGGCAAAATAGACCTCCCCGATCAGACCATCGTGAATGTCTTTTATACCTTCGATGATACGAGGGCCGGAACGCCCTTGGTTGCCCATCTGTATTTTCTTGTCGTACTTGATTGACAGTTCACCTAGCATTTCGCCTTCTTGAAGATTGTACGAGCACGGTTTCTCTACATATACATGCTTGCCAGCTTTGACGGCCATAATGGTCATCGGGGCATGCCAGTGATCAGGCGTGGCGATTGTAACAACGTCAAGGTCTTTTTCTTCTATCAGTTTCCTAAAATCTTCGTGCACCTTGGGTTTGCTGCCGGTCATTTCCTTGGCCAAATTAGCGGTTTTCGCGGCTATTTTGCTATCTACATCGCAGATATAGTCGATGCTGGTATTCTCACATCCGATCATTGCCTTCATGTGTTCCGTGCCCTGCGAATGCGTACCGACGTTCGCAACGTGAATTCGGTCGTTCGCCCCTATAATGCGATTGTAGCTTTTAGCGCTCCAACCGATAGTGGTTCCGGCGACGGTAATCGCCGCGGTTCCCAAACCGGCTTTCTTTATAAAATCCCTTCTTAAATTTCCCATATTCTAGTATTTAGTTATAAAGTTCTTTTTAAATTGTATTGATTACTCCCTTAAAGTAACCGACCGATTCGGCCAAGCCCGGTAGGGGGTCGGTATTGTCCTTTTCATACTCCATACTGCACATGCCGCTGTATTTAACCTTTCTTAGGGCCTTGATAAGCGCCGGGAAGTCAATTGACCCACGGCCCAGTTCGCAATCGACCCCTTCTGCATCGGCCGATGTCATATCTTTGATATGCATATCGTGTATGCGTTCGCTGTATTTTAAGGTCTGCTCCGCGGGACTTAGCCCCATCATTGCGGAATAACCGATGTCGTGGCACATACCCACCCGTACATCGAGATCTTTTACCTTTTCGTATACACTAGGCAAAGAAGGATATAATTTATCATCGGGGCCGTGAATGTGAATGGCATACTTAAAGTCGTATTTCTTTACTTTTTGCTCGACATAGGGAAGCAGCTCGTACAAGGGCACACCGACGATCAGTTTTACACCGACCCTTTTGGCATAGTCGAAGGCCTTATCGACATCCGCTTCCGTTTTCATGTAAATAGGTCCGACGCCATAGCCCTCAATATTGTGGTCGGCTAATTTTTTATGGAATTCTGAAATCTGTTGGTCCGTACTGTCAATCGGTAGGTGAAAATCCTTGATGCATAGGTAATTTACGCCGACGCGCTCCGTCATCTTGAGCGCCGGTTCCAATTCGAATTTCACGAAGGTCCAACCGGCAAGAGCTATTTCGAACAAATCATTGTTTTCGGGCTTCCCCTCTAAAGACCTACCAAAGCCATAATTGCTGAATAACGTGGCTCCGCCTGTAAGGGCGATCATGCCCAACCCGGATTTTTTAAAAAAAGTTCTTCTCGAATTTCTCATTAATTTTTAGCTTTTAGTTTTTTTTAATGTAGATTATCTGTTCAATCATTTTTACCGATACATTCGGGTACATGTTCAGCCATTCCGGCCAGTCGCGTGTGCTGCCCCATTCGATTAAGATCACCCAAGTCTTTTCTCACTATTTCGGCTTCCGCAAGTAGTTTTTTTACTACTTCGGGGTGTTTGCTCGAGACATCGTTTTGCTCACCAATGTCCTCCTTCATATTATATAGTGCCATCGGGCGATTTTTAGTAAACGTTCCGAGAAATGCATCATCGTAAGCACTATCCAGGGGTAGATGCAACTTCCAATCGTCGTCCCTTACAGCCATAAGTTGATCGGATTGATAATAATTAAAATAGTTGTTGGGTGATTCGGTGGTCTGGCCTTCGAGGAGCGGCCAAATGCTCTTGCCGTCAATTTTAGCGTTAGGAAGGGATGCACCCGATAAATCGCATAGGGTAGGAAACAGGTCCATCGTAGAACTAAGCGCATCGGTTGTCGAACCTTCCAGAATATGCCCGGGCCACCAAAATATGGCCGGTACCCGAAAACCGCCTTCCCAAGACGTAGCCTTGAAACCTCTCAAAGGGGCGTTTGTACCCTTAAAATGTTTCGACGCCCCATTGTCGCTAACAAAGATTACCATTGTATTAGCCGATAGACCGGAAGACTTCAAATATTCTAAAATTTTTCCTGTCGACCAGTCTAGTTCTTCCACGGCATCCGCATAGATACCATATCCCGATTTGTCCTTGAACTGAGTGCTTGCCTGTAATGGCGCGTGTACCATCGTATGCGGCAAATAGATAAAGAAAGGGTTGTCTTTATTTCCTTCCATAAATGCTATGGTCTCTCTTGTATACTGTTGGGTAAGATTACTTTGTTGTACGGGTGCTTCGATAATGTCTGTATTGCGCATGAGAGGAAGGGGGCAATCCTCCAAATCCATATCATTGCTATAGGGTATTCCATAGAAATAGTCGAACCCCTGTTTCGTAGGCAGAAATTCGGGCTGGTCGCCCAGGTGCCATTTGCCGATGCAGGCGGTGGCATAACCCATTGTTTTTAGGGCGTCGGCAATGGTCACCTCCGTGGGGTTCAACCCTTTTTTGGCCATGGGGTACAGAACTTGTCTACCCGGAGTACCCACTGGTTCCGAACTCACGTCCATACCGATACGTTTAGGATAACAGCCCGTAAGCAGGCTGGCCCTAGAGGGTGTACAAACGGAACTTGAGGCGTAGAAATCTGTAAAACGTACTCCTTCCGCTGCCATATTATCGATATTGGGGGTGCGATTTTTCGCATTTCCATAGCACCCCAGATCACCATAGCCCAGATCATCTGCGAAAATGATAATAAAATTCGGCTTCCTCATTTCATCTTGCTGTGCGCAACCGAAGGCAAAAAATAGGCCAATAAGAATTACTATATATTTCAATGTTTTAAGGATTGTTGATTAAAGTAATGTGGGAATTGAGCTTTCCTTGTAGCAGACGTTAGGATGTGACTCAAAATGACACCACCTATAAATCAACTATTAATACCCAGCGTTCTGCACAAGGTTGGGATTGGCATTTATTTCCCTCTCCGGTATCGGAAAAAGAACCTGAAAATCTTTTGCGCTCTTGCCTCTGGCTTGAGCACCCGAAATGAGGTTGCCAAACCTAATCTGATCTTCACGTCTTTTGACCTCCGCATAAAACTCCCATTCCCGTTCTTGCTGAATCCTATTTCGCAACGCGGTCATGTCTCCAAATTCATTGAGGTCGATCAGGGATACGCCGCTTCTTTGCCTAACCTGATTTATTAGATCGATGGCCTCTTGGGTGGGTCCATTAATTTCGTTCAGCGCTTCGGCCCTTGCAAGCAGAATATCGGCGTATCGGACCACTGGAAAATCGTTTCCGTCTCCATTTCCGGTAGCATTGGCATCGAATTCATACTTGGCCGGTAAAGATTCATCGTTGCCCAACAGCTGAATAGCTTCCCCATCCCTATTGACATATTCTGTAACGATCAAACTTAGTCTTTCGTCGCCTGCTTCAAAAGAATTCACGAAGTCGTCGAAAAGATATATTCGGGCCGCGTAGGTCCCTTTATTGGGTAAAAAAGGATAATCCGTAGGAAAAATAAACTGATTCAGTTCGTGTCTGCCACCAATAGCGGTACGCGCCTGAACCCAAAGCATTTCAGGATTACCCTCGTTTGCAAGACTAAAAACGTTCTTGTATTCGGGTACAAGGGAATAGGTTTGTGCGTTAATAATTTCCATGGCAATATCAGCTGATTTTTGCCATTGAAAGGTATTCAGGTAGAATTTACATAGTAACCCCAAAGCGCTTCCTCTAGTGGCCCTGCCATATTCCTCTTGACTTATCGGCAGATTCGCGGCGGCATCAAGTAGGTCCATTTCAATAAAATTCATCATCTCTTCGTCGGTGGATCGGGGTCTGGTCAAATTAGTGGGCTCCGATGAATCAAAAATGGGTGTAGGTCCAAAATAATCGTATAAAGTCATATAGGCGTAACCCCTGATAAATTTAGCCTCTGCGCTCAGTAATCTTTGATAGTCTGTGCTTAGGTCATCGTTATCGATATTATCCAGAAGAATATTGGTATCCCGAATTGCTTCATAAGGTTTATCCCAAGCGAAATTTAAAAGAATGAGATTACTGTCCCATGTAAAATTCGAAAGTGGCGTAAAAAACGCTTCGACCGTTCCACCCCTGTTGTAAGATTCTCCCGAGGGCATTGCCGAAAGGGTATAGAACCATGCAAACCCTCCCGAGATATACTGCACATTACTATAAGATGAGTTCAGAACCGTACGCAGGCCTTCCTCCGTATTAAGAAAAGTATCTGTCGTCAATTCCGAGAAAACCTCTTCATCGAGCGATGATTCGCAACCAATGTTGTAAGTTATCAGTACTACTATAGCGATTACTCTAAGTATATTTTTTTTCATTGTAGTAATTTTTTAAATTAAAAAGTTAGGTTGAACCCTATCAAGTAGGTTTTTGGAAGTGGATAGGAGTTATAATCGAGCCTTACATTGCTTCTGCCAAAAGCATTGGCTTCAGGGTCGTAACCGGTATAGTTCGTAATGGTCAATAAATTTTGGCCGGTAATATGAACACGTGCGGATTGAAGAAAGCCTATTTGGTCAACAGGTATGTCATACCCCATTTGAACATTTTTCAGTCGTATATAAGAACCGTCCAGCAACGAAAGCGTGTTGACCTTTCCGCCCCCATAAGCAGAGGGTTCAACACCGGAAGGCCACTTGGTATTAGTATTTTGAACAGTCCAACGATTTAGACCTTGTTCTTCCAGTCTATTTCTCCTAAAATTCGCCGGATACAAACTTTCTATGGTATTGATATTTAAAAGATCGTTACCCTCTTGGCCCTGTATAAAGATATCTAATTGAAAGCCTTTATAACTGAAACTATTTTGAAACCCATAAGTGAAATCAGGATATGGATTGCCTATAATCTGTTGGTCATCGGGCGTAATTTGTGAATCGCCATCAACATCTTCGAAAATAGGGTACCCTGGTCGGGAATCGGGTTGCGCCGAACCTGCGATATCGTCATTGGCCTGAAAAATCCCTGTTACGTTGTACCCATAATAAGAGTAGGCCGGAGAACCTTCTCGCAGAATGGTCGTATTTCCTATTCCCTGTAACCCTCCGGTAATAATATCGCTGCCGCCAATGTTGAGGACCTTGTTTTCTATTTTGGAAAAATTCAACGTGGTCAACCAAGAAAAATTATCGGTCTGAACCGGAAAGGCATTGATCAGAAATTCGAAACCTCTATTTTCCATCTCTCCAACATTAGAAAGAATTTGGCTAAATCCAGAAGCTCGGGGCAAAGGAAGGTTTAGTAAAATATCAGAAGTAGTTTTGATAAAGTAATCGGCCGTTATATTCAATCTGCCCGATAGTATACTTGCGTCTATACCAAAGTCATACTGTTCTGTAGTTTCCCATTTTAAATCGGGATTAGCGATTCGCGTAGGGCTAGTTCCCACAAGAGCCGATTCACCGAGCACTGCCACCGAAGAACCTGCCGAACCACTGGATGCGAAGGTCGATATGGAGGCATAATTACCAATATCTTGATTTCCGGTCAAGCCCCAGCTCATTCTCAATTTTAATCTTTCGAAAAAGTCAGGAATAAAGTCTTCCTCCGATAGTTTCCATCCAGCGGCCAAAGATGGAAAATAACCATACTTATTGTTTTCTCCGAACCTTGATGAACCATCGGCACGAACCGATGCCGTTAACAAGTACTTATCCAATAATGAATAATTGATTCTCCCTAAATAGGAAAGGAGGCTGTTATCACCTTTATTACTGTATAGATTGTCGTTTTCAGTATTGGCCAGACCCAGATTATCGGTCAGCAGCACGTCGGAGGGAAAGTTGTTTATATTCCCTGAAAAACTTCTATTGACAAAGTTTTGGTACGTAACACCACCAAGTATATCAATAGTGCTTGATTCTCCGATATCCGGTTTATAGTTCATGGTGTATTCGAACAGGTTGTTCGACCGAGTTAGAGTAGCAATGTTGGCAATGCCGTTGTTGGCAGCGCCATCAATGGTAAGTTTGGAATTGTAAATATCTCTTCGCGATGCCAACCTATCGAAACCGACATTGAACTTGGCCGATAATGAATTAGTGATTTGATAATTTGCGTATGCACTGACAATTGTTCTAAAGGTTTCATTTTTACTTGAAATTCCCTCTATGAGACTTAAGGGGTTGTTCACGGTCAAATTAGAAGACCTTGCAAAACTACCGTCACCCGTGAAGACCGGCTCTGTCGGGTCGTATAGAAGTGCGGAGTAGATAGGACCTGCCTGTTCATTATTATTAATACCGTCAACATTGTTATTGTCGTTTATTTGACTGGTATTGATATTGATACCGACTTGCATTTTTTCGCCTATATTACTGGTTAGGCTCAACCGCCCGATATATTTCTTGATTCCGGAATTCTTTACGACCCCTTCTTGATCAAAGTAATTGAACGATGCGGAATAGGTCATATTTTCAGTACCTCCGGAAGCTGAAATGTCGTGACTAGTGATCGGGGCACTACGAAAAATTTGATTTTGCCAGTCTGTGCCGCGGGCAATGGAATTAATATCCGCTTGAGAAAAGACAGGGTCATTGCCAGAATCTGTTGCAATTCCGTTGATGACGTTAATATAATCTTGCGAAGTAAGTACGTCTATCTTATTGGGTTCTTGAATTCCACCGGTGACATCGTATTCGATTCTGAATTTGCCTTTTTCACCCTTTTTGGTCGTAATCATTACGACCCCATTTGCTCCCCTCGACCCATATATGGCGGTGGCCGAAGCATCTTTTAAAATCTCGATGGATTCAATATCGTTAGGGTTGATAGAATTGAGGGGGTTGCGTGAATTCGGATTACTCCCTATTCCTGCTCCTCCGCCGCCTGACAAAAGTGGAGAATTATCAAGGGGAAGACCATCGATGACATATAATGGGTCGTTACCGCCATTTATAGAGCTGATACCCCTAATTCTTACGGAAATACCTCCACCTGGTTCCGAGCTTGTTTGATTGACCAATACACCGGCAGATCGCCCTTGAATCAATTGATCGACGGATACGTTTGTACCCTTATTGAAATCTTCCGAACTTAGTTTATCTACGGCACCGGTCAAATCACTTTTCTTTTGCGTTCCATAGCCTACAACGACTACCTCCTCTAAGCCCGCGGCATCTTCCAATAGACTAATCCGAATGCTTGATCGCCCGTCGACACTGATTTCTTTCGTAGCAAACCCGATGTAGGTAACGACCAAAACCGCATTCTCGCCGACCTCTATGGAAAAATTACCATCAAAATCGGTTTGGGTGCCATTGGTGGTTCCGCGCTCGACTATGTTCGCGCCTGGTAAAGGCTGGCCCTCTTTGTCGGTAATAGTTCCCGTTACGATATTCTGTTGTTGAATTTCTGGGACGGCCTTCCCTACCACGCCCACATCATTCTCCTTTTGATCAAGTATCAGATATATGCGCCGATTCTGGACATTAAAAGTGGTTCTGGTATTTTGGAAGATATCCTTTAGGATAGAATCTATCTCCTGCTGTTCCGCATTTACGGAAACTGTTCGGTTCAAATCGACATCGGCAATTATATAAACGAATTGAAACTCGGAATTGTTTTCGATTTCATTGATAACTTGCTCGACGGTAACGTTGCTGAGCTTCAATGTCAACTTATCCCGTTGTCCATAGGTGTCGCTGGCATGCATGGTAATCAAGGCCGTTAGAACGAGCAACAAGGTAAGTTTCATTTTCAGGTCATATTTAAGTAATGGATAGCGGCTTCTTGTGGATTTAAGAAGTTTTTTCATAATTTTGTAGTGTTAACTGTGGTTATTCTTTACGTTTTAATCACTCAACTTATCGGGAAATGTTCGTAGCATTTTCCGATTTTTTATTACTTTTCGTGAAAAATTTATTAAGTGATTGAATACTCAATAAGCGTATGTTCATCATTGGCTTTAGGATTTATATGATTAGTATTAATTGATCAAAACAGTGTTGTCTTCCAATATTTCGTAATCGATGCCATAATTCGTTTTCAGTTCATCTAAAACTACATGAATCGGCTCGCTGCCAAAATTGGCATTAAATTTCCTATTGGTAAGCTCTGTATTTTTATTTACTATGGTTACATCGTAATGTCTTTCCAATTTTTTTAGGATGTTTCTAAATTCCATATTCCTGAATATGAGCTTTCCGTCCATCCAAGAGGTATATACCTCTGTGTTCACCTCATTCGTTACAAATTCATTTTCAATTGCGTTGTAACTTCCTTTCAATCCGGGCACCAAGACGGTATTCTCTTCTACATTTACATTGAATTCATCCCGCTTTGCATACAAACTCACAGAACCTTCAACGAGAACAACATCGGTAGTTTTATCTTCCGGATAAGCGGATATATTGAATTGGGTTCCTAAAACCCGCACGTTAATAGTATTGGCACTCGCTATAAAAGGGTGTAGTGAATCTGTTTTCACATCCATATATACTTCACCAGAAATAGTAACCTGCCGATTCATTCCCTCTAAAAACTTCACCGGATATTTAATCGAGGAACCTGCATTTAAATGGACTATTGTTCCATCGGACAATTGAAGTTGAAACGTTTTTCCATAAGGTACATTTATCGTATTGTGCACCAATACATCCGCTTTACCTTTCTTGGTATAGATCAATTTATTCCCTTTCTGCCTACCGAGCACAACACCATCGTTGTTTGTAATTTCAGCAGTTCCGTTATCTTCAATGGTTTTCAAACTACCATCTTCAAGCTGAAGGGTAATAACATTTTCAGATGTCAAATCGGAGCTAGGCGCTGAACTATCGTTTGTGAATAGGTAACTTATTGACAGAGCGCCAATAAAAATAGCCGCTACGGAAGCGGCAATAACCCAATTCGTCGATTGCCATTTTTTCGATTCTACGTTAATCCCATCGGAGATGTTCCACCATAGCAATTTTTGCATTGCCGCTTTCTCGATATCGCTACTAAAGTTTGGTTCAATTTGTTTTGATTTCAAGTCTTGCTCAAATTTTTCCAATACATTCCGCTCGTCGCGGGATATAGTGTTCTTTAAAAATTTGTTCAACAAATTCCTGAACTTTAGCTCTTTCATAGATTACCTCTTATGAATAAAAGAGTCCTAAAAGATGGAGTACGCACAAAAGTTTTGAGCGTTTAACATTTTTTTAACTTATTGAGAAAGTGGAAGTGATAGAATTTGTGGAATGGGATAGGGATATTATTAGAGAAAGGTAGTGACAAATACGTAAATTGAAAATCTTGTCGGCGTTAGGTTCTGTCTAATATATTTTAAGGCGATGGAGATTTGATTTTCCACAGATCTCTTTGAGATCCCTAAGCGTACGGCAATTTCGTCATTGCTGGTGTTATGAATACGGCTCAACTTAAAGATTTGTCGGCATCTTGGCGACAAGCGGCACAGGGCGGTATCAATGGAAATCTGTGTCTCCTCCAAATCGTGCAGATTTTTTACAGTAGGTTCCGTGCAGAGTTTTAGCGATTTGATAATTTCGAGTTGGACAGTGTTAAATTTATGGTTTTTCAAGTACTTAAAACATTCATATCGTACTGCCGTAAAAAGATAGGATTGAATATTTCTGATTTCAAGCTTTTGCCTGTTTTCCCAAAGGTTGATCCAAATATCTTGGACGACATCTTTGGCGGCATCTTCACTGACCACTATTACTTTGGCACTGTAGAACATACCTTCCCAATAGAATTCAAAGAGCTTTTGAAAAGCTTTTTGGTTGCTATTCTTGAACGCATCAACGAGTAATTTATGATGTATATGTTCTCTAGGCAAACTTGTAATGAAGGATTTGATTATACATTTAACATAATAAATATATAACAATTCGATTAATTAGTTGTTGTCTCTCAATAATATCTAGGTTACCACTAGCAAATTAAAGTAGTCTAATTCTTGCAAGAAATCCGACATTGTACATAAACTTACCTATCAAGCAAAGCTTAAGCAGCGATATTCTAATATAGTTAAAGTCATATACAGGGAATTCCCAGCGAACCACGTGCGTCGGATGTAAATTGGCATACCAATCAAGTGCTCAAAGTCGATTCTTTTAGGCTTAAATTCACTGTTTATTATTCTGTTGGCGAGGGTGGCATACATTGTCCTGTTTTTACAATTTGCTTAGGATTGCGTCGAAAAATTTGCTTTTCCCTTAGCACTTTTGTCCGTATTTTTATACTAACCGAAAGTTAAAATAAACGACTGTGGCCGTGGCAGAAGTGGTCTACGTATATGATATCGATCCGAACAGGTTGTTTTTACCAAGCCTTTAGGAGAACCGGTCTTGGTCGGATTTGCCGGATAAAAAATGGCCATGAAGCCTCGGAATGCATCCTTAATGGTCTTGATAGTACCAATGGAGGGTTTCCCTCCCCCTTTCTTAAGGTACTTTTTCAGGTTGAAGGCGATTGCCGCCATGATCATGACCTTATGCGCACCGGCCTTTCCCAGTACACCAATTTTTTATAGGCCGCAGAACTGGGTCAGACTACCGAACACGGGCTCCACCGTACTTTGTCTCAGCTTTTTCATCCGCTTGCCCCTTTCACTGTGCTGTCGGGCGTAGGCCCTCAAGTATTGTTCGTCATATATCGTTTTGGAGATTCTTTTACATTTTGCATTCGGTCCACATTGGGGTTTCATGGGGCAGGCCTTGCAATCCTTCGGTGCCGCCCAGTAGTTTTTCAGTACGCTCCCTTCACGGTTGGTATGGAATGCCTTGAAGGGCAGGGGCCTGTTCGTCGGGCATCTATATTCGTCCTTTTCCCTGTTGTAGGGAAAACCTTTTATTTCAGGTAGAGTTCCTTAGTCCTTATAAAGAAAACTCAGGTCAAGGGTTTCGTGGGAGCCTTCTGTAAAGATTTTCCTTTGGGATCCGGTCCGACATCTGGAAACTGAGGAAGAGTTTTTCGGTATAGTTCTTTTTGCCTTGCATACCCTTAATTTACGGATTTCCGCACATCGGTGAAAACAAAAATTGATGTTTATCGGAGTTGTGCAACAGCCACCAACATTTATTCATACTTTCAATATTTCTTCCAAAGTTCAAAAAAAGGTCTCTTTATTTATACTCTTCGTAATTCTTATAAAAAGTAGGTTATTCTAGCCTTTTAGTCAGATTTTCAGAAAGTTCACTGAAACGCTAATTTTAATAGGGGTCAAAGGGTGGCCTAAGTATACTTAACCGACTGTTTAAATGTACTCAGTATCCTGCAAAAGGTTGACTACTCAAAACACTAAAAAGAAGCAGAATTGGAACACTTTGGGACTAGGTTTCAACCTCTGGCGAGAAGATTCCTTCCTGCGTTATTTTGAGGGATTAAGGATTGATACTTAAAAGTAACCTTATATATTATTAATTTATTTGCGAATCGAGATAACATGATATTACTTTATGATAGTAATACTATTGTTTTAAGATAGTTTAACTATTAATTATGAATAGTAATAGTATTGATATTATTTTTTAAATATATATTTGTCCCGAACTGAAAATTAATTAATTATGAAAACCATTTTAAGTACATTGAAAATTATAACAGCGTTATTTTTAACTACCATGTCAGCTCCGCAATTAGTCGTTGGCCAAGCATCCTCTGAGGGTACTGTAGAAATAAATCGGAGCCAAATCCTTGTTGAAGATATACTTACCGAGGAAGAACAAAAAGCATTGACACCACTAGAAGTACTCAACAGTTTGTCCGCAGGTAATGAAAGGTTCGTTAAGAACGACCTTACTGCCAGGGACCATTCCATTCAGATACGTGAGAGTGCCGATTCACAATTTCCAAAAGCAATCGTACTTTCTTGTGTTGATAGCCGGGTACCAGTTGAGGATGTTTTCGATAAAGGCATCGGTGATATATTCGTTGCACGTGTGGCTGGTAATTTTATAAACGATGATATACTTGGGAGTATGGAGTTCGCCACCAAAGTAGCGGGAGCAAAATTGATTCTGGTTATGGGTCATGAAAATTGTGGTGCGATACATGGAGCTATAGACGGGGCCGAACTAGGGCATATTACTAAAATGTTAGAAAATATAAAACCGGCAGTCGAAATGTCCAACAAATCGGAAGGTCCTAGAACTTCCAACAATAGGCTACTTGTTCACGAGGTTAGTGAGAACAATGTTCGATATGCACTTGAAAAGATTAAAAAGGACAGTCCCTTATTAAAGACCATGTTTGAAAATGGTGAGATAGACATCAAAGGGGCCGTATACGACATGGATACAGGGGTAGTGAATTTTCTTTAAATCTTTAAATTGAAAAGACCCTTCCAGTTGGAAAGGTCTTTTATTAAACTTTAAATACAACGAAATGGATATAGCTATTTTAGAGACCAGACTTCAAGAAGTTAATGATTACATCAAACATATTGAGGAAAGTAATCCGAGTTGGTTGGATAATGTAAGTGACGAATATGTGTACAGCGCCCAAAACCTTCTACGGTATTTAGCCCTTCGAAGTCGGGACATCAGAGAAATTCAAGCAGCATTGGTTTCCTTCGGAATTTCCTCTTTGGGAACCAGTCCCGGTTATGTTGAGGAAAACATTTCCCGGAGTTTAGGCATTTTAAATTTAATACAAGGGAGTTCTCCCAATATGGATTTAAGCAAATCCGGGCCAGGTTTTATGGCAAGTAATGAACTTTTGAAATCGCGCTCTATGGCACTTTTTCGTTCGATTAAAGGGGAGAGACGTACCAAAATAATGGTCACCATGCCGGAAGAGACCACTGATGATGTTTCGTTAGTAGAACAATTTTTAAGTGTAGGTATGGATGCCGCAAGAATAAACCTTAGCCATGGCGATTATTATATGTGGGACAAGATGCTGGATAGTATTATGGCTGCCGGAGATAGATTATCGCAACAACCATCGATTTTCATGGATTTGCCGGGGCCTAAAATAAGAGTCGATAGCTTGTCTATGATACATGATGATGACAATGGCTACGATAAAACAGAGCGTATTTCCGTTACAAAGGGAGACTATTTGGAACTGATGAAGGAAACCGATTTTTTAAATTTAGAGCGTTTTGACAAGGTCAACGATAAAATAATTACCGTATTACTTCCACAGATTATTGACGATATACAGGTAGGACATCGGGTATTTTTTGATGATGGAGCAATTGAAGCTGAAGTGATATCCAAAACCTCCTCAAGTTCGGTACTTAAAATAGTAAAAGCCACAAAGAAGAAATTGGGAATCGGCAAGGGAATCAACCTACCGGACACACATCTTAACTTACCGTCATTGACAAAAAATGACTTTGAGCTTCTGCCATACGCTTGCAAAAACGCGGATATGATAGGCTATTCCTTTGTCAGGACTCATGAGGATGTAAGGTTGTTGTACTCAAAACTCTCAGATATCGGCGATAAAGACACTGGTGTCGTATTCAAGATAGAGACGAGGGAGGCTTTCGAGAATCTTCCAAGCATTCTACTGGAAGGAATGAAAAGACCGAATATAGGAGTAATGATTGCGAGGGGCGATTTAGCGGTCGAAATGGGGTTCGAAAGAATATCCGAGGTAAAGAACCAGATTATGTCCATCTGTGAGGCCGCTCATGTTCCGGTTATATGGGCAACCCAGGTTCTAGAAAACATGGCCAAAAAAGGCTTGGCCACAAGGGCGGAAATCTCTGATGTAATCCTTAGCGGCAAAGCGGAGTGTGTAATGCTCAATAAAGGACCTTTCATGACAGATACCATAAAAACGCTGAAGAACATATTGGAAAGAATGGACGGGCATTATAACAAGAACAAGAATACACTACGTGCTCTTGAGATTGCCAAGAACAGCATTCGGAGCATGCAGAACGATCCGACCGTTTGAAAAATGGGCGCAGACCAGACTTCACGATATCTTCGGTCAGTGTACGGGAAGTTCGGTACCGCACTATTTAAAGAAGACTATTGTTCCACCATTTCATTAATTTTTTAAATAAATTGTAGATTATGCAAAAATATAGATTACTGCTTTTATTAGTTTTCGTTTTTACATCGGAAAATGTAACCGCCCAATCGAGCATTGATTCAATTCAGTCAAAAAAGGTGTTCGTCAGTATAGACGAAGCTCTAAAAAATCCTGAGAATGTCTATAAGATTGATCTGAGCAATCAAAATTTACAAATGCCAGATACTATTTGGTCAAAATTCACCAACCTTCAGTATTTTAGTCTGAAAAACGACCACCTCAAGAAAATTCCGGAGGGCATCGGTTATTTGAAAAATCTAAGGGTGCTAGATTTGAGCGGGAATGATTTTAAAGTCTTACCCTCAACCTTTAGTAACTTAATTAAGTTACAGGAACTATTTTTAAATGATGATAAGCACTTCAAGTGCAAAAATCGGTCATAGTATACCACCCTCGCCGGATTAAAGTGAACCACCCCTGCCGGGCCAAAGTGAACCACCTTCGCCGGACGAAAGTGAACCACTGAAAAAGTCGATTCTATTTGTAAAAGGTCAAAGGTCTTTTTTTGTTAAAAAGACGATGGCCAATAAACAGATAGACATGCGAAAAGTAAAACAGATTTTCAAGCTCTACAGTGAGGGCGTAAGCAAACGCCAGATAAGTTCCAGGTTAGGAATATCGCGCAATACCATTACCAAGTACATTAGCTTTTTCAAGCGTTACCGGCTTACCAATTACGAGGTATCGGCAATGACCTTGGAAGAGCTTGACAGACTCTTCAAATCTGACCAAAAGCCCAAGAGCCAACAGTTGTTGACCTTGGAGAAGTACTTCCCCTATTTCGACAGGGAACTATGTAAAACGGGGGTTACGAGACAACTGCTCTGGGAGGAATATTACGCAAAACACCCAGATGGCTTCAAGGTATCCCAGTTCAAGTACTGGTACAACGAATGGACCAAGGAAGTATCTCCGGTCATACACTTTACCCACAAGGCGGGCGATAAGCTCTTCATCGATTACACGGGCAAGAAACTTACCATAGTGGACCGTCATACGGGCGAACTGCAAAACTTGGAAGTGTTCGTATGCGTACTGGGCAGTAGCCAGTACACCTATGTAGAGGCCCGTGCGAGCCAAAAGAAAGAAGACTTTATACGTAGCGTAGAAAACGCTCTTTGGTTCTATGGGGGTGTGCCCCATGCCCTGGTGCCCGATAATCTTCGGGCAGCGGTCAGCAAGAGCAGTCGTTACGAACCAAAGGTTCAACGATACCTTTGCCGACTTTGCGGAGTATTACGAAACAGCGGTACTGCCTACCAGAGCATACAGGCCAAGGGACAAGGCCATTGTCGAGAATGCCTTGCGGATTATCTACACACGGGTCTTTGCACCATTGCGCCACCAGACCTTTCATAGTATTGCCGATATAAACAAGGCGATACTAAAACTCTTGGGAGTCCATAACAAAATGTCCTTTAGGGGAAGGGAATACTCCCGCCGATCCCTGTTCGAGGAAGTAGAAAAACAAGAGCTCGGGCCTTTGCCCTTAAAGAAATACGAAATCAAATCCTATGCCAAGGGAACGGTGCACAAGAACAGCCATATCTACTTCAACAAGGACAAACATTACTATAGCGTACCCTATAAACATATTGGAAAACGCATTAAGATCATCTACTCCGAGAGCCTGATAGAGATATTCCATAAACTGGAACGCTTGGCGGCACATCCGAGGGAA
>Ga0114952_1000200_pt1 | contig 73884 bp, 77 predicted proteins | sample SidtaG_2_FD_87303 | JGI IMG/M metagenome (GOLD analysis project Ga0114952, IMG submission 87303) | Marine algal microbial communities from Sidmouth, United Kingdom - Sidmouth_Asex2 metaG | ecosystem: Host-associated > Algae > Red algae > Unclassified | place: Sidmouth, United Kingdom | collected...
AGGTCGTTTCTATTCTGCTTATGCCAACAAGAATCAGATGGAATGTCTCTGAATCAACCAATGCAGAGGGAAGTCCACAACTAAAGTTTGTATTCAACTAAAAAACAGGGGATGGCTAATTTATTATACAGTATCGCCATAATTCTAATTATTATTTGGGCTTTTAGCTTTTTTATATTTGCTATAAAATCACTCATACACTTATTATTGGTCGCTGCCATTATATTATTAGCCTATAATTTTTTTAGTAAGAAAGACTAATTCTTTCTCAATTTAAATATTTTAATGGACACCACTTCATTATTTACATAGCTAAACTACTTTCTATAAATCGAAAAATTAATTCACTTTAAAACTAAACCTTAAAATCTTACAACGATTGATAAAAATTGTATAACTAAAAAATTACCAACTGGTGGTTACTTTGTAGGGAATATTTAACTCAATAAATTTTATCACTATGAAATCTCAATTTAAATCTAACAATCAGTTCTCTAGAGTTGGTAAAACATTTCCTAAACCTAAACCTCAGTCCGTAGTATCTAATACTATGATTGTTGAGAAGCAAATTACTGCGCCTATATCTAAAAGTGAATAGTTATTTAACAAATTAATCCAATTTTTTAAACCCATCCAGGTATGAAGACCATAAATATAGATGAATCAGGGTTAGATAATGTGTTTGAAAAAATGAGTGAAGAATTTGGAAGAACACTAGATTCTAACGCCAATGAAAATGCTATAGTCTTTAGAAATGAAATAGGAAAAGGAAAAATTACGGGCATGGAACTTCAAAATGGTACCTCTTATATAGAATTTGATATTGTTATGACAGACAATATGAAAATCGTGATTAATTCAGCAAAAAAATCAGTACTAAATTTTGTGTATTGCGCTGAGGGAAGAATTGGGCATTCATTCGGTGATTTCAATACAATTAATACGGTTGAAACATTCCAAACAGGAATCACTCTAACATAGCCACTTCAAATAACACAGTTTACTTGTATAAAGATGTACCGGTTAATGCCATACTAATCTCAGTAGACATATCTAAATCTAATAACAAAGTCAACAGGAACCTTCAACAAACTTTTATTGAAGGAAAAGTGAAAGATTATATTCACTTAGGGTCTTATAATTTAAAAATCGCAGAAACCGCTAGACAGTTAAAAGCAATTACTCAAACAGGATTAGTCAAAACATTAATAACAGAAGGTTTAATAAACATAATGTTAGGCTTAGAGATAGAACAACATGCAAAAGACCTTAACAAAAAAAACACAGGATCTCTAACTGCCAAAGAAATGAAATCTGTTAGGGACTTGTCTGAACTCATTAATTCACAACCAGAACGTGATTATGGCCTTAGTGAATTAGCACAAGAAGCTGGTATATCGCAATCTAAGCTTCAAGAAGGATTTAAACTCATGCACAATAAACTGTTAACAGCTATACACGTTCAGTTCGTATTGTAAAATCAGAACATTTGATGAAAACTACAGATTTAAATATTTCAGAAATTGTTTACTCAGTAGGAATTACAAGTAGAAGTTATTCTTCAAAAATCTTCAAAGACCATTATAATATGTCGCCAAATGATTACCGTTCAAAAATTAAGTTAGCTGTTACAGCTTAATATATATGAAAAGAGGCTCTGAAAATTTTTAGGGTCTCTTTTAATTTACTCCAATGATTTTAAAATTCTATTTACGGAACGCGACCATTTCTTATAGACCTCTATCGGTTCGGGATAATCTAGCGCTTCAATGAAGTCATCAAAAAGCCATGGTGCGTGAATACGATTATCTTCTATTGAACTTAATTCTGGAATCCATTTTGTAATATAGTCGTTAGCATTATACTTTAAACTTTGATGCACAGGATTGGTATAATATATTTCAAAAGCTTGCATGTGCCAATTCATCCAATTCGCACTCACGTCATAATCTATTAATTTACTTTCAAAATAGGCGCTTCCCCAAGTCCAATCAATATTTAAATCTCGCACAAAGTAGCTTGCACAGTTAACTCTACCTCTATTGCTCATATAGCCGGTTTCGTTTAATTGACGCATGTGCGCATCAATGAACGGAATCCCCGATTTGCCTTCCATCCACCTTCGAAACTTTTCATCATCATTTTCAAAATTGAGGTCTTTATCTTTGTATCCCTTTGTAGAGAAAATTGCATTACCCATTCTCATGCCTTTAAAGGTGAAATAATCACGCCAAACCAATTCAAAAACTATCCACCACGTACTTTGATTTTTCTTAATTTTAGATTCGTAATCTTTTACCGCTTCAAAAATCAATCGTGGTGAAATACAACCCAACGCTAAATATGGTGAAAATTTTGAGCTATAATCTAGCCCCAACGATTTATTACGAGACCACCTGTATGTTGTTAACAATTCAGATTCAAAAGTATAGTAACGCAATCTTTCTAAAGCTTTATCCTCGCCACCTTCCAAAAATGGTTCTGCCCTAGTATATGCATCTTTAGTAAATCCATAAATATTGTACGATGGAAAGACAGTAGATGATACTTCTGGATGACTTATAATTTTGGCTAGTGATTCAAAAGTTTTTCTTGGCTCACTTTTTTTGGAGGTTGGAATGCGATAAGCTTTACTTGTCAGCGGAATTTCAGAAATTTCAAATGGTATATCATTAATATGATACAATGTCTTTCCCCAGAAAAAATGGAATTCTACATTTGGTAAACTCAATTGAACTTTTAACTTAATATTCAATTCTTCCTGTGCATACTCTTCTTCAGCGAATATTGATGTAACTTGGTATTCTTTAACTAATTTAGGAATTGCTTTAGTAGAACTTTCAGAGCTGATAATTAAATGTCCGCCAATAGCTTCAAGTTTGCTTCTTAAATTTAAGACCGATTGTTCCAAGAATTTAAAACGATTTATAGCTGCCTTTTTAAAACCTAAATCTAATTGCTCAAACAAATGCGGTTCTACAGAAAAAAATAAGATAAGTTGGTCACAATAGGCTATAGCATTGCACAATGCTTCATTATCATGCAATCGCAAATCATTTTTAAACCAAACTAAACCTGTTTTCATTACACTTTTAATCATCATCTTTCATCTCCTCTATCTGTTCTTCTATCTTCTCGTCAGCCTCTTCCTTTGACAACATTGGATGGTCTTCGCCTAGACCAACTATAGCAATGAGATTAGTTACAGCATTGTAAAGCATTAAAATAACCGTAATCATCATGCCACTAATAATAGACGTTGAGCCAAGAGTTGCCCAATAAATCACAGTAAACCAAGACGTTGGAACATTGTTTGATTCTGCAATAGGAATATTAAAAAATTGAAATAAAATTAATGCGGAAATAAAAACAATAACATCAAACTTTGCAATACTTAAGACTTGTTGATAATGCCTTTTCTTTAAAGTGTTCTGTGATCCATAGCTTACACTTAGAAGCGTTAGTAATAATGCTAAGATAGTTGCAGATGCCAATACAATAGTATTGCAAAGCATGTTTAAACCACTTAACGAAACTTTTATGAGATGTTTCGCTTCGTAACCAGAAACGTTTCCGAGAAGAAAAATTCCCAAACCAGTAAAAATTGTGGCTAGCAGTCCGCCATAGATTGCATTTCTATTATTTTTAAGAAAGTCTAACATTTATATTGCGTGTATCTACATCATTTAACAATTGTGGCTCAACGCTTTTTTCCTCATCATTATGAATTACCGAAACATCGCCAGTACTTTCAAGAATTACTGCTTTAACTTCGTTATAATTATGCACATTGGCTTCCCGCAATTTTGCAATTAAATCATCTTCGCCAACATTACATGCCTTGAGTCTATCGTGTAAAATTTTACCATTCCACATGATAATTTGTGGTTTATTAGTAAATAGCTTCTTGAAGAAATCATTCTTACGTGCTAAAAATGAGAAGAGCGTTTGAAAACCAATAATAGATGCTAACACTATAGCACCTTTAAGTAAGGAATGGTTATTATTTAATACTATCGAAGCTAATACAGAACCTATAGCAATTGTTGAAGCAAAATCGAAGCTGGACATTTTTGCAAATGTCCGCAATCCAAAAATTCTAGTTATGATAATAACAATTGTAAAAATTCCTAATACAGATAGTATTAACCACAGTATGTCTTGAGCTGTCATAATAATTTATTTAGTTACCCAAATGTAATTTAAACAAGAGAAACTCTTTAATTCTTATACATCAAAATTTAACTCAAATAGCCGATATAGAACAATGTATTATATGAGGCAAAAGATGAATCAATAGAGCAAACCGAATACGAAATTTAAAGCTAGATTTGAGCTCAAGGAAACAAAATTGAATTAAGAACGAACACAAATTTGCTATTTGCTTTAGCAGCATTATTTACCAATATAGTAATGGTGGAAGTTTTTATATAATAACTAAAATTTAAAAAATTATGTCGATACTTATAATTATACTCAATATATTACTACCGCCAGTAGCAGTTTTCATGAAACATGGTATAGGTACTACGCTTTTAATTAGCATTATTCTTACACTAATAGGATGGCTTCCTGGTGTTATACATGCATTTGTTGTCAACGATTAATAAACTGTACAATAATTTTAGAATGGCATATCTTATACCTAAAATTCAGATTAAATATGGTTTATTGAAGAACACGATTCTCGCTCTATAAATAAGTCAAATAAAACCAGACATCCTAAAGCTAAAAATCTCAAATCAGAGTGTGATTTGGGATTTTTTAGTTTTTAGGATTCTATTTTATCCAAAAGCGGATTCAACAGCACCACCATCAATTCTAATATTTGAACCATTAATATAGCTTGCATGTTCAGAACACAAAAACGCAACAATTGAAGCTACCTCTTCTGGTTTCCCTCTTCTTTCCATAGCAATATGAGGTCGCTTGTTTTTTACAAACCATTTCTCGGCATCTTTTAAAGATAAGTTTCTTTCTTCTGCCACTTCTTCCATCATCGCATCTGTCATAGGTGTTTTTACGAATGCTGGCGAAATGCAATTAAATAATATATTTTCTTTGGAATAAGAGCGTGATAAGCATTTTGATAGATTAACTATCGCAGCCTTGCAGGCGTTATATGGACTTTCAATCTCGTAAGGTTGAAGCGCATTTTCTGATGCAACCAGTACCATTCGTCCCCAATTATTATTTTGCATTTGCGGAATAAAAGCTCGCGCAATTCTAACAGCACCTAATAAATCTATTTCAATGGTTTTCATCCAATCCTCATCAGTTAATTTTAAGAAATCGTCTGCTGCACCGCGTGCACCTGCAGAATGAAATACAATATGTACGCCACCAAAATCCCTGTCAATTCGTCTCGCCATATCTATCACTTCTTCGTTGATAGAAATATCCGCAGCCATAGTAACCACTTTTGCACCATCTGTAGCCTCTGATTCCACTTTACGCTTTGCTTCGTCTAATTCCTTTCCATCGTCTTTATCCGATAGAATTATGTTTACACCAGCTCGTGCTAAAAATTTAGCAGTTTCTAATCCAATCCCAGAATCTGCACCAGTAATTAATGCCGTTTTTCCTTTAATCTTTAAGTCCATAATTTTCTCTTTTATTTTATTTAACAATTATAATTAACCATTTGTGGTAAATCCAGGATAACAAGTCATCCCACCATCCACAAAAATTGTTGTTCCATTAATATATTCAGATTCGTCGGATGCCAACCAACTCGCAACATCTCCAATATCTTCAGCTTCTGCCATTCTATTGTAAGGTATAAGACGCAGTAAATCGTTGTGCTTCTTTTTATCATTCCATACATCTTTATTAATATCTGTCTTTGTTGCGCCAGGTGCAATGCTGTTGCATCTAATTTTATACTTCGCATAACCTTGACAAATACTTTGCATTAACATCACAATACCGCCTTTAGCTGCAGCATAGTTAGCATGACCAGCCCAAGGAATTACTTCATGAACCGAACTCATATGAATTAATTTACCAGCAGAGGATGAAATTTTTTCTCTAACACCATTTGCCATAAATTCATTGAGAGCCTCACGAGCACAAAGGAATTGACCTGTTAGATTAACACCAATCACTTTATCCCATTGTTCCATTGTCATTTCGTGAAGTGGTGCATCTTTTTGAATTCCAGAATTTGAGACACAAATATCAATAGCACCAAATTCAGTTTTAGCAAACTCAAATAATTCCTTAACCGAATCTTCATTGCTAACATCTGCCTGTTTTATTCGAACACCTGCACTTCTTGAATTTTGAGATATTAAATGACCTACTTCCTCTGCCCCAGTCTTATTGCTATTATAATTAATGATAACATTGGAACCCTCTTCTGCTAATGCTCTAGCAACTGCTGAACCAATACCAGAACTAGCCCCAGTTATTATACTCGTTTGATTAGTTAATCTTTTGTTGGGCTTTTGCATGATTTACAATTTGATTTGATTCGAAATTAATTCGATTTATTAGCTCTAGTTAACTTTAATACTAATGATATTAACTTGATTAATATTGCGATGTAGAACATGAAAAATTGTAACTCATAACCTATTATTACTATCGCAATTAATTTAAGGCCGTTTAATATTAAGTTGTTATATATAGATTTGTTGAATTAATAAATTATAAAACTTCACAAATGTTTCAAAAGCAAACGGCGCTAGTTTTCATTCATTATTTTGGTGGTGATGGAGGAAGTTGGCAGTGGTTGTCAAAAAAATTGCCTGAAAAGTACAATTGTATTTATCTAACTTTACCAGGATTTGGCAGTACTGCGCCATTAGAAGAAATAAATATTAGAAATTTTTCACAATGGATTGCTCATGAGATAAAAGCAAGAAAACTTGACGATTATATTTTAGTTGGACACTCAATGGGCGGAAAACTTGCTTTATTTACAGCTTTCATCAACCATGATTTCTTACCTCAAAAAATAGTCCTAGTCGCACCTTCGCCACCAACTACTGAAGGTATGAGCGCAAAAGAAAAAGAGCAAATGCTCTATCATCCAGATAGAGATAACGCAGTAATAACGGTTAATAGTGGAACTAATAAAAAACTAGATAAAATAAAATTCAATTATACTGTTGAAAGCCAATTGAAAACCGATCCACTAACATGGAAATGGTGGATTGAAACTGGAATGAATAATGATATTAGCTGGGCAACTAAAAATTTGAAAATTCCAACTTTCATAATCTGTAGCAAAAATGACCCAGTTATTACAACACAATCCATAAAAGACAATGTATTACCTTATTTGAATAAGGTAAAACTTGTAACCTTTGGCAGAGCAGGACATCTGATTCCTATAGAATCCCCAAGAAAACTGGCTAAAATTTTAAAAAAAATCCTGAAAGTTGAAGGGTAGATATAATTGTAAATTAAACAAAAATTGGTCCAATTATAATAGATCAATGCATTTTGATAGTAAACTATATGTTAGCTATATTTTATTAAAATATTGTACTAAATAAAAAAACCTCTCAAAATTGAGAGGTTTAACAACTGCTAATTTACAGTCAAAAAGTACAGGCGGAGAGACTCGAACTCTCACACCTTGCGGCACTAGATCCTAAGTCTAGCGTGTCTACCAATTCCACCACGCCTGCAAAAGGAGTGCAAATATAAAGTAATTTTTCAATTTAGAAAGCTCTTTTTTTTGTAATTTTATCTTTTGTCTAAAAAAATTCTATGCAACGTATATCTAATTATATTTCTGAAAACAAAGAACGCTTTATTAACGAACTCATTCAACTATTAAAAATTCCTTCTGTAAGTGCAGACCCAGCGTATTCTAAAGCTATGTTTAGTACGTCAGAAGCAATTAAAGAATCGCTCTTACAGGCGGGTTGCGATAGTGTAGAAATTTGCGAAACAAAAGGATACCCTATTATTTTTGGCGAAAAAATAATCAATCCCAATTTACCTACTATTTTGGTTTATGGTCATTATGATGTACAACCAGCAGATCCTATAGAACTTTGGGACACACCTCCTTTTGAGCCTGTTATTAAAAAAACAAACTTACATCCCGATGGTGCCATTTTTGCTCGTGGCGCTTGTGATGATAAAGGACAAATGTACATGCATGTAAAAGCATTGGAGTTTATGGTAAAAACAAACCAACTTCCTTGCAATGTGAAATTTATGATAGAGGGCGAGGAAGAAGTTGGCAGTAACAATTTAGCCTTATTTGTAGCAGAAAACAAAGAGAAATTAGCCAATGATATTATTTTAATATCAGATACAGGAATGATTGCTAATGACATACCCTCTATAACAACAGGCCTACGTGGATTAAGTTATGTAGAGGTAGAAGTTACGGGACCAAATAGGGATTTACATTCTGGATTGTATGGTGGCGCTGTTGCTAACCCCATCACTGTTTTAACTAAAATGATAGCTTCTTTACATGATGACGACAATCATATTACCATTCCTGGTTTTTATGATAAGGTAGAAGAGTTACCTAAAGAAGAACGTGCCGAAATGGCGAAAGCACCTTTTAACCTTAATGAATATGAGAAAGCATTAGACATTGAATCTGTTTACGGAGAAAAAGGATATACTACCAATGAGCGTAATGCTATTAGACCTACATTAGATGTAAACGGAATTTGGGGAGGGTATATTGGTGAAGGTGCAAAAACTGTAATTGCTAGTAAAGCCTACGCAAAAATATCTATGCGTTTGGTACCAAACCAAGATTGGGAAGAAATAACTGCCTTATTTACAAAACACTTTATGAGTATTGCTCCTAAAGGTGTCACTGCAAAAGTAACACCTCATCATGGCGGACAAGGTTATGTTACTCCTATAAATACTATAGGATACAAAGCGGCAGCAAAAGCATATGAAACCACTTTTAAAAAAACACCTATTCCGCAACGTAGCGGCGGAAGCATTCCCATTGTTTCACTTTTCGAAAAAGAACTAAATAGCAAAACAATCCTAATGGGGTTTGGCTTAGATAGCGATGCCATACATTCTCCAAACGAACATTTTGGTATTTGGAATTATTTAAAAGGTATAGAAACCATCCCTTATTTTTACAAATATTTTACGGAGATAAAAAGCAACAATTAAAATTAATGAATTGCATTTTATTAAAAAAGGTATAAGCTGATATTAAAGCAGAAAGCAAAAACAGGATTAAGGCTAAGCATAGCTATAACAACTGTAGGCATATTATTTTGAATTGGAAATTCCATTTAATAAATGACAAAATTCTACTAACCTCTCAGGGCAGAATCATACTTTTCTATAGTTAAAAAAACCGTTTATATATTGATTATCAATTGTTTGAGAGGTTAAAAATCTGTATATTATACTGGTGATTAATAATTTAACTCTTTGGGGAAATCAGGTAATTTAAAAGACATTTTTGGGAAAATAGAAGACCACAGAAGCCATATAAACCAACTTCACGACCCAGTAGACATCCTTCTCATTGGTATAATTGCTGTAATTTGTGGGGCTGAAACTTGGGAGCAAATGGTTCGATTTGCTAAATCAAAAGAACCTTTTCTAAAGAAATTCTTAGAGTTACCAAATGTAATTTCCTCAAAAGTTACCCTCAACAGGGTCTTTTCTGCTATCGATAGCCAGCAATTTGAATCTTATTTTACGGAGTGGGTAAATTCTATTTCAGATTTAAGTAAAGGTCAAATAATTGCCATTGATGGTAAAACTATTCGTAGTGCAAAATCAGATGGTAAAAAGTCTAATGAAATTACTTCAATACCAGAATTAATAAACATGCTTAATATTGCAGGAAACACCATAACTATTGATGCTATGGGAACTCAAAAAGAGATTACTAAAAAAATAATAGCGCAAGATGCCGACTATATTTTAGCTGTTAAAGGGAATCAACCTCAGTTATTAGAAAATATCGAAGATGAATTTCGGTTCTCAGGACAGTCCGAAATATATACCAATCATAATTTAGACCACGGAAGAATAGAAACCAGAACTTGTAGTGTGATTAAAAATTTTCGTTTTATTAAACAAAATAGTGGATGGGAAAATTTAAAAAGTATCATAAAAATAGAACGTACTCGGGAATTTAAAAATAGCGAAAAAGCTACAGAAAAAGCAACTAGATATTATATTTCTAGCTTACAAAATAATGCGAATGATTTTCAAGATAAGATACGTTCACATTGGACTTTAGATGTTTGTTTTTCAAAAGATAATTCTAGGAAAAGAGCAGATAACGCTGCTCAAAATTATTCTATTTTACTTAAAATAGCATTAAACATACTCAAGAATGATTCTTCCAAAAAATTATCAATCAAAAAGTAAAAGGTTGGAAGCTGGATGGAATGAAGATTACTTGCTCAAAATATTGAATTTAAAAGTATGATTATGCCCTGGTAGGAATTTCTGTGTTGTATTATTTTTATATAAGTTTACAAATATTAAAATGGATTAATTGTGTATTCTAGCATCCAAAAAGGAAATTTTTTCACTATTTAACTTATTACTCCAAGGATGCTGGTTGATTTGAAACTATCTGAAAGTTAATTTAAAATTATTCGCCAATATCAAAATTATCATCCTTACATTCTGAATCCCGGAACTTTGTATATTCCTTAACCGTCGTCCATCATATTCTGCGAACTTGCATCAAAACACACTTGCTCAAGAGATAGCGGCACTAAAATTGTTTTGAAAGAGTCAAGAATTTCGATGACAGTTTTCGGGAACTTTTCCTATTTAGATGTTAGGTCAACTTGTTAACCGACAGAAAATGGGACATCGAAACAAACATATGGTCATGCTTATTGGATTATGGTATTTCAATATTTTGACATCTTGCGCTTTGCATATTTAATCTAAAATTTTGCGTATACCAAAGGCAAACCCTCACGTAATAATCTTTCTTAATTTTTGCTAAACCGCAGTACGTGATATTTTATATAGTAAATAATACTGTAAGAATATTTTTTTATAACCTTACACCATAGAAAAATAAACAAACAAAAGTCTTCGGCAAAAGGTAAGGTTTTTTCTCTCATTCCCTGAACTAACGTAAAATTTGCAAGAAAAATAGAATTCATACTTTTTCGTCTATTACATTGAGTGATATATAATTTTCACTATGGCTTAGTGTGTTTAATATAAAAAAAGATTTTTTACTAATATTTGTAAAATTTAGATGATAAAAATATAAATAAATAATTTATATTTGAAGTAAGAAATTTACTTCAAATAAGTAAGTTATTATAGCGTAAATTAGGTATTATTGATTTTTTCATAAGCAAAGTTTAAAGAACGGTATCATCAAATGATTTATTTATTTATTTATAATTCTAAGGATAGATTGACTATTAACCAAGAACGTAACCTAATAAATTTACTTCCTAAATCTTACATTGATTCTATTTCAAAAATTAGAAATAATAAAGTTAAGTATCAAAAATTAATAAGCAGGGTTCTTTTAATTTATGCTCTTAAAGAGAATAACTGTTTAAATTCATTAGATGAATTAATGTATACTGAGGAAGAACGTCCATATTTTTCTTGTTCAAACATTGACTTTAATATTTCTTATGCCAACAGTTATACAGTACTAGCAACTTCAACTTCAGGTCGCATAGGTGTAGATATTGAATATGTTAAACCAATATTATATAATAAATTTCGGAGACAATTTACTCTTAAAGAATGGAAGTTCATAACGACTTCTTCTAATCCAATAAATGCTTTTTACTTTTTGTGGACACGCAAGGAGGCACTTGTAAAAGTAAATGGAAAAGGCATTATGTTATTACCTAAGATTTCAGCTTTGCATGACCTTAGTAATATTGAGGGAGAGTATTATAGTCTTCACAACTTACCTATTTTAGGTCAAAAATATATCATACATATTGCTACTCAATCTAATAACAAATTTGTTCGTCATATGATTATAAATGCAAATGAATTATATAAATCTGTCATTTAAAAGCTTGGGTATTATATACATAAATTAACAAAAAATAATTTAATGAAAAAAAAATATATACATGGAGTAAATGATGATGAACAAAAACGTTTATCACTTTTAAATGAGTTAACAAATAATGAATTTTTAGATTTTATATCTATTGAGGATGAAGATGAGATATTAGAAGTGGGGAGTGGCTTAGGTCAAATTACCTCTTTATTAGCAAATCAATACCCTAATTCTAAAATAATTGGTGTTGAAATATCTGACAAGCAAATAAACTCTTGTCCTCCAAGCCCAAGAAATCTTACTTATGTTCATGGAGATGTTTGCCAATTGGACTTTGATGATAATTCTTTTGACAAAATATATGGTCGATATATTTTAGAGCATTTAAATACACCCATTGATTGTTTAAAAGAAGTATTTAGAACTTTAAAACCAGGAGGTAAAATCTTCTTTCAAGAAAACACAATCTCACTAATGCGCTTATATCCTGAATGCCCCTCATTTGATTTGGTTTGGGGAAAATTCATCTTATTACAAAAGCTATTGGGTGGCGATGCCGAAATTGGAAAAAAACTATTTTACTTACTAAAAACAGTGGGTTTTGAAAAAGTAACGCCATCCTATCAACCTGAAATACATTATTCAGATAAGGGAACACTTGTTAACTGGGTAAGTAATCTTATTGGTAATATTGAAGGAGCTTCAGAGGAGCTCATTAGTAATGGATTAGTTACTAACTCTCAAATAAATGAAGCAATTCAAGAATTAAAAAAATTTTCAATCAAAAATGATTCCCTAGCTATGTTTTACTGGAATCGAATTCATGCTATTAAATAAACATTAGAAAAAAATGAAGGAAAAATTAAAACAAATAATTATTGATTCTATTGAAGAAATAAATGATTTAAGAGAGCAAAAAATTGACATTAATACATTGGACCAACTTGTCTTTTATGGAACTAATGGAGTTTTTAGCTCTATGGGCCTTGTCAATTTTTTGTCTACTATTGAAGATTATATTGATGATGAACTTGATTTACAATTAACCTTAGCCTCGGAAAAAGCTATATCTAAAAAAGTAAGCCCATTTTCTAGTCTTTCATCCCTAATTGATTATATAACGGAGTTGGTGATTGAAGAAGGATATCAAATACAACAATCTTAAATGGTCATTTTAATTACTGGTGCTAGTAAAGGGATTGGAAGAGAATTAGTTGAATACTATTGTTTACAGAAAAATTGCTGTGTTTTTGGTTTTAGCAGAAGTAACTCTGATTTTCAACACGAAATGTATAATCACTTTAATGGAGATGTCACAATCGAGGAGAATGTAAAGAAGCTTATTAAATATATTAAGGAAACGAAGGGATATATTGATGTGTTACTTAATAATGCGGGGATTGCTTCTATGAATCATGCTTTGCTCTCGCCTCTTAGTACAGTAAGCAGTACATTTAACACCAACTTTTTAGGTACATTCTTATTATGTAGAGAAAGTTTTAGGTTATTAAAAAAAAGTAAAGCAGGTAGAATTATCAATTTCACTTCTATTGCAGTACCACTTAATTTATCAGGCAATTTAATATATGCTGCGTCCAAAAGTGCTGTAGAAACACTTACTCGTATTCTAGCCAAAGAAGTTGGAGAATTTAAAATTACTGTAAATGCAATTGGTCCAGGGCCTGTAAAAACAAGATTAATTAGATCTATTAATCAAAAGAAAATGAAAGAATTAATAGATAGCCAAACTATAAAGTCTTACACAACTTTTGAAGATATTATTAACTTAATTGATTTTTTATCTCTTCCTCAAAGTAGAGCAATAACTGGACAAGTCATTTATTTTGGAGGAGTTTCTTAAGAGCCCATTTTATGTGTTATATGAATAACAAATCACTATGCAAAAAAAATTACTAAATCATATAGCTGCACTCAATAATAGGGTGGCTATCATCGAAGGAAATAATGAATTAACTTATAAAGAGCTTTCTTATAAAATATCTATATACACAAGAGAAATTAAACTATTAGGTATTCAGCAAGGCAATACTGTTGCATTATTAGCAGATTATTCGATAAACACAATTTGTGTGTTTTTAGCCTTATATCTATGTAATATGATTATAGTTCCTATTACTTCAAAAAAAGAAGAAGAAGTAAAAGGGATGCTTAGCCAAATTAATGCAGATAAGATTGTTAAAATAAATAAAGAAGGAGCCCTTGAAGTTGAGAATGTATTATGTATAAATTGTGATACAAAAACTTCTGATTTAATTATTTCTTTAAAAGAGAAAAAAAAATCTGGCCTCATATTATTTAGTAGCGGTATTTCAGGAAACCCTAAGGCTATGCTTCATGATTTTGATAAATTGGTAGAAAGTTATTCTATTGGGCGTATTAAATCTTTACGATTTATAATTTTTCTTTTATTTGACCATATAGGAGGAATTAATTCTATACTACAAATTCTACACAGCGGTTGTAGTATGGTGTTACCTAAAGAGAGAAACCCTGAGAGTATAGCTAATCTTATTGAACAGAAAAAAGTTAATATTTTACCAACTACTCCTACATTTCTTAATTTATTATTGGTTAGTAGGGTTACCCAAAAATACAACTTAAAAAGCCTAAAGATGATTACATATGGTACTGAGCCTATGCCTTCAAGCTTGTTAAGTAGATTAAGAGAAGAGTTTCATAATGTGAAGTTTCTACAAACATTTGGAACGAGCGAAACGGGTATTTCAAAAACTCTTGGAAAAGGTAATGATACATTATTCAAAATTGATGATGACCGGATGTCTTATAAAATAGTTAATAATGAATTATGGATTAAAAGTAAAACTCAAATTATTGGTTATCTAAACCACTCTAATGATAGTTTTACGGATGATGGCTGGTTTAAAACTGGAGATATGGTAGAACAGGATGGACTAGGATATTTTCGTGTTGTAGGGCGTTTTAAAGAAATTATAAATGTAGGTGGTGAAAAGGTGTTACCTGTAGAAGTCGAATCTGTATTAATGAAAAATGAATATATTTCTAATTGTAGAGTATATGGGATATCTAGTCATCTAACTGGTCAAGTAGTTTGTTCTGAAATTGTAGTAACAAATACATCGGTTCCCAAAAGTCTAATTAGAAAGAATCTTAAAAAAAGTTGTAGTCAATTTCTAGCAGACTACAAAATACCCACCAAGTTTATTTTTGTTGATCAAATAGCGCACAATAAGCGATTCAAGAAGATAAAGAAAATTTAAAACATTTTATGAATCATATAAACAAATGCTATTATGAAAGAAGTTATTTTTTGTGGTGTTGATAGCACCAGATACTGTTATGAAATAAAAGAATATTTGGAACAAATTATAAAAGAAGATGACCTCGATATGCGATTTAAAGGATATCTAGATTCTAGTAAATTATTGAATGATAAGTTCAACTCTATTAAATATTTAGGCGATTTTAATTCTCATTCTCACACAAACAACTATGTGTATATTATAGGGGCTCTTGATTCAAAAAAACGATTAGAAATTTTTTCTTTTTTAGAGAAAAATAAATATCCTTTAATAAATATAATCCATCCAAATGCGTTAATATCTTCTACAGCTAAACTAGGTAAAGGAATTGTTTTGGGTCCTAATGTATTTATAATGTCTAATACTATTATCGGTAACCACTCAGTTTTTAATTATGGCTGTAGTGTTGGACACGATTCATGTTTAGGTGTGAATAATATTTTTTCTTCTAATTGTAATTTAGCCGGAAATGTTCAAATAAAAAACCATAATTTTTTTGGTATTTCATCTTCAATCATTCCAAATATAACCATTGGTGATTATAACAAAGTACAAGCAGGAACAACTGTTAATAACAATCTTAATGACAGGTCTTTTTATTTTCAAAAAAACCAAAATAAGGTTTCTCATATTTTTTAATCTTTTTTAAACTAAAACAATGAAGGAAAAAGTAAATGAACAAATCATAGTTGTAGGAGCAGGACCTGGAGGTCTTTTATCTGCTTTAACATTAAACAAATTAGGACATCAAGTAATTGTCATAGAAAAATCAAAAAAACCTACTTATAAAATTGGTGAGTCACTATTACCTGGGTCATTGTCTATTATGTATCGTTTAGGGTTAACAGATTTACTCGGTAAGTATAATTTCAAAAAAAAACCATCAGCAACTTTTGCTTGGGGTACTGGACAAAAACCTTGGACATTTTCATTTGCGGCACCTAAGATTCTTCCATGGGTTTATGACCATGCTATTCAAGTTTATCGACAAGAATTTGAAGAGATACTTATTGAAGAAGCTACAAGAAGAGGCGTTATTTTTAAAAGAGGGTACAAAGTTAGCGATTTTGACCTTGAAACAGATTCTAAATCTGTTACTGTTCAATGTAAAAGTTTGAAAGGAGAATCTGTGAGTTTTAAAGGTAGTTTCCTAATTGATTCTTCAGGTCAAAGTGGCATTGTTTCTAAAAAATATAATTTAAGACGGTATGATGATTTCTATAAAAGTATGGCCGTTTGGTCCTATTATAAAGGAGGAAAAAAAATCGATGGAGATTTAAACGGAACTACCTACTCTATTACTTTTAAAGATGGTTGGATATGGATGATACCCCTTAAAGATGATATTATAAGTGTTGGTGTTGTTGTGGATATGGAGAGTAATAAAGAGATTGTAAATATTGGAGCTGAAGAATTTTTCCTAAAGTCATTAGAAAAAAGTCAATTGGCAAAAGAGCTTTTAGACGATGCTGTGAAGTGTGAGGATGTGAAAATGATACGTGATTGGTCTTTTGACTCAAAAGTTTTTTATAAAAACAGAGCCTTTTTATGTGGAGATGCTGCTTGTTTTACAGACCCCCTTTTTTCTCAAGGAGTTCATTTGGCAATGCAATCTGGTGTTTCAGCAGCTTCCGCAATCGATTATATAATTCGTTCCCCAGAGGCTGATGAGGAAAATATTATGAAGTGGTACGATCGGTCTTATCGCGATTCTTACAATAGATATCATGGATTTTTAGCTTCTTTTTATAGTTATGCTGCAGAAATTGAAGGTAAGTCTCCATTTTGGGATAAACGAAAAGTTTCTACTCTAATTGACGACCGTTTGATTAATAAAGATTGGTACATAAAATTACGAAATGATTCCAAAGAGGGAGAGAATAATAGTTTAGATAATTTCATTAATCTATCAGACAACATGATTGAATTGGGTAAGCATGAAAGATATGAGATTTCTGGTTCATTCAAGGAAGAAGAACTCAATTCACGACGCATTAGCTGGATTCTCGCTCTTAACAAACAACTAAAAAGTATTACAAAATTTGAATGGCTAGGGGATAAAATTGAGTTTGTAGATTCTTACGAAATACATCCACTAGAATTTAAGCTTAGTCCATGCAAATTTTTATCAAATGGTACAAGTACTATGTATAAATATCCAGTAAATAAAGAATATTTAGAAGTAATGCAACTTATAAAAAGTAATAATATTGGTTATAAACAGCTTATTAAGGAATTAAGAAATATAGGAGAAGTTGATAAATCTTCTCAATTCGTAGTTCGTTTATTAGAAAACAATCTCATCAAAGGTTTTGATAAGGAAGGAGAGATTGTTAAGATAAATCCTCGCCTTCGATTTGATGGAGTTGGTACTGAGTATGAAGTTTGAAGTCAAGAACTATAACTGCAACAAAATATAGATATGGATATTATTAGGAAGGTTGAAGAAAGAGATTTTGAAGAAGTATGTAAACTTGTACAAGAGGGCTTACCTAATTGGCAAATTTCAAATGAACAGCGTTTTGGAATGTTCAAAAATTATTGGAATCTACCTAATCACTGTGCTGGATATGTAGCTATAGTAGATAGTCAAATTGTTGGTTTTATTGGGACAATTTGTAGTGAAATTCCTAAAAATAATAAGTTAGAAAAAGTCTGCAATCTTACAAGTTGGTTTCTAAAAGAAGAATATAGAAGTCAGGGAATTGGTTTAAAGTTATTAATGCCAATTATAGGAATGAAAGGTTATACAATTACTAATATAAGCCCTACAGAAGACTCATACAAGCTACTCAAAAGTTTAGGGTACAAAGATTTAGAAACTGGACATTATTTGCTTTTCCCTTTTCTTAACTTAAAAAACTTGTTTAATAAAAAATGCAAATTAATTACTGACCATAGTAAAATTAAACATCTTTTGGATAAAGATGAAATTAAAATTTTTAACGATCATTTGCGTGGAGATTTTAATTGTAAACATATAGTTATTTTAATAAAAGAAAAAAAACCTCTTTATTTAATTATAAGTAAGCTTAACATGAAACATTTAAAGTTAACCAAATTCAACCTTTTTTTTGGTAAAGTAAGCTATATCAATGATGTTTTTTTATTTAAATCTTGGAATTTTTATTTTCGAAATATGCTTTGTCTGTTTTTGAAAATACCTTTTTTTACTGTTGATAAGCGCTTTATAGGAAGTAATAAACCTTACTTAAGTATTTATAAAAAATTGAAAGTTCCCTTAGTTTATAAATCAAAAAAAATGAAAACAACTGAAGTTGGTGATTTATACTCTGAATTTTTCACATTAAGCCCTTGGAGATAGCAAGCCTAATTAATTTTAAAAATAGTATCTAAGAAAATGAAAAATAAAAAAGCACTATTAAATCTGGAAGTGGAAATTAAAAAAATATTACTCTTAATAGGTAACACTTCTTTAAAAAAACTCGATTATTCTAGATATAATCTTTATTTAAAGGAAGAATCAGGAAATCCATTTTCAAGAAGTACAAAAGATAGATCCGCTATTTATGCTATTAAGGCTTCTTTAGAAAATGGAGAATTAAAAAGAGACTCAATTTTGGTTGAATCTTCTTCAGGAAATTTCGGGTTAGCTTTAGCCATGATATGTCATAAACTTGGATTAGAATTAGAAGCTGTAGTAGATAGGAATATCACAATCCAAAAAAAGGGTTTAATAGAGTTTTTTGCGAAAAATGTGACTATGGTTGAAAAACCAGATTACTCCGGAGGATATTTACTTACCAGAATTAACGCAGTTAAGGAGCGTTTAGAAGCTAATGACAAGTACATTAATTTGAATCAGTATAAGAACCAAAGCTGTATAAAGGCATTCTATCAAATGGGTAAAGAAATTGAAAGCCAATTACCTCAAGTTAATTATATTTTTGTATCGGTTAGTACTGGGGCTACAATGACAGGTCTTCTTACTTTTTTCGCTGATAAAAATGTAAAAATAGTAGGTGTAGATGTAGAGGGCTCTGTAATTTTTGAGGAAAACCCTAATAAACGTAAGTTTTCTGGTTTAGGATCTAGTCAAAAGAGCTTTTTTCTGCTTGAAAAAAAATATGCTTATGACTATGTGATTGTAAGTGAAGAAAATATTATAAGTGGTTGTAAATCATTTTTTGATAATCATTCTATTTTAGTAGGTGCATCTACTGGAGCGATTTACCATGCCATAGAAAATTATGACCTCCCTAATTATTCGAATGTTGTTATTATCAATCATGATGATGGTTATTCTTACTTTGATTCAGTGTATGTGAAAAATAATTTAATAAATATTAATTAGAAACATGTTATACTTAAACCATAAAAACTTTGAAAATTTCAGAATTAATTGGAAAGAATTAATTGATATTATTTACACATCAACTTCTTGTTTAAAACGAGGTGATTTTGCTCAACCTGTAAAGCCTTATTTAAGATTTGGAGATAAGAAAAATAGAATTATAGCCATGCCAAGTTATGTTGGTGGTGATAACCAAGCCGCTGGTATTAAATGGATTTCGAGCTTTCCTGATAACCACAAACGTAATATTCCAAGGGCTCATTCAGTAACAGTACTTAATGATACTTTAACAGGAGTACCGTTTGGAATAATAAATACAGCTCTTGTGTCAGCTATAAGAACCGCTGCAGTCTCTGGAGCTGTGATGTGTCGATTTGTTCACCATATAATAGCAAAGTCTTCGTTGAATATTGGAGTCATTGGCTTTGGCGTTATAGGGAAAATGCATATTAAGATGGCTCTTGATTTACTCAAAAATTCTATCGGTAAAATCTATGTATATGATATAAATATAGCAAGCGTAAGTGGTCAAAATAAATTTGATAGTGATAAAATTGAATTTGTTAATTCATGGGAAGAATTGTATGTGAAATCTGATATAACCATAACCTGTACTGTATCTGAAAAAAGATATATTAATTTGCCACCTCCTAAAAATTCATTGCAATTAAATGTTTCCTTACGTGATTATGATCTAGAAGCTACTAAACATATTGATTGTGTTGTGGTAGATAATTGGGAAGAGGTCTGTAGAGAAAATACGGATGTTGAGTATATGGTTATGAACCAACAATTAAAAAAAGAAGACTCTTTATCAATATTTGAATATCTACTAAATGATAAACACCTAGAAACATTTAAAAATAAAAGTGTAATAATGTTTAATCCAATGGGCATGGCAATTTATGATATTGCGATTGGAAAATATTTTATAGAACATGCAAGAAAATTGAATATTGGTCAAGTATTAAAAAATTAAATTTTTATGACAACAATTTTATTAATCACCTTTTGGGTGGTATTGATATTAATAATTTCGCTCTTTTTTGTAATTTTAATATTTTATATTCTGGGTTTTGATTATATGATTACAGCACTTAAGAATTCATTTCTAGGGCTAGAATATGGCCCCAGCATAGATGACTACCGTTTCTTTAATAAGAAGGAAATTGTAAAAGATGTTTCTTTTGAAATTCCTAGACATTCAACAATTAAGATTGACTTAACTGATGATTTAAAATCATATAATAAAAAATATAAAACTACAGGATTATTAATAACAAAAGATGACCAAATAGTATTTGAAGAGTATTATGGAGATACTAATTGTGATTCTATTTTTAATACATTTTCTATCGCCAAAACAATTCTTTCTTTATTAGTTTCTGTTGCTATTGATGAAAATAAAATAAACTCTTTGGATGATAATATTGTAGATTATTTACCTGAGTTTATAAACTATAAATCAAAAGATATAACTATTGAACATTTAGTAAGTATGACTTCAGGTTATGACTGGAAGGATAATTATAAAGCTTTTGAAACATTTGCAAGAATATATTATGGGAAGGACGTAAATGATTATCTTTTAGATAGAGCGTTTATACATAAACCAGGAACTAGGTTTAGATATTCTAGTGCATCTATTCAATTGTTGGCTATTGCATTAAGTAGAGCAATCGATGAACCCCTCTATAAATATGCTTCTAGGAAACTCTGGGAACCATTAGAGATGACAGGCTCTGCCTACTGGTATATTGATAATACTGAGTTTGAAAAAGCTTTCACCGGTTGGTGTTGCAATTTGATGGATTTGACAAAATTGGGAATTTTAATCAAAAATAAAGGTGTTTATAAAAGTAAGCAGATTATTAATAGCGATTACATTAATAAAATGACTAGTGTGCAAGGAAATCAATTTAGTGGTTACGATGCGATATGGGTTGATTACAAAAATAGCCCCCCTAAATTCTATCTATCTTCAGGATTTTTAGGACAATACCTTATAGTCATCCCAAGTAAAAATATTGTTATTTCTAGAGTTGGAAAATCTCAATTAAGGGATATTAATGTAAAGAAAAAGGTGTTTTTCCCTTCTGATATTTATTTTATAGTTGATGAAGTTGAAAAAATATTAAAATCATCATCATATCTGTTTGAATGATTAAACAGACAAAAATTCAAAATTCATGTTAGGTTATATTTATCTTATTATCGCTGTAATATTTAATTCACTTGGTTTAATCGCTTTCAAACTAGCCGCAGACAAATCATCAAAATTTATATTTTTAATAGGTATTATTTTAGGACTAATTAATGCCTATTTTCATACATTATCTTTAAAAACATTAAGCTTAGTAATTACATATCCCTTTTTAGTAGGCGCCTCTACAATAATTATCTTAATATACAACTTAATCTTTTTAAGTGATGAAATTATCACTTGGACAAATTATATTGGATATTTTTGTGTAATGTTTGGTCTTTTTTTGATATTCCAAAGTAAATAACAATTAATAATTTCAATTTGGTGGTTTTGAACGCAAAGGAAAATGATTATACTATTTTTAAATAAATATTTCGTATATTTATGTATGCCAAAACAATCAACTTTAATAGTTCCAGAAGAACTTTCAGAGTTGAGTTCTTTACTGTGTCAGCAATCCAAAGAATGTCATTCGTATTCAATCATTAAATTCAATAAAAACCAATCATTTTACAACACGTAGTGAATTAGCTTCATTTTTAGGTTATAGCGTTCGTAGTATGGAAATTTGGTTGAAAGATTATGGAATCTCAAAAATGCTTATTCCGGTAAAGCAAAAGCAACAGCGAACTCTAAAAATTGGAAAAGAGATTCACCAAGGTCTTGCAAAGCGTTTAAATAATCCAAAAGAAGGTTTTTTAAGTTATGTTTCTGCCCAGCATTGGGTTGAAGCAACTTATGGAGTGCAAATAAATTATAATACTTTGAGATTTTATATGATAGATTTTTTTTGCTCAAAAATTAAACGTCCAAGAAAGTCTCACATTAAAAAAATCTGAACAAGCGAAAACTGATTTTTTAAAACGTCCCTAATGCTTAAATCAAATAAGAATTAGTACTCAAGAATGATTCTTCCAAAAAATTATCAATCAAAAGTAAAAGGTTGGAAGCTGGATGGAATGAAGATTACTTGCTCAAAATATTGAATTTAAAAGTATGATTCTGCCCTGACCAACCTCTGAGCTTATAGTATTATTATTAGTTTTTACAAATCAGACAAAGAGTAAATTAACACTTCTCCATTTAATCAAAAAAATCTCATTTTAGGACTAAAGTATTTATTACAAATTCGAATAAATAACCTACACTTAATTTTCCTTCTAAGCATAAGTTACTAATTTTTTATTACCTAAACATATCTATTTAATAATACAACATGTATATTTTTATATGTAAAAAATACATTAAAAGCACTTTTTCTTTAATTAAAACTATTAATTTAGTCCACTAAATTAAAAACAATCTCTTTTTTAACAAACCAACATATATGAAAGCAAATTTTGAATTATTAGATTACATAATATTTGTAGCGTATGCTATTCTAATATTAGGTGTAGGATTATGGGTATCCAGAGATAAAAAAGGACACCAAAAAAATGCAGAAGATTATTTTCTCGCCAGTAAGTCATTACCATGGTGGGCCATAGGAGCTTCTTTGATTGCAGCGAATATTTCGGCAGAGCAATTTATTGGAATGTCTGGTTCTGGTTTTGCACTGGGTTTAGCTATTGCATCCTACGAATGGATGGCTGCTATCACATTAATTATAGTAGGAAAATACTTTTTACCTATTTTTATTGAGAAAGGGCTTTATACAATTCCTGAATTTGTAGAGAAAAGATTCTCAACAAACTTAAAAACTATACTAGCAGTATTCTGGATAGCATTATATGTATTTGTAAATTTAGCATCAGTACTATACTTAGGGTCATTAGCACTTGAAACTATTATGGGCATTCCTATGATGTATGGTGTTATTGGTTTATCATTATTTGCTGCTGCATATTCTTTATATGGTGGACTTTCTGCTGTAGCTTGGACGGATGTTATACAAGTTGTTTTCTTAGTTTTAGGAGGCTTAGTTACTACCTATTTAGCTTTAGATACTGTTTCTGGAGGTGAAGGATTCATGTCTGGATTAAAGACTGTTTACGAAGCTGCTCCTGATAGGTTTGCTATGATTTTAGAAAAAGACAATCCTGAATTTAAAAACTTACCCGGTATTGGTGTCTTAGTTGGTGGTTTATGGGTTGCTAATTTTTACTACTGGGGCTTTAACCAATATATTATACAAAGAACATTGGCTGCTAAATCTTTAAAAGAATCTCAAAAAGGTATTTTATTAGCTGCTGGTTTAAAATTAATTATCCCCGTAATCGTAGTTATTCCTGGTATTGCAGCATATGTAATGGTTAATGACCCAGAGATAATGGCTAGATTAGGAGAAGTAGGCCTTAGAAACTTACCGTCCGGAGACCAGGCAGATAAAGCATACCCTTGGTTGCTTCAACTTTTACCAACAGGATTAAAAGGTGTAGCATTTGCAGCATTAACTGCTGCCATTGTATCCTCACTAGCTTCTATGTTAAATTCTACTTCCACCATATTTACGATGGATATTTACAAGCAATACATTAATAAAAATGCAAGTGATAAAGCTACCGTAAATATGGGTAGAATATCTGCTGGTGTTGCTTTACTTATAGCTTGTATTATGGCACCTCTTTTAGGAGGTATAGACCAAGCTTTTCAGTTTATACAAGAATATACTGGAATTGTAAGTCCTGGTATTTTAGGGGTATTTATGTTAGGTTTATTCTGGAAGAAAACAACCAACAAAGCTGCAATTATTGGTGCTTTAGTATCTGTTCCAATTGCAATGTACTTTAAGGTTGCTCCAAAAGGGTGGTCTACAAGTCCTATTTTTCTAGACTTACCATGGATGGACCAAATGGGATTAACTGCTGTTCTTACAATGGTTGTAATTATAATTCTTAGTTTAACAGAAAACAAAGGTGCAGATGATGAAAAAGGAATTAATTTTTCTAAAGGATTGTTTAAAACATCGCCTCTTTTTAATATTGGATCATTTGCTATAATGCTTATACTTGTAGCACTTTATGCAATGTTCTGGAAGTAAAAAAATAATTTTAAATTTATGTAAAAGAACCTCTTTCTAAGAGGTTCTTTTTTTTTACAATCCTTTTATTTTAGTATATTGACTGCTCCTAATTAAACGCTATGAAAAAATTCACATATGTTATTTGCTACTATCTTTTAACTAGTTGCACTAATTATGGACAACTGAAGCTAATTAAACAACTACCTAAAAAATTAGATGAAAACTCTGGTATTGTTTCATTAAACAATAATAGTATTTGGGTTATTATAGACACTAAAAACGCTGATGAAGTATTTCAAGTGGATTTGCATGGTGATATTATTAAGGAATTAAAAGTAAAAAATGCGAATAATAATAACTGGGAAGATTTAGCTAAAGACAATAAGGGCAATGTATATATAGGTGATTTTGGCAACAATGAAAACAAACGTAAAAATTTAGTTATCTATAAAATTCCAAATCCTGAGATTGAAAAAGGAGATAAGATTAATGCCGAACGTATTGAGTTTAACTATCCTGAACAGACAAAGTTCCCCCCTAAAAAGAAAAACATGTTGTATGATGCTGAAGCCATGTTTTATAACAACAATTCTATTTATATAATTACGAAAAACAGAGCATATCCTTTTAATGGCAAAACTTTAATATATAAAATCCCTGCTATCCCTGGAAAGTACAGTGCAACACTTATAGGATCATTTTATACTTGTGAAGACGACACAACATGCAAAATTACTGCAGCAGATATTTCTTTAGATGGAAAAAAAATAGTGCTTTTAAGCAATGGGAAATTATGGATCTTCACAGATTGGAATGGAGAAAATTTCTCTAATGGAAAAACAGAAGCAATAGATTTAGGAGTTACCACTCAATTAGAATCTGTTTGTTTTCTAAATAATACAACGCTGTTACTTTCCGACGAACAAGATGGCAATACAGGAAGAAACCTCTATTCTTACACTTTAAAAGAATAGATAATAATCACTAAAATGCAAAACCAACTCCGAAAGAGACACGCACACCATCTAAGCTATTAAATAATGATATGTTAGCGGTAATTACATTGGCGCCGTTCAAAAAGAATCCACCTCCATATGATGTATGCCACATATCTGAATCTTCGTTACCAACCCAAACTCTACCGTAATCAAAACCACCATAAAACCCCAAAGAAACAGGCAATAAACCTGTTCGCATTTTTTTAAAGTTGTACCGTATATCTAAATTTTGATAATAGGATTTCTTTCCAGTAAAACGCTGATTTCTAAACCCTCTTAACCCTTCTACTCCTCCAATACTAGCAGCTTGATAAAACTCAAAACTATCTTTATCAGAAATATTAAAATGAGCTTTAAATTTTGTGGCTAAAACTAATTTACCTGTAGGCACTAACTTATAATCAAATGCTATACTAGGTATTACATATCCAAAATTTAATTTAGCTGCATCTGCATTGGTTTTATATCCTATTTGCAAAGATGTTTCCATACCCAAAGTTGGAAAAGCCTCATTATCCCTGTTTTCATAAGTATATTCCGCATCTACACCAAAAAAGCTTCTGCGCATACCCTCTCCCTCTTTAGGATAAAAAATATCATTAATAAATCTATTTTTGGTCTTCTCTACCCCAATAGTTTCAAAAGAGACCCCCGTTCTAAACTTACTTCCCAATTCTCCTCGCCACACTAACGAGGGTTTAAACCGTAATGTCTGTAATTTAACACGATTATAATCCAAATTATCTTTCTCTGGATTTGGACTTTCATTACCAAAGCCAAAAAAATTAATACTATAATTTGGGCTTGTAAATTTAGTCTCAAATTCTAAATTAGCTGTTCCTACCACATTAGAAAACTCGCCTTTATAACCTACATCAAAACCACTCGTAGCATAATAAAAATCTCCGCTTATGGTGTGCTGACTTGTAAATGGATTTTGACGAAAGCCATTGAATGTATACACGTTTGTAAATCCTAATTTAAAACCGTCGTCTGGATTAGATCCTATTGTAGGAATAAGTTGATTTACAGAGCTTTTTAAAAGCAATGGTCTGTAATTATTTATTGCGTAATCGTCTACAAATCTTGTTTTTGCCTTATCTAAGTTTTCAATCGTACTTTTCTTTGACTTATAATCATACACGACAACTTTTTTACCATTTTTAATATTATATGTGTCACTATTTTGCCCACCAATGATTCTTACTTTTATAGCACTTTTTTTCTGTCCTGTGACTTCAAAATAATCATCATCATCCAAACCATAAATCCATAGTTCTTTAGTTGTATCGCTTGAATATTTTTTATTAAAAAACAGACGTTGTTTTTCTCCTTTAATAATTCGGTATCCTTTTACCTGGGTATCTGTATTATTTAGACGCTCCACCTTAAACCAATCATCTTTATCTGTCCCTATAATTACCGCATATTTATTTAAAACTTTATAATAAGCTTTAGCTGTATTAGAAAGTTTTTTTACTCTAGCCAACAACACTCTTTTTAGTTCTACTATGGTTTCATCTTGTACTTCCTTAGGAAAAAATGCAAAGGCATTATCTATAGCGTCAGCTGTTAAATTTTCTTGTATAAATTTTGTTTGCTCTAACCATTCTTCTAAAGTGGTTTCATTCAACAATTTCATGTCTAAGGGAAAAGGATTGGTATTAAACCCTTTCGCATTTCTTATTTCTTCTTTAAAACCTTCCATTAATTTTAATGGTGCCACAGTACGAGTTAAGAGTCCCATTAATGCACCATCTCCCATTATAGAAAATACTTGATCCCTATCTCTTGGTATAGGTTTGTATATTTTTTTTCCTTTTTCTTTAAATTCCGCCCAACGCCACTGATCAGCATGTCTGTCCCAATCTGCAATTACCATATCAAACAAGCGTGCTCTTAAAAAAGACTGTGTATCTACACTGCTTTTTTCATTCTTCCTCAGTTTTTCAAATAAATCATTGGTACTTAATAAATTGTTTGAATAACCAAAACTTTTTAAATCTCCATGTCCATCTGAGGTACGCTCTTCTATCATATATAGCTCGTCTCCAAAATCTGCATTAAAACCTTTTAAAGCTGACTGTTTAGGCACATAATATAGCACTGGATTGGTGTGGTAAATATGCAATGCATCGGACAAAGCTCCTATAGTAAATGGTGCATATGGGTGTGATCCTGTATAAAAATCCAACAATAGGTTTTCCGTATATGTTTTTTCAAAATCTCCAACCACATATTGGTCTTTAAATGCCATTGATTGCAGGTATAATTCCGCACTCTTCTTTAATGCTCTCATTACGTACTCCTTTCCATCAGGGTTTACAAGTCGTAATGATTTAGATTGATGCCCACCTCCTTTTCTCACAGGTGTTAAACCTCCAAAAATTGTGTCTATTTTTACTGTTGGCGCAGCAACCTTTGTCCCATAGAATTTACGATAGCGTTCTCCCCAAATAATTTTATAGAACTTACTTTTTTTCACCATATCATCTTCATAAATTGATGCTGTTACTGTACCTGGAAATACATCTGTATAGACTACTTTACTTTCTTGTTCTTTTGGTAGTACTTCTGTTGTGTATAGAAACATTTCCTTCTCATTTTTATCCAAACCAAAATAACGCACTCTAGAGGAGCCGTCTTTATATACTTCCAAAACTGCATATCCTCTTTTTCCTGTAGAAAACTCACTACCATTTAACAACCTTGTTGCCCCTTTTTTTGCTCCAGAACCGCTTACTATTTGCCTAACATTATCTTCTACTATATATTGAAGTGAGTGCTCATGTCCAGAAGCTATTATAACTTTATTTGCGTATTGCGCTAAGGTAACTACTCGTTTTCTTAATTCGCGGTAACGTTTACTTTGCATATCTGTAGTAGAAGCCCCTGTAGTCTTGCGCAGTAAATTTATTACTGACCCTAGAACTGGTAGCGGAACTCTACTATGGCTTGGATACAACTGTTGTTGTAAAGAATATTGCCCACCATGTACTCCGTATGAAAATACAGGATGGTGCATTGCTATAATAGTGGTTTTATCTGCATTCTTTTTTATTAAACCTTCTAATTCTTGAAAAAACTGCTCTCTACTTTTTATATCACAATCATCATTTATGGTTGGGTGTTTGTTCCAGTTGGTTAAATACCATTCTGTATCTATAGCTATAACAACAACATCATCATTAATTTTCACTTTTTGTATGGGACAGCCTTTTTGTGGGAAAAAAACATTTTTACTATCTAATTCCTTTTCTATGTATTTCTGCTCTCTTTCTAAACCTTTAAGTCCGTTTGCGTACCAGTCGTGGTTGCCTGGTATAAAAATGGTGTTTCCTTTAAAATTTTTTGCCGATTTTATTTGGGCATTTAAATGATTTTTAGCTAATTTATGAGCTCTTGGTTTTCCCTTTTCAGCAGGAAATCCAGCTGGATATATATTATCTCCCAAAAATATAGCCGTACTATTTTTAGTAGCACTACTAAGTTTATCTTTAACTATTTTTAATGCAGGATTTAATTCTCCAATAGGTGATTCTCCGGCATCGCCAATAAGATAAAACGTATGTGAAATTTCCTTTTCCACTGCTACATCTTTTGATGCCGAATTTATCCTATATTTTGTTTTGTAGGTTGCACAACTGGTATAAAAAAGTATGAACAAAATGAGTATGTAGTTTTTTTTCATAGCATATACTATTAAAGTCTTCTTTATTATGAAAGTTTAGAAATTATAATTACATAAATATGCGAAATCACATTTATCTTTTTGATAGTGCTAATTTTATTCCCAAAGTAATACATACTACCCCTGTTATTTTATCCAACCTTTTTTTTATTTTGTAATTTTTACTAATTTGACTCGATAATTTTGAAGAAAAAACAGCTAACATTAAACACCAAATAGTTCCTGTAATTACAAATGTTAATCCCAGAATTAAAAAAGGTAATGCATTTTGTGCATAGCAGGGATTAATAAACTGTGGCAAAAAAGCAAGAAAGAATAAAGCTACTTTTGGATTTAAAGCATTGGTGAAAATTCCTGATATATATATATTTCGGTAATTAATGTTCTCTTGCTTTTTACTAAGTTCAAATTTCTCATTAGACCTAGAAATTAACATTTTAGTTCCTAGAAAAATTAAATATGCAGTCCCTAAATATTTTACTACTTCAAAAGCTAAAGCAGATTTTGTTAGTATCAAAGAAAGACCTAGAGCGGCAAAAACACAATGTACTAAAGCTCCTGAAGCAATCCCCAATGCTGATAAAATTCCTGCTTTTTTCCCAAGAGACATGCTTCTTCCAAGAATATACATGGTATCTGTTCCTGGCGTTATATTTAAAAGCACCCCTGCTAACAAAAAAGCTTCAAAATTTACTATTCCAAACATATAATTAATCTAAGTTAGTTGCTTCCTTCCTACAAAACTTTACAATAGCACTCTATGAGGTCCAAAAAACTTGAACGCTACGCCAAAGGCAATAATAGAGGTTACCATACCTACCATAAAAATGGTATATGTCCACCACAAAATCTTATACTTACGGTTTAAAACTTTTCCCAAAAAATACAAATCTTTAGTTAGTGAGGCATACACATACTCTTTATCCTGAGTAAGCTCATTAATTGCCCACTCGTAATCTGCCAATTTCATTTTATGAAAATTTCCAAAAAACAGCAAATTTACTTTTTTTGCATTTACATCTTCTTTTGTAAACTCTCCGCTTGTAACATTTGGTCTAGTAGCTAAAACAGATAGCACCATAGAAACACTTGTAAAAACTATAAAAATAAGTGCTGGGTATATTAAATATGAGTTCGAAGGATTATCCAACTTAGGTATTAAATTAGATAACGCAAGCGATATAACAATAGCATTTACAGATAATAATATATTTGCTTTTGTATCTGCTATATCACTTAATTTTAAATGATTTTTAAGTGTTACACGAAATAGCGTTTGTACGCTCCTATCTGGACTATCACTTTTATATTTTGCTTTTATTGCTTCTTTTTTAGCTATATCTTTTTCTATTTTTTTTTCTTTAATTATTTTTTTTAAATTTTTTTCTTTTTCTTTTTGCCAATTCTCTTTTGCGTACTCCGTATAATACTTGTGTTCCTTTTTAAACATTTTAATATTTTCATTACACCATTCTTTAGGACTAAATGATGCTATATTTAACTGCTCTAATTCCTCCTTAAGAACATCGGATGTTTCTAAGTAACTTTTTTTAGCAAAATGAGATGCATCTGCATCTCTAATTATCTCTTCTTGTAAATTTTGAGGTTCGTAGTAGCGCTTGGTAGCCATTATATTTGCACTCACTTTTTCTATTAAAGCAGAATTACACCCTTGTTTTTCTAAAAAATTACGCGCAATGTTACAGCTGTTTTTTTCATGATTTTTTGTCTCTATAGTATATCCCGTATCGTGTAACCACGCTGCTAATATAAGTGCTTGCTCTTCCTCTGCCACCAAATTATAAAAAGCTACTAATTCTTTCGTGCTTTTTACTACACGTTGGGTATGCTTTAAATTATGGTATAAATACCTATAATCTAGCTTGTTAGTTAATAAATTAATTGTAAATTCTTCTGTTTCAGTTATTAAATTCGACATAAAAAACATATTAATGTGTGCTATTATTAGGTGTTATTTATTTTGCTAGTTCCCTTATAAGATCATCATACGTATAGGTCTTATCTACCTTTTTATCTGTTTTGTATAATATTTCTGCCCTAATAGCTTTTAGCCCCGTAACACCTTGCAACCCTTCTAATTCTACTACTTCTATTTTATTTGTAAAATATCCTTTTGATTTTAAAAACTTAATATACCTTAAGTATTCTAACTCATCTTTCTTTTGGGAATATACAATAGATAACTTTCCTTTTTGCGTAAGCCTTTCTCTAGTTCCTTTTATAGAAGATTTATCTATTCGCTTTTTTATTATCTCATAGCGTGCATTATAAGTACCATCTACATCAAACTTTTTTTCATCCATTCGAAAACGTATAGATAAATGGGTGTTATGAACTAATATAAGAGAAGCTACATCTAAATCTACTGTTAAACTTGGCTTTAAATTATAATGTGTATTCTCCATATCGCACATTACCTGCAATTGCCATAGTCTTAAATTTTTTAAATACAACGAATTAAAATCTCTCCCATAAGCAATGGTATCTCCTATATACATGTTATGTTCTACACCATCGGTTTTATAACGCTCAAAATAATGTGGAAACATACCTTGTGCGTCTTCTTGCCTTTTATCTATTACTGATGCTAATTTCTTGTTAATAATCAACACCGTTTCATCATATTTTTTGCGGTAATTATAAAAAGATTGTGTTTCCCTATCAATGGTCTCTTCATATGCCAAAATTAATAATTTTAATTCGGCATCAGTTTTTTCCAAATGTCTAAAAACAGGTATAATTTCGTCCTTTACAAAATTAAAAATAGCTTGTTCGCTATTGGTGTACAAAACATCTTTAATACTTTCCAAATGATTGTTTACATTAAACACAAGCTCTTCATATATGGGGAGTTTACTTTTTTTCCATGCAGCTAAAAGTATTTTATTTATGTGGGTAAGCTGAGTTGTTAAATCTTTTTGAATGGCAAAATTCCTAGCCCTAGAAGAGTCTTTAATGTCTATTTGACCATATAACGGATGTACATCTTTAAAAGCAATTTGCTTGAATGATGGTTGCTTCCCTTCTGAATTATCTATTATAAAACGTTTTGCTTCTTCTTTAAATCGCCAGTATACTGATGGGTGTACCGAAGTACATTCATGCTGTATAACGGCATCTATTAAATTCTCTTCTTCTTTTTTAGACCTTAATACTGCAGAAACTATAAAAGGCATTACATCTATTAACTTATTCGCATTTACGCTATTTAAATCTTGTCTTTCACTAGACACTAATTCTAAAACTCCTAAAAGCTCTCCTTGGCATGCTATTGGAGCTAATATTACACTTTTAATTCCTTGCGTTTTCAGGGTATTATAAGGCTCTAATCCGTTTGAAATCTCATAATAATTATCTACATCAGACACAGAAAATGTATCATTTTTACACACCAATTTATTGTATGGTAAATCACTCAAAGTTTCCTTGCAACAATCTGCATTTTTATTAAACAACATGTAACTTTCTATTCCTTTTCCATGTACTTTTTCAAACTGGTCTTCACTAGCATTATAGGCAGCAAAACCAACTCTTATGTTTGGCAAATTAAATAAAGACTTAAAAGTTTCCTGTAGCTTTTCTACAAAATTTTCATTACCTCTTTTTTCACTTGCTATTAATTCAGATTTTATTTCCGATATGGAATGTTCTGCTGTTACATCAAACATATTAGAGATAACAAAACCTTTGCAAATAAAACTGTTGGGCGGAATTTTTTCTTTCCATAACTCCAAATTATCAAAATTCTCTATTAATAAATCCACGTCTGCCTGGGTAATTTGGTTTGTGTTTTTGGTTGGGATAATCTCTACAAAATCTGCATTATACAAAATACGGTAATGACGCAATACACCATTTTTATCAGAAATATCATAAAAAAGAGGGCGCTTGTAGTCTATATTAAATTTAAAGTAAAAGTTTAATATAATAGTACATCCTAATATATAATGATCGTGGTCAGATAAAATTCTCATTTGAGGTACAAAGCTATTTTTTTCGCTTTCTGCCATTATTTTTTTAAAACGTTCAGACGCATTAAATATAGTATTACTAAAGGGTAAAGTAGCCGTTTTTATTTCATTTTTCCCCAGAATATCCGAAAAAGCATCTTGAAGTATCGTTTTTATAATGCCTTCGTATTCTTGCAACAACAACTCGTCTGTAAACCCTTCTCTCAATTCTGGATAAGGCTGCTGAGTATTTAATATATGTCTTGCTTTATTTGCTAAAGAGGCGTCTTTACTTATCGCCATAGCATCGTAATGTTTTAATAATTTATCAAAACTTATTAAACGTATTAATGGAGACTCTTTCTCTTTTTTCCCTACCATATCCACACTTAGTCTATTTTACTTTCTTAAAATTACAAAAAGAAAACCTTATTATTGCCCCATAAACCCTATAGATCACTTACTTTTTTAGATATTTATAAAAAAATACAGTATGTCCTCTAATTCTAGGTTAAGCAGCGCCTATAATAATGCTAAAAAAATAACATTTGATGACTCTTCTAAGTTCATCTTATTTAGCGATTGCCATAGGGGAGATAATAGTTTTGCTGATGATTTTTCTAAAAACAGAAATATTTATCATCATGCGCTAAATCACTATTACAACAATGGTTTTAGTTATTTTGAATTAGGTGATGGGGATGAGCTATGGGAAAATTTAAACTTTGAATCTATTTTGTTTGCTCATAAAAATGTTTTTGAGCTTCTTAAGAAATACCATGATAGCAACCGCCTACACATGATCTGGGGTAACCATGATATGGTTTACAGAGATCCTAATTATACAAAGGAACATTTATCTACCTATTTTGACCCAAAAGAGAACAAAGAAAAACCATTATTTGATAATATTACTTACCATGAAGCCATACGCTTAATTCACAAAAACACACAACAAGAGATTTTCTTAACACATGGACACCAAGCAGATTGGTGGAACTATACTTTTTGGCGTTGGGGGCGTTTTTTGGTTAGAATTTTATGGAAACCCTTACAAATATGGGGAATTGCAGACCCTACTAGCCCTGCTAAAAACTATAAGGAGCTCATAAAAGTAGAAAAACGTATAAAAAAATGGATTTTACAGAATAATGAAATTATAACCATAATTGGCCATACACACAGACCTAGATTTTCGGAGCCAGGAGATATTCCATTCTTTAATGATGGTAGTTGCGTTCACCCAAGGAGTATTACAGGTATAGAGATAGAAAACGGTACTATTTCTCTTATTAAATGGCTAATAGCAACAAAAGGTGATGGTACATTACAAATTATCAAGATTTTATTAGAAGGACCTCAAAAATTAATTGATTACAAAAAAGAAGCTAATTAAAATATTATTTTTACACTCTTAAACTTAAGATAAAAATACAATGAAAATAATTGGAATAGGAAAAAATTACGTTGTAAACAAAGATGAAATTAACAATCTAAAAAATGGAAATCAGGTTATTTTCACAAAACCAGAAACTTCATTGGTTACAAACAATGATGATGTAGCTTTTCCATCATGTTCTAATCATGTCGTATATGAAGTAGAACTTGTTGCTAAAATTGGAAAAAAAGGGAAAGATATCTCTGAAGCCGATGCTCTTTCTTATATTTCTGAAATTGCTGTAGGTATAGATTTTACGGCAAAAGATATTATGGATAGTTACAGAGCTATTAAAGGCCCTTGGGCATTAGCAAAAGCTTTTGATGGTGCATCGCCAATTTCATCTTTTAAAGACGTCTCTAATTTCCCAAATTTTAACAACATTAATTTTGACTTAAAAATTAACGGAGAACAAAGACAAGTTGGAAATACCGATTTTATGATTTACAATTTTGCTGAAATTATAGCTTACAACTCTAAATTTATGACTTTAGAACCTGGCGACTTAATTTTTACTGGAACGCCTGCCGCTGGTGCTGGAAAAATAGTTGTAGGAGACCACCTAGAAGCATCTATTGAAGGTGAACTTTTATTAGATTTTAAAATGATATAACAAAACAATTTTGCCAATGATTACAAATCCTAAAATTCTAATTGTACCAGGACTTGGTGGTTCAGGAGCTAATCATTGGCAAACTTATTGGTCTAAAAAGTTTAAAAATTCTTTAAAATTATCACAAGATAATTGGGATGAACCTACTCTAAGCATTTGGCTAAAAAAATTACACAATACAATTACGGAGCTCAATACGCCCACTATTATAGTTGGCCATAGCCTTGCTGTTTCTCTTATAATGCATTGGGCTAAAAATTACAGCAACACAAATATAAAAGGTGCTTTATTAGTAGCTCCTGCCGATGTTGATTCTCCCAGCCACACACCCGATGTTGTTCGTAATTTTGCCCCCATGCCTATATCAAAACCACCATTTCCGTCTATTGTTATTGCAAGTGAAAACGACCCTTATATTAGCATAGAACGTGCTCAATACTTTGCCAAAGAATGGGGTAGCACCTTTATTAATATTGGTGAAAAAGGTCACATAAACTCCCATTCTAACCTAACGTACTGGGAAGAAGGCCAAGCACAACTACAACAATTAATAAATGATATAAATTTACTTTCTAAATAAAGCTTCTCTCTCAAAAGAAATACCTTCCCAGCCTGTTTTTATAAAATTTCGAATATTCTGATGGTCAGTCCCTTCAGGGTTTTTTAAAACATCCTCTCTGTAATAAGACCCAAAACAAGCCAATGTTTCCTCTTTATTCAAGTTATTTGCTTTAGCAAAAGCAAACAATTTGCAAGAACCAGAATTTTGTCCAGCTTCATTTGTTGTGTCTCCATTTTTGAAAAAAGCAGGTTCAAATAGATAGTTTGCATCTACAACATCCATGATTTCACTAAAAGAAATAGTATTTGGTGTTTGTTTTATTTTTTGAATAAATGTGTCAATTGTCATTTTCAGAATATTTTGTTTTTAATCGCCCCGAAAGTATGTATTTATGATGATTAATAAAAGTGAAATTTTCTCCATATAAACCCAACAAATAGTATCTTTATTCATCATATTATCACAATGATTATAAAGAAACTAAAATACGCGACATATGAACAATGTATTTGATTTAAATGATACAAAAGAAATTATAGAAAGAATAAATAATTTACACGAAACCTCTAAACCACAATGGGGTAAGATGAATGTAGCACAAATGTTAGCACACAGCAATGTTACCTATGAGTGTGTTTATGATACTGTGCATCCTAAACCAAATGGGGTGAAAAAAATACTATTTAAACTGTTTGTAAAACCTGTTGTTGTTGGAGAAAAACCATATAAAAAAAATAGCCCTACTGCTCCTTTTTTTGTAATTGAAGATGAAAGAGATTTTTCTAAAGAGAAAAAACGATTAATAGATTATATTACTAAAACACAAGAATTAGGTAGTGAACATTTTAACAATAAAGAGTCGCTATCTTTTGGACCTTTATCTACAAAAGAATGGAACACCTTATTTTACAAGCACTTAAACCATCATTTAACACAGTTTAATGTTTAAGAAATAACTTTAAAAAATTCTACCTTTCCTTTCTCTGTTAAATAAGGATATATAGATTGCAAATAGATGGTTTGATGTTTTTCTATGGAAACTTCATTAATTCCTTCTTTTGTAATAACCAGAGAAGACAAGAAAAAATCAAATGTAAGCTGATTTCTTATATACAAGTTCTCGTACTCATTTGGCAATTCTTCTTCTCTTAAAATACCTAACGGAATTAATTGGGTAAAAAAATGAGTACATTGTATTTTTCTTAAAGTAACTAATTCTGAATAATGTGCTCTAATAGTATCATTGGTGCGCATTATATAAACTAAGTCTATGAATATAAAACGGTATTCATATAAATAAGAAAACAATTTACCAGTTAAATCTTTCAATATTTTTAAACTTAATTCCTCATCAGGTATTGGTCCAAATTCTTTATCTATAAGTGCCACTAATTCATAATACAAAGTCTCTTCTATCACTTCTTTTTTATTAAAATGATAGGTTAAATTACCCACACTAATATTTAGTTCATCTGCTATTCTTCTTAAACTAACGTTAGGCAAACCCTCTTCATTAAAGAGTTTTAAACTCGTTGCAAGTATTCTCTGCTTAGTTGAATTCATAAAGTAAATATACTTTTTTTAGCACAAATGTACTAGCGCACTAAATAATTAGTACATTTGTACTAATACACTTATATTACCTACATACAGTAAGAATTGAAAAGCATGAGAATTAAAAAAGTTACACTTTCTAAAAACTCAATCTTAAGTAATACTTCATATAATTATGAAGATAGTTATCAAGGAAATTTTACAGATAAAAACAATTGCATACAAGTATTAGATGCTACTAAAGCATTTTTTTCAACCAGTCCAAAATGGATAAATTCTCTACTTAGTTTAAGGAATAAAATAGTTGCGGTTTTTGGCTTAAAAACTGTAGAAATGGCAAAAAGCGAAAAAGAAATACTCGCAAATTTTAAAGGCAACCCTGAAGACAAGTTAGGATTGTTTAAAGTATACGAAAAAACAGATTCTGAAATTATTTTGGGAGAAGATGATAAGCATTTAAATTTTAGAGTATCTTTTATGCTAGACGCCATTAAAAACAACGAAAAGAAACTAACCATATCTACAACTGTACTTTATAATAACTGGTTCGGGAAATTGTATTTTTACCCCGTAAAACCCTTTCACAAAATAATTGTAAAAACAATTCTAAAAAGTATGATTACAGAAATTAAGAAACAAGTTTAAAACTAACAAAATTTCATAGCAATTAATGGCAAGATATTTGATAACTTTATAGTGTTTTAATGACTATTAATACTATGAAGTTAATTTGCATTTTATTATTTATCTTTAGTTATGTTGGAGTAGCTCAATTTGACAGTCCATCCAAAACATTAACTTTAGAAAAAAAGAATCCTAATTTAGGGGCAAAGAACACAAATAACGGATTAGCTTTAAAAATTCCCTCTACCATTACAATCTCAAAAACTCCAAACTTAAGAGATTCTCTTAATGGACGCCAAATAAACATGTTACCAACCAAGGAACTAATAGACCCAGGCAGGGATACTAAAATAAATCCTAGATTGGGTTTAGAAGGAAAAACTAGTAAAGAGAGCAAAAGGTATTTTGGAGACCAATATTTGGGTGATATTAAAAGTAGCTCAAAATTTATTGGTATTACTTGTAGAGATCATGAAAATGTAGATAACGATAGAGTAAAAATATATTTAAACGGAAAGGTTGTTGAAAAAAATATACTTCTAGCAGGTTATTTTAAAGGCGTAAATGCAGATTTAGTTGACGGTTTTAATAGAATAGAATTTGAAGCCTTGAACGAAGGTGAGTTTAGCCCAAACACTGCACAAATTAATATCTACGACGATTTAGGCAAACTAATATATTCTAACCAATGGGTTTTATCTACGGGTTCAAAAGCAACTGTTATTATTATTAAATAGTTTTCAAACAAGCTTAATACTAAACACATACGCTTACCTTTTTACTTATTGATAAAATCATCATTATTTTTCTTACAATTCCCTTATTTTTAAAGTAACTTAGTGTTTAAATTGAAGCCCTAAGTTAATGTCAGAAAAAAAAGTTAGCATACTTACCGCATTTAAAACTATTATTTGGCCTAGAAGGAATCTAGTTTTTATAGGACTATTATTAATAGTTATTAGCAAAGCGGCAAGTTTTGTTGCCCCAATGTCATTAAAGTATTTAATGGATGATGCCATCCCGAATAAAAATACAGAATTACTTAAAACTTTAGTATTAGTAGCGGGTATTGCTATTTTAGTACAATCCGTAACTTCTTTTTTATTGACTAAAATACTGAGTGTACAAGCACAATATTTAATATCTGAATTGAGAGCACAAGTACAGAAAAAAGTACTTTCATTACCTATTCGCTTTTTTGATAATACAAAATCAGGCGCATTAGTCTCTCGTATTATGAGTGATGTTGAAGGCGTTCGTAATTTAATAGGGACAGGATTGGTACAACTAGTAGGTGGTAGTATTACTGCTATTGTTTCTTTAATATTATTACTTAGGATTAGTGTACAAATGACTTTATTTACATTAGTACCTCTTATCATTTTTGCACTGGTTGCCTTAAAAGCGTTCAAGATAATTAGACCCATATTTAGAAAAAGAGGCGAAATAAATGCCGAAGTAAAAGGCCGACTTACAGAAACCTTGGGAGGTATACGCGTTATTAAAGGTTTTAATGCAGAAGACCAAGAGCAAAAAGTATTTGAATCTGGCGTTAATGAAATTTTTTTAAATGTAAAAAAGAGTCTTACTGCTACCGCATTTATGACTAGCTCTTCTACTTTTTTATTAGGAATAGCTACTACAGGAATTATGGGTATTGGTGGGTATAAAATAATGGCTGAAGAACTTACTATTGGGTCGTATCTTGAGTTTGTTTTTCTTTTAGCGCTAATGGTTGCTCCAATTGTACAAATGAGCAACATTGGGAGTCAGTTAACTGAGGCTTTAGCAGGTCTAGACCGTACCGAAGAGTTAATGAACCAAACAGCAGAGTTCGAAGAAAAAAATCGCACAATTATATTGGACAATATTAAAGGTGATATTGTATTTAATGATGTATGCTTTGCCTATGAAGAAGATAAGGATGTTTTACACAATATTAGTTTTAAAGCAAAATCAGGCGATGTAATTGCTTTAGTGGGAAGTTCTGGCTCTGGAAAATCTACCATTGCAGGTTTATCTGCTACGTTTTTAAATCCAAAATCAGGAACTATTAGTATTGATGGAAAAGATTTATCCAAAGTAAACCTTAATAGCTTTAGAAAACACTTGGGAGTGGTTTTACAAGATGAATTTCTTTTTGAGGGGTCTATACGTGATAACATCCTGTTCCCAAGACCAACGGCTTCTAATGAAGAATTATTTCTAGCTGTGAAAGCTGCCCATGTAAATGAATTTACTGATCGTTTTGAAAATGGGCTAGACACCTTAATTGGCGAACGCGGTGTAAAATTATCTGGCGGACAACGCCAAAGAATTGCTATTGCTAGAGCTATATTAGCCAATCCTAAAATATTAATTTTAGATGAGGCCACTTCTAATCTAGATACACAAAGTGAAGCTTTAATTCAAAAAAGTTTAGCCACGCTTACTCAAGGAAGAACTACTCTTGTAATTGCTCACCGTTTGAGCACCATTAAAAAAGCAGATCAAATTTTAGTAATAGAGAACGGAAATATTGCAGAACAGGGAACACATGATGATTTAATTGCTAAAAAAGGCAGGTATTTTAATTTATTTACCTACCAGGCTAGGATATAAATTAGATAGAAAAAATAAAGGTTGCCTAAAAGACAACCTTTATTGTATTTATTATTTACAGCCTTTTATAAAAATCCAATTAACAAAATCTTTTTCATATAGGTAGCCCATATAAATAACATGGTCTCCGACTTTATAGCTGGTACCTGATGAAAACTCTTTCACATTTTTACATGATTTCTTATTGCTTGCTGGATATGCAGTATTAGCTCCCGCTATATCTAGAAGAGATAATCCTTTCTTATACGGTAAAACCTTACCATTTAAATCGGTAATAGTTTTCTTTCCATTTTTACTAAAAGTGTAACTATTATAAATCATAATAGAATAAAGATCAAATTTATCAGTCAACTTAATTGACTTTGAGGCTTTAGTGAATGCTCTATAAAATTTACTTTTGATATTTTTGTAATTAATAAGCACAAAATTATCCCTGTCTGGACGGTTGTGTTCGTGTATAAAACCTAGCGTATGCCCTATCTCATGAACAATTAAAGGATACGTAGCTTTAGTTCCTAAACGTATGGTACCCTTATTCCCGCGCATACCCAAAGTTGCAACACCAACATTTTCATTTTTTCCACTGCTAGATATTGTAACATAATTAGGCTCTACTGTTCGTTTTTTAAAACGAATATTGGTCTTACTAGACCATTCTTTCATTGCTTTCTCAAGCTCATTACGAACAGCTTTACTTAGCCCTTTGACAACATAATAAACTGTGTTATCTATCCACTTATTTAAGGAACTCCCCTGTCCTAATTTTGTTTTACCATTATCTGGCAAAGGGTTTTTATTCATAATTTGAGGCTGATTAGACAATTGTTCAGGGAAAAATAAAATATCATCATTCCCTAATCTATAGGCTCCATCATCTTGTTTTAACACAAATACTTCTTCTCCAAGAAAATATTTTTTCTCTAACTTAGACTGCTGTCCATCACCTGTTATCTCTTCTTCTACTTTCTCTTCATCTTTGTTACATGATGCAAATACTAGAGTTAATGCCAGTATGTATAAAACAATTGGATTCCGTACTTTAATTGTTTTTATTTTCTCATTTGTAGGTTTCATATTCATATAAATTTAAGGGGTTAAAATTTGGGGACAGTAACAAAAAATGAAATTTATTTTCGAATATGCTACTGCTTGCACTATTCATAATTTTTTAGATTGTAGTCCGTGTTCTAAATGACTCTTTTCTCTTGTGAATGCTATGCGATAAAAATCAGGTATTTAGCATGCTAACTATTTTTAAATTGAACTGCTTTTTTATAATTAAGATTTATTTTAAGTAAGAAATTACGTAGTTATTTATACAATTAAATACATTTTATTGTATTATTTAACGTATAATAAATAAAAAATAATCTTTAATATAGTTACGGGTATTTAGTAAATTTAGTTTTACAACAAAGAAACTTTAACTAAATTAAGAAGTAAAGTTTACTCAATAATTTAAGATTTTTATATATAAGGAGAGGCTTTTAAATAGAGTACATTTTTAAGTCCAAAAATGTCAAATTAAAAATTAGGGATATACAATAAACAAAATAATTTTTGGATTCTTACGTAGTGGAGGTGTTTTTATATCCTAATATAGTATCTATTTCTTCACTTCATTCTTACCTGTAAAGCTTAAAAAGCTAGTTGTAAACAATTAAAAAATTTACATATACCAACTTATACGCTTGTTTTAATATGAAGTCTTCATAAAATAAGACACTTGGGTTACTTATTGTGTAGAGGAATAACACTTATTAACTTTAGCATATTTACTACAAAAGTGTTGCTTTCTTTTAATTATAGTTTTATAAGATACGTATTAATCTATTTTTATTGTTTTCAACAACTAGAAAATTTTCTGTTGGCAATATTTATTAGTCGTATCAAAATGTCAGTTATTCTTAATAATTATAGCTATTTAAGAAATAACTATCCCCTGTTAAAGAGCACTTATTTTATAATTATTTTTTCTTTTGTGTAGCAAATACAAATTACTAATTCTCAGGAGCTAGCTCAATTTCTAAACCTTCCATGTCTTCATTTATATGTAGTTGACATCCTAAACGGCTATTGTCTTCTACGTAAAAAGCTTCAGCAAGCATAGCATCTTCATCATCAGATTTTTCAGGTAATGTAGTATTACTTTTTACATAACATTGGCAAGATGCACACATTGCCATACCACCACATACACCAATAGTTCCTTCTGGTACAAGCTCGTAGGCCCTAACTAATTCCATGATATTCATATTCATATCTGTAGGAGCTTCAACCTCATGCAATACACCGTCTCTATCTTTTATTTTTATTTTTACGTCAGACATTCTTAATCTTATTATTAAAACACCCTCTAAACTTTAACCTTGCAGCAATTTAAGGGTTGTACTTGTTCTTATTTATTTTATGAATACTACCCATAAAATTATTCTATATTTATAACCTCTTCAATCTGTGGAGCATATTTTTTTATGGTAAGCTCTACACCACTTTTAAGCGTCATTTGATTTACACTACAACCAACACAAGCGCCTTCTAATCTAACTTTTACTGAAGTATCGTTATCTATAGAAACTAGCGAAATATCTCCTCCATCACTTTGCAAAAATGGACGAATTTCTTCCAATGCTTTTTCAACATTCTCTTTAACTTCTTCTGTAGTCATAATTATTTCTTTTTAACAGCAGAACAACCTGCCATTGTTGTTATTTTAATAGCTTCAGTAGGTGCTAAATTTGTATTTCTTCTAACTACCTCTGCTACAACATTTTTAGTAATTTCTTCAAAAGCGGCATCAATTGGTGTTGCCGTTTGTAGTGTTGCTGGTCTTCCAATATCACCTGCTTCACGAATACTTTGTACTAACGGAACTTCTCCCATAAAGGGGATTTTTAAATCTTCTGCCAGGTTCTTCGCCCCTTCTTTTCCAAAGATATAGTATTTGTTATTGGGAAGTTCTTCTGGTGTAAAATATGCCATGTTTTCTACAATCCCTAAAACAGGAACATTGATAGCTTCTTGCTGAAACATTGCCACTCCTTTACGAGCGTCTGCCAAGGCAACTTCTTGTGGTGTACTTACAACAACCGCACCAGTTATTGGTAAAGATTGCATAATGCTTAAGTGTATATCTCCTGTTCCTGGGGGCAAATCCAACAACATAAAGTCCAATTCTCCCCAGTGCGCATCAAAAATCATCTGATTTAATGCTTTTGCTGCCATGGGCCCTCTCCAAATTACTGCCTGGCTAGGTTCTGTAAAAAACCCGATAGATAAAATTTTGACTCCATAACTCTCTACAGGTTTCATCTTAGATTTCCCATCAATAGTAACAGCCAAAGGTTTTTCATTAGCGACATCAAACATAATAGGTGCCGATGGCCCATAAATATCAGCATCTAACAAACCAACTTTAAATCCCATTTTAGCTAAAGTAACTGCTAAATTAGATGTTACTGTAGATTTCCCTACACCACCTTTACCAGAAGCTATAGCTATTATATTTTTTATCCCAGGAATTGCCTTTCCTTTTATTTCATTTACTTTAGGTTTTGCCGCTGGCGCATCCACCTTTACATTTACTGTAATCTTAGCCTTCTCATAAACCTCAGAATGAATTATCTTTAAAATTTCAACCTCAGTTTTTTTGCGTGCCTGCAAGCTAGGATTTGCTATGGTTATATCTATAATAACTTCATCTCCAAAAATCTGAATATTTTTTACTGCGCCACTCGCTACCATATCCTGTCCTTCACCAGGAACCGTAATATTTTCTAAGGCTTTAAGTATATCTTTCTTCTCTAATTTCATTCCTATTCTTTTTCAGCATTTATCAAAACCGATTCTAAATTACAAAGATACTGTATAGGGGTGAAACTATGAAGCATAGAAATTGAAAACTCATATAAGTAGATAGAGATTTTCTATTTAGGATAATTTACCTGCTTCTAATTCTTCGGATGGATTCCAAAAATATTTTTCTAAATCTACTATTTGAAGTTCAACGATTTTAACACCTTCATTCTCCAACAATTGTTGCATCAAATTTGTACCATCAAAATGATGTTTTCCTGTTAACAATCCTTTACGGTTTACCACTCTGTGCGCAGGAATATCTTCTATATTATGTGATGCATTCATAGCCCAACCCACCATTCTAGCACTTTTTGCAGCACCTAAATAAGTGGCAATTGCACCATAAGAGGTGACACGACCATACGGAATTTCGCGCGCTACTTCATATACTTTTTGAAAGAAATTTTTATTCTCGCCTTTCATATTCAAATAATCTACAAACAATACTTAATAAAATGAAATACTTTGACAGGCTGAGCTTGACAAATTAACTAATAATGAACTTAGAGTACTAATCTTAAACACACTTAACTACTTAAACACTTCAACAAGCTAAGTGCCTATGCCAATTGTTAATTGACTCTAATAACAGAACTAAAAACACTTATACTACTTACTAGAAAACAATCTAAAAATAGTAATAATTAAAAGTACAACCATTAAGGCACTTAATATATAGTTAGAGTTTTTTGAAAACTTATCGGTCTTGGTTTCTAATTTATTAAAATAAATAGTATAAAGATACAAAACAGTAAAAGTGCCCAAACCAGCTGCGATTATAAATATGACAATGTCTTGTACCTCAAATTTAATCCAACCTGCAGTTTTCCACATGGCATTTAAGCCACTATAATAAGGGATTGTTAAGAGATTGACTGTTGCTAAAAAAACACCTTTAAAAAAACTATTACGCTTACTCTTTTTAGGTACTTTTTTTCTAAGTTTCTTCCCTTTTTTTGCCATTATAAAGAAGTAGAAAGCCAAAAAGCCAAAAACCAACAAAGCTATTTGCAATAACACTTTTACCACATCTGGGTTATTGTGTAGGAATTTTGAGATTAAAACTCCTATATAAGCCTGAATCATAATGGTAGAAGAAACACCCAAACTATATATAATTCCGTTTAATTTCCCTTTTTCTACGCTTGTTTTAGCAGCATTCACGTTTAACAACCCTGGAGGTATAGTTGCTACAAAAGCGGCCGAAAAAGTTGCAAGAAAGAGTATAAGTAAATGCATGTATTATTGTACCCTAAATTGGATATAAGTAATTAGTTTTCCTTTTACAAGATACTGATTTTCATAGAAAGTTTGAATTTCCAACACTTCTTTTGGGCTTCCTTCATTTTTATATACATCGTGGTTAGCATATAAAACCTCACATCCCAGACCATGCAATAACCCCAAAGTATAACCGTGCATAAACTCACTATCCGTTTTTAAATTTACAACACCATTGGGTTTTAATATATGCTTGTACTTGTCTAAAAATATTTTATTTGTAAGTCTGTGCTTGGTACGCTTATATTTTATTTGTGGATCCGGGAAAGTTATCCAAATCTCAGAAATTTCATCTTCAGCAAAAAGCTGATCTATTAACTCTATTTGGGTTCGCATAAAAGCAACATTTTCTAAACCATCTTCTAATGCTGTTTTAGCACCACGCCAAAAACGAGCCCCCTTAATATCTATTCCAATAAAATTTTTATTCTTATCTCTTTTGGATAAACCAATGGTATACTCTCCTTTTCCGCAACCCAATTCTAAGATTATTGGATTATTGTTTCCAAAAAACTGATTCCATTTCCCATTATGTGAGAACAATCCTTTTTCTACATCTGCTCTTTCTGGCTGAAGAACGTTTTTAAACGTTTCGTTTTCTTTAAACCTTTTTAACTTATTCTTACTCCCCACCTAAAACTTTAATTTATATGATTTGGCAAATCTAAGGAAATCCGATAAGCTATTTACAATAAAACCACCTCATGTATTTAATTTAGCAAGAAGAGAACCTGTTATTTAGCTTCTGCTTTTTCTAAAGTAAAGGAAAATTCTGAGCCAACATCTGGTACACTCTCTACATAAATTTTTTCGTCATGTGCTTCAATAATATGCTTTACTATAGAAAGCCCTAAGCCAGAACCACCTTCTTTTCTATTACCCGTTTTGCTAACTCTATAAAAACGCTCAAACAATCGTGGAATATGATCCTTAGAGATACCCTCCCCATTATCTGTAACACGAACAATAACTTTATTTTTTATTAAATTCTCTACACTTACCTCTGTTGTACCATTAGGGTGCCCATATTTTATAGAATTCACCAACAAGTTAGTTACCACTTGTTGTATTTTTTCCATATCGCCATACATATATATAGGCCTAGGATATTCCATATCAAAAGTTAACGTTATTTTTTTTGCAGTTGCTTTCATCTCGAGAAGGTCAAAAACATTTTGAATAAGCTCAATAATATCGAACTTTTCTTTTTCTAAGCGTAAATCTCCAGCCTCTAACTTTGTAATTAAATCTAAATCTTTAACAATATAAATAAGTCGCTCTACTCCCTTATTAGCCCTCTCTAAGTATTTTTTTCTAATATTCTTATCCTCCATTGCCCCATCTAACAAGGTAAGGATGTAACCTTGCACGGTAAATAATGGCGTTTTTAATTCGTGAGATACGTTTCCTAAAAAATCTTTTCGATATTCTTCTCTAACCTTGAGTGTATCTATTTCAACTTTTCTATCCTTTGCAAATTTTTCTATCTCTGTCGTTAAACTTCCCATGTCTGTACTTATGGTTCGGGAAGTCAATGAGGTTGATTCTAGGAGAGAAACATCGTCATAGATTCTTTTTATTCTCCTATAAATAAATTTTTCTACTCTGGATTGAATGATAAAAAAGGGAATCACAAAAACAAGTGGACTAAAACTAGCTAATACTAACCAATTTATAGCACCATTAAACCACATAAGTCCTACCAATAAACTTGTTAAGACAAGCCATATAAAAAATGAAGAACGAAAAGCAAACTTATATGATTTTTTTAATTCTATCGCCATTACAAGACAAACTTATAGCCTACACCTTTAACGGTTTTAAAATTATCATCTCCTATTTCTTCTCGCAATTTTCTAATATGCACATCAATAGTTCTTCCGCCAACAACAACTTCATTACCCCATACTTTATCTAAAATAACCTCTCTTTTAAATACTTTGTTAGGTTTAGAGGTTAACAATGCTAATAATTCAAACTCCTTGCGAGGTAATATGATTTCTACTCCTTTGTTTATAATTTTATACTCCTCACGATCAATTACTATATCTCCTACTTTAAGAACATCTTCAGATTCTTGTGCATCAGATTCTTTTAATCTTCTAAGCAAAGCTTTTACTTTACTAACTAAAACTTTAGGTTTAATGGGCTTAGTAATGTAATCATCTGCACCTGCATCAAAACCAGCCATTTGAGAATAGTCTTCTCCTCTCGCTGTTAAAAAAGTAATAATAGTATTTTCTAATCCAGGGGTGGTTCTAATGGTCTCACAAGCTTCAATACCATCCATTTCTGGCATCATAACATCTAAAATAATTAAATGTGGCTGCTTTTTTTTTGCTTTAGCCACTCCTTCAATTCCATTCGGCGCTGTAAAAACTTCATACCCCTCATTGGACAAATTGTAACTTACAATCTCCAAAATATCTGGTTCATCATCTACTAAAAGTATTCGAATATCTTTTTTCTTCATTGCTAAAGGAATTTGGTTAATTCGCCCAAAAGTAAAGATAATACTTTTACACTTACACGCCTTAACATTCATTTAATCACATAACATTAAAGTAACATAAAAAAAACAACTATTTAATATACACTTAACATGAACCTTACAGGTCATCACTTTATTTGCCGAAAATTTAAACGTAATTAATGAGACTTTTATTATTGAGTTTATGCCTTCTTATTTCAACGCAAATAATGGCACAAGAAACAGGAAGCATTGTTGGAAAATTAACCGACAAAGAACTAAACAACGAACCATTAGCGTTTGCTAATGTACTAATTAAAGGAACTACAAAAGGAGCAACATCTGATTTTGATGGACTGTATGAGATTAATGGTTTAGAACCTGGAAGCTATACAATATCTGTAAGCTACTTAGGATACCAAACTGTAGAGATTCCTGCAGAAGTAGTTGCTGGCAAGGCAACCACTATTGATGTTCCTATGAGTGCCACCGAAGGTGTAGCACTAGACGAAATTGTAGTGGTAACCAGCGTAACAAAAGATTCTGAAGCAGCTTTGTTATTAGATCAAAAGAAAGCCATAGAGATTAAAACTGCTATTGGGGCGCAAGAATTAGCTAAAAAAGCAGTTTCCAATGCAGCTGACGCCACAACCAAGGTAACAGGTGTAAATAAGAACGAAGGGTCTAGCAAGATTTATGTTAGAGGTTTAGGAGACAGATACAATAGCACAACTTTTAATAGCTTACCATTACCTTCTAACGACCCTAGAAATAAAAATATTGACTTGTCTTTATTTGGAACAGACATCATAGAAAATGTAGGTATCTCTAAAGCTTTTACATCTAATATATCTTCTGATGTTGCAGGAGCTAATATAGATATTATAAGTAGAGAGATGAAATCTAAATCCTTATTGAAGTTTGATGTTTCTGTAGGCGCAAATACACAAACGACTTTTAATGATTTTAAACAAATGGACGGTGCTAACTGGGTTGGAGTAAACAACAACACACACCACAATGTCAGGAATTTAACAGACTATGTGTTTGATAATAATTTTTCTCCTAATACTAGAACAGCAAGCCCAAATTTAGGTTTATCTGTAAACTATGGAAAAAAGATTCAGCTTTCAGACGAAAGTAATCTTAGCATCTTCTTAGTGGGAGCTTTTGATAACAAATACAGCTTTAGAGAAGGAATCTCTGAAAACATCGTTAATGTCGGTAATGTTGGTTCTAAATTTAATACAGAAACATCTAATTACGAAGCTACAAAAATGATAATGGGTAATATAGTTTACAAAATCAACAATAACCATAAACTAAGCTTCAATCATTTGTTTGTTCATTCTAACACACAAAAAGTTCAAGATTTCTTAGGAACAACAAACGATGTCGGCAGAGATTCTGATGACAATTCACTTGTAAATTTAGTATTGCAAACAGAAGTTCAAAATAGATTATTTGTCAACCAATTATTATCTACTAATAAATTTGGAGAATCTATTGATGTAAATGCTGCAGTTAGCTATAATGCCATATACAATGATGAACCAGATAGAAGAAAAAATACTTTCTTTATAGATAACAACACTAACGCTACTAGTATATTACAAAATGCCGTTAGAGATAATAGTAGATTTTATGGTAATTTATTTGAAACTGATTTAGCTGGAAATTTAAACGCTGTAAAATATCTTGGAGACCGTTTTGAAAACAAAGGAAAAATAACTCTTGGTTACAATGGCAGAATAACAGACAGACAATTTGATGGTATTTATTTTGACCATAATTTCACTGCCCCATTTACAACATTCGTTAATGTAAACAATTTGCAAGAAACATTTAATCAAGAGAATTTAAGTACTGGTGTATTTGGTATTGAAACTTCTAGAGGAAGAAACAATGATGATCCAGAAACATACCTACCACAATTATACGATGGTAAGAAAAACACGCATGCAGCTTATGCAGATGTTGTTTATAAATTTAATGAAAAACTAACTGCAAATATTGGCTTAAGAGCCGAAGATATTAAAATGAATGTTACATGGAATACAAACATTAGCTTTCCTGGTTTTTCTAATAACAGTAGTATAGATTTAGATAAGCAATATATTTTACCTTCTTTAAATTTAAAATATGCGCTTAGCGAAAAAATTAACTTGAGAGCATCTGGTAGTTTAACCTACACCTATCCACAATTTAAAGAAATTGCTCCTTTTGCCTACGAAGGTATCAACTTTCAAGAATCAGGTAATCCAGCTCTTCTTCCTTCTGATAATATTAATGCTGAAATTAAATTTGAACTATTTCCAAAATCAAATGAGGTATTTGCTGTTGGAGTTTTTGGTAAATTGATTGAAAATTCTATTAACCGTCTGGAAAGAAATTCAGCAATTGAAAGAGACTTTACTTTTGATAACTCAGGTGATGCTACTGTATTTGGAGTAGAACTTGAAACAAAATTAAATATTTTAAATACTGAATCTGAAGATTATAGAACTCAAAATATAAGTGTTGGTGCAAATGCCACATTCATGAAAACCAAACTTGAGTATAACACATCTAACACTTTATTTAATTATACAGGAGACAGTTCTCAATTAGAGGGAGCTGCACCATTTACGGTAAATGCAGATGTATCATATAAATTCAACAACGAAGACAAAGAAACAATAGCTTCTGTTGTTTTTAACTACCAAAGTGATAAAGTGTACAGTATAGGCACCAATTTCCAAGAAAACATAATGGAAAAAGCAGCCCCTGTTATTGATTTTGTATTTAGCCACAAATTTAATAAAACAATAGGTTTAAAATTAAATGCCAAAAACATTTTAGACCCAAGCTTTGAACGCTACAGAGATATTCCTGAAAAGTTAACTATGAATTCTTATAAAAAGGGGGTTAGCTTCACTGCAGGTTTGTCATTAAACTTTTAATTTTAAAAAAAGCCTCCTTATAATAATTTTAAGGAGGCTTTTTTTAACATAAACAGACCTAATCTAAGCCATAAATTTTATTATATACATAAAATTAACACTAATACAACATCCTTAACACAATGCTAATATTTAGGTAAAACAATATTAAAAATCAAGGGTTTATTTTGTACAAAATAATTATTCTAAATGAAAACTAAAATGAAAACATTAAAATCAATAATTCTAACAGCTTGTGCTATTGCTATCATGTCTTGTTCTACCGATGACTCTAACAGAGACATAGACCCAAATAAACCTAATGTAAAAAATGAATTAGTAGGAGATATTTCCAAAGACACAAAATTATTAGCTTCTATTGAATATACATTAACAGGTTCGGTAACCGTAAAAGAAGGAAACACATTAACTATAGAACCAGGAACTGTTATAAAAGCTAGAAGTGGTAGAACTGATGTGTTCTTAGCTGTAGAAAGAGGTGCTAAATTAATAGCAAAAGGGACTGCAGCACAACCCATTAAATTTACATCTGATGCTGCCTCACCTAAAGCTGGTGATTGGGGTGGTATTGTTTTAGCTGGTAAAGCTCCATCTAATAAAGGAACTGATGTTCAGTCTGAAGTTGCTGGCCTACTTTACGGTGGAACTGAGAATGATGATAGCTCAGGGGAATTATCATATGTAATTGCCGAATATACGGGAGCTAAAATTACAGGACAACAAGAATTTAATGGAATTTCTTTCTTTGGTGTTGGTAACGGTACTGTAGTTAACAATATTGTTGTTAGTAACGGTAACGATGACGGTATAGAATTCTTTGGTGGTACTGTAAATGTAACCAATGTTTACTGTGCTAATATTGCCGATGATATGTTCGATTGGACGGGTGGTTATACAGGCACTATAACAAATGCTTTTGGTGTTCGTAATAATGGCTTTGATGCTGATTCAGGAGACACTAGAGGTATTGAAGGAGATAGCAATGAAAATAATGCTACTGCCGCTCCAATTTCTATGCCTACATTAAACAATGTAACGATATTAAACCTTAATCCTAACGTTGCTTTAAAAGCAGGTGCTGAAATTAGAAGAGGAACAAACGCAACTATAAAAAATATTCTTTTTGCTGCTCACGGTTCTGCTTCTTTCGGAAATAGAATAGATACTGCTGACGATAAAGGAAATGGCACTTTAACTATTACAAATGCTGTAGCTCAAGGTACTGTAGGTGATGATAAAGTTGGTGGTGCTATTACTGGATCTGTAGTTGTTGTTACAGATGGTATTACTGTTCCTTCTGATAATACTGTAGTAGCTAAAGCCGGTATAGGTGCAGATTTAACTGCTTTTGACTGGGCTAACCCAACATTTGTAGTAACTAAGTAATTTTTAACTATACATAATATTTTCAAAGCCTCGCAATTGCGAGGCTTTTTATTTACAATTATTTGATTTTACAATAACTTATAAAAAACACATTAAGTAGGATTATACTTTAATTTTAAAGTAAACTTGAAATCTTATTTATCATGAAAAAAATTATGTTATTGACCCTTTTTATTACTTATCGGAAATATTGCAATAGCACAATCCTATAAATATCATAGATTTGAAACTTATGCTACACAAGAAGGAGCTTGTGAAGGAAATTCATCTAATGCTTTTCAAGTAAAAGTTAATATTAGTGATTTAAATACTCTATTAAATGTTGATGGTTTTTATTTAATAAATTTAGGAAACAATTTTAATCTGGGAACACGATTTTGCAAAGTTCTAAATAGACATGAAGGTAGAGGAGATGCCGATTTTGACTTAAATGCATCAAGTGTTATTAAAAGGGTAGATATTTGCAAATTTAGCACAAATAACTACCATAAATTTGCTATATACGACACTAAAGAACAAGCATGTACAGATACTAATGGTTCTTGTGGGTTTAAAATTAAAGTTAATCTAGCTATAGATAATTTACTACCAATAGGAGATACATACTTAATAGACTTAAAAAATAATTTTGGCTTTAATTTGAAGTATTCTAAAGTATTAAGCAGATATAATGGGCGTGGCGATGCAGATTTTGAGCTTTATGGTGGAAATATTGACACTCCCACAAATTGTATTGTTGATACAGATACTGATGGCGACGGAATTATTGATAATTCTGACCAATGCCCAACACAAGCAGGACCATCATCCAACAATGGTTGCCCTATTCCAGTTGGAGATCCTGATTTAACTATTGACACAAATAACACATTTATATTTAGTGATTGTTTCGATTGCTCCTCTCAATTAAGCTCACTAGGCAGCAAAAGACACAAAATAAATAATCAATCAGGAATATTAAATATTAATTCCGTTATGGTTAAAAATCTAGGAAATGGTTCATCTTCAAATTCTAACATACAATATTATGTTTCTTCAAATTCAACATTAAGCACAAATGATTTTAAATCAACTAGCCCAGCCACTAGTTTAGGTTCAATAAATTCTGGTCAAAATTTAATAAAATCTAAATCACTTTTTATTTCCGATTTTGGTTCATCAGGAAGATTTACTGGAAATTGGTATATCCTTATGGTTGTAGACGATTCTAAGTCAAATGACAAAAGTGATGAAACAATTAATGTTACAGCAATTCCTGTTACTTTTACAGACCCATTTTCTAGTTTAAAAATTAATACTTCATCTTTAATTTTAGATAATGACAATGAAGAACTTTATCAAATAGAAATCTACAATTTCTCAGGACAAAAAGTATTCTCAAAAAAAGTAAATAGTATTGAGGAAGAAAATGAATTATTAAACAACTTATTTGAAGGAATGTATATTATAAAAAGTAAAAATAGTGACAGAAAAGCATCTATAAATTAACATCTAAATTTACTTATCCGTTATTACAAAAAGCCTCGCAATTGCGAGGCTTTTTTCATTTCATCAGAAATACATTACTTTTCATGGAAGTAATTAACGTTCTAAATCAAAAATTATTATATTTACAGTATAGTATTTATATTAGGTATTACATGAAAAAAATATACTTTATTCTACTTTTCTTATTTCTCACTGCTAGTTATGGTCAAAATGTACCTACTAACGGAGAAATAAATGGGTTTAAATTGTATCCTAATCCTGCAACTTCGGGAAAAATATTTATACAAACAGCTAGTAATTCATCTAAGACAATTTCTATCTATGACGTTTTTGGCACTTTAGTATTGAAAACTAAGATAAAAGATAGAGAATTATACCTTTCTAGCTTAGAAGCCGGTGTATATGTTTTACGCGTTATTGAAAACAATAAAGTAGCTACCAGAAAACTTATTGTTAAGTAAATCTAAAACAAAAACCACCTTTACCCGCAAACTAATTTTAAACAATTAGATAGTATATTAATCTATTAAAGGCTCTGACTGACATCCAAATTCCCGATTGTTATTTTTATTACCTAAAAAATCTGATTTATAGGTTTTTTGCATCCTTAAAAAGACTTTAAAAGTAGTTCACCTACAAAAAAACGATTTTTACAACATTTACTAGTCACAAGACCTTTACTTTAGTTATATTTATACTAAGCTTAATCCCAAATTTAGCTAACCTATGAAAAAAAATTACCTAGTATTAATACTGGCTCTATGGTGTTTTGTTACATCTGCGCAAGAAAATATTGAGGACTTCAGCCCTAAAACAACTGACATCCAAGGGTTTAAACTATACCCGAACCCTTCATCTAGTAATGTAGTTTACATTACCACCAGAGACAATCTATATAAGGAAATAACAGTTTATGACGTTTTTGGAAAAGTAGTACTAGTAGATAAAATAATCCATAATACCTTGAACATATCGCGGTTAGTACCTGGCGTTTATGTTATGCAAATTATAGAGAATAAAAAAACGATAACCCGCAAATTAGTTGTTGTATAACAATTAATGCTAAACAATACTATTTTTTATTTTATCTAACTTACAATCTTCTTACTTTTGCCGTAGCTAGCTATGGATATCAATAAAATTTTTGAAACAAAAAACACTACGGAATTTAATTCTGTTGCTTTAGATATTTATAAATTTCAATACAAGAACAACAAAGTATATCAAAAATTTTGCAACTATCTTAGAAAAATACCTGATAACGTAACTCAAATCCGAGACATACCATTTCTTCCCATTCAGCTTTTTAAATCAAAAAAAATAATTTCAAGCTCACAAGCACCCATAACTATTTTTACTAGTAGCGGCACCACAAGTAGTTCTTTCAGTAAACATTATATTACAGATATTAATGTATATGAACAAAGCTATTTAAAAGCGTTTGAACGGTTTTACGGAAACATAGAAGAGTATTGTGTTTTGGCCTTGCTTCCTTCATATTTGGAACGCAAAGGTTCTTCTTTAATTTACATGGCGAATGACCTCATCAAAAAAAGCAAGCACCCTGAAAGTGGTTTTTATTTACATCAGATTGACGAATTACGAGAAAAATTAACCTTACTTGAAGCTAAAAAAACAAAAACTTTATTAATAGGCGTTTCTTTTGCTTTACTAGATATGATTGAAGTAAAGCCCATGCAATTAAAACATACAATTGTAATGGAAACTGGCGGTATGAAAGGCAGACGAAAAGAATTAATTAGAGAAGAGCTACACAACGTTTTAAAAAAAGGTTTTGGCGTACCACACATACATTCTGAATATGGTATGACGGAATTGCTTTCTCAAGCATACTCCAAAGGTGACGGTCTCTTTAAAACCCCTCCTTGGATGAAAATACTCATTAGAGATACAGAAGACCCATTAACATATAAAACTACAGGAAAAACAGGCGGTGTAAACGTAATAGATTTTGCCAATACAAATTCCTGCTCTTTTATTGCTACACAAGATTTAGGAAAAACACATGAAGATGGTCAGTTTGAAATTCTAGGTCGTTTTGATGATTCAGATATTCGTGGTTGTAACCTAATGGTGTTGTAATTCTTATACGCTGCTGCTCGTTTTTAATACTTAAAAAGCTATTCTCAATATGCTTCTCCAAAACTCGAAACACTCGAATTGATGATTTTTAATCTGAAGTAGGTCAGTTTTAGTGAAATTCTAATAAGAATTTTGTATCGAAAACAAATAACTTAGGTAATTAAAATTGGTTTACAGATACTATTCCTTTACATAAATCAAGGTTAATTCCCCATCGGAAATCTGCGGATTATCCAGATAATTTAAAGTTAATGTATCTGCTTTAATATCGTAGTTATATTTTTTAGAATTATCAATAGTTAAAACTTTATCAACAACTTTATAATTGTATTCCCCAGCTACTTTTACAAAAAAAAGTATCCTTAGAATTCTCAATAACCACTATATTTTTTCTTGTTTTAAAATTTAGCTTATGGGCAGAAAATTCAAAATCATCACCAAAAGAACAAAAACAAATAGCTTTATTTAAAGACCAAGTCCCGAACAATTCAGCATCATTTTCTGTACACGATATTAAAAACACAACCGCTATTAAAACTAAAATCAATTTTTTCATCACCTATACTATATTTATAGATAGATGTATAAAAAGAAAGAGGTTGCTTGTTACTTTACCACCAGTACAAAATAGTTCTTTTTACCACGCTGCAACAAAACAAACTTATCGTTAATTAAATCAGTCTCTGTAATTAAGTAATCTTCTTTTACTTTTTCTTTATTTACTGATATAGAATTCTGTTTCAACTCTCTCCTTGCCTCACCATTGGAACCTAAAAACTGTGTTTTTGCAGCCAATGCGCCAATCATATCCAATCCTTTGGTAATATCATCTTTAGAAACCTCAGCTTGTGGTACACCTTCAAAAACATCTAAAAATGTTTTTTCGTCTAATGTTTTTAAATCGTCTGAAGTAGATTTTCCAAATAGGATATTACTCGCTTTTTTAGCGTTGTCTAAATCTTCTTGTGAATGTACAGAAACCGTAATTTCGTCTGCCAAGCGTTTTTGCAACACGCGCATATGTGGTGCTTCTTGGTGTTCCGCAATTAAAGCTTCAATTGTTTCTTGATCTAAAAATGTAAAAATTTTTATATACTTCTCCGCATCTGCATCCGAAGTATTAAGCCAGTATTGATAAAATTTATAAGGCGATGTTCTATTAGCATCTAACCAAACATTACCACCTTCTGTCTTTCCAAATTTTGTTCCATCGGCTTTTGTAATTAACGGACACGTAAGTGCATACCCTTTCCCTCCTCCTATTCTACGAATAAGCTCTGTACCAGTAGTAATATTACCCCATTGGTCACTACCACCCATTTGCAGGGTGCAATTATGCGCTTTAAAAAGATGTAAAAAATCGTACCCTTGCACTAATTGATAGGTAAATTCCGTAAAAGACATTCCCTCTTTTGCTTCTGCAGAGAGCCTCTTTTTTACAGAATCTTTTGCCATCATATAATTTACCGTAATATGCTTGCCCACATCACGAATAAATTCTAAGAATGAAAAATCTTTCATCCAATCGTAATTATTCACTAATACAGCTGCATTAGCTGCATCACTCTTAAAATCTAAAAAACGAGATAACTGTTCTTTTAAAGCATCTTCATTATGGCGCAATGTAGCTTCATCCAATAAATTACGCTCTGCAGATTTTCCAGAAGGATCACCAATCATTCCTGTTGCACCTCCTATTAACGCATAAGGCTTGTGTCCTGCTAATTGAAAATGACGCAACATCATTACACCTACCAAATGTCCAATATGCAACGAATCTGCTGTTGGATCTATACCTACATAGGCAGATTGCATATTACTTAACAAATGTTCCTCTGTTCCTGGCATTGCATCGTGCAACATTCCACGCCATTTTAATTCTGCTACAAAGTTCGAAGCCATTCTTATATTGTCTTAAATAGATTTGTTGCAAATATAAAAGGAAATCCAACGCTTTTCACTTCATTTTAGAAGGAAATTATTCAAGTCTATTTCTTAACTTTGAAATATGATTTTAGTAACAGGCGGCACAGGCTTAGTTGGTTCTCACCTTCTATTTCATTTAATAACTAATAAAGAGCCTGTTAAAGCTACTTATAGAAAAGGAAGCAACCTTTCTAAAGTAGAAAAGGTTTTTTCTTATTATACCTCAAATTTCAAAGAACTTTATCAAAAAATTAATTGGGTAGAAGCTGATATTAATGATGTTCCTGCTTTAGAAATTGCTTTTGAACAAATAACGAAAGTGTACCATTGTGCTGCACTCATTTCTTTTGACCCAAAAAAGCTTAAAAACCTTTATAAAATTAATGTTGAAGGCACTGCTAACATTGTTAATTTTTGTATCGCCAAAAACATAAAAAAACTTTGCTACATAAGCTCTATTGCTACTATTGGTAGAGGCAATGACCTATCTACCTCAACAGAGGAAACCGAATGGAATGATGTAGATGCTAATGTATACGCACTAAGTAAATACAATGCAGAAATGGAAGTTTGGAGAGGTACTCAAGAAAATCTCCCAGTAGTTATTGTGAATCCAGGTGTTATTATTGGCCCTGGATTTTGGAATACAGGAAGCGGCATTTTATTTAAAACGGCTGCTAAAGGCAGAAATTATTATCCCCCAGGCGGAACTGGTTTTATTACAGTAAATGACGTTGTTAAAATGGTGTCTCAACTTATGAACACTACCACCATAAATCAGCGCTACATTGCGGTTAGTAAAAATTACACCTACAAAGAAATACTATCCAAAATAACCCATGAACTAAGTATTAACCCTCCAACCAAAGAACTTAAATTTTGGCAATTAGAAATTTTACGCTACTTGGATAGCTTACTAAATTTAGTAACAAGTGAAGGTAGAAAAATCACAAAAAGTAGTATTCACGGATTGAAGAACAGACAACTATTTAGTACTAAAAAAATAGCAGAAGAATTAAATTTTAAATATGAAGTAATTGATAATATATTAAAATTTTGTTGTGCCATATACAAAGAAGAAAATAAAAAATAAATCTCCTTATTTTCTCTCAGGTACATCTGTCATATTATTTAAATCTTTCTTTTCATTTATTTTTTTAATACGCATAAGGCTATCAGCAATTTTTTTAGCCAATTCAAATGCTTCTTTTTTTTCTACCAGCCTCATTTCTAAATTAGTATAAATTTCCTCATATTCTAGAGGTATAGCAGCATAATATGTGTTGCTTTCTACAAATTGTAAACTATCTATGCTGTATTTAGTAAAAAGATACTCCATTAATTTTATATTATTTTTTTTTAAAAACTCTGCATCGTTTTTTTTTGTTGAATACAAAATAGATAAGTCATACAGAATATTTGTCATTTTATCCTTAGAAATAAGGTTTTCAGGCTCTTTTATTAATTTATCACCACAAGAAACCAATAAAAAGATTAATATAAGAAAGCAACTATTTTTCATTAGATTTATCTGTTAAAAGTTAGTCTTCTTGCATTTCTTTTGTCTGAAAAATTTCCGTTTTCATAAGCTAAATGTCCATTTACAAAAGTATGTGTTATTTCCGAAGAAAATATGGTTTCTTCAAAAGGAGACCACCCGCATTTATAAAGAATATTTTCTTTGGTAACTTCCCAAGACTGATTCATCTTTACAACTACTAAATCTGCAAAGTACCCTTCTCTTATATACCCTCTTTTTTCTATTTGAAACAAAATAGCAGGGTTATGACACATTTTTTCCACAATTTTTTCTAGCGAAATTTTTCCGTTATGATGTGCTTCTAACATTGCAGGTAAAGCATGTTGCACCAATGGCCCGCCAGAAGGTGCGCTTGTGTATACATTGTTTTTTTCCTCTAACGTATGTGGCGCATGATCGGTAGCAATTACATCTATACGGTTATCCAGCAAAGCTTTCCAAAGCTGATCTCTATCTTTTGCTGTTTTTACTGCCGGATTCCATTTAATATGAGTCCCTTTAGTTTCATAATCAGCATCTGAAAACCAAAGGTGATGTAAACATACTTCTGATGTTATCTTTTTTTGGGCTAAGGGAATGTCATTTCTAAAAAGTGAAGTTTCTTTTCCTGTTGATAAATGAAAAACGTGAAATCGCGCTCCAGTTTTCTCTGCTAAAGCAATTGCTTTAGAAGAAGACAAATAACAAGCTTCTTCACTCCTTATTAACCCATGATATTTTATAGGAATATCATCTCCATATTTTTCTTTGTATGCTGCTAAATTATTTTTAATTGTAGTTTCATCTTCACAATGAGCAGATATTACCATATCTGTAGTTCTAAAAATACTTTCTATAACCGCTTCATTATCTACAAGCATATTTCCTGTAGAAGACCCCAAAAATAATTTTACACCAGAACATGCGTTTTTATCTAACTTTTTAAGTTCTTCTAAATTATCATTAGTTCCTCCAAATAGGAAAGAATAATTAGCATAAGAACTTTTGTCCGCCATTGCATGTTTCTCTTCTAGCTTTTCTATTGTAGTTGTTTGCGGATTTGTATTTGGCTGTTCCATATACGTAGTAATTCCACCAGCTATTGCTGCTCTACTTTCAGAAGCTACATCCCCTTTATGTGTAAGCCCTGGTTCTCTAAAATGCACCTGATCATCTATAATACCTGGCAACACATAATTCCCTTCTACATCTATAACTCTCGCATTCTCATCTGTAATATCCTTATCTATTTTAAGAATAATATCATCTTGTAGTAAAATATCCGTTTCTACTATTGTATTTTCATTTACTATTATGGCATTTTTTAAGAGAATTTTACCCATACTAAAATTTATTTTTTTGGAATATACTACTTAATTTCATTTTAAAAACTCCCCAAATTGCTTCACTAACAATAGAAGAGCTCATTTTAGATTTTCCTTTTATTCTATCTGTGAAAACAATAGAAACTTCTTTTATTTTAAATTTTTTAAGATGCGATCTAAACTTCATTTCTATCTGAAAAGCGTATCCTATGAATTTAACAGCATCTAAATCTATCGTTTCTAATACTTTTCTTTTATAACATACGAAACCCGCAGTGGGATCATGCACCCACATTCCTGTTATGATTTTCACATAAAAAGAAGCTCCATAAGACAATAAAACTCTATACAAAGGCCAATCTACTACGTTTACACCCTTTTTATATCGCGAACCTACTGCTACATCTGCTCCTGTAACACAGGCTTCATAAAGTCTTGGCAAATCTGTAGGTTTATGAGAAAAATCAGCATCCATTTCAAATATATATTCATAACCACGCATCAATGCCCATTTAAATCCATGAATATATGCTGTTCCTAAACCCGCTTTTCCTTCTCGCACTTCAAGATGTAGCTTATTAGCAAAAGAAATCTGCAACTCTTTTACTTTTTGTGCTGTACCATCAGGCGAATTATCATCTACAATAAGCACATGAAATTCTTTATCTAAACTAAAGACCGCATTGATAATATCCTCAATATTTTCTATCTCGTTAAAAGTTGGGATAATAACTAAACTATCTTGCATACAAATTCTTATGATTTTGGCAAAAATACTATTTTAATACTGCTAAAGAAATCATCTCTGTATTTTATGATTTTTTTATACCATTATTATCTGTTGATAATTTGTAATTTTGACAAGAATAAATTTTAAAATGACACAAAAACTACCTAAAAGCTTTTTTTATTTTCTAAGCACTATTTTTCTCATAAATCTGCTTCAGAGCCATTTTACAGAACTTATTTTTGACGAAGCTTACTATTGGTATTATGCCCAAGATATGGCTTGGGGTTATTTTGACCACCCTCCAATGGTTGCTTTATTAGTTAAAATAAGTAGCTTCTTTTTTAATGGAGAATTGGGCGTACGGTTTATGAGTTGTATTCTTTCTGCAGGAACTACTATTTTTTTATGGTTTTTGATTGATAGTGAAAAGAAAAAAGAATATGTACCGCATTTCTTTGCTCTGGTATTTTCTATGACGCTTCTTAACGCTTATGGCTTTTTTACATTACCAGACACCCCTTTATTGTTTTTTACTGCTTTATTTTTATGGATTTATAAGAAATTCATTGCTGCACCATCAATAACTTTAAGTGTCATCTTAGGCATTACAATGGCAGCATTAATGTATAGTAAATACCATGCTGTATTAGTAATTGTATTTGTGCTACTATCTAATATAAAATTAATCACCAACAAATATGCTTGGCTTGCTGTAGTAATTGCCCTAGTTTGTTTTACCCCACATTTTATATGGCTTTTTGAAAACGATTTTATTTCTATAAAATACCACATTTCTGAGAGACCAAACCAAGCATATAAATTTGAAAAATTCACATTAGGTTTTATCCTAAATTTAGTTGCCATTTTTGGATTTACTTTTCCGCTGGTTTATTATGCTTTATTTAAATCAAAAAATACAGATAAATTCACAAACGCATTACGTTATTTAACTTATGGGGTTCTTATCTTTTTCTTTATCTCTAGTTTTAGCAAACGTGTACAAACGCAATGGATCATTATCGTATGTATTCCTATGGTTGTTCTAGTAGCTAATTACATGTTAAAGAATGACACGCATAGAAAATGGCTCTGTAGACTGGCTTTGATAAACATTGCCATTATCTTATTTTTGAGAATTGGCTTGGTACACGAACCTTTCTCTCCTATTCTTTATGAATCCCATCAAAACAAAAAATGGGTAAATGCTATTACTTCGGAAGTAGGTGACATGCCCGTAGTTTTTGAAAATTCATACCGTAACGCCTCTATGTATGCTTTTTATTCTGGTAATATTTCGTATTCTCTAAATAATATACACTACAGACAAAACCAATATACTATAGATAGCTCACAATACAAAGTACAACATCAAAAAATACTATACATATCTAATTATTTAAATAAATGGGATTTAAATTTTGATGGTAAAGGAGACGGTAAAACTAAAGCTAAATATATAGATAACTTTGAATCTTTTAAAAGCATTAGATGTATCGTAGAAGATGATATTTTCTCTTTAAAATCACAGAAAGAATATATTTTAAAAGTTTACAACCCCTATAACCAAACTATAGATCTAAATAAAATAAAATTTGGAATTGCATACACAAATGCATACAAAACAGTCAAAGAAGTTCATTCTTTAGTTCCAATAAAACAAAACAAGCAGAACAAAACACTAAAAGCAAAAGACAGTACTTTATTTTTATTTAAACTAGTACCACCAACAAAACCAGAAGACCTTGAGTATTTTAAAATAAGTATTTCTGAAAATAATTTACCCTTTGGCTTAAACAGTAAAACCATTAAATTAGAAAAGTGATGGAGGAAGCTACTCTTAGAACAATAAACTCTACTGATTGGATAACTATTAACTTATTTATCAGCATTTTCTTTGCTGTACTAGCTAAAACCTTTTATTACACAAAGTTTTTAAATTTTATTATTCTCCCTTTCAATAATAAATACATTTTTATGTATAACAAAAAGGATAAACTTTTTAATTGGTTTAATATTCTTTTTACAATTTTTCAAGTTATAAACTTTTCTTTGTTTATATATCTAGCTAAGGGTATACTATTTAAAACATTGGAAGACAATAGTCCAATTATTTACTTTGTTATACTAGGGTTTTTATTGTTGTTTTTATTAATAAAAACCTTTTTACAATTAGGAAATGGTCTAGTTTTTAATAGCAACGAAACCATTTCTGCTCTAATTTTTAAAAAAATATCCTATCTTAATTACAGCAGTTTACTAATGTTTTGTGCAAATATAATACTTACTTATATCTATAAAGATTCAAAAATTATAGTTTACATAAGTATTTTCTCAATATTATTAATAAATGTAATAGGATGGGTTACTGTATTAAGAAATCATCAAAAATTTATAAGCCATAATTTTTTCTATTTTATTTTGTACCTTTGCACTCTTGAATTTTCACCTTTTGTGATAATTGGAAGCTACCTAAAAGACTGATGTTTATGAAAGTAAAGACGATTTTGGTCTCTCAACCAGAACCGAAAATGGAGAACTCCCCATATTCACGACTTATTGAAAAGGAAAAAGTAAAAGTAGACTTTAGACCTTTTATACATGTTGAAGGCGTTAATGCTAAAAATGTTAGACAACAAAAGATAGACATTAACGACTATTCTGCCATTGTATTAACTAGTAGAAATGCTGTAGATCACTTCTTTAGAATAGCTGAAGAAATGAGATATAAAGTTCCAGACACCCTTAAATATTTTTGCCAATCTGAAGCTGTTGCATATTACTTACAAAAATATGTTGTTTACAGAAAGCGAAAAATTTATGTAGGTAAAATGCATTTCATAGATTTAGCTCCTTTATTTAAAAAATATAAGAATGAAAAATTCTTATTGCCTGCCTCAGATGCTCTTAAAGCAAGCGTGCCAGAAGCTATGGACAATTTAGAGTTGAATTGGAAAAGAGGCATTTTCTACAAGACTGTAATTAGCGATTTATCAGATTTGAGAGATGTATACTATGATGTTTTAGTATTCTTTAGTCCGTCTGGGATAGAATCATTACTACAAAATTTTCCTGATTTTGAACAAAAAGACACCAGAATAGCAGTTTTTGGAAATTCTACTGTTAAGGCAGCTACAGACGCTGGTTTAAGGATAGACATTACAGCCCCAACACCAGAGAACCCCTCTATGACCATGGCGCTTCAAAAATATATTAACGTTATCAATAAAAAATAGAAAAAAGCCTCGTAACAGAGGCTTTTTTTATATTATAATTATCTTTTTTACTCTTTCCATTTTTTATAAGTTACAATAGCCAAAGTTATCCAACCTGCAATTAAAACAATACCTCCTAATGGAGTTATGATAGCTATTTTCTTAAAATTAAAAATTGTTAAGCTATTTGTTGCTAAAAAATAGATAGATGTTGAAAACAAAAAAGTTCCTATAGTTATTAAATAAAAAATTGTTTTTTTGTTTTTTTCTGGTAACTGCTTTGTACCTGCCAACACCATCAAAAAAAAAGCATGATACATTTGATAAGTAACACCTGTTTTAAAAGATGCGACAGCTTTTGCTTCTACAAACTTCTCTAAACCATGAGCTCCAAAAGCTCCTAACACAACGGCTAAGGTTCCAAATAGAACTCCAACACTAAAAATTGTTTTATTCAAATTTCCCTTTTTTAATTAACAATTATTATACCTGTTATCTTCTAAACTCTAATTAATTAAAACTTATTAAATATATTTAGATTTAAATTGAAACCAAAACTATGAAATTAAATAACGATGTGGTGAAAATTGACGGAATTGACAAAAAAATTCTACAGTTTTTAATGAAAGATGCAAGAAAACCTGTGTTAGAAATTGCGCGTAGCATTGGCATATCTGGGGCTGCTATACACCAAAGACTTCGGAAACTAGAAAATTCTGGACTTATAGCTGGCTCTAAATTCATTATAAATCCAAAAGTTTTAGGATATACCACCATGGCGTATGTTGGTGTTTATTTGGATAAAGCAATGAGCAACCCTAAAGCTGTAAAAGAACTAGAAAAAATCCCTGAGGTACTAGAATCTCATTATACCACTGGAAATTGGTCTATCCTTATAAAAGTATTATGCAAAGACAATGAACACTTAATGCAAGTTTTAAACAAAAACATTCAACAAATTGAAGGTGTTTCTAGAACCGAAACTTTTATTTCGCTAGTTCAACAAATAAACCGACAAATTACCATATAATATATTTGTATTAAATCTAAATAAGATTTAATTTTGTCTCATGATTCTATTATCTAAATCTAAATATTACGCACTTTATCAATCAGATGAAGAGCGTTGCTACTTCATAGATTTTGAGAATAAAGTTATTAAGGCATCCTTTTGCCAGTTACTTGCATTGCGCCAAAAAATAAGTGGCATAAACATTATAAATCATTTTTATTCTTCTGAAAACAAGCATGGGATAGAAATAATTACACTATGTAATAAAGAACATTTATTTGTTTTAAATACATCCGAAGTCCTTGATTTAAACACCTTAATTAATGATAGTTTTGTTGCTCTAGGAATATCTACTACTGCTAAAAACACACTTATTTCTTAAGACAAACCTCTCATTTAAATATATTAAGACCACATATAAATAAGGCACCCTAGTTGCAATTGCACACTTTTATTAAGTACCTTTAATTTATAAAGAATAAGGATTATGAAAGATATAGCAAGACAAAAAATAAGTATTTCTATTGAAACAATGGATTTACTTAACCAACAAATACAACTAGAAGCTTATGCTTCTGCTTCATATTTAGCAATGGCATCATGGTGTGATCAAAATGCTTTTGGAAAAAGCGCTTCTTTTTTTTACAAACAGTCTGAAGAAGAAAGGGAACATATGATGAAAATTTTTACATTTATTAATGACTGTGGCGGTAGTGCTTTTTCTCCGTCTATTTCAAAAATAAATCATGAATTTTCATCTTTGGAGGATATTTTTGAAAATGCTTTAAACCAAGAAATATCAGTCACTAAATCTATCCACAACATTGTAAAAGAATGCAAAAAAAATAATGACTACAACGGAGAGAACTTCTTGCAGTGGTTTATAGTTGAGCAACTTGAAGAAGAAAAAACATTAAGAGATATTCTTGATTTGTTTGACTTAATGGGCAGAGATGGTATTGCGCTTAAACTTATTGATGAAAGAATTGAGACAAAGTAAATTCTACACACCGTAAAAAAAAATAATTTTTATGTTTTCGTGATTTTAAAATAAGTCTTGATAATTTGAATTAAAAAAAGTGCCTGGATGAATAAAGAAATTCAACCATAGGCAACTTTGTAGCTGCTATTTTATTGTTAGGCAGAACAAATTATTAAGACTTGTTTTAATATTTATTTAATGCAACTGCATTTAAAAAAGGTAAAACAACAATATCTAAATTGAAAAAATGATTTGCCTAATCATAAAAATCTGGTGTTTCACTAAGCGTTACTTCTTTCAAAATAAAATATATTTTTAGATTACTCGAACTTGGCCAGCAACCATTCCTTTTCCTTCTTCTTCCTCATATTCAACTTTGTCTCCTTCGTTTAATTCTGTTTTGCTCAAAGAAGTTACATGAACAAAAATGTTTTCTTCCAGTGCCATCATTGGTAATGAATCCACATCCTATAAATGCATTAAGAAATTACTGTTCCAGACATCAAATTAAAGTAAACAAATATTTGAATTACTGAGTTGTATTTTTTAGTTAAAATTTTATATGCTTCACTTAAATTTATTGATTTTTGGGTGTTTCGCTCTTTTTTCCTTGCATTTTTCTAATATTTTCTTCGGTTAACATATAGTTTTTTACATCTTTTCCTTTACTAGCTTTTATTAAAAATAGCGGCATCGCTAACAAAAAAATACCTGCAGTACCAAAACCAATACACTTATTAGCAAAAATTATAGCGTCTTCTTTAATGGTAAATCCATAAAAAATAGAACCAAAAGAAGCTATCAAAATTAATATTATAACGTATTTCATTTATTCAAATTTTTTTTCAAAAGTTTATTTTGTGAAATTAATAAGTTTGCTACGGTAAGCCGTTAACAATTTGGATTTTGAAATATAACCGTGATATTTCCCTTCTTTTATAACGGGTAAATTCCATGCGCCGGTAGTTTTAAACTTTGTCATAATAGCGTTCATAGAATCTTTCTCGTAATTAATAATATCAACATCTGAACGCATTAGGTTAGAAACATTTACTTTTTTGTAAAGGTCTGCATTAAACATAATATGCCTAATATCATCTAAACGAATAACGCCTAAAAATTCATGCTTATCATTAACTACAGGAAAATGATTTCTAGATGATTTTGCTACTGCATTTTTTAGAATTTCTCCTAGTTCCATTTCAGGATTAAGAATAATAAAGTTTGTTTCAATGACTTTATCAATCTCTAACATCATTAAGACATTTTTATCCTTATCATGTGTAATTAACTCGCCTCTTTTTGCTAATTTTAAAGTGTATATAGAATGTGACACATAGTATTTAGTAATAGCGAATGAGATTGCCGCAACAAGCATTAGTGGAACAAATAGCTCATACCCTCCTGTAATTTCTGCAATTAAAAAAATAGCTGTTAATGGTGCGTGTAACACCCCAGCCATAAGCCCTGTCATTCCTATTAGCGTAAAATTAGATTCTGACACATGAAAACCGAAGCCTAGATTATTAATGACCTTAGCAAGAGCGTTTCCTAAAGCGCTCCCCATCACCAATGTTGGTATAAATACACCACCAACACCACCTGCACCAAATGTAGTTGTCATGGCGATGGCTTTAAAAATACTAATACCAAAAAGAAGCCCTACTACAACCCATATGTTTTCTAAATCTAATTGAAAAGGAGTAGTGCCTATTGCAGCTAAATGATTGCCTTTTAAAAGATTATTTATAATTCCATAACCCTCACCATAAAGAGGGGGTATTATGTATAACATTGCCCCAATAGCCAATCCACCAATAAGTAGTCTCTTTGCGCGACTTTCAAATTTTTTAAAATAATTAGTAATCCCAAAAAATATTTTTGAAAAATAGACAGACATAAATCCGGTAACACCGCCTAGAAGAATGTAAAATACGATGTCGTTAATTTCAAATTTATCGGTTAGTTCAAAACGCAATAAAATATCTGTTCCTAGAAAAAAATAGGAAGTTATTACTGCCGAAATTGATGCTAGCAGCAAGGGAACTAAAGAAGCAAAGGCTATATCTAAACTAAAAATTTCTATGGCAAAAATTATGGCGGCAATAGGAGCTTTAAACATGGAAGCCATTGCACCAGCTGTTGCACAACCAATAAGGAGCATTCTAGTTTTTGTATTCATATGAAACAATCGTGCTGCATTAGAACCTAAAGCAGCACCAACACTTACAGCGGGCCCTTGTAATCCCACAGAACCACCAAAGGCAACAGTTAAAGGAGCAGTTATTAAAGCTGCATAGATATTATACCTAGGAATAATTCCGTTTAATTTAGAAATTGCATGAAGTGTTGTAGATATGCCATGACCAATATGTCTTTTTAACCATGTTTGTTTAATAATATAAACTAATAGTAAGCCTATAATTGGTAAAATGAAGTAAAAAGAACTGTGGTAGTCTTTAAAAATATATAAATCAAAAAAATACCTTATTGTGTGTGTAAGGTTTTTTAATACAACAGTACCAATACCTGCCAAAAACCCAACCAATATGCTAAGTATATATACAAACTGTTGTTCTGAAATATGTTTATATTTCCATATTAAAAATTTGCGTAATATACTTTTAAAGCTCATAATTATTCTTAAAGCTGACAAAAAAATCCCGCTCTAAGGCGGGATTTAAAGTTAAGATTTTATATCTAATTTAAGACTTAGTTCTTTTAGTTGCTCATCATCAATAAAAGCAGGAGCGTCTATCATTACATCTCTACCGCTGTTGTTTTTTGGAAAAGCAATAAAATCGCGAATCGTTTCTTGTCCGCCTAAAATAGAAACCAATCTATCTAAGCCAAAAGCTAGTCCGCCGTGTGGTGGCGCACCATATTGGAAGGCATCCATTAAAAATCCAAATTGCGCTTTTGCTTCTTCAGGTGTAAATCCTAAATGCTTAAACATAATAGCTTGCGTTTCTTTATCGTGAATACGAATAGAACCTCCGCCAATTTCATTTCCGTTTAAGACCAAATCATAGGCATTTGCCTTAACAGCACCAGGATTTGTGTCTAATAATTCTAACTGTCCCGGTTTAGGAGATGTAAAAGGGTGGTGCATAGCATGGTAATGTCCCGTTTCTTCATCTAATTCCAATAAAGGGAAATCTACCACCCATAATGGCGCAAATTCTTCTGGATTTCTAAGATTTAAACGTTCTGCAATTTCCATTCGTAAAGCACTAAGTTGCGCTCTTGTTTTATTTGTATCACCAGAAAGTACACATATTAAATCACCAGGCTTTGCATTGGTAGCTGCTGCCCATTTTGCTAAATCTTCTTGGTTATAGAATTTATCTACAGATGATTTAAAACTACTGTCTTCATTATATTTAGCGTAGACCATGCCTTTGGCACCTACTTGTGGTCTACGTACCCAATCTATAAGTTTATCTATTTCTTTTCTGGTATATGTAGCTCCACCAGGGATAGCAATACCTACTACCAATTCGGCATCATTAAAAACGGTAAATTCTTTATGCTGTGCTATAGTATTTAATTCCCCAAACTCCATTCCAAATCTAATATCTGGCTTGTCGTTACCATATTTTCGCATAGCATCATCAAAAGTCATTCTTGGGAAATCACCAAAAGTAACCCCTTTAATTTCTTTCAAGAGATGGCGGGTTAAGCCTTCAAAAATGTTTAAAATATCTTCTTGTTCAACAAACGCCATTTCACAATCTATTTGTGTAAATTCTGGCTGGCGGTCTGCTCTCAAATCTTCATCTCTAAAACATTTTACAATCTGAAAGTATTTATCCATACCACCAACCATAAGCAATTGCTTAAATGTTTGTGGAGATTGTGGAAGGGCATAAAACTGACCTTCGTTCATTCTACTAGGAACCACAAAATCACGTGCTCCTTCTGGTGTAGATTTTATTAAATACGGAGTCTCTACTTCTATAAAACCATCATATGAAAGGAACTTACGCACCTCCATAGCTACCTTATGCCTAAAAATAAGGTTGTTTTTTACTGGATTTCTACGAATATCCAAGTAACGATATTTCATGCGAATATCTTCGCCACCATCAGTTTCATCTTCTATAGTAAAAGGAGGTGTTAAAGATTGGTTTAGAATAGTAAGTTTAGAAACTAATATTTCTATTTCTCCAGTTGCAATATTTGGGTTTTTAGAACTGCGTTCTATTACTTCACCAGTAATTTGAATTACAAACTCGCGTCCTAAGGATTTTGCTTGCGCTATTATTTCTTTAGAAGTACGTTCTTCATCAAAAACTAACTGAGTTATTCCGTAACGGTCTCTTAAATCTACCCAAATTACAAAACCTTTATCTCTTATCGTTTGTACCCAACCAGATAGGGTAACTGTTTTATTTATGTGTGATGCTCTTAACTCACCACAAGAATGACTTCTGTACATTATTTTTATTTTACAACAGCAAATGTAAGAAGTATTGTTAAGATTTAGTACAAGGTAGTCTAACAGATTTTGGTGTATGATATCGACAAAGGAAACATTAATTTAACATGCAAGTAATTGATTTACAGTAAAATATCATTTCAATGTAAATTTAATGTTAAGTTAATGTTTGTTTTTTGTAAAAAAAGTGTATCTTTACAATGCAGTTAGTTATTAATAGAAAAATTAAATCCCAAAATTTTATGAAAACAGTAATATTATTTTTAGCACTTATATTTTCTTTTGCAGTAAACGCTCAAGAAATTAAACCAAATTTTGAAAAAGAAGGTAACCTAGTGAAAGCAACTTATTTTCATGCAAATGGAGAAGTAGCACAAACAGGATATTTTTTAAAAGGAAAATTACATGGAGAGTGGGTAATGTATAATGAAGAAGGACAAAAAATGGTAGCAGGTAGTTATACAAATGGATTAAAAAATGGAAAATGGGTTTATAATGAAGGTGAAGAATTAAGAGAAGTAGCTTTTATTAACAACAGAATTGAAAGTGTTGTAAAGAAAGAAAATCCAGATGCCGTGGTATATACAAAATAACCTTTGACCTTACTTTAAATTGTTTTAATATAAAAAGCTGCCTACTTAGGCAGCTTTTTGCGTTCATCAATAAATGTATAGCGTTGGTAAAAAGAATTTATAGTTTGTATTTATATGATGTTTCTTTGAGAGGGAATTTTAAACACATTAATAAAATGAACAAAATATTAATAACCCTCTGTTTTTTGACTTATATAATAAGTTGTAAGTCGCAAAGTAATAGTAGTTTAAAATCTAATAATTATACAAGATCATGGAATCAATACTTAGGAAATACAAAAACAGCATATTATAAAGACAAATTCATACCATCTGACTATTTAGAAATAACTCCAATTACTACAGAAAAAGGCGTTTTACCTTGTCCTTTAGTTATATCCGATAATATTGTGTATTTTGGAACTGCTCGATCATCTCACATTAATGATCCAATAAGTTACATATATGCTTTTAATGAAAACCAAACCTTAAAATGGAAAAAAGAAATTAAAGGAAATATTATCCACAGTATGGCTGTATCTAAAGGTGTTTTAGTAGTGGTTCCTATGAATAATGATTACATATATGGTTTCAATCTAAAAGATGGTGATATTTTATGAAAAACAAAAAATCCGTTTCCTCAAGGAGTTGAATCAATAGCACCTATAATTGATAACAATTTAGTTTATATAAACGTCTTATTTATTTTAGATATTGAAACAGGATTATCTATTAATGAAAATTATAAGAAATGGCATCCTTGGTCTACCTTTACATATCCAGAATTTCAAGACTCTACTGTATTTGCTTCATATTCTTTATTGAATAAAGGAGGAATTGTTGCGATAGAAAAGAGTACAGGTAAACAAAAATGGGATAATTGGTGGATACAAGATTATAAATAAAACATTTAGTCATAAAGACACCTTATATATAGGACAAAGGTATTATGGGTTAGGAAAAGTTCCTATAAAAAAACCAAAATTATTAAAAGATGATTGGTATGATGTTAAATCTAAAAAATCTTACGGCATAAAGGTAGATAATACATACTATTACTCTATTGATAGGCCATCATTCTCTGAGGTAATAGCAATGAATTTAGACAATAAAAAGCCTGTTTGGAAATACACTATGGTTACTGATAGAGTAACATCTCCAATAATTATTGGGAATTATATTTATTTTGGGACAAAAGATGGTTACTTATATATACTAAATAGAATAACGGGAAAGGTTAAAATAAAAGAATATTTAAATGGTAGTATATTAAGTAGGATAACTTATTCGAATGGAAAATTATATGTTGCCGTGAGAGGGGAACGTTTTTCAGATGAATTTACTATTTATCAAATAAAAAATAAATTATAGAGATAATAGTGATTGATAAATAGGGTTCACTGAAAAAGTATGTAATCTACTAATTATAAGTATTTTGTATTAATAAAGAGCTGTTTATATTAGTAAGAAATGCAATTGTTTTATATTTTACAGAGAAATAAGGTTGCATAATGATTGATTATATTTCAGAAACCTCTTTTTTACCAATTAATAAATGAAATATGAATCTTAACAAAAGCTAAAGCTATAAAGAATAATAAAGCTCTTTTTATAGATTTTGTTTAATGAAAAAAGACAGGTTTTTTTGACGATAAACAATACTTTCTCAGTGAACCCTAAATAGACAAGTGATTTATCCATTACTAATACCATTTAAACTTTGAAAACGTTAGAAAAAGCCTTGACATAGAATTGATAACCTGTTATTGATTTAATTATTTCATTTTCAGCATTTTGTAATAGTTGTTCTATTTTGTTTTCTAAAT